>Ga0209488_10000017_pt1 | contig 122401 bp, 120 predicted proteins | sample Rivendell_Oct201_8_FD_188349 | JGI IMG/M metagenome (GOLD analysis project Ga0209488, IMG submission 188349) | Vadose zone soil microbial communities from the Eel River Critical Zone Observatory, Northern California, USA -... | ecosystem: Environmental > Terrestrial > Soil > Vadose zone >...
CGCGAAGCGCATGTCGCAGGCGAGGACGAACTCGCTGCTCACGCCCCGGACGCAGCCTCGGATCTTCGCGATGCTGACCACCGGGGACTTGGTGAGACGGACGAACGTATCCGTCAGGATCGGGAGACCTGAAGGCCCGACGGCTGTGGTGATGTTGCCCGTCTTTCCGGTCAAGTCAAAGTGGGAAAGGTAGAACTCAGGATTGACACTCTCGAATACTACGACGCGGAGGCTCGTGCTGGCGTCCATTCGAGCTAGCACGTCCTGGAGGCCTTCAAACATGGAGGCGTCCACGACGTTGAATGGCGGACTGTCGAACACCACCCTCCAGTACGCGGGTGTCCCCTCGATGACCCGCAAGGCCACCCCTGATTCAGTCACGATTGATTCAGTCACGATTCAGACCCCCTGGCTTTCGCCCGGTCGAGACCGTCTCCATCCTCAACGTAATGGCAGAGCGCGTCCCCCGAACTGAGGGCACGGGCAAGCCTTGTGCCATCGCCAACTTGTTGTGCAGGAGGGAGGATCGGATCGGGCGGGTGCTGAAGACTCAGAATTTTCCGAAAGATCGTCGAGAGGCTAGCGACCCGGCTTCATCAGCGCGGCGGCACGCTTCCCTACTTTCTTAAGCGCCGCTTCGAGACCTTGAAGCTCGTCCGGGCTCAGTTCAGAGAATACTTTCCTCATCTGTGCAACATGCTTTCGGAAGATTGGAACAATAAGGTCCTTGCCGCGGGGGGTCATGGCGACGATCCGAACGCGCCGGTCTTCGGTGCTCTCGACCCGGCTGACTAGGCCTTTTTCGACGAGGCGTTCCACCGCGGTGCTGATCGAGCCCGGCGTCAGGCCGACCATAGGGCCTATCGTGTTGACGGGTAAGGCGCCCTTGTGCAGCAGGACCTCCAGCACCCTGAAATCCGAGTTGCCAAGCCCGCTATCTTCAATAGCAGCACCCCCGTAACGCGTCAGCGCCTGCATCGCCTTGATCATGACGAGCCAAACGTGATCCGGATCCGGAGCGCCTTGGGTCATGAAAGTCTGAATCCTCCAGGAATCTATGCCGTCATTATATTTGCATCAAGATGCTTGATGCCATGCTAATTTCTTCCAGCCCAAAGGAGATCCCGTCATGAAAACCGTGTCCGCGATTGCCAGGTACCTGGCAGGCTCGATTTTTCTCGTCTTTGGCCTGAACGGCTTTCTGCACTTCATTCCCCTGCCGCCTCCGGATGGTGTGGCGGGACAGTTCATGGGTGCCCTGTTCGCCTCTCATTACCTGACGCTCATCTTCGGGGTCCAAGTGATCGCGGCAGTGCTTCTGCTGGCGAACCGCTTCGTGCCCTTGGCTCTCGCCATCCTGGCACCGGTGATCGTAAACATTCTTGCCTTTCACGTCTTGATGGCGCCGAGTGGGCTGCCGCTCGCCCTCTTCGTGGCGGCCCTGTGGACCTTGATCTTCGTCGATGTGCGAACGGCTTTTGCGCCCCTGGTCCAGCCCCGATTGCAGGCACAGGCCTGAACAACGGTAGGTGAAATCATGACTTCCACGCAAGTCGAGGTACGAGAATACGGCCACGGAGAGCTCGCATGAAAGCTGTCAGATTGTTGGAATACGGCGGGCGACTGGTGTTCGACGATGTCCCGACGCCGACGATCGCACGCGACGAGGTCCTGGTGAAGATCAGGGGCACCGCCGTCAATCATATCGATCTTGTCAAGGCCTCCGGAACGGCAAGAGCGATACTCCCGATCACCCTGCCGTGGATACCGGGCCATGAGTTTTCGGGGCTTGTCGAACAGGTTGGCAGTGACGTTGCGGCGTGCGCGCCAGGTGATGCCGTGTTCGGTACCACCACCGGAATGGGCGCATACGCGGAATATCTGGCTGTCAAGGCGGCAGCCATCGCAAGGAAGCCGCCAAACCTCTCCTTTGAGGAGGCGGCATCGGTGCCGGTGGCCTCCCAAACTGCGTGGCAGGGAATCTTCACCCACGGTCACCTGGAAAAGGGGCAAACGATCCTGATCCACGGTGGTGCCGGCGCTGTGGGCGCCTATGCGGTGCAGTTGGCATCGCATGCCGGTGCCACCGTCATTGCCACGGCAAGTGGCGACGATGTGGATTATCTCAACTCCATCGGAGCCAGCCGGGTTATCGATTATCGAGAGGTACCGTTCGAGAAGGTTCTGGGAGAGAAAGTCGATGTGGTCTTCGACTTGATCGGCGGCGATGCACAGAAGCGGTCGTTCCTCGTCTTGAAGGAAGGCGGCCATCTCGTGTCTGCCACCCAGCCCGTGTCGCAGGAAGAGGCCGCCAAGCATCGTGTGTCGGGCGAGATGATGAGGCTGGCGCCGTCAGGGGACGGGCTCGGCACAATCGCGCGACTCCTGCACGAGGGGACGATACGACCAGACGTCGCTAACGTGTACGCCCTCGAGGATGTGGCCCAGGCCTGGAAGGACATCGCCGGGAACCTGCCAGAGGTTCATGGGGTGTCGTCCAGTGCGCCGGGAGCGGCAAGACGCAGGTCACACGGCAAGCTCGTGCTTCGTGTGGCCTAGACATCTCAACCAACCCCGTAGACAAGGAGAACGAGCCATGACCCCGACCAAAGAGCTGGCAGCCCTGCCCGACTACGCGCCGGTGCCTCGATCCGCCCTTGGCCCGGCCCTCAACGCGCAAGGCTACTACGTGGGACGCGTGGAGAGAAATCTCTACTGGGTCACCGACGGCACGTATCAGTCAGCGTTTCTCACTACCAAGGACGGCGTCGTGCTGCTCGACGCGCCGCCGACGATCGGCAACAACATCCAGCGCGCGGTGGACGAGATCGCGGCTGCCAACGGCGTCAGCAACAAGGTGAAGTATCTGATCTACACGCATCACCACGCCGATCATGGGGGCGCGTCGTCGTTGTTCGGCAAGAACGTCGTTCGCATCGGGCACGAGGAAACGCGACGCCTCCTGATACGGGACAACGATCCGGCAAGGCCGGCCCCGGAGGAGACCTTCCAGGACCGCCGCGCCCTGGACATCGACGGCAATCGAATCGAGCTCGCCTGGCAGGGCTCCAATCACTCGCCCGACAACATCTACATCCACTTGCCCGATCATGACGCGTTGATGCTCGTCGACATCGTCAACCCAGGCTGGGCGCCGGTCTACATCTGCAATCTCACGGAGGACGTAGTTGGGTACATGGCTGCCCCGGAGAAAGCCCTCGCGTACAAATGGAAGCACTTCATCGGGGGGCATCTCGGCAGGCTGGGCACGCGCGATGACGTGACGCTACATCAACGGTATATGGCCGACATCGCCGACAGCGTAAGGAAGACGCTGCCGACGATCGATCCGACTCCGTACTTCCAGAAATACGGCGAGAACGCCTGGGCGGGGGTCAAGGGCTACCTGGACGCCTGCACCGATGCCGCCGCGGCGCCGGTGATCGAGAAGTACACCGGGGTACTCGCCGCCGCCGATGTCTTCACCGCCAGCACGACGTTCTGGGTCATGGAGTCGCTCCGCCTCGACCTCGGCTTCGCGTCGTGGGTCCATCCGTGAGCGCGGCATGCCTCCATCAAGAATGAACCGGCGCACTATGAAAGGGAGAACAACATGTCCGACAAGTTGACCGTGCTCGTGACGGGCGCGACAGGTAAGCAGGGCGGCCATCTGGTGGGAGAGCTGCTCGCGCGCGGGCACTCGGTTCGCGCACTGACGAGGAAGCCAGAGTCGCCTGCCGCCGCGGCGCTCGCGGAACGAGGCGTCACGGTCGTTCCTGGCGACTTCGAGGATGAGGGAAGACTCGAGCGCGCCGCACGCGGTGTCGATACCGTCTTCGCCATGTCGACGCCGTTCGAGGGCGGTGCAACAACGGAAACACGCGAGGGCATCAACATCGTTCGCGCGGCGTCGGCAGTGGGCGTCAGGCATCTCGTCTACTCGTCGGTGGCAGGCGCCGATCGAGCGACAGGCATTCCACATTTCGACAGCAAGTTCGCGGTCGAGCAGGAGATACGACGGTCCGGCGTACCGTTCACGATCGTCGCGCCGGTCTTCTTCATGGACAACTTTCTCGCCGACCCGCTGGCAGCCGGCATTGCAGGGGGGTCACTCTCGATGGCATTGCCGGCGACGCGCCGCCTTCAACAGATCGCGGTGGCGGATATCGCGCAGTTCACGGCGCTCGTCATCGAACGCCGCGAGAGGTTCCTCGGTAAACGAATCGACATCGCGTCCGACGAGCTGACGGGCGCGACGGCTGCCGCGGCATTCAGTGAGGTATCGGGTCGGCACGTCGAGTACACCGCGCTCCCACTCGATGCGGTCCGCCAGTGGAATGCCGATCTCGCGCTCATGTTCGAGTGGTTCGACCGCGTGGGTTACGACGCGGACCTCGTCGGTCTTCGATTGCTCTATCCGGAGATCGCCTGGCACCGCTTCAGCATCTGGGCCCGCGAGCAGGGCAGGTTCTGGGAGGAGACGCGGATCGCAGGAGGCAGGGACAATGCAACCTCAGATGCTCGGTGACACGGCCGCGAAACCGCCTTGGCTGGCTGTTCACTCGCTCGGCCAGGAGGATTCCCTGGTGGCGACCGCTCTGCGAGCCAACGTCGCAGCAGTGAAAGGCCTCCTCGCAGGAACGGCTGCTCGCGCTCCGTTCAACGACCTCATGGAGCGAGTCGCGCCTCCCACGGACGTGGCCTTCGAAGCCGATACCGTCGGGGGGATCTCCGGCTTTTGGGCAAAGCCGGCGCGCCCGCAAAAGGGCGCGGCGATCCTTCACGTGCATGGCGGCTGGTTCAACTTGGGAACCGCCCGCGCGTACCGGAAGTTCGTCGGGCACATCGCATGGAGCGCTGGAGCGGATGCTTTCATACCCGATTATCGGCTCGCGCCAGAGCATCCCTTCCCCGCCGCGGTTACGGACGTCCAGGCATGCTATCGCGGACTCGTCGAGAAGGGGATCGACAAGATCGCCGTGGTCGGCGACTCGGCCGGAGGCAATCTGGCCCTCGTGCTTCTATCGATCGCCCGCTCGCAAGCCTCCAACGGTGGCATCGCTCCCGTGGGCGCGGTTGCCCTTTCGCCGGTGACCGACCTCGCACTTGCAGGTGAGAGCTTCGAGACGCGAGCGGAGGCGGATCCGTACTTCACCAAGTCCCAGGTTGCCGGGCTAGTCGCCTCTTATCTGGCTGGCGCCGATCCGAAGAACCCTCTGGCGTCGCCGCTGTACGGCGATTTGAGCGGCCTGCCTCCAATCCGCGTGCACGTTGGAGACGACGAAGTGTTGCTCGACGACTCGCGCCTTTATGTGGAGCGCGCCGTCGCGGCGGGCGTCGACGCCGAGCTGGACGTATGGATGGGAATGCCGCATGGCTTCGTCACCGCTGTCCGCGAATTCGACGCTGCCCGACGGTCACTCAAGGCAATCGGAGCTTTTCTGAACCAGCGGTTGTTGTAACCTGTGGACAACTTGTTGCCCACCCGTTCGGGAGAAGGCCATGCAACTGCCTGAAATGACCGCGGGCCGGGGTGTTCACACCGCGCTCTCGCCGGCTGAAGCCGCTGACCGCCTAGCGATTCGCGAGCTGTTCGACGCGTATGCCCACTGCGCCGACCGACGCGACGCCGAAGGACAAAAGGCATTGTTCACAGTGGACACGCGCTTCGCCGTATACATGAAGGGTGAGAAGAGCGAGCCGACCTACGTACTGCAGGGACGGGAGGCGCTGGCACCGGTGTTCGCCGATCTGAATCGTTACGAGGCCACGACCCATTTCAATGGGCAAAGCACCGTCGCACTCGACGGCAACAGCGCCACGGGAGAGAGCTACACGATCGCGCACCACGTCTTCACGGAAGCGGGCGTCCGCAAGATCATGATCGCTTCGCTCCGCTACCTCGACGTGTTCGCGAAGATCGACGGGCGCTGGTACTTCACCGAGCGCAAGCTGATCCTCGACTGGAGCGAGACCCGAACGCTGTCATCCTGAGCGCCTCATCACTTTGCGAGAAACTCCATGACGAGCGCCATGGTGTCGGTCGGATTCTCCTCCATGACCCAATGCCCGGAATGAGGGACAACGGCCCCCTTCACGTTCTCGGCCGCGAATCGGAGCTCGTCGGCCATACCGGTGCCGAACGACTTCTCCGCTCCGACGGCCAACACGGGCATCGTCAGCTTTCCCTTCGCTAAGAGCTCCCTGTCGTCGCTCGCGTCCTGGGTGAACGCAGCGAACTGGCCGAAGGCATCGTGGATCGCGTGGGGTCTCGCGTAGAGCGCCGCATAGTGCCTGCGCGTCTGTTCGTCGATGCCTTTCGGATCGGCCGAAAGCTCGTTCCAGAAGCGATCGAGGTAGATGCGTTCACGGCCGGCGACCAAGCGCTCCTCGTCCGGCCCGCGGAAATTGAAGTGCCAAACCTGGGGAGCGCATTTGATGCTCTCCCAGTTGCCGATGCCCGGCAGCGGAGCGTCGATGACTGCCCACCGTGTAACGCGCGCGGGATACTGCGCGGCGAACGAGTAGCCCACCATGTTCCCGATATCGTGGGTCACCAGGTCGCACCTCTCGATCTTCAGATAGTCCAGCACACCCGCGATATCGACCGCCTGGTTCTTCTTATCGTATCCAGTCTCCGGGTGAGCGGAGAGGCCCATGCCGCGCAAGTCGGGAACGACGACCGTGTGGTCCTTCATCAGCCTGGCGGCGAGGGGCGCCCACATATCGCCGGTGTCGCCGAAGCCGTGGAGCAGGACCACGGCGGGCCCGGCCCCGCCGACTCGAACGTGTAGTGTCGTGCCATTCGTCGCGATCTCGTGGATCTTGAAACCGACGGGGAACGGCTGGACGCGAGCCATCGCCGGCGACGCGAGAAGGAGCATTGAGAGCACAAGCAGGAACCCTCGTAACGTCATTTCCGTAACTCTCCCTTGGAGTGCATGCTGAGCGTGCGACTTGATTCAGGACCGCATGTTACTACGCCAGCCGGCGTCCCAGAAGGCCCAACCCTCTGGAGCGCTTCGAATTGGGCCCGCGAACCCGGAAAGTGCTGAATTCTCGTCATGGATAGGCGAAGCTATAGTGCTGGAATCCCGCGCGAGTTGACCCAGTGCTCTCGGCCGCTGGAGGCTGGCCGTCCATGCGCCACACGACAGATTCGAGCACGGCCACCGAAGATCACAACACGTCCAACGAGTCCTTGGACGAAGACTCCAGCTCGCAGGACCACCTCCGCACCATAATCGACACGATCCCCGCCCTGGTGTGGTGCTTTCGGCCAGACGGTTCCGTCAATTACTTCAACCAACGCTGGCACCAGTACACCGGGATTTCGCGGGAACAGGCGTACGGAGCCGGCGACGTTGAGAGCACCGCCAAGGTCTTCAGGGCCATCCTTCACCCGGACGACGCCCCTCGCGTGCTCGCCACGTGGCAGCAGGAGATTCTGTCCGCGCGGAAGCCCGGCGAGTTCGAGGTTCGAATGCGGCGCCACGACGGCGAGTACCGCTGGTTCATGGTCCGGCTCGAGCCCCTCCTCGATGACTCCGGCAAGGTCGCGCAGTGGTACGGCATCAACACCGACATTGAAGACCTCAAGCGCGCCCAGGCGAAGCTGCGCGACGACGAGCGGGAGCTGCGCCGGATCGTCGATGCAATCCCTCAGACGATCGTCGTGCTGAGTCCGGATGGGAAGGCCGTGTACGCCAACCGGATGACGCTCGAGTACACGGGGCTCACCCTGGACGAGGTGACGACCTCCGATTTCCGGACCAGGGTCTTCCACCCTGAGGACGTGACGCGGCTGGCGGAGGAACGTCGGGATGCTCTTTCGCGCGGAGAACCGTTCGAAAACGAGCAACGCGCACGCCGAAGGGACGGCGAGTACCGGTGGTTCTTGATCCGGTACAACCCACTCCATGACGAAGCAGGTCGGGTGCTGCGCTGGTATGCCACGGGCACCGACATCCACGACCGCAAACGGGACGAGATCCGAGTCACGAGGGAAAACCTGGCATTGCGGGAAGACATCGACTCGTCGTCGATGTTCGAGGAGATCGTCGGGTCCTCCCCCGCCTTGAGGCGCGTTCTCGCGGATGTCGCGCGAGTGGCCGCCGTCGACTCCACGGTCCTCATCACCGGCGAGACCGGCACCGGCAAGGAGCTCATCGCGCGGGCGATTCACAAGCGCTCGGCCCGCGCGAACCGTGCATTCATCCGGCTGAACTGCGCCGCGATCCCGCCCTCCCTCATCGCCTCCGAGCTGTTCGGTCACGAGAAGGGAGCGTTCACAGGGGCGACTCAGCGACGGATCGGCCGATTCGAGGCCGCCGATGGAGGCACCATTCTGCTCGACGAGGTCGGCGAGCTTCCCCCCGAGACCCAGATTGCTCTCCTCAGGGTAGTTCAGGAAGGTGAGGTCGAGCGAATCGGCAGCAGTGCGTCTGCCCGGGTGGACGTTCGGGTTCTGGCGGCGACCAATCGCGACCTCAAGGCGGCCGTGGCAGGCGGCAGGTTCCGCGAGGACCTCTACTACCGGTTGAACGTCTTCCCCGTCCGGTTGCCGCCGCTTCGCGAGCGCCTGGAAGATCTGCCCTTGCTGGTGGAATATCTGGTGCAGCGGTATGCGGCGAAGATGGGGAAACGCTTTCGGGATGTCGGCAATAGGACTCTCGAGTTGCTTCGGTCCTACTCGTGGCCCGGCAACATCCGGGAGCTGCAGAACGTGATCGAGCGCGCCGTCATCCTCTCGGACGGGGACGTCTTCTCAGTGGATGAGTCGTGGCTGACGGGCGAGCCCCAGCGCCCGACAGCGCCGGCTGGACCGCTCAGCAGCACCATCGCCGGTCGTGAGCGGGACCTGATCGAAGCTGCCTTGGCCCAATCTGGGGGGCGAATTGCCGGCCCGTCGGGGGCGGCCGCCAAGCTGGGTCTTCCCCGCCAGACCCTCGATTCGAAGATTACCTCGCTGGGCATCGACAAGTTAAGGTTCCGGAGCCGCTAGCCCCTCGACGAGTTTTCGGAACATTCTGGTTCTTCAGCACCCTTCCGATCCGACCCTCCCTCCTGCACAACGAGTTGGCGATGGCACAAGGGTTGCCCTTGCCACACTGTTCGGGGGACACACTCTGCCATGACGTTGAGGATGGAGAAGGTTTCGACCGGGCGAAAGCCGGGACTGCGATTGGTCGGCCGCATCCGGGCGGACGAACTCCCTTCCGTCTCCGGCGCCATCCGCGCGAATGGTGCTTCATGGGTGGATCTCGAAGAGGTCTCACTCATTGACGTGGAGAGCGTGCGGTTCCTCATCACGTGCGAAGTCGCCGGAATTGAGCTGCGGCATTGTCCCCTTTACGTCCGCGAGTGGATGAACCGAGAGGCTAACGCCGGAAAGGAGTCGATCATGTCCAGGGAGAACAAACCAAGCATCGTTTTCGCCCATGGCATCTGGGCCGACGGTTCGTGCTTCAGCAAGGTGATGACACCGCTGCAGGCTGAGGGGTACGAGGTGATGTCGTCCCAATATGGCCTCGACACGACCAAGGACGACGTCGCGGCCACCATTCGAACGTTGGGCCGGGTCAGCAGCCCGGCCATCCTCGTCGGGCACTCCTATGGCGGCAGCGTCATCACGGCCGCCGGGGCGGACGACCGCGTCGTCGGACTGGTCTACATCGCCGCCCTGGCGCCGGACGCGGGCGAGACATCTCAGACCCAGCAGGACAACTTTCCCAGAACGGATGTCTTCTCCCACATCGAAGTCGCGAACGGCCGCGTCTGGATGCTCCGGGACGGCGTCGAATGCTTCGCGGGCGATCTGCGCGAGGATGAGCAGAAGCTGGTCTGGGCCACCCACTATGCGCCAGCGGTCGATCTGTTCAACGGGAAGATCGAAGCGGCGGCGTGGAAGTCGAAGCCGAGCTGGTACATCGTCGCCAAGAACGATCGCACCGTCCATCCTGAGCTGGAGCGCTTCTGCGCCAAGCGCATGGGTGCGACCACGTACGAGGCCGATAGCAGCCACGTCCCGATGCTGTCGAACCCCAAGATGGTGCTCGAAGTGATCCGTACTGCGGCGAGGGCGCTGCAAGGTACTGCCGCAGCCGTGAGATGAACCAGCCGTTCGACGTCGCGTGGCGGACAATCGATGGGCTGAACGTCCGCTACGCGACCGGTGGAAAGGGCGGCGAGAAGGTTGTGCTCTTCAGTCCATGGCCGGAGAGCATCTTCGCGTTCACTCCCGTATGGGAGGCGTTGACGGAAGAGTTCGAGGTGCTGGCGATCGACCTTCCCGGTTTCGGGCGGTCGGAGGCGCGCGACGATCTCTTCGCGCCGCGGAAGATGGGTGAGTTCATCGCGAAGGCCATCGACGCGTTCGGGCTCACATCAGTCCACGCCGTTGGACTGGACGTCGGCTCGCCGTCGGTCCTCTTTGCGGCGCTCGCGCGGCCGGAGCTCTTCCGCAGCCTCATGGTGGGTGCCGGCGCCTCGACGTACCCACTGGTTGTTGAAGGCGCCCTCAAGTCGACGATCGAAGCGGATGTGTTGCCACCGCTGAACGCCGTCCAGGTCATCGGCGGGTTCTTGGGATCCATTCGCGGGTACGCTGTGCCGCCCTTTGTCCGCGACGACTATCTCGCATCTTACGAGGGCGATCGGTTGACGCGGTCTGCGGCACTCGTTCGCGCCTACCCCAAGGATTTGGCGGCTCTGGCGCCGCGCCTTGCGTCGATCGAGATACCCGTGGCAATCGTGGTCGGTCGGAACGACCCTTACGGGCTCGCTCGGGACGCGGCGATCCTGCGCGAACGGCTGTCGCATGCACGCCTGGACGTCCTGGAGGCCGGTCACTGCGTCTGGGAGGAGCGGGCGCCCGAGTTCGCGTCGATCGTCACGCAATGGGTGAGTGGGGCCTGGCGCCAATGAATGGGGGCCGGCGCCAATGACGATGGCCGGGAGTAATACGACCGCTCCCACACAGTTCCTGGAGGCGAACGGCCTTCGCTACGCGTACCGGCGGTTCGGCAACGGCTCGGGACGACCCTTGCTCTTCCTGCAGCACTTCACCGGGACCCTCGACAATTGGGATCCGGCCGTCACCGATCCCCTCGCCTCCGGACGGGAGGTCCTTCTCTTCGACAACGCAGGGATCGGGCGCTCCACCGGCGATGTACCCGAGACGGTGGCCGAAATGGCCAACCACGTCATGGCTTTTCTCGAGGGGCTGCGTCTCGCGAGCTGCGACGTTCTCGGTTTCTCCCTCGGCGGTGTGATCGCCCAGCAGATGGCCAAGGACCGACCTTCGATCATTCGTCGGATGCTCCTTGTCGGCACCGCTCCGCGCGGCGGCGAAGACATCATGCACCTCGAGAAGCCAACCCTCGCGAAGCACCTCGCGGATCCGCGGAATCGTGGCTATGCGGTCCTGCAAAAGATCTTCTTCGCGGCGACCACCACGAGCCAGGCCGCCGGCCAGGCGTTCGTCGAGAGGCTGATGCAACGAAAGGACGACCGCGAGCCGCCCTCCGGGCCGAACGTTGCCAGGGCACAGCTGGCCGCCTTTCGCGAGTGGGAACGCTTCACGGGAGAGCGCTTCGCCGACTTGAAGGGCATTCGCCATCCCACGTTGGTCGTGCAGGGCTTCCATGATGAGATGATCCCGATGCGAAACTCGTACTGGCTGGCCGAGAACCTGCCGAATGCGGTCCTGCTCTGCTACCCGGACGCCGGGCACGGCTCCCTGTTCCAGTATCCGGGGTCTTTCACCAGGCACACGGCGGCATTCCTATCCTCGGATACCGAATCGGCAGTCTTTTAGGCACAGGAGGCGCCATGGGTATGAAGTCAACTGACGAAACAAGCGCGCTGACAGTAGAGGAAGCACGTAGGATCGTGGCGCCGCTGTATGAGGCGCTCAACGAGCCGGGCAAGAAAGATGTGGCGGCCTTATTGGCTAGAGCCGCCCATCCCGATTACAAGTCCTACCATACAAACGAGGACTGGCTTTCGCGGGAGAAGCTTGCCGATGTCTTCAAGGGGATGGGTGCGACTGTCCCCGACCTGCACTGGAGGATTGTGGATATCCATACGATCGGCAATCAGATCGTGGTGCGCGGCGAGGCGACGGGGACGCCCATAGCTGAGTTCTGGGGCGCGCAGCCAACTGGAAAGGGTTTCAAGACCATGGCGATCGACATCTTTACAGTGAGAGACGGTAAGCTGGCGTCGGCCTATCACATCGAGAACTGGCTGACCGCACTTGAGCAGATTAGGAAATAGGGGACGAAGCTGAAGGGGCTTACGCTGGAGGTTCCCTCTCCCGTTGCTCACCACGTTGTAGATCGCGCAGCATGGACCTCGCCTTATCCGCATCCTTGGGTCCCACCTGGAACACCACAGGACCGGTTACCAGATTAGTCCCCCCTGGGAACCGTCCCAACCCGAAGAGGTCCTGAAGCCCTTCCCCTTTCGTGGCGAACTCAATTCCTGCCGACTCCAGAAGAGAACTGGCTAGGGCAACCAGAGCTGGATCCCCTGTTTCAAAGATCGTGACAAAGTCGCTCACGCCCGCCTCCTCTGTTCAATTGAGGTACATCGGGATCTTGATGCCGCGGGGGCTGTTCCCAGGTCGCGATGTGCGAGCCCTTGCCTCCCTGGGACCATGCCGGGTGTCGGTCACAGAATCTCTTCGATCCTGTGAATCGCTCCGCCCGGACGAGCTTCACCGGAGCCGACGGTGATGATGCGATTCAGGAACGCATATCGCTCCGTGGAGGTCTCGAACCGCGGCAGCGTTCGGAAGTAGTAACGCGCGGGATCGACGACCTCTCCTCGTCCGAGAGCCTCGATCGCGTCGGGAGGGCCGTGTCGCACTCCCTGGAACGTCATGTAGATGAGCGCGTGATCGTCCGTCTCCAGGGTGATGCGCAGGTCCAGCTCCAGAACGCCGTCCGAGCGCAGCAAGAGCCAGTCCCCTCCCCCGGGCACGATCCGGCCGCGAAGTCGTGGGCCTTCGAAGTCGCCTCCCGAGACCGGCACGAAGGTGCGAATGCCATGAGGCACCAGACCGAACGTTTGGGGTGGGGCCGCGTTAATCCTCACCGTCATGAGGGGCCGCGACCTGAGACCCTGGTCCTCAGCGTCGGCGCCCGGCGCTAATCCGGCCAGCGCGCTCGCGGCCGTGGCCGCAACGATCTTCAGAACGTCTCTCCGGCGCGCATCGTGCATTGCTAGAGGATCTCCTCGATCAAGTAGATCGGTCCGCCTGCGCGGCGGTCGCCCGACGCAATGGCGATCACCCGGTTCAGAAACGCGTACTGCGGAGCGCTGGTCTCGAATCTCGGAGCGGTACGAAAGTAGTATTTCGACGGATCAACCGGCTCTCCTCGGGACAGCGCGGCCAGCACATCGGCAGGACCATGGCGAAGGCCAAAGGACGACATGCCGATCAACGCGCCGTCGTCGGTTTCCAGCGTGATCCGCAGATCGAGCTCGAGAACACCGTCGGAACGTAGGATTGTCCAGTCACCTCCGCCGGGCAGTACCTTGCCTCTCAGGCGAGGGCCCTCGAAGGACCCGCCCGCGATCGGCGCGATCACGCGCGTTCCGTGAGGCACGGCGCCGAGCTTCTGCGGCGGCGGAACGACGACCTCAACCCTCATCAAAGGACGGGACGTCACGCGCGGTCCTCCTTCTGGCGCCATGACCTTCTGACGCTAGATCACACCCGCTGGATTCGGCGGTCTATACCCAGGCCGACTCCCTGTTGCGGCGGGCTTTGGTCATCGATCAGACGAGGTTTGGTTCGGACGCGCTTCCTGCCGCACGCTGCCATAAGGCCTAGCTGAACTCGATGTCGCTGATGTCGATCGACACCACGAGCGGCGTAGGCGCCGAACTCCCATCCGGCTGACGCGGAACTATCCTGTGCTTGGTCGGTACGATAACGCCTGAGACGTTGGCGAGCGCTGACACATAATGCGCCGCCGGCGCTCCTCCGGCGACGTCGACGTCGTAGTCGTGCCGCCGCAGAAGGCCCCGTTGATCGAAGTAGAAGGTCTGCTCGGTGGAGTGCGTCGCGATGCGTTGCGGGAACGTGACTTTCAGACGGCGCCAGGTCTCGCCGTCCTCGTGCCATGTATCGAGCTCCTTGGTCTGGACGCCAGGCAGCGTAAACAGAAACGGAGTATTCAGGTAGGTCCACATGGCATAGCCGGCGAAGTACGCGAGTTGCAAGCTATCCCACGGCGTGTCGAACTTGTGATCTTTGAAAGAGTCGCGAGGGTTGGCTCGTTCCTCCACGACCAGACCGTCACTCGTCTCGATGGCGACTCGGTCGGGTTGAAACAATGAGTGCCGATCCGGCTGTCCGAACGGCCGATGAGACGCCCACTCCTTGCGCAGGTCAACAGTCAGGTGGACATCGTCGAGAACGCCGTCCTGCCCCTTCAGTTTCCACAGGACGCCGCCTTGAAGGAGATGGGCGGAAACGGTCTTGAGCCGGCGCCATCGGGCAAGACCACCATGCGCGTTGATGGCAACTGTCGCCAGGTCACTCACGGTCTTGGGCGCCATCAGGTCACGGCGTCCAGCTGTCGGATCTGGTCGGAGGTGAGATCGATCAGCGCCGAATTCACGTTCTCTTCGAGGTGTTCCACCGTCGAAGTGCCGGGGATCGGCAGCATGACGGGGGATCGCTGTAGCAACCACGCGAGCGCGAGTTGCGCGGGCGTGACGGCGTGTTCGTCGGCGATCCGTTGTAGTGGTCCTCCCGGGCGGGCCAGGCGGCCGGTTGCCATTGGGAACCACGGGATGAACCCGATGCGCTCGCGCTCGCAGTACTGTAAGACTGCCTCGGCGCCGCGGTCTGAGATGTTGTAGAGGTTCTGGACGGTGGCGATGGGTGTAATGGCTCTGGCGGCTTCGATCTCCAGGATTGAGACCTCGGAGAGTCCGATGCGCCTGATTTTGCCTTCGACCTGCAGCTCCACCAGAGCTCCCAACTGGTCGGCAAGCGGGACCTTCGGATCGATGCGGTGGAGCTGAAAGAGCTCGATACGCTCCACGCCGAGCAGGCGGATGCTCTTCTCGGCCTGGGCCCTGAGGTATTCGGGCGTGCCGTTGTTTTCCCAACGCCCGGGGCCGGGCCGTGTCAGGCCGGCCTTTGTCGCAATCACCAGGTCGCCAGGGTAGGGGTGGAGCGCCTCGCGGATCAGCCGTTCGCTCACCTCGGGGCCGTACGAATCGGCTGTGTCGATAAACGTTACGCCCAGCTCGATGGCTCGGCGTAGCACGCGGATCACCTCGTCGTGGTCGCGTGGTGGGCCCCACACTCCCGGCCCGGGAATCTGCATGGTGCCGTATCCCAGCCGCACAACGGGTAGGTTGCCGCCGATCACGAACTCGCCGCTCGCACGGGCGGGACGCGCTGCGAGTCGGCTCACGACGACGCTCCCTGGTCTTGCTGGAAGGCGCCCTGTACCGCAAAATCGTGGATGTTGGAACTCCTGATTGACATGTGCGGTCGAGGCGTCAGTGTCCATCCCGGTGTCGAGAAATAATGGTCAAGCATACTCAATCGCTCTCCCACACTGCCTCAACATCGATTGTGATCGACACCGTGTCACCAACAACCAATCCCCCCTTGTCCATTGTATCGTTCCAACTCACGCCGAAGTCGTGACGATTGATCTCCGTCGTCGCTACAAAGCCCGCTCGCAACCTCGGTCCCCTGTCGATCCATTGTCCGTCCTTCTCTTCCCACCACGGTGTTTGCCACTGCCCAAGATAGCTCACCCTGAGTGGCACTGCCCTGGTGACACCCCGGATCGTGAGCTCGCCAACGACGACATAATCGTGATCCCCGATCACCGTCACCTGTCCGCCTTTGAAGATGATCTGGGGGAATTCGTCCACGTGGAGAAAGTCGCGGCTGCGCAGATGAGCGTCGCGTTGCGGCTCGCCCGTCCAAATCGTCGTCGGGTCGATCGTTACCTCGACGGAGGACAAGCGTGGAGTTTCAGGATCGAAATCCAGCGCGCCATGCACGTTCTTGAAAGCACCTCGAACGTAAGTCACCATCATGTGGCGAGCACGGAACTCGGCTGCGGTATGCCCTGGCTCAAATGTCCACTTCGCCATCAATCCCTGCGCCTGACAACAGCTTCCCGGTCCTCGGTCACATCTTCTGTTAACTGAACCGGCCGGTCACTTCGTCTGGGAGGAGCGAGCGCCCGAATTCGCGTCAATCGGGTTCCCCCGTGAAGTAATGACTCAAGAAGGCCAATATGTCTGCGTTGATGGTGCTGGCTTCAGTGGTTGGCATGCCGTGCGGAAACCCCTTGTACGTCTTCAGCGTGCTGTTCCTCAACAACTTCGCCGACAGGGGCGCCGAATCAGCATAGGGCACGATCTGGTCGTCATCCCCGTGCATCACCAGGACCGGCACCGTGATCTTCTTCAGGTCTTCGGTGAAGTCCGTCTCAATCGTCGGCCGACAACGGCCAGCCGTGGCTGAACACGATGGGCTGACCCTGGCCCCAGTCCTTGTAGTAGATCTGCGCGCCGTCCTTCGTCCTGATCATCGTGGTGTGCTGTTCCTCGAGTACGCTCCCTGCCTGAGGATTCATGATCCTACCTGCCTCTCCCGCCCACCACGGGGCGTCAACTGCGTGCTGTCGACGAACCAGAGTACCGGAGGCGACTGCCATGAGTCGGAATTCTAGCCCTGAGGAGCCACCGGATTCTATACGCACTTTCGTCGCGTGACCAGCGCGCTCCGCGTGCGGCTACTGTTGATCTTCGTACGGGATCGACTTCTCCGTGTTCTTGTCCTTCCCCTTCTCCGATCGGCCGTAGTGATAGGTAAGGCCCGCGTAGAAGATCTGCGAGTCTCGCTTCGTGATTACCCGTTGCTGGATCCCGGCAACGTCCAGCCGTGTCTGCTGTCGCTGCGTCTTGAGCAGATCCGTGACGGCGAGGACCAGTGAGATCTCGTCTCGATAAACGTTCTGCCTCGCGCCCAGGTTCAACCCAAAGCTGGGACGCGAGTCCCCTTGCGGTGTGAGCCTGGCGGAGCGATAGCTGGAGCTCACCTGAAGCATGGTCGCCTTCCACGGAGTGATGTTCACGTTGGAGGTCTCGCCCCAGGAAACGACCGATCGCTTGCCGGAATATCCGAGATTCGAGGCGTCGATCTGCTCGTAGAACACGTTTCCGTTCAGGTTCGCCTGCACGACCCGGCCCAACGTTGCCGTCAGAACGGGCTCGAACCCCGCGGATTGATCCTTCGCAAGATTGGCCATCGTTCTCAAGAAAACGGAGTCGTTGACGGCAGCCGTCAACCGCGTGAATCCGTCGGTCTTGTACCGGTAGTAGAGACTTGGGAAAAACGAGAAGTGCTCGCCTCGCAGCCGGTACCCCAGCTCCACCGAGTGGGTCGATTCGGGCTTCAGACGGGGATTCCCCGCCTCCATATTGTAGGGATCGGTGAATTCCGGGAAGGGATTGAGGTCGTCGCTCTCCGGCCGCCGGATCCGGCGGCTGTAATTGAGCTGCACCTCCCCGCTCGCGCTCGCCTTGTAGGCGGTATGCAGCGTCGGATACAAGCCGAAGTAATTGTTGTCGAACCGCGCGCCGCCGGTGATGAGGTCCGAGCCCACGGTCGCGTATTCAGCTCGTAGGCCCCCGAGAACCCGGTACCTGGAGAAGGCGTGTTCGTAGGTTGCGTAGATGCCTTGGATCGCCTGATTCAGCTTGAACCGATACGTCTTCGACGCGTCCAGGAAGAACTGCTGCTGTGCGACGTCGAGAGATTCGGCGTCGGAATGGATGTCCTGTCGATGAACCTCGAGCGCGTAGCCCGCTTCCAGCTTCGATTGCTCGTTCACGGGGTTGGAATAATCGATGGTGAGGTGTCCCTGCCTCTCCTGCTGCCGAAACAGGATATGGCTCGCCTGATCGGGCTGGGCGGGGGCGTGCCACGCTTCCACGAAGTGGACCTCTTCCTTCTGAGGGGCATCGGAAGCGTTGGCCTCGACCCGGAGCTGGTGATCTTCCTTGGAGTAGTCGTGCTGGATGGCGGCCGTGACGCCTGCTTCCTTCTGCGATTCGTAGCCTCTCTGCCGCCGGTCGAAGTCGGTGAGGACCGCGCCGGCGTCGTCCCGCGTGACGACGGTGGAGACGCCGTCCCGCGAGGGTCGGCGGTAGAAATACGTCGAGGACAGGTCCAGGGTGTTTTTCGGGTCCCAGTGGTAGGTCAGTCCCAGCGACCCCACGTGCACGACAGGGCGCATGAGGATCTGGTTGTCCTCACGGTAGCTGCTGATCGGCCCCGCGGCGGTCAGGGTGCGCGCATCCGCGCCCGATCGTGTCCTCCGATCGTCGCGGTAGCTGTAGTTCGCGAAGAGGTCGAGTGTTCCCGTGGCGTAGCCGAATCCGAGGTTCTCATTGTGGCGTCCGGACGTGCCCAGATGTCCCGTCACGTCGCCGTTCATTCCCGGCCCGACGCCTTTCTTCATCACGATATTGATGATCCCCGACGTCCCTTCCGGCGTGAACCGGGCGGAAGGGTTCGTGATCACTTCGATCTTGTCGATACTGCCGGCCGGGAGCTGCTGCAGAACGTCCGCCCGGCTCTTGCCCATCAAGGGAGATTTCTTGCCGTTGATCAGGATCATGACGTCGGAGGAGCCGCGCAAACTGACGTTGCCGTCGATGTCCACCTGGACCGAGGGGATGTTCTGCAAGATCTCGCTCGCCGTCCCCGATTTCGCCCGGATATCCTGGCGGACGCTGTACACCCTGCGGTCGATGGCGTGATTGAAGAGGCTTTTCTCTGAGGTGATCACCACCTCATCCATGACCAGGACCGATTGTTTCATGGAAATGGCGTGATCCATTCGAGGATTCGCCGGCGTGAGCACGAACTGGGGCGACCGGAAGCTGGCATGACCTATGAGGCTGCACTCCAGGACGTAGGGGCCCAGGGGCACGTGGGCGAAAGCGAAGACCCCATCCTTGTGGGTGGTGGTGCCGACGACCCGGGTCGAATCGGCCCGGCTGCGCAGAGCCACGGTGGCGTTCTCCAGCGGCGCGTGGCTCGCCTGGTCGGTAACGATTCCCGTGACCGCGCCCTCGGGGGTCGCTTGCGCATGGACCCATCCGGGTTGAAGGGCAAGCAAGATCATCAGAGGTAGGCTGCGAATCTTCACTCTATCGTGGCTCCGATGCGAGATTTCCTGGGTGGGCCGTTCTCTCCGGTGACGTGCTCAGCCGTTCAACCCGAAGAACAAAGCCGAGTTCCGGTTCGTGAACAGAGAGCTCTCCTCGCGAGGCCGCGCGTTCAGCCTCCGTTAGGTCACCTCAACCCTGGTGGACGTCCAGAGGCTCCGCCTCCTCGATCCGCCTCGGCCACATCGACGCGCCAATCGTCACCCCAAGCACAAGCCCGATGATGCCGACTGACACGCCCGGGCTGATGTGAACCCATTTACCACCGATCATTTTCGCGCCAGTAAACACGAGCACGGCGGCAAGGCCGTGCCGCAGGTACCGCAGCCGATCGAGGGCGTCGGACACCACGAAGTACAGCGAGCGCAGGGCGAACATCGCAAGTACGTTCGAGCTGTACACGATGAGCGAGTTCCGTGTGATCGCCAATACTGCTGGGACCGAATCGAGCGAGAAGACGATATCCGTCGTCTCGATCACGGCCAAGGCGACAAACAGTGGAGTGGCGACGAGGCGCCCTCTCTGGCGCAGCCAGAATCGGTGGCCGTCCAACACCGGACTGACGCGCACGATCCGGGCAATCCACGTGGAGCAGACGTCGCAGGCCTCCGCGACGACGCGCCTCTCACGTTCCTGGGCGAAGAGCATCCGCCACGCAGCGAACAGGATGAGGGCTCCAAATGGGTACGCGACCCACTCAAAGCGCTGGATGAGGGCGATTCCCGCGGTGATCATCACCGCTCGGAAGACAAGCGCGCCGGTGACGCCCCACGCCAGTACCCTACGCTGGTTTTCGGCCGGAATATGGAGCTGCGAGAACACGATCACGAAGACGAAGATGTTGTCGACCGATAACGACAGTTCGAGGAGGTACGCCCCGTAGTACTCCGTGGCAGCGGTAGCGCCCCGCGCGACAGCGACCCACACTCCGAAGGCAAGGGCCACACCGATCCAAATGGCGACCCGCAGTACGTTCCGGGACGCGACCTCCGGCGTCGCATCCGTCTGTGACATCTGAGGTAAACTAGCTCTTGTGAACCACTTCAAACGTGTAGCCATCTGGATCACGCACGTCCGCGGCGTAATACCCGGGATAATATTCAAGACGAGCGCGAGGCGAGATATTGTCCTTCGCGCCCGCGGCAATCGCAGCCTTGTAGAAGGCGTCTACGGCTTTGTTGTTGTCTGCGATGAAGCCCCAGTGGATGGAGGCCGGATCAGGCTTACCCTGCTTCAGCCAGAAACATGCCTTTTGGCCATCGCCGAAGCCCCAGAGATCTGGATGTCCGTCCGAGCCTTTGTAGGCCGAGAACATTGTTATCTTGAGAGGCTTGAGTGCTGCCGTATAGAACTTGAGCGAGCGCCCTACATCGCTCACGGTCAGAATGATGTGGTCAAGCATATGGATTCTCTCTTACCTGGGATACGTTCGAGCGGTCGATCCTTAAGATTTGGCTTTCTTCGAAGGTTTCGACTTGGCGGCATTGTTGAAGGCGACCGCTTGGCGAACGAGCGCCTTGAAGGCGGACTCGTCAACTTGTTCTCCTTCATGGATGTCGATCGCGCGGCGTACGTTTCCGTCTAGGCTCGAGTTGAAGAGACGGACCGGATCTTTCAGAGACGCGCCCTTGGCGAAGGTTAGCTTCACGACACTCTTGTAGGATTCGCCGGTGCAGATAATGCCGTCGTGCGACCAAATCGGCGTGCCCATCCACTTCCACTCCTCGACGACCTCCGGGTCTGCCTCCTTGATGAGCTTGCGCATTCTGCTGAGGGTCTTCCCGCGCCAGTCACCGAGTTCGGCGATTCTTTGCGAGATGTGCTCTGATGCCGACTGATCTTGGCTCGGGTCCGGCTTTTTCATGGGTGCCTACCGCAGCGACTTGAACGCTGCGCGAAGCTCGGTCACGAGGATCTCCGGCTGTTCCCACGCCGCGAAGTGGCCGCCCTTGGCGACCTTGTTGTAGTGGATCAGCTTGGGATACGCCCGCTCCGTCCAGCTCCGCGGCGCTTGATAGAGCTCGTTCGGAAAGGCGGTCACCGCGACCGGGATGGCGACGTGTTTCGGTGCAAAGAATGCGAGCTTGCTTTCCCAATACAGACGAGCCGAAGAAATCGTCGTGTTCGTCAGCCAGTAGAGCGTGGCGTTGTCCAGGATGTCGTCTCGCGTAAGTCCTTCCCGCTGGCCGTCAAAAACGCGAGCGATAAGCGCGTAACTGTCCGCGTCGTGATCGATCATCCAGGCGGCCATCCCGACCGGCGAATCCCCGATCCCGTAGAGCGTCTGCGGGCGGTTCGCCATTTCCTGGGCGTAGCCCAGGCCGTGTTTGTAGAAATAGGTAAGCTGATCGTACGCATGCTTCTCGTCGGCTGAAAGGTTGGCCGGCCGCGGGCCGCCGGCCAGTGCCTTTGCGATGTCGTCCGGCACTGTGGCAGGCATGTTGGTGTGAATGCCGATCAATCCCGGCGGCCGAAGCAGCGCCATCTGTTCGGTGACCGCATTCCCCCAATCGCCGCCTTGCGCCACATATCGTGTGTATCCTAGGCGCTTCATCAGCACGGTCCACGCACGCGCGATGCGGATGGGATCCCAGCCGGTCGTGGTGGGCTTCCCGGAAAACCCATAACCCGGTAGCGACGGAATCACGACGTCGAAAGCGTCGGCTGCGCTTCCACCGTGCGCCGCGGGGTTTGTCAGGGGGTCGATGATCTTCAACTGCTCGATGATCGAGCCGGGCCATCCGTGCGTGATGATGATCGGCAACGCGTTCTTTTCTTTCGAACGCACGTGAATGAAATGAATGTCGACGCCGTCGATGTTGGTGACGAACTGCGGATAGGCATTGAGTCTCGCCTCAACCTTGCGCCAATCGTACTTCGTCGCCCAATAGCTCGCCAGTTTCTGAATCGTCGCGAGCTGCACGCCTTGCGATTGATCCGCGACAATTTCCCGCTCGGGCCACCGTGTCGCCGTAATGCGGCGTTTCAGGTCGACGAGCGCCTCATCTGGAAAGTGGACGTGGAAGGGGCGAATGGCGCCGGCGCCCCCGCCTGTCTTTGCTTGCGCGGCTTCGGTCTGTGTCTGAGTCATGGCGATCGCTCCTCCTATTCCGACAATCAGGGCTACGACTGCAACGATTCGTGGCGTTTTCATGCGCCCCTTTCCCCTGGCGATCATTTCCGAGGTATGTCTCGCGGCGAGGAGGAGTAAGCGGTCATGAGTCGTCCCTGGACTCAGTGCGAAGAGGTCGATTCGCTCCGGAGCGTATCAGGGAGCTGGGGCAAAGGCATCTGACAAATCGCCAAGTGTTTCAGCGGTTCTAAACCGCTGGAGTGCGCGGATCTACAGCGCTCGACGACCGAACCACCGGATGCCGAGAGCCAGGGCGGCTACGACATAGGCGCCCGCCCACACGACCATCGCCGTGGTCGGCACGGAGACGGGCGAAAAGGGGGACGCTCCCAGGTCGCGGAGGATCGAGGGCTGCATCTGGGAAGCGGCGAGCTGCCAGAGCGCCTCGCCCGGCATGATCAGGCTCGCCGCCGTGCCGACCTGACGTGCCGCTTCGTTTCCCGCCATCGTGCCGATCTGCTCCACCCAATTCCCGATGAACGCGAGCCCGAAGAGACCGAACGCGAGCATCCCATTCGTGACGGTGCTGAGGCGCGCGCCGCCGGCAATCGAGACGGTCAGGAGCACGGTCCCCTCCAGGAGCACCAGCGGAAGTCCGCGCGCGATCCCCGGGGGCGTGAAGTGCGCAAGGGTAGACATGAGCGTGAGCACGCCGCCCGCTAGGAGCAGGAAATACCCGCACATCACGGTCCAGTGGCCCAGCCACTTGCCGAGCACGATGTCGCGGCGGCGGATCGGCCGCACGGCGAGCGTCTGGATCACTCCCGAGGAGATCTCCCCGGAAAGCGTATCGACCGGGAGGAGCACGGCCGTCATGACCGTGAGGAGGCTGGCCGCGTAGAGCCCGGCGAGCGTCATCACGTTGAGGAAGATGCGCCGCTCGATCAGGTTCATGTTCCCGCGCGTCGACGATTCTTTGAGAATCAGATGAAGCCCCAGGCCGTAGAGCGCCAGGAACGCTGCGCCCGCGATCAACGCCGCCGTCAGGATGCGCCGGCGGAGGGCCTCGTGAAGGGTGAGGCGCGCGATCGTCCCGATGCTCATCCCGGCCTCTGGTCCTCGCCCATCACGTCGAGGAACCACGTCTCGAGGGACTTGCGCTGGACTCGGATCTCGTAGACCGGGATTCCGCGCTCCACCAACGTCCGGGCGATCTCGGGGATCCTGTCCTCAACCTCGACGGCAATGCGCAGGCTCGCGCGGGAGTCGCCGGAGTCAGCCGGTGATGATGCGCCGTCATCCAGCACGCGGCCAAGGCGCGCGATCGCGGTCCGGGCCTCTCCGGTCAAGGTTCCGGATCGGATTCCAACCTCGAAACCGCCCGTGGCCTCGCCGACGCGCATGTCGTGGATCACGCGCCCCTCCTTGACAAAGACGACGCGGCTGCAGGTGGCCTCCACTTCCCCGAGGAGGTGCGAGTTCAGGAATACCGTCGTTCCGCGATCCCGGAGCGCACGGATGACATCCCGCACGAGGAACCTGCCTAGCGGATCCAGTCCCGATGTCGGCTCGTCGAGAAAAACGACCTCCGGATCGCCGAGGAGCGCTTGAGCCAGGCCTACGCGCTGCATCATTCCCTTCGAGTAGGTTCGAATCAGGCGATCCGCGGCATCCAGGAGATCCACGCGGGCGAGCAGGGTGTCGGCGCGTGTCCTTCCCTCGATCGCGCTCAGTCCCAGAAGCCGCGCATGCAGGTGAAGCAGCTCCCGGCCGGTGAGCCAGTCCTGGAACCGAAAATGCTCGGGGAGGAATCCCAGCCGGGCGCGGGTGCCGCGGTGGCCGAGCGGCGCGCCGAGAACACGCCCGGTGCCGGCCGTCGGCGCGACGAGCGCGAGGAGCATCTTGATCGCGGTGGTCTTCCCCGCCCCGTTCGGGCCCAGAAACCCGAAGACCTCTCCCCGGCGGACGGCCAGGGAGAGATTCTCGACCGCGGTCTTCGCGCCGAACTGCTTCCGCAGTCCGTGCGTCTCGATGACGTTTTCGGTCACGCCGGCCCTACGAGATCGACTCCGCCATCTGCACGAGGTCGCCATCCGAGAGATTGCCCTGGAGGCAGAAGACCCGATCTCCCTCGGTCCACATTAGAATTCGGTGGAGGCGCCCGTCGCCCGCCTGCGCCTCCGTCGTCCGGATCAGCAGGGCCTGCTGTCCATGCACGGTCACCTGACGGAAGGTGCTCGCGTTCATCGGGACCGGGACGAGAAGCGTGCTTCGCCAGTCGGTGGAGCGCGCGATCCTCCGCGCCTCCCCGGCGTCGAGACCCAGGACACGCAGGCCGATCTCGGCGAGCTGCTCGACGTTCCAGCCCGCGGGCACCGAAACCTCGGGGCTACGCGCCTGGATCAGCACGACGCGGCGTTTCGGCGAGGTGAACTGTTGGAAGACGACGGGCGGCTTCCGCACTTCGATCCAATGTCCGTCCAGCCCGGAGGGAACCTTGATGTCCCTCAAATCGAGCCGGTCGAGGAGGGAGCGCAGCTTCGTCTCGCTGACCGACAGCCTCATCGCTCCTTCCCCCGCCACGAAGACGCTATCGGCCGCGAGACCTTCGGGCAGGTATTTGGGCGCGCTCACAGCGAAGCCGACCTGAGGAGACGCGGCCTCGCGCGAGGCAAGGCGACGGGGAGGCCCCGGGTCGAGGACCTTCTCCTGGCGGTCGAACACGAGGAGCCCGCGGTCCTTCTCGATCGATTGAAGCGCTTCCATGCGCGACCGGCTGAATCCGACGGCAGCGAAGCGCCGCACGCGGAAGAGATCGAGGAACGCCTGGGCGGCCACGCGCACCGGGGGAACGGCGAAGAGGGCCACCACGACGATCGCGGCGCAGGCGCCGGCGAGGAGGCGCACGATGCCGCGGGCGAAGAACACGCGCCGGGCTTCTACCCGGCGGAATCGCTCGCGCAAGTCCCCCGCGAACTCGGGGTCGGGCTCGCGGTGGTATTCGTCAGGTATCCGATCGTCCATCGTCAGGGTCCCTTCTAGTCGACACCCAGCTCAACGTCCACGAAGTACTTTGTATCGCAAAGTATGAAGGCGATGAGAGCGGCTGTCAACCAGCGAGTCTGGGCGGAGCGCCGGTCGACGTGGACGTTCTCTCGTGTCACCCATTTCATCGGTCGTTCCTCCTCTTGCATCCCCTGTCACAGTTCCTCTTCCGATTCGAGGAGAAGACATGTAGCCGCCGCGAGGCTATGATGGCCGACGCTGCCGGCGCGGCGTTCGCCGGTGCCTCACGCTGGCTGCTCACTCGACCCCGGAGGTACGGCATGTTTCGGTCCCTCGGCTCCATTGCGTTCCTTGCATTCCTTCTCATCGGAGCTTCTCTCACGATCTCTGCACCCGCTTCCGCGGGGGTCGCTGCGAACCCCTGTCTCCTTGTCTTCCATCTGCCATCGGGCAGGACGGCACAGGCCGTGCCGGTGACAAACAACTGGACGTTCCTCGGGTGCTGGACGCGGTACAACGGAACGCCTTGCTCGGACGTCTTTCGTGATCCCCAGGGCGGACTCTGGGTCTGCAAGGCATGCGGCACGACGGGAAATCCTGGTCCGGGAAAGTGCCGCGGTACGACGCAGGCCGAGCTGGATCGCGGCTTTTGGTGCTCCTGACCCAACCGCCGGCGCGACGCCCGCCTGACATTGCGGACGCGCACCGCTAATATTCCCTGAACAATCACGCCGCCCCGGAAGGTTTCGGCCTGGGGCGGCGTTTCCGTGCAGGCTTCATCTTATTACAAAGAGTCTGACCACCGCGGCAAATACAGCAACAAAGGCGACGGCTATCGTCACGACGGAGCAAAGGCAGATCAAGAGTCGTCGTTGAACCTTGGGCATATTCAGCATCATGCGCCCATCCAGAAACCGGTACGTCAACACGACGGCATTAGCGAGGCCTACGTAACAGAGCACTTCGAATACGTGGATATATAGGTATAGGCTCCTGCCTCTTGCCATGGCAAGCAGGGCAACCATAGCAAGCACTGAAAGCACCAGGCCCTGTGCGGCAACCGTAAATGTTCTGTGATTCCTCAGAAACGCCGGCAGGCAGCGGTTGGTCAATGGGTAAAGGAGCGCCGCGCTGGTCGTGCAGAACAAAACCAACGAGAGGATCTCGAGTACCATGTTGGCAACCAGATACGGCATTGCAACCATGCGCTGGCACCTCAGTCAGCCGCGCCTGAGCTAACGGCCCAAGGACGCTGCGCCGCCGATCGCTACCTCGCGAGCCACTCGAAGCGGTATGCGAGCTCCGGACCCCGATCCCCCTCGTACGCGAGTCGCGCGACGAGGAGCGCGAACGGCTCCATGAATCGCGCGCCTGATAGAGGCCCGAGGTCTACCGGATCGAACCCCACATCGCGGATCAACTCGGCAGCAACCTCCTTGGCAGCCGGATCGTCCCCGCAATACACCAGGGAAGGTCGCCTCGCCTTGCGCCGGGCCTCGAAAACGCCGAACAGCACCTCGCTGGGCACGGTGTTGAAGGCACTGACGAGGTGAGCCCCACGAATCCTCTTGGCAAGCGTCTCCGCGCCCGAAGTCCTGTGGGCCACGACGAGTGCGGTGTCATCGGAATTCATCGGGAGGGAGCAGCTCACGATGACCCTGTCCCTCAAGTCACCGGCCTGTTTCAGCACGTCTTCGACACGAGACCAGTGCACGGCCAGCAAGAGAACGTCCGAGTCGCGAGCGGCGTCCCTCGGGGTGCCTGCGCGTGCAGCTCCCTTCGCCTCGCTTGCGAGCTTCTTCAACTTTCGCTCGCTGCGCGCGTAGCTGAACACGACCTCATGTCCGGCGCGCGCGAAGAGCGTCCCGAGCTTCCCGCCCATCAAACCGGAGCCGAGAATGCCGACTCGCATGCCGCTCACCTTTCGCTTCTTCAACGGTCGACCGTGGCCATCTGCTTCTCGCCGTAGCGCGGCCCGGACACGTTCTCCGGGCCGAGCGCTGCGTCGAGCGCATTCATTTCTTCCGCGCCCAGCGACACGGCTACCGCGCCTACGTTGTCCTCGAGGTGGCCCCGCCGCTTGGTGCCGGGAATCGGCACGATGTCCGGACCCTTGTGCAGCAGCCAGGCGAGCGCGATCTGCCCCGCGGTCACGCCCTTTCGCTCCGCCAGCTCGCGCACGCCCGACGCCGCCCGCATATTGGCCTCGAAGTTCCCACCCTGGTAGCGGGGATCGCCGCGACGGTAGTCCCCCTCCGGGTACTCCTCGGCACGCTTCACCGATCCCGTGAGGAAGCCGCGGCCGAGCGGCGCGAAGGGAACGAGGGCGATGCCGAGCTCGCGCAGCACCGGGATGATACGCGGCTCGAGATTGCGCTCCCAGAGCGAGTACTCGCTCTGGAGTACGGCGATCGGATGCACGGCGTGCGCCCGGCGGATGGTCTGTTCGCCGGCCTCGGAGAGACCGAGGTGGCGCACCTTCCCCTCGCGGACCAGGGCGGCCATCGTGCCCACAACGTCCTCGATCGGCACCGCGCGATCGACGCGGTGCTGATAGAGCAGATCGATGTAGTCCGTCTTGAGCCGGCGCAGAGACGCCTCGACCACCCCGCGGATGTGCTCGGGTCGGCTGTCCGTTCCCGCGAGTCCGCCCTTGTCGTCGAACTTGAAGCCGAACTTGGTCGCGATCACCACGCCGTCGCGCTTGCCCTTGAGGGCGCGAGCGAGCAGTTCCTCGTTCGTGTACGGCCCGTACGCCTCGGCCGTGTCAAAGAACGTCACGCCCAGCTCCATGGCGCGATGAATGGTGGCTATGGACTCCTCTTCGTCGCGTTCTTCAGGGGTGCCGTAGGCGTAGCTCATCCCCATGCAACCGAGCCCGATGGCCGACACCTCCACACCGTTCCTTCCCAGTCTGCGCATCTGCATCGCCTCATCTCCCTTCCGGTCTCAGCTTCCCCTATTGTCTGGATTTGTCCATCATACTGCGTCGCGGCAGATCGTCGCGCGGCTATGATGCGCGAGAGTTCAATCTGGGGAGACCCTCACCGTGTTTCGACGCGCCTTGGTTCGTCCTCCGGGCCCGACTTTCGCCGATGGGCTCACGACGGTCGACCTCGGCGTCCCCGATTATGATCGGGTCATGGAGCAGCATGCAGCCTATTGCCGGGCGCTGGAGCGCTGCGGCCTGACAGTCACGCACCTCGAGGAGGACACCCGCCACCCGGACTCCACCTTCGTGGAGGACACGGCCATCCTCACGCCTTCCCGAGCCATACTCACCCGACCCGGAGCGGCCAGTCGCGCGGGAGAGGTGGCGGCGATACGCGGATCTCTATCGGTCCACTATCCCGAAATCACGGCGCTCGCGGGCCCCGGCACGCTCGATGGTGGTGACGTCTGCGAAGCGGATGGCCACTTCATCATCGGCGTCTCCCATCGCACCAGCGAGCAAGGCGCCCACGAGCTAGCGGACATTCTCGCCGAGAATGGCCACACCTCCACATTCGTCGACATCCGGGGTGTCGAGGATATTCTGCATCTAAAGAGCGGTATTGCGTATGTGGGCGACGGGCGGATGGTGGCGATCCCGCCCCTGGCTCGCCATCCCATGCTCCGGAGCTATGAAGTCATTTGCGTGGAGTCGCCGGAGGCGTACGCCGCGAACTGTGTTCGAGTGAACGATCGGCTCCTGGTCGCGGCCGGCCACCCAAGATTCGAGGCCGCCATTCGCCGGCTCGGTTACGATCTTGTTCCCCTGGAAATGTCCGAGTTCCAGAAGATGGATGGGGGGCTGAGTTGCCTCTCGCTGCGCTTTTGACCGCTATACGATCTTGCATGGGATGAGGGCATCTTCGTCATACGAATAGACGGCGCATAGACGATGGTAGCCATCCGCGATGATCACCCTGCCGTGGGCCGCGTCTCTCACCAAGAGGAGGGGTGATAGCGCGCGCCCGGCTTTGATCTTGTCGCGGTCCCTGGCGAGATGGGTATTGCTGATCCCGATCAGGGACAAACCGGAAGCTCTGAAAATATCCTTGGCTTTGAACTGGGACATCGATGCGTGCTTCTTCAAACGATCTACCTGACCCGTTGCCGTCTGTTCGTCGTAGAGGAGACACAGATAGGACAGGGCCGCCGGATAGTCGTGCTCTTCTGGCTGGCTGGACCACTTGATTGCGCTCACAGCAGCGAACACGCCTCGTTGAACGGCAGACGCGGTAGTCGCGGGTGCAGGCCGTTCGGATCGCCGTACCCTAGGTTGCAGAGGAAATTCGTTTTGACGTGACCTTCCGGGAAGAATTCCTGATCGCAGCCAAAGCAGGGCTTGCCGGCTGCAAAGAACTCCTCGTCCACCTTGGCGTGATCGAAGCCGGACATTGGTCCGCAGTCGAGACCGAGCGCTCGTGCGGCCATGATGAGGTACGCCCCCTGCATGCTGGAGTTCCGCTTCGCGGTCGCCTCCACCATTTCGGGATTGTCCTCGAACAGCTTCGCCATGCCCGGGCTCTGTGGGAACAGCTTGGGGAGCTGCTGGTAGAACTTCGTGTCGTACGCGACGATGACGGTGACGGGAGCGGCCATCGTCTTCTCGACGTTGAGCGGCGCCAGCGCCGGGCGAAGGCGCTCCTTTGCTTCCGTGGATCGAAGAAACGCAAACCGCGCCGGAGAGGCGTTCGCGCTCGTCGGCGCCCACTTCAGCAAGTCGTACAATTCCCTTAGGTTCTGATCCGTCACCGGCCGCGGCAGCCACTTGGTGTACGAGCGGGCCTCACGGAAGAGCGCGTCCAGCGCCATGTCGTCGACTTTCTGGCCCGTGACTTTCTGACCCATGTTTCCTCCTCGTAACGGCGTGGAAAGACGCCGGTCTTCTAGGCGTTGCGCAGGGAGGGCGCGACGCGCGTGCCGATTGCTTCAATGGCCTTCATGAGCTTCGCATGAGGCAATGATGCCGCATTCATTTGAAAGCTGAGGCGGGAGATTCCGCCCAGCGCCTCGCTGTGTCGAAGGATCTTCTCGACCACTTCCTCGGGGTTGCCGATCAACAGCGCCCCTTGTGGACCTCGCTGCGCATCGTACCCTGCCCGCGTGACCGGGGGCCATCCGCGCTCCTTCCCCACGTCGGTGAAGGCACGGGCGTAGCCCGGAAAGAAGTCATCGGCCGCCTCTTGCGTCGTATCCGCGACGTACCCGAGCGCGTGGACGCCGACCTTCAGCCGATCGGACGGGTGCCCCGCCCGCCGGCCCGCCTCCCAATAGAGATCGATCAGGGGACGAAACCGCCGCGGCTCTCCCCCGATGATTGCGACCATCAAGGGCAGTCCCAGCTCGCCGGCGCGCGCGAACGACTGTGGCGTCCCGCCGACGCCCAGCCAGATCGGCAAGGGGTTCTGGATGGGCCGCGGGTACACCCCCTGGCCCGTGAGCGGAGGCCGATACTTGCCGGACCAGTGGACGTGCTCGTTCTCCCGGACCTTCAAGAGCAGGCCGAGCTTCTCCGCAAAGAGCGAATCGTAGTCCTCCAGTCGAAAGCCAAACAGCGGAAACGCCTCGATGGACGACCCGCGTCCGACGACCATCTCCGCCCTGCCCTGCGAAAGAAGATCGAGGGTGGCGAAGCTCTGAAATACCCGTACCGGGTCGGCCGCGCTCAGGACCGTTACTGCGCTGGTGAGCCGTATCCGGCGCGTTCGTGCCGCCGCTGCTCCGAGAATGACCGCAGGGGCGGAATCGAGGAACTCCCGGCGGTGGTGCTCCCCAATCCCAAAGACGTCCAATCCAGCCTGATCGGCGTGTTCGATCTGCTCCACCAAGTCGCGCAGACGGTCCGCCGGGCTGACCGCAAGGCTGGTCTCGTCGAACGCAGCCGCGAAGCTGTCGATGCCGATTTGCATTTCTTCAGAGTACCAGACGGGAGCGGCTGCATAAATGCTCGCGGGCCCGCGAACCTCGCATTATGCTGGTGCCCGGCTATGATCAACATCCGACCAGCCTCAAAGTCCGACGAGGTGGCGCTCGGGCGCCTTGGCGCAGCGCTCATGCGCCAGCACCATGCATCCGACCCCCGGCGGTTCATCCAGACGGATCGACCGGAAGAAGGATACGGGCGGTTTCTCGTCTCCCAGCTTGCGAATCCGGACATGCTGGTGCTGGTCGCCGAGGGCACGGGTGAAATACTAGGGTACGTCTTCGCCGGACTTGAGCCCACGAGCTGGAGGGATCTGCGCGGCCCGTGCGGATTCATCCACGATGTCTATGTCCGCGAGAGCGCGCGGCGCCAGGGCACCGGACAAAGCCTCATGCGCGCCGCGATCAAGTGGGCTCACTCGAGGGGAAGAGCGCAGGTTGTACTCTGGAGCAAGATGGGCAACGATGGCGCGCAACGCCTGTTCGCGAAGTTGGGTTTTCGGGAGACAATGATCGAGATGACACTGGACGGGGAAGCCTCCGAAATCTGAGTCCGGAACCCAGCGAAGGAGAATCCACGATGGACGCCGCATCCCCGCTCGAGGCCTGGGCCAACTTCTACATCATCGTTGGATCGTCCGCCGGAGCTCTGACCGGCCTTCAGTTCGTCGTGATGACGCTCATCTCCGAGAGAACCTCCATACCCACGCGTGGAGAGTCGATCTCAGCCTTCGGCACCCCGAACGTCGTGCACTTCTGCGCGGCCCTGCTCGTGTCGTCGATCCTCTGTATCCCCTGGAACGTCCTGAGACCTGCGGGCATTGCGGTTGCCGTGTGCGGCGGGCTCGGTGTTGTCTACTCCGCGATCATATTGAAGCGTGCGCTCCGGCAGCGCGGGTACCAACCCGTTTTCGAGGACTGGCTCTGGCACATCCTCCTCCCGGCGCTCGCGTACGCGACGATGCTCGTGGCCGGCCTGGTCCTGGGGCGGAATCTCGCCGGCCCGCTGTTCTTCATCGGTCCCGCGGCGCTCCTCCTCGTTTTCATAGGAATCCACAACGCGTGGGACACCGTGACGTACCTCACGTTGGGTCCTCCCCTCACGGACCGGGAGGCGGAGTCGGGAGCCGGCGCGGGCGGGCCGAGCCGAGATCAACGGGCCGCTGCTGACTAGCTCTTCCCGATTCAGGTAGAATGCTTCGCGTGAATCGAACCGCGACCAGCGTCGCCTTGATCGCCCTGCTTCTCGCGGGGCACTTCCCCATCTGGGAAATTTCCGACGCGGCCGCGACCCGAGACGCATTCCGCCCGCACGCGGCTTGCTGCGGCACTCCCTCCTGCCGCATGGGCAAGGCCGCATGTACGAGCGGGGGTCAGTGCGTGGCAAGCCGGCCCGAGGGGCCCAACCAGGACCAGCTCCCGCGTCTCCGGTCAGGGCCTTGCGGACCTTCCCAGGCCCAGGCGACCCCGACTCGCACGGACGTCGGTCTCACGCCGGCTTCAGCACCCCTCCTTGGCCCAGTGTGGGACCGGATCCAATTCACCATGTCGACCCGAACCCGCCCAACCGTCGCTGTCGACCCCGCGGATCCTCCTCCCCGAGCCTAGCCGCCGTTCGCTGACCGTACCCATTCATCCAAATGAATTCTCGTGGGAGGAGGACCGCCATGACCTGGCGCCAGTTCTTGGTGCTTGCCGTTGTCGTTTCACTTTTCCCTACCGCAGCCCATGCGAGCTGCGGATCCGAGCAGTGCCCGATCGACCTCGGCCTGCCTTGGGAGCATTCCGTTTTTACCTTCGACCTCTCGCAGCAGTACATCGACCAAGACCAGCCTCGCGTGGGAACCCACGACGTCGCTGTCGGAGCGATTCCGAGCCCGGAGGACGAAGTCCGAACGTTGAACCGGATTTCGACGGCACGGGGGGTCTACAGGCCGACCGCCCTCTGGTCGATCGCGGCCTCGCTTCCCTTCGTCAGTCGGTACCACGAACATATCCACAACGAGGTGGGCCTTCCTCCCGAGCGCCAGCGGTGGAGCTATGACGGAGTGGGCGACCTCCAGGTCCAGGCGACCCGACTGTTCGGAGGGGCCCAGCCGCAAGGAGTGCGCTATTCGCTCACGGCCGGCCTCAAGGCGCCGACGGGACTCACGGAGGTCCCCACGGACAACGGCGAACAGCCTGAGCCGCCAGCTCGGCCCGGGGATGGCGCCTGGTCGTTCCTTGCCGGCGCCGGCGTGGAGTGGAGGGTGTCGGCAAAGATGCCGGGAGGAGCCTACGGCTCGCTTCCGATCCGGCTCAGCGCCCAGGGTCGCGCCAACGGTCGCGGGACTGAGGATTACCGCGTCGGCTCCGAGGCCCAGCTCCACCTCGGCTCGGACTACCCGCTCACCCGTGCGGTGGGGATCGGCCTCTCGGCCGACGCACGGGTGCGGGCGAAAGACGATGTCGGCCTGACCGATGCCGAGCCGGGGAACACCGGTGGATCGTGGGTCTATCTGAGTCCAGGTTTCCGGATCAGTCCGCGGGGCGGGACGGCGCTCTACGGGGGCGTGCAGCTGCCGGTCTATCGACGCATCAATGGAATCAACATCGTCTCCGACAGGAATTTTTACGCGGGGCTGACGCGGGCTTTCTGATGCGCGGGGTCATCGAGGCTCGCTCGATACGTTTCCGGCGCGAACCAGGTCGCCACCACCGTGATCGCGCAGCAGACGACCAGATACGCCGCCACCGAATGGGACCCGTAGCGGGCCAGGAGCAGGGTCGCGATGAAGGGCGCCAGGCCGCCCGAGAACACCGATGTGAGTTGATACACGAGCGAGGCGCCGCTGTAGCGAACGCCGGTGCCGAAGAACTCCGAGAAATAGGCCGCCATCGGACCGTACATCATGTCGTGGCCAATCATAGCCAGCACGATTGCGACTGCCACGAGTCCGGGGCCTCGCTCGATCAGCCAGAAGCATGGGAACGCGGACAAGAGGGAGATCACGGCTCCCCACAAGTACACGCGTCGCCGCCCGACGCGATCCGAGAGATGCGACCAAAATGGGATGGACCCCAGTCCGATCAGGGAGGCCATCACGACCCCGCCCAGCATGACGCCGCGGTGGTAGCCGAGCGACTTCTCACCGTAGCCCGGCACGAACACCGTGTAGATGTAGAAGAGAACGTTCTGGGCAAAACGCATCCCCATTCCGATCAGGATCTGGCGGGGATGACGGCGGAACACTTCGACCAAGGGTGCCCGCGAATCCTGGTGCGTCTCCTTGAGCGACAGAAAGACCGGGGATTCGAGCACCCGGAGCCGAACGAAGAGCCCAATACCAATGAGCACCACCGAGACCAGGAACGGCACCCTCCATCCCCAGGCGAGGAACGCGCTCTCCGGAAGCCGGGCGGAGAGCAGCGCGAACAAGCCGGTCGAGAGCAAGAGCCCGGCCGGAACTCCCATCTGGGGCCATGAGCCGTGGAAGCCGCGGCGTCCGCCGCCCGAGTGCTCCACGGCCAGCAGCACCGCTCCGCCCCATTCCCCGCCGACGCCGAATCCCTGGACGAATCGAAGCACGACGAGAAGAATGGGTGCCCAGATACCGATTCGAGCGTAGCTGGGAATCAGGCCGATCAAGGCGGTGGCGATCCCCATGATCAGGAGCGACCACACCAGCATCGTCTTCCGGCCGACCCGGTCGCCGTAGTGCCCGAACACAATCCCACCCAGCGGCCGCGCCACGAATCCGACCGCGAAGGTGCCGTATGCGCTGAGGGTGCCGGCGAGGGGATGGAACGTGGGAAAGAACAGCCGGTTGAAGACCAGCGCCGCGGCGGTGCCGTACAGGAAGAAGTCGTACCACTCGATGGTGGTGCCGATGAAGCTGGCGAGGATGACTTGGCGGAGCTGATTCGGCTTGGTCACGGGCGCTCGTCAAATCCCTCGACTAAGCATCCCCATCTGGGAAGCGGACCCCAAGGTAGCACGATTTCCTGCACCCCGCTTGGGGGGTCCCCTGGCGCCTCCGAGCGCCTGAAATTCCAGTCATGATCCCGCCAAATCAGCCGAAAGGTAGTTCCTGCACGGGATTCGGACCGGCCAAGCGCCGGCCGACCGGGAGGAACACCTATCGGATCAGAGCGGAACGGCGGCGGGCACGGGGCGCGGTTGGGGAGAGGGTCCTCGGTCGTCGCCGTGCTCACGCTCGCCATGTTCGCTCTATCCCTGGCGGTGGCCTTCCCGCCGGCTCCCCCGGCCCCGGAAAAGCCGGTTTCCAACCCCGTGACCTGGGCCCCGCCTCGACCCGGCGACATGCTGACGCGCGGGAGAGCCCTTTCTCTGGTCCTCGCTTCCAGGGGATTGGATACCGACCAGATTCGGGAGATTACCCGGAACCTTCTGGCCTACCGTAGCCCTCGCGCGCTCCGGCCCGGCGTGGTCCTGGGGTTCTCGGTCTCGTCGGACAGCGTCCCGGACCAGATCCGCCTTGAGTTGAATCCCGATTCCGTCCTGTATTTCGCCCGCTCGGACTCCGCCTGGACGACCCGCATCGAGCAGGTGCCGTTCGTGACGGATACGGTGCGAATCACTGGCACCATCGAATCGAGCCTGTGGTCGGCGCACCTGGGCGGAGACCTGGACCGGTTCGAGCGGAAAGACTTCGAAGACCTGGTCTATGACCTGGCGGACATATTCGCCTGGAAGGTGGACTTCACGCGGGACCTGAGACGAGGTGATGGCGTGCGGGTGGCCCTGGAGCGAAAAGTGCGGCCGGACGGCTCCATCCGGAGCCGCCACTTTCTCGCGATCGAGCTTCGCAATGGCGACCGCGTCCTGCGGGCCATTCCCCAGTCGCGTCCCGGCGGACGCTTTGCCTATTTCGATGAGGAAGGCCATTCTCTGCGCGGTGCATTCCTACGCTATCCGGTACCCTACCGCATCACCAGCCACTTCACGACTCGCCGCTTTCACCCCATTCTGAAGCTCTGGCGGGCGCACGAGGGGATCGACTACGGCGCGCCCGCCGGAGCCCCGGTCGAGGCCACCGCATCGGGCGTCGTCACGCGGGCGGGATTCGCGGGGGCGTATGGCCGGCTTGTCGAGCTTCGCCATCCGGGAGAGATTCGGACGAGGTACGCGCACCTGAGCTCCATTGCGGCCGACGTCCGGCCCGGCGCGCACGTGGAGCAGGGGCAGATCATCGGCAGAGTCGGCTCGTCCGGTCTCGCCACCGGCCCCCATCTTCACTATGAATTCCTGCAGAACGGGCGGCATGTGGATCCGCTCACGGTCAACGTCCCGAATGCTCCGTCCCTTGCCGCGTCCCAACTGGCACAGTTCCGCCATGATCGCGACGACGCCCTTGCCATGCTCTACGGCCTTCCCATCGCCGAGGGCACGAGGATCTCGCTCAACGCAGCGGCTCCCCGGCCGCGCTTGTAGCTTCAGACTCCGCATCGCGCAGAAGTGCCGCATTGCCGCCACATCTCCAACACACTCCGCGTGTATCCTGTGAGTAGTGGGAGGGGGAGGTCCCGGCCTCGGACCCGCTTCCTCAGACCCTTTCCGGGGAGGCATTCCATGCCATCGCCGCGATCGATTCACCCGTTCATCAGGCGAAGCATTGCGAGTCTCCCCGCCGTGCTGGCAGTGGCCGCGTCGCTCGCGGCGGCCATCCCCGTTCGAGCCGAACCGGAAACGCTAGGTGCTCAGTGCATGTAGTGCGAGTCCATCTCACCCGCGCGGATCGCCACCGGAAGCCGGTTCGCCTCCGGCGGGATGGGGCAATTGTAGTGCTCCGAATAGGCGCACGCCGGGTTGTAGCAGAGGTTGAAATCGAGCGCATAGAGGCCGTCGGGCCGCAGCTCGGCATCGAGGTAGCGCCCCACGGCATAGCTCTCCTTCCCGGTGGTGGCGTCGGTGAAGAACAACCCGAACTGCTTCTCCCCCACCCCCGGCTCGAGCAGGCGCGTGGCCTCGAGGCGGCAGGGGACGCCCTTCACCTTGAAATCGAACCAGCCCACGCGGGCAGCGCGCCTCCGGTTGCCGCGGGTGGAGAGGATGATGGTCGTGTCGGGCTTCGGATTCGGCGTGAGCGCCGCGACGATGTGATAGGAGAGATCGGGCGGAAAGTATCGGACGCCCTTGTAGAGCTTGAAGCGCGGGCTCTTCGGATCGAACACGATGATGGCCGGAAAGCGCTGGTGGGAGAGCCGGAGTGAAAATCGTCCCACCGTGATGCCGCTGGGCGGCAGGGTCGCCGAGGTCATCTCGATGTCCTTCACCTTGAAGCGCGCCTTGGGGTCGACGGTCTCGACCCGGAACGAATCCCCCACGACGGTGACATGGAGATGACGCGGCCGGACGCCGGGATCTTCAATGCGCACGTCGTTGCCGGGCGCGCTGCCCACGGTGAGCGAGGTGCGATCCCCGAAGTCGTGACGCAGGATCGTGGCCAGGTAGGAGGTGGGCGAGCTCTTCAGCTGCTCCTGAGTATCGGCGCGATCCTTGGCGTAGGACTTGAGCAGCGTGTCGGCCTCGACCGCGCTCAGGCTGGACGGGGCCTTGGCGCCGGTTCGCGTTCCGGGGTTTTCGCAGCCGGCGGAAACGGCCAGCGCGCCCGCGAGCAGCAGGACCGCGAGTGGGGTCGCGCAAGACACACCCCGCACGTCATCACGAAAGGCCATCCGTTCGCTCCTTTAGAGTTCCATCCCGATAACCGCCCTGATCTGGACCCGTTCGAATGCGTCGAGATTGCGGCTCCCGGAAGTCCGTGGGCTCCCCCATATCTGAGGCAGGACCGCGACCCCGAACTGCGCCTCGCCTAGTCGCAGATTGACGTTCGGTCCCAGGGCGGCCAGCGCCGCCGCTTGCCGGCCGAAATTTGGGTGTTCCGAACGGAACCGCGACTCCAGCCCCAGCGACAACCGGCTGCTCACCTCGTAAGCGATTCCGCCCGAGACCTCCCCGGCGAACGCGTTGTGCAGGATTGCCCCGTCCGGAAGCACCTCATCGTCGTTGTGCCGGAATTCAAACTCCCCGATCAGATTGATGCCGGAGATCCATGAGCCGCTGCGGTGAGCCAAGAGCAGCTTGGATTCCAGCTCCAGCTCGTCGCCCCGCTCGGTCGTCTCGAGATACAGCGCCGGATCGCCTGCGATCTTCCCCGGGTCGCAGAGCCTGTAAATCAACTCGATTGAAGGCGAATCGAACCTGATCTTGTGCCCCGGCTGCTTGACATAGTTGAGATACGCGGCGGCGCCCAGGCGTCCGTGGATCGCGTACTCGAACTCGGCGCGAGGCTCCCACCGCGTCCCGACGCTCGGATCTTGCTTGCCGCTCTTGGCCGTGAGCCAAGCCTCGACCTCCATCTCCCCCTGCGGATCGATGAAGGGCGAGTAGGTATACAGAAAGTATCGCCGGTCTGCCTGCGCCGTGCCGGGAATGGCCAGCAGAATCAACGCGATTATCGCCGCCCTCTTCATCAAACGCCTCCATCGCCCTCTTCGCACCCGCCCCGAAAAGCGAGAGTGTACGTCAATTTAGCCACACTTTATACTCGCCCACCGGGTGGAAGCTCCACGGGAGTCACCGGGCCTTGGGACGAGAGGAATGCATGCTGAAGAAGGTTGAGGGATGGATCGGCCGGCACCCGCTCCGCGTGACGACCTGGCTGGTCGTCCTGCTGCTCGTCGTCGTTGTCCTCGAAGGAATTTTGCTCTCCGTGCAGCGACGGGCGATTCGCGCGACCGAGACCCAATCCGCCAAGCTGCTGACCTCGTTCTTGAAGGGGGATACGACGGAGGCTTCGGGCGGGTCGGGCGTGGCCATTCGAATGCAGAACGTCCGCTTCAGATGGTCGGATAAGGTCTATATCGACGCCGGTAACATGGCCGTGCGGGCGGTCCCGGTTCAAGGCAGCACGGTCGACTTCGACGACCTCAATTCCTTTCACCTGGCGCTGCAGCAGTCCACGGTGGAGCTCAGCCCCGAAGTGCTCACGGGGATGTTCAACGAGAGCGTCTTCAACTATCCCGATTCCAAGCTGCGCGACCTCACCGTGACGCTGACCAACGAGGACAACGTGCGGGCCGTACGTGTGGCAGGCATGGTGAATGTGGGGCTCTGGATTCCGTTCGCCATGTCGACCCAGCTGTCGGTCGACACCCGCACCAACACCCTGGTCATCGACGTGAAGCACCTCAAAGTATTGGGCGTCCTCTCGGCGACCAAGCTGATCAAATGGAAGCCGCTTCATCTTGAAAACATCATCGCCCTGCCGCCCAACAAGACTCTGATCGTCGACGGCAACCGGCTGATGGTGAAGCCGCTTGGGTTGTTCCCGTCGCCGCGGGTTGAGGGCAGGATGTCCAAGGTCACCGTGGACGACAAGGCGATTCACCTGACGTTCGCGGGCAGCGCCATCCCGGCGCCGGAATCCTCCGCCAAGAATTATGTCTACCTCAGAGGCGGCACATCGCAGTTCGGCCACTTCCGCATGTTCGATACCGATATCCTGATCCTGGATCAGGACCCACGCGATCTCTTCGCCTTTTCCCTCGTCCACTATGCCAGCATGGTGCCCAGGAGCAAGATCGAGGTCCACGATACCCACTCCGCGCGGGTGACGATGCCCGATTACTGATCGGGAATTGTTCCCCGCTCGCCCTCTGCCGAGGGCACTCCCCCCTGGAGGCACCCAATGCGGCATCCCGAGCTGCACCGAACGAAGAGAATCGGCTGGCTCCGGGCAGCGGTGCTGGGCGCGAACGACGGCATCGTCTCGACGGCGAGCCTCATTGTCGGCGTCGCCTCGGCGCATGCGGCCCGCGGAGCCGTACTGGTCGCGGGCGTCGCGGGCCTGGCCGCAGGCGCCATGTCAATGGCGGCAGGCGAGTATGTATCGGTCAGCTCGCAGGCGGACACCGAAGAGGCCGACCTGGAGCGTGAGCGGGGCGAGCTCGCGGCGAATCCGGACGCCGAGCATGCGGAGCTCGCGGAGATCTACGTGAAGCGGGGCTTGGATCGAGACCTGGCGCGGCAGGTAGCGCGGCAGCTCATGGCCCGCGACCCGCTGGCCGCCCACGCCTTGGACGAGCTGGGAATCTCCGAGATGCTCCGGGCCCGTCCTCTTCAGGCCGCTCTGGCGTCCGCGACGAGCTTCGGGATAGGGGCGGCCGTACCGGTCGCCATGGCCGCCCTCACTCCCTCCCGCGGAATCGTGCCGGGGGTCACCGTGACGGCGCTCGTCTGTCTCGCGGCGCTCGGCGGATTGGCCGCGAAGACGGGGGGCGCTCCCCTGAGAGCGGGGATCCTCCGCGTGGTGCTGTGGGGAGCCCTCGCCATGGCTCTGACGGCTGCCGTCGGGGCGCTATTCGGCACCAGGGTCTAGTCCGAGCGCCGATCACGCAATGACGCGGCCCCGCCCAGAATCGTGCAGAACGTGATCGTTCATCTCATCGACGGCACCTACGAGCTGTTCCGCCACTTCTATGGCCTGCGTCGCTTCAACAAGGGCGTCGACGCCCCGTTCGGCGCGGTGACCGGAGTGCTGGGAACTGTGGTCCAGATGCTCGAGACGGGGGCCACCCACGTCGGCGTGGCGACCGACCACGTGATCGAATCGTTCCGGAACCGCCTCTGGCCCGGATACAAGACGGGAGACGGCATCGAGCCCGCCCTCCTGGCGCAGTTCCATCCGCTCGAGGAAGCGCTCGCCAGCATGGGCGTGGCGGTATGGCCGATGGTCGAGCTGGAGGCCGACGACGGACTCGCCTCGGCGGCGCGGATCGCCTCCGACAACGAACAGGTGCAGAAGGTCAGTATCTGGACGCCCGACAAGGACCTCGCGCAGTGTGTTCGGGGAGAACGGGTGGTGCAAGTTGACCGCAAGGGAAAGAAAATTCTGGACGCGAAGGGGGTCCGTCAGAAATACGGCGTGGATCCTGCCTTGATCCCCGACTTTCTCGCTCTCGTGGGGGACGCTTCGGACGGGTATCCCGGCCTTCCGGGGATCGGTCCGGTGACCGCGGCACGGCTCCTGAATCGGCACGGCCCCATCGAGAGCTTTCCGCCCGACCTTCTGCGGGATCGCCGCGACCTGGCGCTCCTCTTCAAGGATCTCGCGACGCTCCGAACGGATGCGCCTCTGTTCGGTGATGTGGAAGATCTCGCGTGGCGCGGCCCCACCGGCGGCTTCGCATCCTACGCGGGGCGCATCGGAGCCTCTCGGCTGGTCGAGCGCTGCAACAAGGTCACGGCAGCGTAGCGCGGAAGGCTCATCGGGCGATTGGCCGCGGAGCTGCATCGAAAACGCGGATCTCGGGCCGCTGGCCCCCTCGACGGGGAACCGCCAAATACAGCCGCCGGAGCGCGGGAACGTAGAGCGCGGTTCGGGCGCCGGGCGCCGTGGCGATCTTCGCCGCCATGGTGAGCCGCCCGCGCCGCATGCCCAAGACGTCGATAAAGCCTGCCCCGCAGCTTGCGAAAAGCTGTCGGGTGGCGCCGTCGTAGAAGAGGTCGTCGGCGTCGCCGTCGATGGGAACCGTCGAGAGTCTCCGCTCCGATCGGTCATCGAAAACGAGGACCGCGGATGGGCGGCGACAGCCCACGAAAAGGCGATGGGCATCCTCATCGAGGGCCATCGGGAAATTGGCCGAGAATCCCCGGATGGCAATCCGGCCGATCACGCGGCCTTTCACCCGGTCGACGATCACGACCTGGCTCGCATCGGGAACGTTGACGAACACTCGGGGGCCCGCCCTCTCGAGCTGGAAGGACTCCGGATGGCCCGGCAGGAGGATGCTGCCCAGGCTGTCCCCTGTTGTCGCGTCGAGGGCCCGAAGAGCGCCTTCGCCGCAGCCAACGTAGACCCGTCGCGCGGCGGTATCGCAGCGAATGTTGTCGGCGTCGTCGGGGAGCTGAAGCGTGCGAAGGTGCGCCAAGGTCGCGCCATCGAACACATCGCACGTGCCGCCTCCTCCGTTGGAAACGAATAGCCTCGGTGGCGACGCAACGAATCCCAAGCCCTGCGGCTCATGAAATCCTCTCATGCTCTGAATCCGGCGGCCCGAGCGCAGGTCCAGGACCTCCACCGTTCCATTGCCGAGCGCGGCGACGAAGAGTCGCCGGTTCGGCGCGTCGATCGCCATGTGGTCGATGCGACCCTCGACGCCGTCCAGGGCGATCGTCTGTACCTGGCGGAGGGGGGCGGCACGTCCCGCCGCGAACGACGCCTGTCCGAGGCAGCACCCGAGGCCCACCGCTCCCACCGCAAAGAGGGCCCGGCGCACCACGGCACTCCGCAACGCGCGTGTCTTCACGGGATCCTTGGTCCCCGGCTCAGCGCAGCTCGACATGGAGAAAGGCCATCGCCGACGTCGGGTTGTCCCCATAGACGTCTTCGATCTCCTTTGGCACCACCGAGACGGTGCCCAGGGCGCCCAGGCCCGTCGCCACGTGCCCGCTTCTCCAGAAGTCGAACCGGTAGCCCGCCGTAAGCTCGCCGACCCGGTACCTCACCCCGTCCCGTGGGTCCCCCGCCGGGAACAGCTCATCTTTTTCGACGCGCTCCGCGCGCGCGAACACGGTGTGCTTCCGGCGGAGCTGGAGGGACGACTCCACTGCTACCGCATCGAGGATGGGGCCGGGGCGCGATCGATTCCGCCCCCACGCGACCATCGTCTCCCAATGGCCTCCCGCCCAGTCGCAGGCGTGAATCACGGAGGCCGTCGTGCGGTCGACGTTGATGTCGGGGTCGAGCTGCTCCGGACTCTTCAAGCGGCCGTAGCTCACCTGGAGCGCCCAGGCCGGAGCCGGATTTAGCGAGAAGCGGAAGGAGTGGGAGTCCAGCTTGGGAGACTCGATGCCGTAGCGGTTCTGGTCGGGCTCGCGGCCGCGGAAGGCCGAGGCCTCGATCTTGGCGCCTCTCCATACCGCCCCAGCAGTCAGAACGCCGAAGGTGATGTGCGACGAATCGAGCCAGTGGTGGGTGATCGGCGCCTCGGGATTGCTCATCCCCGAAAACCGGTGCATGAAGGCCGGGGGCCCCAGGGCGGGCTCCCCCGGCAGACCACCGTACACGAACAGGGACCGATTTCCGCTCGCGATGCTGTAGCTGGCCGCGAGTTCCATGAACAGGTCGTGCGGATGCTGCCGGTCGATCAGGTGGGTCCGACCGTCGGCGGTCTCCCCCGTCTGGAGGAGGAGGGGATAGCCTTCCCTCCCGATCGTCGCGGGCTCCAGGGAGACCATGGTCCGGAAGCCGAGCGTGCCCGGCCCGGCGGGCCGCTGTGCCATGCCCATGAGCATGTTGGAGGCGAGGAGCTTGTGGTCCCCGCGCGGTCCTCCCTGATGGTCGTACGCCGCGTCCGCCATCCCGTGGAGCATGAGCATCCAGGATCCCCGCATCTCATGGATCCCGTGGTGCCCCGCCCGATCCGGCTGCCATGCGGTGCCCGACGCCTCCCGCGACATTGGATACGGACCATAGAGCCCGCTCGTCGCCATCGCGTGCTCATGGCCCATGGCCCCCATATCGTGCTGATGCTCCATCGTGGACATGTCGTGGCCGTGCTCCATTCCGGACATGTCGTGGTGATGCATTGATGGGTGTGCCATGGCCGAGTCCGGCATCTGGCCGTGCGTGGAATCGGCCGGCGCCTCGTGATGGTGATGCGTTTGTGCCGCGGCGGGCCGGACCCAGACCGGGCACGCGACGAGGACCATGGCAAGCCACCAGCGAGCACCGCTCCGCATGATCCCTCCCATCAATCGTGAGCACTCGGCGCCGCCCCGTTTGTTTCAACGCTCGGGCGGTTCGTCCTGTCCAAGGGTACGTTACGGCGATTCCAAGCCCCAACCCGATTCAGGAGGCGCCATGATCCGCAAGCTCAGTCTGGTCTTCGCCGCCGCACTCCTCGCCTCCGTCGCGACTCCGCCCTCCCCGTCCGCCGATTCCTACTCCTTCGGCTCGGACCGGGGCGAAGGGGGCGGCTTCGGCTGGGCCATTGTCTCCGGCGGATCTTCCAGCATGTCGGAAATGCAGGACCTCGACTCCGTCGACGATCTGAAAGCGCGGTTCGGCGATGACTTCCTCTATGTCCGGGAGGGACACGACCGCTACGTCATCAAGGATCGGAAGCTAGTCGCGCGCGCCCAGGAGGCGGCGAAGGAGATTGGCAAGTATGGAAGGGAAATCGGAGACATCGCCCGCGCGCAGGCGCGACTCGCCGTCGACGGATCGCTGGAGGCGAGACGACAGGCGAAGATGATGCGCATCCAGAGAAAACTGGAGCGGGAGATCGAATGGAGAGCCGGCCGCGGCGAGCCGACGCGGGACCTCGAGCGCGCGCTGGACGACGTGACGTCGGAGATCGGGTCGTTCGAACCCTCGGATCGGGGGGATCGCGGGGACCGGCTGACGGCAAGCGACCGGAGGAATCTCACGCGGCGGAGGGAGGAAGCGTCGGAGCGCCTGCAGCAGGGAGTCCGTCAGATCAAGCGTGAGATGCGCGAGATCCTCCGCGAGGCGAAGTCTCGCGGGCTCGCGGAATCGCTGGAACGCTGACGCCTCAGGAAGTTCCGAACCGCTCCGCGGCCCGCGCGCGGGCGCGCTCGGCTTCCACTTCGCGATCGCGCGGCTCGGCGTTGGTCATCAGCGAATCCAGTAGCTTCCGGGCGACGGCGGCCACCTCATCGATGGCGCGCTGGAAGGCCGCCTCGTTGGCCTTGGAGGGCTTGGTGAACCCCGAGAGCTTCCTCACGAACTGGAGCGAGGCCGCCCGGACCTCCTCGTCGGTCGCCGGAGGGTCGAAATTGAAGAGCGTCTTGATGTTGCGGCACATGGCTCTCTCCTCAAGGTCATCGCAGGGGCTTGAGCCGCGGCGGCCTGGGGCCGCGGCGCGTGGCACCGGCGACGGGGATGTACTCGAGTTCCTGTTGCTCGAGAACGCAGCGGAGCATGAGTCCGCCACGGCTCATGTCTCCGCGTCCGACGAAGGCGGCGGGAAAACGCAAGCGTCCGTCCAGGCAACGCTCGATGATATCGACATACTTCCCCGTCGCGATGCTCCCGAGCAGGATAACCCGGTCGTCGCCCGAAAGAACAGCGGCCAGGGCCGCGGAATCGCGCTCGAGCGGCCCGCGAAATCGGGGCTCGTCCGGCGTGACGCCCACCTCCGCGATTCTCTGCAGGTCGGCGAGCGTGACGACCACGTCGGGAGAAACCAGCCCTCGGCCTGGCGTGATCACGAGCGCTCCGGGGAAGGCGCTGCCCGAGCGCCCAAAGGCGCGCCCGTAGGCCAGTTTGCCGCGAAAGTAGAGGCCGCTCAGGAAGCTGAACACCTCGCCGATCGGCGCCCCGGACTCACGCAACTGGACAGCCAATGGAAACGTCGCGCGCTCGTGAAGCAGGATCTGTGCGCGCCTGCCGCCACAGTGGGCGGGCGAGAGCAGGAATACGGTCTGGTCCAATGGAAACCTCTCCTGGCGTCGGCGTGACGACCGTATAGTTTAGCAGTCGCGGCCAGGATCGTTAACGACCGCCCGGGAGGACTGGACATGCTGGGAAGCAACGACGCCATCGCCACCATCGCGGTCAAAGACACGGGAGTGGCCAGGAATTTCTACGAAGGCAAGCTGGGATTGGAGCCGGGGCGCAGCGAGGAGCCGGAGGTGCTTTCGTATCGCAGCGGCGACTCGCTGATCCTCGTCTATAAGTCCCAATTCGCCGGAACGAACCGGGCGACGGCGGCCACCTGGGCCGTCGCGGACGTGGAAGGAATCGTCCGTGACCTGAAGGCCAAGGGCGTGGTCTTCGAGCACTACGACTTTCCGGGCACGACGCGGCAAGGCGACGTTCACGTGGCGGGAAACCGCAAGGCGGCATGGTTCAAGGATCCGGACGGGAACATCCTCGCCGTCGTCAGCCGGTAGCGCTATCCGCGATGGAGCCTACCGGGCCCGATCCGAGCGCCGCGGTCCTCGAGACGCCGCGCCTCACGCTCCGTCGCTTTTCCATGGGAGACGCGCCGTTCGTCATCGAGCTCTTGAACGATCCGGCGTGGCTGGAGCACATTGGCGACCGCAACGTCCGGACGCTCGAGGACGCCCGCGCCTATCTCCAGAAGGGCGCGCTGGCCATGTACGAGCGGTTGGGCTTCGGGATGTACGTCGTGGTGCTCACGGAATCCGGCCAGTCGATCGGAACCTGCGGTCTGATCCAGCGGGAAGGTCTGGACGACGCGGATATCGGGTTCGCGTTCCTTCCGCAGTTTCGGGGCGCAGGCTACGCGTTCGAGTCGGCTGCCGCGGTACTGGAGCACGCTAGGACAGGGCTGGGCCTGAAACGAATCGTCGCGATCGTCTCGCCCGCGAACCACCGCTCCATTCGGATTCTCGAGAAGATCGGGCTCAAGTTCGAGCGCCGCGTCAAGCTCCCCGGGGACAACGAGGAGATTCTCCTGTACGCCACGCCGCCAAACCGGGGCCCCTAGGCCGGCCCCGTAGAAGAGACGGCTCGAATGCCGGAACCTTCATCTCGAGACTTGGACGGACGTCACCATCATCGAGTCGTCGGCTACGTACGTGTTGCCCGTCGGATCGCCGTTTACGTCTGTCCCTTCCGTGAAGGTATGTATCGAGTAACCCAAGTATCCGGAGCGCGAGTACCACACGCGAACCCACTCCCCTTCCTGGACCAAACTGCCTCCCGGGTTTATGTCGAGCCTCCATGCCTGGAAACGTCCCGCGGGAGTCGCGAGTTGCTCCACCCGATTCACCGTGACAGGCCAGGGGATGTCCGAACGGGCACCCCAGGTCTGGCCAGGTCGTAGGGGGTAGCCGAGAAGCTGAGTCTCCGAAGCGGCTGCCGTGCTCAAGTTGCGCTCCAATCGCGTGACGCCGTGTGCCAGCTCGCGCAGTTTCTCGATGCGGGCGACGAGACGCTCGAGCGATGCATCTTTGCCGTGCCGTGCCGCGAAGGTCGCGAGATCGAGATGCGGCGATCCTGACTTGATTCCGTTAGCCGCTACCTGATTTCCATCGAGGACTGGAGGCTCCTGGAGGAAAGTATCCAAGGAGAAGAGCCCCTGAGTATTTTGCCGTACGGGAATCCACATGGTCCAGGGGCCGTAGACCTCCGGGACATCATGATGGACCTGTTCTTCGACCGTGTAATCCGTACCCTCGTAGTGCGTCGTTCCGATCAGGCGGTGGGATTCGATGAAGGCGTAGCTGTAATTGTCGGGGTAGCTCCCCGGCCCGGAAATCAGCCGAAACGATCCACCACCCTCGTAGGACCATGCGTTCCCGACGACGAGCGGGTAGAACGATCCGGATCCAAAGCCAGACGCCGCGGCTGCCCCGCCACGTGCGGCTTCGGTTGCGGTATACCCGGCGGGCGGGCCAAGGGGCGAGGATTTCGAGCAGCCTCCGAGGGAGATGAGCAAGACCAGTGCAGCGAGAAGGACCATCTTGGAGCCGGGGCGGGAAGCGGGGCGGGAAGGAACCATGGAGCACCTCCATATGTGGTCAACCCGATAAGGCTAACCTGGGGGTGCCTGAACACAAAGGATCAAGTCCGGCAAAGCTCCAGGAACCGGGCGGCGAGCTTGGGACCCGTGCCGGCGTCCTCGTGCTTGAAGAACACGAATGCCTCGTTCCAGGTCTGGCCGCGAACCTTATCCGCCCACGACTGGAGATCCCCTTCGCCGTATTCCACCCGGCGGAGCCGCAGATAGCCCCAGTCGGCGGTGGAGACGAAGGGCGGATCCCCCTCTTCTCCGGTGTCCGCGACGCACCAGGCCGCGTTCCGCTCGCGTAACGCCGCATACACCTCGTCCTCGAACCACGAGGCGTGGCGAAACTCGAACGCGGCGCGCGCGGGGCCGAGCAGCGCGAGAAAATCGCGAAGCCTGGGAACGTCCTTCTTGAAATTGGGCGGGAGCTGGACCAGGAAGGGCCCCAGCTTCGCCCCCAGCGTGCCCGCCGTCCGGATCAGGTACTCGACCCGGTCGGCCACGTCGTTCAGACGTTTCTCGTGGGTAATCCCCTTCGACGTCTTCAGCACGAACGCGAAGTCCTCCGGCACCTCCGCCGACCAGTTTTCGAGGGTCGTGGTGTTGGGCATCCGGTAGAACGTGTTGTTCACTTCGACGGTGGAGAACCGCTCGCCGTAATAGCGCAGCATGTCCTTGGCCGCCAGCTTCTCGGGATAGAAGTACCCTTTCCATTCCTTGTAGGACCACCCGCTGGTTCCTGCCCGAATTCGCATGCGTTCTTCCCCCGGCCTAGTCCAGCCGATCCGCCCACGTCCGCACGGTCGTCGCCAGCTCGTCCAGCACGTCCGGAAGGGCGCGACCCGACCGCTTGGGAACCTCGAACGAGTGGTCGGCGCCGTCGACCACGTGAAGCGTGACCCTGGAGCCTAGCCGCTCCGTGACGGGACGCAAGAGCTCGAGATCCGCCAGCTTGTCCCGAGTGCCCGCCAGAAACAGCATCGGGGTTGCGACGCGGTCCAAGTGGTCCGCCCGCACGGTCGCGGGCGCCCCCGCCGGATGCAGCGGGAAGCCGAAGAAAACGAGCCCGCGCGCGGCCGGAAGCCCGCCGTCCGCGGACGCGAGCGAGGTCATGCGGCCTCCCATCGATTTTCCCCCGGCCAGCACCGGCAGATCTCCCGCGGCGGCCACCGCCGCGGCCACCGCGGACCTCACCGTGGCCAGTAGAATCGGCTGCGGATCGGGCCGGCGGCTCCCCTGCTCCACGTACGGGAATTGATAGCGGAACGTCGCGATCCCGCGGGACGCCAGGGCGGCCGCGACGCCCTCCATGAAGCGATGGCGCATGCCGGCTCCCGCGCCATGGCCCAGCACCATCAGCCAGCGCGCGCCGTCCGGCCGATCGAGGATCGCCGAGACCTCGCCGGAGGAGCGGCTGGCGAGGAAGCGATGCTCGACCCGGGGCGTCACGGCCGGCCTCCCATCCGCCGGCCGATCTTGCCGATCGCCTCCGCCACGTCAACCCCCTCTCCCAGCACCTCGATCATCTCATCTGCCATGCTCTCGAAACGCTTCGGGATCGTCTTGATCGTGAATTGGGCCGGGACGAGCCGCGCGGTCACCTCGTCCCAGCGGAGCGGGCACGACGCGGGAGCGCCGGGAAGCGCGCGCACCGAGTAGGGCGCCACGATCGTGTTGCCCCGCCCGTTCTGCCCGAAGTCCACGTAGACCTTTCCGTCGCGTCCCCGGATCGAGCGCGTGACGGTCGAGATCTCCGGAACGGCCTCCACGGTAAGGATGGCGAGGAGCCGAGCGAACGTCCGCGTCTCTTCGTGCGTGTAGCGGCGTCCCATTGGGATCAGGACGTGAAGCCCCGTCGCCCCCGACGTCTTCACGTAACTGGGCAGCTCGATCTCGTCGAGGATGGTCTTCAGCGCCCGCGCCACCTGCACCACGTGCGTGAACGGCGCCTCCTTGGGGTCCAGGTCCAGCACCAGCCAGTCGGGGGTCTCCAGGGTGGCAATCCGCGCGCTCCACACGTGCAGCGGAACCGTGGCCATGTTGGCGACGTACCGGAGCGATTCCAGGTCGTCGCCCACGAAGTAGCGGATGTCCCGCTCTCCGTCCCCCGAATGCACCGTCTCGGTGCGCACCCAATCGGGAACGTACACGGGCGCGTCCTTCTGGAAAAACGACTTCCCCTGGATACCGTCCGGATAACGCGTCAGAACGAGCGGGCGGTCCCTGAGATAGGGGAGGAGAAGCGGCGCCACCGCCTCGTAGTAGCCGATCAGATCGCCTTTGGTGTACCCGTCCGGCCAGAGGATCTTCTTGAGATTGGTGAGGCGGACTTGCCGCTCGCCGGAAGCGGGCGCGGGCGTGGCGGCGGATGGAGCAGCGGGCTCGGGCTTTCGCCCGGCGGGCGGAGCGAGCCGCGGCGGAGCGCCCGTCTCCGCTCCGGCGGCATCGTCCAGCCGCACCGGCTCCTCGCGGCGGCACTCCTCGGGGCGCCGGTCCGGCCGGAGCCCGAGGAACACGGGATGCCGGAGCCCTCCCTCGCGCGTCCACTCCGTGAATCGGATCTCGCAGACCAGCTTCGGCTCGACCCAGTGGTTCCCCCGCCCGCGCGGACTTCCACTTGCGAACGGCGAGGCGGTCCGCTTGAGCGGCGCGAGGGCGTCCGCGACCCGGTCCAGCCCCTCGGCATCGAAGCCCGTGCCGACTTTCGTCACATAGACGAGGCGCGGCCCTTCGTACACCCCCACGTGCAGCGCGCCGAATCGCGACCGCGAACCCTGCGGCTCGGTGTATCCGCCGATGACGAACCCCTGGCGGCGGTCGCACTTCACCTTGATCCAGTCCGCCGACCGTCGGCCGGAATAGCGGCTGGCGCGGCGCTTCGCCACCAGCCCCTCCAACCCCATCTCGGCGGCGGCCGCGAGGAATTCCTCGCCGTGGCCGTCCACGTGATCGCAGCGCTGCACGGGGCCCAGGGGCGGCAGGACGCGGGCCAACAGCTCCTGGCGCTGCGCGAGCGGGAGCCCGCGAAGATCGTGGCCATCGAGGCCCAGGCAGTCGAAGAACATGCCTCGCACGGACACCATCGCCCTCGCCGCCTCGACGTCGCGCGGATGGGTCAGCCCCATCCGCGCCTGCAGGCGCTGGAAGCTGGGCCGGCCCCGTTCGTCCTCGGCAACGATCTCGCCGTCGATCAAAAACCGCGGCACCGCGAGCGAGCGCAGCCCGTCGGCGATCTCGGGATAGCGCGCCGTGATCTCCTCGCCACTGCGCCCCAGGAGCAGGACCTCCTCCCCATTCCGCCAGCCCAGCGCGCGCACCCCATCGTACTTGATCTCGAAGCTCCAGTCGGGCCCCGAGGGGGGCCGCTCGGCCAGGGTCGCCAAGGTCAGCGTCACCTCTCGCGCCGGCACGTCCCGCGGCGGCGCCTTCAGGGACCGCACCCTTTCCCGGAGCGCCGCCAGGGTCCCCGGCACGTCGCGCATCTCCTCGACCGTCAAGCCGGAGATCACGGACTCGGGATACCGATCGATCGCCTCGCCGACGGTGGCCGCGTCATCGTCCTTCTTGAGAAGGAGCCACTCCTTGTCCTTCTTCCCCATTCGCACCAGCGTCCAACGGCCGCGCAGCTTGAACCCGAACAGCTCCAGCTCCAGCTTGCCGCGCTCGTACTGGTCGAGTGGGTCCTCGGGCTTGAACGAGCGGAACCAACCCCGGTCCCACACGATGACCGATCCCGCGCCATAGTTCCCCGCCGGGATCACTCCCTCGAAATTCCCGTATTCGAGCGGGTGGTCTTCGACGTGGACGGCCAGGCGCTTCTCCTCGACATGGGTCGAGGGCCCCTTGGGCACCGCCCAGCTCTTCAGGGTGCCGTCCAGCTCCAGCCGCAGGTCGTAGTGCATGTTCCTGGCCCAGTGCTTCTGGACGACGAAACGGGGGCCGGTCGGGGCGGGGACGCCTGGTGCCGTGCCCGCTTCGCCGAACGGCTCGGGGGTCCGGGAGGGATCGCGCTTCTTCCGGTAGTCCTCGAGACGGGTGCCGCGGATCTTGTTCAAGGGGTGGCGCCTCGGAGCAGGCCCGGTGCGCCTAAAGGCGGGGCCCCAAAGGTCCGATATTGGGTTTAGACTTGGAGTTGAGTATATCAGAGGGCGGTGCTAGCCTTCCGGAAGTCCGTCTGGAGGAGACCACGTTATGCCCCCACATTCCATCGGCTCGGGCACCCTTTCGTTCGGCTTGGTTTCGATCCCCGTCAAGATGTTCTCGGCCGCCTCGTCGGGCGGGGTGTCGTTCAACCTGCTCCACGAAAAGTGCGGCGGCCGGATCAAGCAGCAGCAGATCTGCCCCGCCTGCAACGAAGTCCTGGAGCGCTCGTCCCTGGTCAAGGGCTACGAATTCGCGAAGGACCAGTACGTCCGCTTCACCGACGAAGAGCTGAAGGGCCTCGAGGGAGAGGCGTCCCAGATGATCGACATCGCGGAGTTCGTGCCGCTGGACCAGGTCGATCCGATCTATTTCGAGAAGACGTACTACCTGGGGCCCGACAAGGGGGGCGCCAAGGCCTACCGGCTCCTGTGTGACGCCATGGTCAAGACCGGCCGGGTCGCCCTCGCCAAGTACGTCATGCGCGGAAAGGAAAATCTGGTGCTGATCCGTTCCAGCCAGGACGGCCTGATGCTGCACACGATGTACTTCGCCGACGAGGTCCGTGACTTCGGCGAGATCGACAAGGGAGCGGACGCGGCGGTCAAGCCCGGGGAGCTGAACCTGGCCCTGCGCCTGATCGAGGACCTCTCGACGGCGGAGTTCAAGCCCGAGCAGTACAACGACGAATACCGCGGGCGCGTCCTGTCGGTCGTGGAGGAGAAGGTCGCGGGCAAGGAAATCACGGCCATCGCGCCGCAGGTGCAGCGCACGCAGGTCATCGATCTCATGGATGCGCTGAAGCAGAGCCTCGAGGGCCGCGCCTCGAAAGCGGGCCAGCCGGGCAAGAAGAAGCCGGCCGTCCAGTCGAAGAGCACGGAGGCGCCGGCCGCGAAGGAGAAGAAAAGAGCGTCGAGGTAGAGGGAGGGCGGTTGGGCATGGACGCGGTGACGCACTTTTCGACGCGCGACGCGGCGCGAATTCTGCAGGCGACGGAGCCTCGAGTCCGGACCTGGGCGCGCATGGGGGGCGTCGTCCCCCATGCCGGGCCCGACGGCCGTGTCCAGTTCACCTTTCAACAGCTCCTGCTGCTCCGCACCACCCGCGGTCTTCTCGAGGCGGGCATTCCCGCGAGCCGCGTGCGTCGGGTCTGGACGTCGCTCCGCCGCCAACTGACCGACGATCTCCCGCTGACCAGCATCCGGATTCTGGCCGACGGGGATCGCGCCGTGGCCTGGGATGGGAGCGCACCGTGGCAGCCGGACTCCGGGCAATTCCTGCTCGACTTCAGCGCGGGCGAGCTGGTGGAACCGGCGAAGTGCGAGCCGCCGCCGCCGGCCGCGCCGGTCGAGACCCCGCTCACGGCGGAGCAGTGGTTCCATCTCGGGTGTGAGATGGAGGGCACGTCGCCGCTCGAGGCGCGCCACGCGTATCTGCAGGCGATCGCCGCCGACCCCGACTATGCTGACGCGCACCTGAACCTGGGTCGCCTGGACCACGAGGCCGGAGATCTGGGCGCCGCCGAGGCCCGCTATCGCCGGGCGGTGCAGTGCACGCCCGAAGACGCGACGGCGCACTACAATCTCGCCGTGCTGCTGGAAGACCGGGATCGCCCCGAAGAGGCCATCCTCGCCTATCGGCAGGCGATCGCTCACGACCCGGATGCTGCGGACGCTCATTACAACCTGGGGCTCTTGCTGGAGAGCCACGGCCGGCGCTCCGAAGCGATGCGCCACCTCATGGCCGCGCGCCGGCTCTACGCGCTCTAGAACTTCCTCGAACAAAACCCTGAATCTAACCTATTTTCAACTGGATACGGCTGGCGCCAGTCTCTCCAGCGTCCGGCGATCCCAGTTTCCCAGGCTCGCGCCCCGCTCGTACGTGCTCTCCACGAAGTCGAGGATGGCTCGGTCCGGATCGGAAGCGGTGCGAACCGCCTCGTAGGGGAGGATGAACTCTCCGAGCTCCCGGTGATAGTACGCGGCGGCCGGCCGCACGCTCGCTTCCTTGAACCCCGGGGGCTCCGGAGCGGCGTACGCGTAGAAGACCGATTCCTTGAGCGCCACTCCTCCGGGCAACTCTCCTCCGGGCCAGAAGCCGTGGCTGATCACCTCGTGCGAGTACGCTTCTCGCATGAAGGCGGGACCTTCTCGCGGCGGTGCCAGGCGGCCCGAGAAGCGGGTGACCGCCAGGTCGAAGGCTCCCCAGAAGAATTGGACGGGGCTGCACTTTCCCACGAACTCGCATCGCGAGACGTTGAATACGCGATCGCACTGCTCGAGCACCCGCCACGCCCGGTTCGCGTGCTCCCGGACGTAGGTGTTGTGAGCCGTGTCCTGGTCCAGCCGGATCGGCGTGGGGATCTCGACGGCCATCGGCCAGATCCTCACGGAAAGGCCCATCTCCTCCAACAGGCGCAGGGTGCCGCGGTAGAAATCGGCCACGGTTTGCGGCTGGAGCGGCATCGTCCGCACCAGCCCGTCCGAAACGCGCACCACGAGCTGATGGTCGATGAAGTCGAATTCGATAGTGAACGTGCGCCGTCCGTGCGGCAGGGTTCGCGTGATGATCCCCCGGGGGGTGACGTGCATCGCGATTCCCCACGAGTGATTCAACGGCGGCGACTGCGCCAGCGCCACCTTCCCCACGACCTGCGTCCACATGTGGAGCGTCGCATAGGTGTCCTTCCATTCCTCGTACCGGAGCGCCGGCCAGCGCGGGTCGCCCATCGCTATACCCTCCCCATTAATTTCAAATATTCGCGATCCCAGGCCGCGGGCACGCTCTCGCGGGGCGAGTACGGGCCGGGCCGGTAGCGCCGCGACGCGATCCCCAGCTGGCTCTGCTCCACGATGTCCCAGTCCTGCCGGTTGGTCAGGTCCCAGAACTCGATCCCGTCCCTGATGTTGTTTCCGGGATCCGTCACCGTGTCCGGATGGAAGAGCCACTCCGATTCGACGACCGTCCGGTTCACGTCCACCGGGCGAAGGATGTAGTAGTTCACGTAGTCGGGATGCAGGCTCAACAGCATGTTCGGCATCAGCGAGTAGTAGAAGCCGCGCTTCTTGTCCTCCTCAGGGAGGTCGCCGCTGACGACGCGGCCGCACGCGCGTCCGCTCATGGTCGCGCTCTCGTTGGGGGCCTTGATCTCCATGTAGCCGCCGAGGAAGGGCCCCTCGGTGAGATCGTTGGCGCCGCTCTGGTACGGGAGCACCGTCGCCAGCTTGGGGTGGATCGTCGGGCAGTGCAGGCACTCGGAGTAGTTCTGGAACACCAGCTTCCAGTTCGCGCGCACGTCGTACGTCGCGCGATGCCCCACCGTGAGTCCCGGCAGGCCGTAACGCGCGAAGCGCCCCTTCATCGGCGCCCACGCGGTCTCGAACGCGACCGGCCTCTCGCTCAGGTTGACGAAGAGGAACCCTTCCCACTCGGCCAGGGCCGCCGCGTGCAGCGGATAATCAGACTTGTCGAAGTCGGCGGCGTCCTGCATGTGGGGCGCGCCGACCAGGCGTCCGTCCGTGCTGTAGGTCCAGGCGTGATAGGAGCACTGGATCGTCGCGCCGAGCCGGCCGGACTCCTCGCGGCAAAGGCGCGTGCCCCGGTGCCGGCAGATGTTGAAGAACGCGCGCCGCTTCCCTTCCCGGTCCAGCAGCACGAGGATCGACTCGCCGGCGATCTCGCGGACGAAATAGTCGCCCGGGGCCGCGAGTCGCGCCGCGCGTCCGACGCAGTTCCACCCGCGGGCGAAAATCGTCTCCTCTTCCTCGGCGAGCACCTCCGGGGACGTGTAAAGCTCCCCGGGCAGGGTCCGCGCGCCCGGCTGATAGCTGGTGGTGGTTCGTTGATAGGTGGTCATGATTTCCCGCTCGTGCGCCGCCGGTCGCCCAGGATCCGCTGGGCCGCGAGCCATCCCGCTCCGCCCAGAACGCCGGGGCCCGGGTGGCTGCCCGCGCCTCCCAAGTATAGCCCGGCGATCGGCGTCCTGTGGTTGCCCCATCCCGCCACGGGCCGCATGAACAGGATCTGGTCCAGCCCCAACTCTCCCTGGGCCGCCGCACCCTCGCGCAAGCCGAAGCGTTCTTCCAGGTCGCGGGGGGACCAGGCCACGCGGTGGAGAACGCGGGATCGGAATCCGGGAGCCACCGACTCGATGGCGACGGTCACGCGAGCCGCCAGGGCCTCGCGCGCCGTGGCGTCCCAGGCGGCGCCGCCGCGGAGCCGATAGGGGGCATACTGCACCCGGGCGACGAGGACGTGCCGTCCCTCGGGGGCCAGCTCGGGCCAGAGGAGCGTCGGCACGGTGATCTCCACGTGCGGGCGGTCGGAGACCTCGCCGTACTTGGCCGCGTCGGCGGCCGACTCGAGGAGCGGGATACTCGGCGTCAGGGAGACGATCCCCGCGAGAGCCTCCTTGGAAGCCAAGCCGGGGAGCTCGGGCAAGGATTCCAGCGCGTAGAGCACGATCGCGGTGCAGCCGCGGTGGCGGATGTTCCCGACCGCGTGCATGAATTCGGGGTCCAGCCACACGGGGTCGACCCACTCGGTCAGCGTTCGGGCCGGGTTCCCCGTGGAAAGGACGGTCCGGACCGCGATCTCCTCCCCGCTCTCGAGCACGACGCCCGTGACGGACTCGTCCGTTACCTGGATCCGGGCCACGCCGGAGCCCGTGCGGATCTCGACGCGGGCGCCCCGCGCGGCGCGCTCGGCGGCCTCGGTGAACGCGGCCGGGCCCTGCCGCCAGGGGGAACGCCCCCGCACGACGCCCGCCGGCGCGCCGACGAGGTAATGAAGGAGGACGAACCCGGTGCCGCCGGACCGCGGCCCCTGCTGGTGGTCCTGGATCGCCCCCGCGGCGACCGCCGCCTTCAGTGGAGCCGACTCGAACCAATCGTCGAGCAGCTCCCACGCCGACAGCGGAAGCGTGCGCAGGAACTCGACCATGTCGTGGCGGCCGAGGGAACGGAACCGCCTCGCCAGGCCGAACAAGGGCAACAGCTCTCCCAAGGACGAAGCGCTGATGTCGGGCGCGGGGGTCTGGTACAGCTCCTCGAGAAATCCCGCCAGCCGCCGGAGAAGCGCTGTGAACGCGGGCCACTTCGCCGCGTCCGCGCGCGAGTACCCGCCGATCGCATCGGCGGCGCGTCCCGCGTCGCGCGAGAGCGTGAGAAAAGCGCCGCGCTCGACGGCCACCGTGAGGCCCGTGTCGGCCGCGGAGCGCTCCAACCCTCCCAGGCCGAGCTCGCGCGCGATGGAATCCGGCAGCCAACCCGGGTCCAGGGCCAGCGGCGCGGCACGAAACCCCGGCGTGAACTCGACCACCCGCCCCTGGCCTCCGAGGGTCGCGTCGCGCTCGAGGAGGAGCGTGCGGCGCCCCGCCTTGGCCAGCGCGGCCGCGGCCACGAGACCGTTCGCGCCGCCGCCGATGACGGCGGCGTCGTAGCCGGTCCGGGTCACGAGGACCCCCGGAGCATTTCCAGTGCGGCCAGGCGGCCCGAGGCGCCCATGATGCCGCCGCCCGGGTGCGTCCCCGCGCCGCACTGCCAGTATCCGTGGATCGGCGTCCGGTACTTGGCCCACTCGGGCACGGGGCGCAGGAAGAAGAGCTGCTGCAGCGCCAGCTCACCCTGGAAGATGTTCCCCTCCGTGAGCCCGGTGATGCGCTCGATGTCGTGCGGCGTGAGGACCTGGCGGTGCAGGATCAGGGACTCGATGTTGGGCGCGTAGCGCGCCAGCGTCTTCACCACCGCGTCCCCGAACGCCTCGCGTTTCGCGTCCGTCCAGCCGCCGTTTACGGCGTAGGGCGCATACTGGACGAAGATGCTCATCACGTGCTTTCCGGGCGGCGCCATTCCCGGATCGATCATCGAGGGGATCACGATGTCCATGTACGGGTGGCGCGAGAACTCGCCGTACTTGGCGTCGTCGTAGGCGCGCTCCAGATACTCGATGCTGGGGCTGATCGACATGGCGCCGCGGAGGTGCGGCCCCTCGCCGGGCATGCAGGTGAAATTCGGGAGCCCCGAGAGGGCCAGGTTCACCTTCCCCGAGCTGCCGCGGAACTTGTAGCGGCGGATCCCCTCGACGAGCGGTCCTGGCAATTCTTTGGGGTCCACCAGCCGCGTGAAGGTGAGCCGCGGGTCCAGGCCCGAGACGACGAGGCTCGCCGCGATCTCCTCTCCGCTGGACAACGCCACGCCGGTCGCGCGTCCGTTCTTCACCAGCACCCGCTCCACGCCCGCGCCGGTCCGGATCTCCGCGCCGTGCGCGCGCGCCGCACCCGCGATCGAGTCGCTGATCGCGCCCGTCCCGCCCTTCTGAAACCCCCACGCGCGGAAGGCGCCGTCAATCTCCCCCATGTAATGGTGGAGGAGTACGTAGGCCGATCCCGGCGAGCGCGGCCCCAAGAACGTGCCGATGATGCCGCTCGCCGACTTGGTGGCCTTCAGCGCGTCGAACTCGAACCACTCGTCCAGGTAGTCCGCACTGCTCATGGTCATCAGCTTGTGGAGCGCGTGGAAGCGCTCCGGCCCCAGCGAGCGGAAATGGCCTCCCAGCTTCAGGAGGCCCGCGAGGTCGCGCGGCGAGAGGGAGGCCGGGTCGGGGGGAACCATTCCCAGGATGGGCCGCACCGCCATCGCCATGTGGTGCATCAGCCGCCCGAAGACCACGGCGGCGTCCGCGTCGCGCGGCGAATGGCGGCACAGCTCCCGGCGCGTCTCGTCGGGATCGGACCACGACGCCAGGTAGTCGCCGTTTTCCAGCGGCGTGACGGTGCTCTCGAGGGGCAGGATCTGGAGGCCGTGCTTCGGCAGGTCCAGGTCGCGGATGATCTCGGGACGGAGCAGGCTGACCACGTAGGAGAACACGGAGAACTTGAACCCGGGGAACACTTCCTCGGTGACCGCGGCGCCTCCGATCATGGGACGGCGCTCCAGCACCAGGGTTTTCCGCCCGGCGCGCGCGAGGTAGGCCGCGGCCACGAGGCCGTTGTGCCCGCCTCCAATGACGATCGCGTCGTAGCGCTCCCGGCTCATGCCTTCTTCCGTTCCGGGTCGAAGAAGGGGAGTTTCCGCACCACGGCGTCGGCCAGCTCTCGGCGGTGCTCGACGGTCACCTCGACCTTCACCGGGCTGCCGGGCTTGAAATGGGGCGCCCGGAGGTGGGCGAGCGCGAGCGACTTCTTCAAGAGCGGCGACCAGCACCCGCTGGTCGCGTAGCCCACCTGCCGACCGTCCTTGTACACGGGCACGCTCACGCGCCAGGCCACGTTCGAGATCTGGGGCGGCAGCCCGCGCGCGGCGAAGAGGCGCTCGAACGAGTCCCAGCTGATCTCGAGGCCGACGAATCCCCAGGCCGCGCCCCGCGCGCGCTCGGCCGCGAGCGCGCGGCGCCCGTTGAACGGGCCCTTGTCGGGGCTCACCGCCCAGCCGAGGTTGATCTCGTAGGGGGAGGACTTGCGCGCCTCGATGAGGGCGTGATGCGAGGAAAAGTAATCCACGTCCATCATGATCAGACCCGCCTCGATGCGGGCGATGTCCAGCGCCCATACCCCGGCGGGCGTGACTCCGAACGGGGTTCCGGCCTCGATCAGCGCGTCCCACAGCGGGACGGCCCGCGCCGCATCCACCCAGATCTCGTAGCCCAGGTCCCCAGTGTAGCCGGTGCGCGAGACGGCCACGGGGATGCCCCGAACGGCGGTCTCGATCATGCGGAAGTACTTGAGCGACGCGAGGTCGGCGCCGGTGGCGCGCGAGAGGATATCGCGCGAGAGTGGGCCCTGGATCGAAAGCGCCGCCGTGCGCTCCGAGATGTCCTCGATCTCCACCGACAGCCCCACTGCGTTCAGGTGAAGCCATCGGAGCGATGAGTCGGCGCTGGTCAGCCGGTACGCGCTTTCCGACAGCCGGGTCACCGTTCCGTCGTCGATCACCTTCCCCTCGGCGTCGCACCAGGGCGTGTAGTAGACCTGCCCCGCCTTGAGCTTGGCCATGTCGCGCGTGATCATGCGATCCAGGAGGCGCGCCGCGCCCGGTCCCGTGATCCGGTACTTGTACAAGGGGGAAACGTCGATCAGCGCCGCCGCGTTCCGGATGGCCGCGTACTCGCGGTCCGGGTGCGGATCGTAGGCGCTGGCCATCTGGTATCCGGCCCAGCGCCGCCACGTCTGGGCGCGCACGAGCGCGGACGTGCGGGGGTGAAACGGCGAAGTTTTGAGCATGGAGTCCGGGATTTTAGGCGGGATCGGCGGGGGCCGCTACTCCATTCGTAGAACGCTCGTTCCTCGCCTAGACAAGCGTCTCATCCACGTAGCACCAGCGCCAGTCCTCGCCGGGCTCGAAGGACTGGACGATGGGATGATGGGCCTCGCGGGCGTGCCGGCTCGCGTGCTTGTTCGCGGAGGAGTCGCAGCATCCGACTTTGCCGCACGTGAGGCAAAGCCGCAGGTGAACCCAGGAGCTTCCGACGCGAAGGCACTCCTCGCACCCCTCGGGGGTCTTGGGCTCGACGCTCTTGATCAGGTTCATATGGGCGCAGCGGACGGTTGTCTTGGGCATGGTCGCATCCTCCCTGAATCCTCGACTGAGTTCCCTGGCAGCTCTCGGAAATTCTACCAGAAGGGAAACGTCACCTGGCCAGGAGCAGGACCTTCGAATCGAGCCGGGATCCTCCGGCCATGAGCCGCGCGAAGTAGACGCCCGTCGCCGCGCGCGCGCCGGCATCGTTTCTCCCGTCCCAGGGCACGGCATGCGGCCCCGCGTCCAGAGTGGCGTCAACCAGGACGCGCACCCTCCGGCCGGAGGCGTCGTAGAGCGTGAGGCGCGTGCGTCCGCGCGCCTTGAGCGTGAACCGAATGGCCCCCGAGCCGGCCATGGGGTTCGGAGCGGCGCCGGCCAGCGAGAACGCGGGCACGTGAGAGTCCAGGGCCACGGCAGTGGGCCCCGAGGTCACCGCCCGGGACGCGTTCACTTTGACCCCGACCGGGTGGTCGTAGGCGACGGCGTCGCCGGTCGCGATCACCTGCTGGATCACCAGCTCCGGCGTCAGCGACGGATATCGCGCGCGCACCAGGCCGCAGACGCCGGCCGCGAGCGGACACGCGAAGGAGGTGCCGTCGCCGTACATGTACGGGTCCACCCCGTCCCACCCGAACAGGAAAATGTAGAAGAGCTGGTCCAAGTCGGTGAACGTGTAGTTCTGGGAAATGGTGGACCACATGGTGCTGCCGGGAGCGGCCGCGTCTACCCAGGAACCCCAGTTCGAGAAATCGGCGCGGACGTTGTTGAAGTCGGTGGCTCCCACGGCGAGGACGTGATCGCAGGCCGCCGGATAGACGCGGACGCTGTCGCCGTCGTTTCCGGCCGCGGCCACGCAGACCGCGCCGGCCCGCGTGGCCATGTCCACCAGGGCCTGGAAGAATTCCGGGACTCCCGGATCGCCGGGCCCGCCGAAGCTCATCGACACCACCGACGCGCGTTCATCCACCGCGTACTGGAACGCGCCGGCGATGGCTTCCGAGGTGATCCCGCTGTCGGGATGCGCCACCTTGAGCGGCATGATGCGGCAATTCCACCCGGCCCCCGCGATGCCGTCGTTGTTGTCCGTGGCCGCGGCGGCGATGCCCGCGCAGAACGTTCCGTGGAAGCCCACGTCGATCCCGGAGGCGTCGGACGTGTACTCCGGGTTGGGATCGTTGTCCCCCACCCCGAAGTCCCACCCCTCGACGTCGTCGACGAACCCGTTTCCGTCGTCGTCCAGCCCATTGCCCGGAATTTCGCCCGGGTTCCTCCAGATGCGGCTGGCCAGATCGGGGTGCGACGTGTCGACGCCCGTATCCAGGATGGCGATGACGACCGACGTGTCGCCGCGCGCGATATCCCAGGCGTATGGAAGGCGGATGTCGGCGAAGTCGCCGTCGTCCACGTACCACTGGTAGTAGAGGTACGGATCGTTCGGCTGGGTGATGAAGAGGCCGAAGCGATAGTTGGGACTCACCGCGCGGAACGCGCCCGTTGCCTGGAGCGCCCGGGCGGCTTCTGGCGGATCGAAGCCGGTGCGGTCGCAGGTGAGCACCCAGGTCCGCTCGCGGCGGGATCCGTTCGGGAGTCGGACCGGCCCCACGGCACGCGCCCGGTCCAGCCCCAGGCTCGCGAGCACGCCGGCCGCGCGAAGGTTGCGCGTAAGGGGGGAGCCGTCTGCCGCGGCATCCAGGGCCTCCGCGTCCGCGATCACGACCACCTCGCGCGGCGCGAAGCTCAGAGTCTTCGGCGTACGGCGAGGCGGAGCGCCGTGTGGAACGGGGGCGTGCACTGGGTGGACGGCGGCGAGGGCCGGGGGCACCCAAAGGGCCGCGGAGACCGACAGGGCCAACGCGCAGGCGATGAATCGGGCGAGGCGGGTCACGTCAAACCTCCTTCCCTGGAGGATTGCGCCATGTGGACGGCCCCAATGTAGCGCCTCCCGCCCGGTCCGTCATCAGCGGGGGTTGATCCGGAGACCCCTGGGTTCCCGGAGCGATCGGCCGTATACTCCATCCTCGATCCTTGCCGGGTCCGGAGAGGGCCATGAAAACGCGACTTCTCGCCTCCGCACTATTTGTAGGGCTCTCAACCAGTGGCTCAGTTCTCCCGCCCTCGGCGTCAGCCGAATACTCGCGCGACCCATACAACTCCCTGCGAGCCGGCGCCACTTCCATCCAGTTCCTGGCTATCGGAGGCGCGTCTCGCCCTTCGTTTCGGCCCTCTGGACTGTATCTCAAGTGGCACATGAGCGATCGAAACGCGTTCCGCCTCGGCACCGATTTCAGCCTGGACGAATCCTCCGGAAAGAACCTGTCCCCTATCTCCAGCCCACCCTATTTCGGTAGGAGGACCTACCAGAACGATCGGAACTACTCGGTATCGGTGAGCGCGGAATTCGAGCGGTATGTGGACGCGACCGGTCCAGTGACGATTTTTGTCGGATTTGGCCCATTCTGGTCGCGGGGCCGCGCCTACTACGACGAGACGGTCTTCTATGACAGCTATCCCATTGCCTCGACCCAAACGTACCTTGACGAGCAGCGATCGTGGGAAGTGGGAGCATCCGCTTCGATCGGGTTCGAATGGTTCTTCAAGCGGAAGCTGAGCCTTCTGGGAAGGGTTGGGGGCAACCTGGGATTTGGCGAGAGACACCAGAATCGTCGGGTCACCTTCTCTGACGGCGCCCAGACTCAGCTTCATGTCGACCGCTTCGACACCACCACGGCCGAGGCGGGCATCGGAGCGGCGGCCATCGGCGCCGCGGTCTACTTCTAGGGTTTGCGCGCCGCCGCCGCTTCCGGCAGCTCCAGCTCCACCGCGAAGTGCATGGCTTCGATCCACGGACTTTGCCCCGGTCCCAGTCCGCCGAGCTTCATGTCGCCGATCGTGAGCGTCCCCTCGCCATGCGTGACCCCGTCCAGCAGGGCCTGAGCCGAATCCAGCCCCGCATCCGATATCCCGTCCGGCCATAGCAGGCGATCGACGGCGTCCCTGCACTTCGCGAAGTCCGGCGCACTGGTCACGAAGGAGAACCCGCGCTTGTCCCGGGGAGCGTTGACGCTGCCGTCGTTGGGCCCGCTGTTCTCCGCGTTCCGGAAGTGCCAGGCCTGGACGACGGCTTCGTTCACGCCGCGGTAGGGGGGCGTCACAACCCAGACGTAGTCGCGGGTCGAGTCAGCCCCCACCACCTCGATCCGCCAACCCTCAGTGGGGTCCGGCTCGAGCAGAAACCGCAGGTCCCCGGAGATGGCGCGCGTGAAGCGCTCGCCGCGCCGCACGTCGCCCGAGAAGCGAACGACCTTCGAATTCGCGGGCGGCGCCGGCGCCGGGCTCGCTGCGCACGCGGGCTGGATCGCGCATACCAGCGCCAGCGCCGCCAACCCCCAGTCAGCCTTGCCCGTCATCCCATCCCTCCTCGGCCTCGACGGCGCCAGGCCGCGAATGTACATCAGGCATCCGCTGGTACATACTCCGGCCACATGGGCATTCTGTGGATTCCGGCCGTGGTGATCGGCGCAATCCTGCCGTGGGTCACCCTGGTGTTGGTGATCGGGTACCGCCGTGATGCCCGGGATCTGCGCGCCCGGATCGAGCGCCTGGAGCGCGACGCCGCGTCCGGGGTTCCGCGCGCCGCACACGAGCCGCACCTCGCAGCGCGCGAGTCCCCCGCCCCCGTTGCCCCTCCGCGGCCCGCCGCGCCGCGCACCGCCGCAGCACCCGCGTCCCGCGATCGTTTGGAGCAGCAGATCGGCGGTATCTGGATGCAGAACGTCGGGTCCATCCTGCTCCTTCTGGGCGCATTCTTCCTGATCGTCTGGGGCTACGCGAACGGGCGGATCGGGCCGGAGGTGCTGGTCCTCGCGGGCGTCGCGCTGGGAACGTTGGTCTCGTGGCGCGGAAGCGTCATAGCCCGCTCGTTGAACGCGCTGGGGAACGCATTGATCGGCGTGGGCCTAGGCGTGGTCTACATCACGCTCTACCTTGGCCATTTCCGGATGCACGTTTTCCCAGAGTGGCTGGCCTTCCTCCTCCTCGCCTCCGTCTCGCTGGTCACCGTCGGCATCGGACTCAGACGCCGCGAGCCGATCATCGCGACCCTGGGTGTGCTCGCGGCCTATCTCCCCCAGCTGCTCGCGGTCTGGATTCCGCTCCAGGGGTTCCGGCTTCCGTTGCCGGCGTTGCTCGGATATTTCGCGGTGGTCAACCTGGTGGTCTTCTGGCTGGCGGCCACGATCGGCTGGAGCGGACTCGTGCTCCTCTCCCTCGCGTTCACCACCGGCACCTGGAGCGCCAACTCCGGCGCGCCGTGGGGCCTCGGCATCCAGCTCGGACTCTCGGCGCTGTTTGTCGCGCTGGGCCTGGCCCCGGTGGCGAGGCTCTCCCGTTCGCCGAATCCCGTGCGCGCTGTCGATCTGGCAGTGGTAGCGGCGGCCCCGATGCTGCTCCTCGTTTCGTCGTGGCCCTTCCTGGGATCGCCCGACCGGGTTCGCTCCGCGCTCCTCCTCGCGGGGCTCGCCGCCCTCTACTCGCTGGCTTCCTTCTGGGTCGACATCCGCCGTCCGCAGCGGGATCTGTGGCGGCCCCTCACCGCCGCCGCCGCGGTGTTTCTGGCCGGGGCGATCGAGCGCGGCCTTCTTCCGAACTACCTCGCGCTCGCGTGGTGCGCGGAAGGAGCCGCCCTTGTCTGGCTGGGCCTCGGGCCGAATCGGGGGTGGCTCCGCGTGCTCGGCTACGGCGTCCTGGCGATCGCGGCGATCCGGCTCGCCTTCGTCCTGATCACCGCTGGGACGCCCGTCATTCCGACTCTCTTGAGCGGCCCCTCGCTCCGCGACCTGCTCTGCCTGATCGCGTTCTTCCTGGTGTGCGACGTGGTCGGACGCCGGAAGGATCTCCTCACGCCCGGGGAGCGCCACGTGCCGGGCGCCGGCGCGTTCGTCTCGAACGCGCTCTTGATGATCTGGAGCGCCCGCGAGGCCGGGCAGCTGCGCCATTTCCTCCCGGACGATGCCGCGGCCGACGGGATGGCCGCCGTCACCCTCACGGCGGCCGCCTGGCTGCTCCAGGCCGTGGTGCTCTTCTGGCTGGCGCCCCGGCGCGACGCGCCGCCGCTCCGCCACGCCGGGTACGCGGTCGCGGTCGTGGCAACCCTGGCCGTGGTCACGGGGCACGCGGCGAGGGACCAGTGGGCTCCCGGAAGCGCCCCGCTCCTGAACACGTGGGCTCTCCTTGTCGCCGCCGCCATCGGGCTCCTGATCGCCGGCGCCGAGCTCCTGGCGCGCCAACGGAGCCGTCTCGCGCCCTGGGAGCTTCGGACGCCGGAGGTCGCCGCCGGCGTCGCCAACGGGATCCTGCTCCTCTGGTGGGCCCGCGAGGCGGGACACATGGCTTTCATGGTCGCCGGCGCGACGGCCCCGGAAGTCTCGAGCGGTCCCGCCTCGCCCAGCCTGGCTGTGCGCACGCTGGCCGCCGTGTTCACCAGCGCCGCATGGACGCTCCAGGCCGTGGCGCTCTTCGCGCTGGGTTGGCTCCGGGGCTCCGCGTTCCTCCGGTGGAGCGGCCTGGTCCTGTTCGGACTCACCGTCCTCAAGTTCCTGCTGGCCGATCTGGACCGCGTGGACGCCTTCTGGCGCTTCGTGAGCGCCATCGGTATCGGCGCGGCTCTCCTGGTCGTGTCGTTCCTCTACCAGCGCAAGGCGCGGCGGTCCGCGAAGACCCCCATATCTCCGGGCTAAACCCGGGCTTCGGAGGTGCCGATACCCCCTAAATGGCCCTCAGCGTCCACTCCCGGACCAGCCTCCTGATCGCGGCCACCCTGGCCGCGTTCGCCGTCATCTTCGTCCTGGTGCAGCGATCCGAGAGCTCGCAGATCGACCTCTTGCTCCGCGATCAGATCGCGGAGCGGCAGAGGGTACTTGGGCGGATCATGGAGCTGCGCGCGAGCACCGCGAGCATGCACGCGGACGACTACACGCGCTGGGACGAATTCGTCGGGTACATGAAGCACCCCAATCAGGCCTGGGGAAAGCTGTACCTGACGGAGAACATCGGAACGTTCAGTCTCGATTGCGCGTGGGTGTTCGATCCCGAATTCAACCTCGTGTTCACCGCCAACCCGAACAAGGACCCCGCCCTCGAGCAGCTCCCCGTCCGTATTTCAGATTTAGCCACGGCCCTTCGCCACAATCCGGTCCGCCACCTGTACGCGGCGACCTCGAAAGGGGTCCTGGAGCTGTGGACCTCGTCCGTCCAGCCGTCGGACGACTTCGAGCGGAAGACCCCTCCGAACGGTTACTACATCGTGGGCCGGCTCTGGACGGGAGCGCGTGTGGCCGGCCTTTCGACGCTCCTGGACGGAACCGCATCGCTGGGTGGCCCCCAGAAATGGCCAATCGGTTCGGTGGGTTCGGCAAAGACGGGCCAAATCCGGATCGTGGTGCCGCTCCCGGACCTTTACGGTCACCCCGTGGCCCTCCTGGCTTATCAGGGAGAGTATCGGGTGGCCCACGAGGTCCACGGCGCCCTGCGGCAGTCCCTGATCGTCATGCTCAGCGCCGGAGTCGTCGCGTTCCTCCTGGTGGGCGTGGCCCTGGCGCGCTGGGTCGCCCGGCCGCTAAGCACCATCACAGACTCGCTCCGCGCCGAGAACCCGTCCCTCCTGCACAGGACGATCGGCCGCCACGACGAGTTCGGGGTGCTGGCCCGCCTGGTTCGCGACTTCTTCGCCCAGCGTCAGAGCCTGATCGTGGCCCGGGAAGCGGCGGAAGCCGCCGGGCGCGCCAAGGAGCAGTTCCTGGCCGGCGTCTCGCACGAGCTGCGGACCCCGATGCACGGAATCTTGAGCTACGCCCGATTCGGGATAAAGGACGCCGCGACATCGGAGCGCGGGGAATTGACCGACTACTTCAAGCAGATCGACGAATGCGGAACCAGCCTGCTCTCCCTGGTGGACGACCTGCTCGACGCGTCCAAGTTCGAGGCCGGGCAGATGAGGCTGGAGTTCGAGCCGGCCCCATTGGGCGACGTCGTCCAGCAGGCCGCGGACGAGCTAACGACCTTGTTCCAGGAGCGCGGGCTGGTGTTCGAGCTTCGGAGGGACCGCACCCTGCCGCCCGTGGTGCTCGACCGCCTGCGGGTGCTCCAAGTCCTGCGAAATCTCCTGTCGAACGCGGCGAAGTTCACCCCCGCGGGCGGGAACATTCTCGTGCGCGTGGCCAGCGGCAAGGGGGGCGCCCGCGTCATCGTCGAGGATTCGGGGCGGGGCATCCCCTCCGCCGAGCTGGAGCTGGTCTTCGACAAGTTCGTCCAGGCCAGCAACACCAACAAAGGCTCGGGTGGAACGGGGCTGGGGCTGGCCCTGTGCCGGGAAATCGTCGAGGCCCACGGGGGAACGATCTGGGCCGAGAACCGCACCCCCGGCGGAACCCGGGTGGTCTTCGAGCTCCCCTTCGAAGGCCCGGCGGAAAACGCCGGGGCCGACGCGCCCCAGGCAGCGTGAGCGCCCGAGCCGGCCGGTCCCCCGCCCTTGTCCCCGCCTACTTGGCTTCCGCCGTGATCCGCATCCGGTAGAACGACCGCCAGACGAACGTCATCGAGACGATGAAGAAGAGCGCGGCCAGGACGCTGGTCAGGACGGATCCGTTCTGTCGTGCCAGCGAGACGGCCAGCTCCACCGCCAAGAGGCCGAACAGGGTCGTGAACTTGATCACCGGGTTCATGGCCACCGACGACGTGTCCTTGAACGGGTCGCCCACCGTGTCTCCCACCACCGTCGCGTCGTGGAGCGGCGTTCCCTTTTCCTTCAACTCCACCTCCACGACCTTCTTCGCGTTGTCCCAGGCGCCGCCGGCGTTGGCCATGAAGATGGCCTGAAAGAGGCCGAAGAGCGCGATGGAGATGAGATAGCCGATGAAGAAGAACGGCTCGACGAAGGCGAACGCCAGGGTCCCGAAGAAGACCGCGAGGAAGATATTGAACATCCCCTTCTGGGCGTACTGGGTGCAGATCTCGACCACCTTCTTCGAATCGGCGACCGAAGCCCTCGTGCTCCCCTGCAGATTTATGTTCCGCTTGATGAACTCCACGGCGCGGTAGGCGCCGGCCGTGACGGCCTGCGTCGAGGCGCCCGTGAACCAGTAGATCATCATGCCGCCCGCGATCAGGCCGAGCAGAAACGGCGCGTGGAGCAGCGAGAGGTTCGCCACGTATTCCGGCTTCAGCCCCTCCGTCAGCGCGACGATGATCGAGAAGATCATCGTGGTCGCGCCCACCACGGCGGTCCCGATCAGCACCGGCTTCGCGGTCGCCTTGAACGTGTTTCCCGCGCCGTCGTTCTCCTCGAGGTTGTGCTTCGCGGTGGCGAAGTCGACGTCGAAGCCGAACTGGGAGCGTACCTCCTGCGTGATCCCCGGGATCGTCTCGATCATCGAGAGCTCGTACACCGATTGCGCGTTATCTGTGACGGGGCCGTAGGAATCGACGGCGATGGTCACGGGGCCCATCCCCAGGAATCCGAACGCGACCAGCCCGAACGCGAACACCGCCGGCGCGATCATGAGGGCGCCCAAACCCGTCGTGCTCACGAGATACGCGAGCGACATGAGGAGCAGGATCGCGCCGCCGATCCAGTAGGCGCTGAAGTTGCCTGCCACGAAACCGGAGAGAATGTTGAGCGACGCCCCGCCTTCCCTGGAGGACGTGACTATCTCGGCCACGTGCTTCGAGCGGGTCGAGGTGAAGACCTTGACCAGCTCGGGAATGACGGCGCCCGCCAGGGTGCCGCAGGTGATCACCGTCGAGAGCTTCCACCAGAGGGAGCCGTCGCCGAGCCCCTTGATGAGGATGAACGAGACGAGGTAGGTGAGCGCGATCGAGATGAGGGAGGTCAGCCAGACCAGGCGCGTCAGCGGCGCCTCGAAGTCCATCGTCGCGACGTTCTCGTACTGGCTCTTGCTCAGCGCCTCGTTGAGAAGATACGAGACGCCGCTCGCCACGACCATCATGACGCGCATGGCGAAGATCCAGACCAGAAGCTGCACCTGGACGACCGAGTCGGGGATCGCGAGCAGGATGAACGAGATGAGCGCGACGCCCGTGACCCCGTAGGTCTCGAAGCCGTCCGCCGAGGGCCCGACCGAGTCGCCCGCGTTGTCGCCCGTGCAGTCGGCGATGACGCCGGGGTTCCGCGCGTCGTCCTCCTTGATCTTGAACACGATCTTCATGAGATCCGCGCCGATGTCGGCGATCTTGGTGAAGATGCCGCCCGCGATACGGAGCGCGGCGGCGCCGAGCGATTCGCCGATCGCGAAGCCGATGAAGCAGGGCCCCGCCATGTCGCCCGGAATGAAGAGAAGGATGATCAGCATGATCAGGAGCTCGACCGAGATCAGCGCCATGCCGATGCTCATTCCGGCCTGGAGCGGGATCGCATAGCACGGGTAGGGCTTGCCCCGCAGGGCGGCGAACGCGGTCCGCGAGTTGGCGAAGGTATTGATGCGGATTCCGAACCACGCGACGGCGTAGCTCCCCCCCATGCCGACGAGGCTGAAGAAGAGAATGGTCGCGACCTTGAACGGCGGGTAGCCGCGCATCAGGTTCCCGGCAGCGTCGACGCCGGTGACGGCCAGCCACCCGAAGTAGACCAGGACGATGGAGCTGATGAAGATCCACAGGACGATGAGGAACTTGCCCTGCTGAAGGAGGTAGGTCTTGCAGGTCTCGTAGATCAGCTCGGAGATCTCGAGCATCGACTTGTGGACTGGAAGGTTCCGGAGGCGCGAGTAGTTCATCAGTCCGAAGACAAGCCCCAACGCGCAGATGACGAGTCCAAAGAGCAGAAGCGTGTGCCCGTCGACGCCGCCCGCGAACCTGACCGAGGAGAGATCCGGCAGGCGGAGGCTCGCCTCGCCGCCGTGGTGGACGGCGCCCTGCTGCGCCAGTGCCGCGGGCGCCAGGACCGCCAGGTAGAGCGCGCCGAGCGCCGTGACGACGGCCCGGATGGCGCCGCGTGCTCCAGACATCTTCTGGTACGTCATGTCACCTCACCTCGATTGGGAGCTGTAGGTGGGGTTGGCCGCCTGCGGGGACGCAGACGCTTCATCGCCCGTAGAGAAGTGGAAGCCCTAAAGGAACGTAGGTTTATACCAGATTAGCGGGTCCGGTGTCGAGGGGGCTGAGCGCGAATCACCGAGAGGCGAATGTCCGGAGGACGCGAATCAGGTTCTCGATGTCCACGGGCTTCTGAATCAGCAAGTCCGGCCGCAGTCGTTGAAGCTCCGGGAAGCGCCCTTCATGCAGATCACCGGTCAACACCAAGACGCCCTTGAGATCCCTGGGGCGATCCGAACGGAGGGATTTCAGGATCTCGTTTCCGTCCATGTCCGGCAGCATGAGATCCAGGATCACCACGTCGAAGGGCTGGTCGCGGGCCAGCTTCAGCGCGGCGATCCCCTCCGACGCGACGACCACCGCCGCGCCTTCCTGAGTCAGGAGGTCACGGGTGCCCTCGCGTGTCACGCGGTGGTCCTCCACGAGGAGGACTCGAAGCTGCGGCAGGCGGCCCCCCGGCGATTGAGCCGGGCTCGCCAGCCTGGACGGCACGGCGGAGTCGAGTCGAATCGCGATCGCGCTGGCCGGGAGCTCGACCGTGAAGGTGGTCCCGGAGCCCGGAGCGCTCTGGACGTCGATCGTGCCGCCGAGAAGATCGACCAGCCGCTTGCAGATCGCGAGCCCGAGTCCGCTGCCCTTGTTCACGTCGCGCTCAGGATTGCGCACCTGAAGAAATTCGTCGAAGATCCGAGTCAGATTTTCCGGCGCGATGCCCATTCCGGTGTCCGCGACGCGGATGCGCGCTCGTGGATTCCGATCCGGCGTCCGGTCCGCTGAGACGCGCACACTGCCCGACGGCGTGAACTTGAGCGCATTCTCGATCAGATTGGCGACGACGCGAGCCACCTTCACGCGGTCGGTGCGAAGCCATACTGGCGGGATGGGCGAGTCCACGATGAGCTGGACCCCCCGGCTGTCCGCCATGGGCCGAAACTGCGCCACCTCCCGCTGCAGAAGATCGCCGAGCGGGAATTCGGTTTCGACCAGGTCGCTCTTGCCCGAGTCGAATCGAGCCAGATCGAGGAGGTCCCCCACGAGGTCGAGCAGCGTCGTTACATTCTCTTGCAGCTTCTCCGACAATTCCTGGATCGGTGCCCCCGCCGCCTGGTCGCCCGCCGCGCGCCGGATCAACTCGGACATGAGATTGATCGCGTTGGCCGGGGTTCGAATATCGTGTGAGATGGCGGCGAGGAACCGCGTCTTCCGGACGCTGGCCTCCTCCGCCTCCCGCCGTCGAAGCTCCAGCTCTCGCAGGAGCGTCTTGTGGGGCGTTACATCGATGAAGGCGGTCACCCCTCCGGTGACTTTGCCAGCCGCATCGTAGAACGGGGACGCGCTCACGATAATCGACAGCTTTCGACCGTCCACCAGGACGATTTCGTAGTCTTCCGTCCAGACCTCCTCTCCTCGGAGCACCCGTTGCGTGGGCAACTCCTCCTCGGGCACCAATACCCCTTCACGATAGAGCCCCTTCCGAATGCGGGCCCCGGTCGGCGACGTGAGAGAGAGATTTTCGTCGGTCGAAACGCCGAGCAGGGCTGCCCCCGCGGGGTTGACGCGGATCTCCCTCCCTTCCGCATCGGTGAGGAGAAGCATGCCGACCGGGACCGAACGGAATGCGGCTTCGAATCGACGCCGTTCCTCAGCGATTTCTTCGAGCAGCACGGCGCTGTGCAAGCTGATCGAGAGCTGCGAAGCCACGGACTCGAGAGTGGCCACCTGCCCCTCGGTCCACGCCGATGGGGCCAGCGCGTAGACCTCGAGGGTGGCGACGGACTGGGCGCCGACGCGCACCGGCGCCGCCAAGACGGACACGAAGGGCTCCCGGCCGGGGCGCTGGGGCACCCGAAGATCGGGTCGTTGGCCCAGGTCCTCGATGTAGGCGGTTTGACCCATGGAGAGCGCGAGAGAGCCAAATGCCTCGCTCGCGGGAATCACCTCGACGTCAGGGCCGTCCCCAAAACCATAATGACAAACGACCACCATCGAATCGCCCCGCTTCTCGAGAACCGCCGCCGCGGCGGTCTCCGTGAGAATCCCGAGCGCGGAGCAGACTTTGCCCATGACATCGTCGCGCGTCATTTCGACGGTGATCGAGCGGGAAAGCTCGAGGAGCTGCTCCAGGCTCTTCTCCCTCGCTGCCAGCTCCTCGTTCGTCAGCCGCAGCTCCTCGCCCTGGCGTTCCAACTCCTCTGTCTGCGATTGCAGCTCCTCGTTCTGCCGGACGATCTCCTCCTCGCGCTGACCCAACTCTAGATTGGCCCTCTCCTGCTCGAGATTCTGCCCGGAGAGCCGTTCGCGCTGCCCATCCAGGGCCCGCTCGGCCCGGATCTGGAGGTGAAGCGTCAAGCCGATCGCCCCGATCGCGACGGCAGCCAGCATCCGGTTGAAAAGCATGGTTGAATACATCTCGCCGGAGGTGGGACGCGGGCCGGAGGCGAAAATGAAGATGTCCAGAAACACGGATACGGCGACGAGGGTCCACACGGCGCGTTCGTCGCGCAGTCTGGCGATGATGAGGAGCGGGAGGAAGTAGAGGCACGGCAAACCCATGTGCGCCCGCAACAGCGAGTCGACGATCGCGACGAGGGCGACCGCGGCAGCGGCGCCGAGCAGGAGGAGGCCGCTGGAGGGCCTCAGGGGAGATCCGGGCGGGTTCGGAAGCAAGTGCTCAGGCCCTCAAGCGCTTGAATACGCAAGGGCGGACCGGGCTGAGTCGCCTCACGCCCATCGGACGCTCGGCCCGACCGAGAACCAGCACTCCGCCCGGGCGCAGGCTGCTCTCGATTTTGGGCCAGAGCTCGGCGAGGGCCTCCGAACGAAAGTACATCGACGTGTTGCGGAAGAGAATGATGTCCCAGACTCCCGGCTCGATTCCTTTCAGGATGTCCGAGGCGCTCCAGCGAACCTCGTTCTTGATTCGCGGGGAGAGCGCCCATCCCTTTTCTTGTCGATCAAAGTAACGGTGGAGGAACGCGTCCGGCACCTCCCGTACCCCCGCCTCGTCGTAGACCGCTCTTCGGGCGTGTTCGATCGCCTCGCCCCGGCAGTCGGTGCCCAGAAGACAGCTCTGCGCCAGCCTGCCTCGCTCAGCGAGGAGAATCGCCAGCGAGTACAGCTCGGAGCCTTCGGAGCAGCCGGCGCTCCACGCATAGAGTCTGGGATGGGTCCCCTCGCGCACCGCAAGCACTTCGTCGGCCAACCACTGAAATACGTCGAGGTCGCGAAAGAACGAGGTCACGCCCACCAGCATCACGTGTACCGCCCCGGTGATGAGCGCGGGATTTTGCTCCAGGATTCGCTGGGCCTGGGAAAGGCTCGTCACCCTCAGGAATCGCAGGCAGGCTGGGAGTCTCCGTCGCAGGGTCTCCCCCCGATAGGCCCTGGGGTCCAGTCCAGCCTTGGGCAGGAGCCAATTCAGAAACGGACCTGCGCGGTCGGCGAGAGGCGATTCCTCCGTGGGCTCGCATACCGCGATCGGTGGCGGCGCGATGTTCACCGGCTTGCTCTGCCGCCTGGGGGTGGGAAAGACGACCTTGCGAAAACGGTGGGTCGAAAACATGCTGGCCCCCCGGGAAACCAAGCTCTGCAGCCGTTGTCGCGGCGAATCGTACCACGATCGCCGACCGTCTAGGCCCCGCGCACCTCTCCTCTAGGCCCCGCGCACCTCTCCCTCGACCATCTCCTCCAGCGTCTGCCGGCGACGCACCAGACGGAAATGGCCCTCCCGCTCCCGCAGCACCTCCGGCGCGGCGGGGTACGAGTTGTAGTTGATCGTCGACATGGCGGCGCAGTAGGCGCCGGCGCCGCCGATCAGAACCAGATCCCCCGCCTCCGGCCGGGGCACCTCGCGGGGCGCGAGCTTCGACGGGTCGCCGGGTGCCGGCGTGAGAATGTCCCCCGTTTCACAGCAGCGCCCGACGAAGACTACGGACGATGCCGCGCGACCCTCCGCGCCCACCGCGATCGGGTGCTGCGCCCCATACAAAGTGGCCCGCATCACCTCGGTCATGCCCGTGTCCAGTTTCGCGAAGAGATACCCCTTCGTTCCGGTGTCCACCACGTCCACGCACGTGGCGACGACCAGACCCGCCTTGGCGACCAGGTAGGTTCCCGGCTCGATCTCCATCTGCAGGGCGCGGCCGGTTCGGCGCTCGAAGCCCGCGATTTCAGCCCGGGCGGCATCGCCCACGACCCGCAAGTCCGTCTCCGGCTCCTCCGGAACGCGCGCCACCTTGAACCCGCCGCCCAGGCTGACCCTGGTCACGTCCGGAAGCCGCTCCGCGATCCGGAGGACCAGGTGCGCCACCCGGGTCCACACGGCAGGGTCGCTGCCCGAGCCGATGTGCGTGTGGAGCCCGCGAATCGTCACGCCGTGACGGGCGGCGATCGCCTTCGCCTCCTCGAGGTACTCGTGCCAGATGCCAAAGCTCGATGCGGGCCCGCCCGTGTTCACGCGGTGGGTGGACCCGCTCCCCTGGCCAGGGTTTACCCGGATCGTCACGTCGCGGTCCGGGAACGCGCGGCCGTAGCGCTCCAGCTGGTGCAGCGAGCAGGCGTTGTAGAGGACGCCGCTCCGCACGAATTCCTCCAGTCGCGGTGACGGAACCTGGGAGGTGAGCATGATCCGATCGGGCGCGAAACCGGCGCGGAACGCGCGCTCCACCTCGAAGTCGCTGGAGGCGTCGATGTGGAGGCCATGGTCGCGGAAGATCTCGAGGAGAGCCCGGTTCGGATTGGCCTTCATCGCGTAGCGCACGGTGAGCCCAAATGCGTGCGGGAAGGCGAGAGCCTGGGCAGCGGCGGCCTCGAGGGTTGCGAGATCGTAAACGTAGCAGGGGGTGCCGAAACGCTCGCGGACGGCAGCGGCCTCGGCGGGGGTCAGAAACAGGCTGGCCATGCCGTACTTGCCGCCGGACCGCCGCCCCGTTTCACTTCGCGTCGCCGCGGCTATTTCGGCGCGCCCTGGAGCGCACCGAGATGCCGCTTCGCGTTCCGGTTCTCGGGTTCGATCTCGAGCAGCTTCCGGTAGGTCTCGATGGCCAGGTCTTTCTGACCGGCGTCTTCGTATCCGGAGGCGAGCCCCTCGAGGGCCCGAGGCGACGACGGATATTGCTCCGCGTTCAGCTTGAGAATCCGGATCGCGTCCTCCGAGCGCCCCTTCTTCGACAAAGCACCGGCGAACTCGACCAGCCCCCCCTCGCCGAAATCGAACGCGTCCCGCCCGTAGTAGCGCGCACGAAGCCTCTGGTAGGCCGCGAGCGTGCTGTCGATGCCCTGCGGGTCGTACGTGGCCATCAGCTCCTCGGACAAGGTCGTCGGGCGGGGGTGGCCGTGGTGGCAGGTTACGCACCCCACGTTCACGCGGGTCGTGCCGACCAGCTTCATCTCACCCAGGTCCTTTTTCACGTGCCCCAGCATCACGACCATGTCGCGCGCGACCTCCTTCTGCGGCTTCGTGTCGGACGCGAAATCGAAGGTAGTGAGCGGCTTCCCTTCCTCTCCGACGTGGCAATAGGGGCAGCGCACGCCCAGCGCGCGGGTGAACCCGATCATGGTCGCGCTGAGCTGTTCCGGCTTCAAATCCTTGGGAAGGACCTTGAGGTTCTTCGGGTGGGAGGGCCACTCGAACCCGGGCTGGGCGCGAAGCGGCGAAGCCGAAAACGAGAGCAAGGAGGCCGTCACGAACAGGGCGAGGCGGATCCCACGCGGGGAACGGGGCATGGATGCGACTCCTCTCCGGCTACTGCGGCTTAACGTCCGACAGCTTCGGTTGAGCGAAGGTTGGCGTGCCGCCGCACGTTTTCCTCTCGCCCCGAGCCTACCGAGACCAGGCGGATCGGGACCCGGGCCAATTCCTCCAGCCGGTCGAGATAGCGGCGCGCTTCGGGGGGAAGGTCGTCCCACTGCCGGGCGGTGCCGGTCGCGGTCCGCCAGCCCGGAAACGATTCGAGAATGGGCTGAGCCTGGGCCAGGTCCCCCAGGGACTCCGGCATCTCCGCGACCCGGTGCCCGCCGATCGAGTACCCGGTGACCACCGAGATCTCGGAGAGTCCGTCGAGCACGTCGAGCTTGGTGATCACCAGCTGGGTCAGCCCGTTCACGCGCGCGGCGTGCCGGATGGCGACGGCGTCGAACCATCCGCAGCGCCGCGGGCGGCCCGTGGTGGCGCCGTATTCATTCCCCTCCTCGCGTATGAGCTCGGCCATCTCGCCGCTCAGCTCCGACGGGAAGGGCCCGTTCCCGACGCGCGTCGCGTAGGCCTTGGCCACGCCGATCACCTCGTCGATCAGGGTTGGCCCGATGCCGACGCCGGTGCACGCCCCGCCCGCCACCGCGCTCGAGGAGGTGACGAATGGATAGGTGCCGTGGTCCAAGTCCAGGTGCGTGCCCTGGGCGCCCTCGAGCAGGATGCGCTTCCGCCCTTCGACGGCGGTGGCGATCGCGAGCGAGACGTTCACCACCATCGGACGGATGCGCTCGGCGTCGCGGGCCAGTCCCTGGAGGACGCGCTCCAAGGGCTCTGCGGGCGCGTCTTTGCCGAGGAGGCGGAGCGTCCGCTCCCGGAGGCTCCGGACGCGCTCCTCGCGAATCTTGGGATCGAGGAGATCGGCGACCCTGAGACCCACCCGCCCGGCCTTGTCGGTGTAGGCGGGTCCGATGCCGCGCCCCGTCGTGCCGATGGGCGGCCCGGCCGCGCCCGACTCGTGGTACCGCTCGGACAGCCGGTGATCCGGAAGGATGAGGTGCGCCGAGCCCGACACGAACAGGCGCCCGTCGACCGTGATCCCCTGCTTCGCCAGCGCGCTCCTCTCCTCCTCCAGGGCCGCCAGGTCGATCACCACGCCGTTTCCGATGTAGCAGGTGGTGTTCGGGCGGAGAATTCCTGAGGGGATGAGGTGAAGGACGAAGGTCTTGCCGCCGTGGCACACGGTATGCCCGGCGTTGGGACCCCCCTGGTAGCGGGCGACCACGTCGGCATCCTCGCTCAGGAGATCGACGATCTTCCCCTTCCCTTCGTCGCCCCACTGGGCTCCCACGATAATGCGAACCGACATCGACAGTGTGCCCTCCGAAACGAAAAGACCGCGAGCGCGAAGCGCCGCCGCGGTCGTGCCTCCAGACCCGATTTACCGTACCAGAGCGATGCGTGAGGGTCAAGACCGCCCGGGCGCATCGTTCCGGAGTGGCAAGACGTCCCCAAGTGTGATAGAATGCGGGCGTTCTGCTTCAAAACCGGGGTCTGATCGTGTGTCCTTGCTACCCTCCGAAGGAGGAATCCCCCCCATGAAGCGTCCCGCCTTGCACTCTCTCCTCGTCCTGTCCACCTCGATCCTCGCGGCCAGCGTCCTGTGGGTGGCCGGCTGTAGTCGCGACAACGCGCCCACGGCTCCGACCATCGGCTCGCCCTACTCCATGGCGACGACCTCCATGGTCGTCCGGATGGACGATCCCGGTGTTCGCGCCGCGATCGGCGCCCAGAACCGCGCGACGCCGGGACTCCTGGGCAACGGCATCATCGGAACCGGCGTCTCCGTCGACGAAAAGGGCAAGCCCGTGATCGTGGTCTACACGGAGCGGGTCGGCGTCGGAGTTCCCCGCCAGATCGAAGGGATCGCGACCCGCACGCTCGTCACCGGCCCGGTGGTTCCGTACGCCAAGCCGGGCGGCGGCTCGCTCAAGATGGGCACTTCCACGGGCAACGACAACGAGTGCGCCTCGGGCACGCTCAGCTGCGTCGTCACCAAGGGCGGCTCCGATTATTTCCTGTCGAACAACCACGTATTCGCGCGTGAGAACGCCGCGTCGGTCGGCGAGCGCATCGACGCGCCCGGCCGTTACGACGGACATCCGATCTGCGCGCAGACCCCGCAGATCGGAACGCTCGCCGCATACCAGCGCATCAATTTCGGCGGGTCCAACACGGTTGACTGCGCGATCGCGCAGCCCAGCTCGGGCCTGAGCTACAGCGCGGTCGAGGCCGGCGGCTATACCCCGGCGTCCACCACGGCGGCCGCGGCGGTCGGTCTCGCGGTGAAGAAGACTGGACGCACGTCGGGACTGACCCACGCCACGATCCAGGCTGTCAACGTGACGATCCAGGTCGGCTATACGGCCGGAACGGCCACCTTCACTGGCCAGATCCAGACCCCGGGCAATTTCATCCGCTCGGGCGACTCCGGCTCGCTCATGGTGACCGAGACGGGAAACAATCCGGTCGGTCTCTGCTTCGCGGGCTCGTCGCAGGCTTCGTTCGCGAATCCGATCGGCCCGGTGCTCCAGGCCCTCGGCGTGTCGCTCAAGTAATTCCTCGGGACCCCGGTCTCGGGCGGGGCGCTCCGGCGCTCCGCCCGTTTCTTTTCGCGCTGCTGGCTGCGGCCGTCTCCTGCGCGCCGAAGACGCCCGTCACCAACTCGAACGGCGCCCGCCCGGCCGCCATTGGAGACACCGTGACTACGCGACCGCCCCTGCGGGACGTTTTGGCCCGGCACACCGCGCCGCTGATGGCCCTCCCTGGCGTCACAGGGACCGGCGAGGGACGGCGCGGGAACGAGTCCGTGTTCATCGTGTACGTGTCCCACGCCACCGAGAAGGACCGGCTCCGGATTCCGGAGAAGGTCGAGGGCTACGAGGTGGAGATCCGGGAGATCGGCGACGTCACCGCTCCGCCGCGCTGAGGCGGCGGCTCAGACGTCGCTCCCGTTTTTCCGGAAGATCCCCAGGAAGCAGGCGAGCGCGTCGTCCAGGCCGTCCACGACCGTTGCCTGGGGAAGCAGCTCGCGCAGGGTAGCCACGGGCCGGTAGAGCACCGGATAGTCCGCGTTCTGGAGCAGCGTGAGGTCGTTCAGGCTGTCCCCCATTCCGATCACGCGGAATCCGGCGCGACGCATCCCCTCGATCACCATCGCCTTTCTCCCGCGAATGCGAAGCTTCCAGCCGGCGATCTTCCCCTCCGCGTCGGTCTCGAAGCGGTTCGCGAAGAGATTGAACCCGCCGAGATGCTCGATCATGGGCTCGGCGAATTCATGGAAGGTGTCGGAGATGATCATCACCTGGCAGTGCCGGCGGATCCGGCGCAGGAACTCGCGCGAGCCCAGGTAGGGCTGGACCTTGTGCGCGGCCTGCTGGATCTGCGCCAGGGTGAGGCCGGCCTGGTCCAGGGCTCCCACGCGGCGGCGCATCAGCTCCTCGAAGTCGCCGATGTCGCGCGTGGTCAGGTGGAGCTCGGGGATTCCGAACTCTTCCCCCAGGTGGGGCCAGATCTCGGGCGCCAGGACGCCTTCCAGGTCGATCGCGGCAATCATGAGGACGGGAGTGTATCCGGCGCGTGCGCCGCCGGGGGAAAAGAGAGAGGGAGGCCGTTGTCAGCCTCCCTCCAATCCTCCGGTGGTCTGTTTGGATTCGCCAGTCAGACCAGCCCTGCTAAAGCGCACGGTTGCGACTAGCTACAGCCACCTCCGCTGATCCTGCTGCCGATACCATCGTGCACTGGACCACCTCCTTTCCGCGTTGGAAAAATTTTCGCGCCGAAAAAAGGCGGTGTCAAACGGAAAATTGCGCCCTCACGGCGCCATCCTCGCGAGAAGGAGCCGCGCGATCTCCTCGCCGACCGCTTCCTGCGCCTCGACGGTCGCGGCGCCGATGTGCGGCGTGAGGACGACGTTCGGCAACGCGAGCAGCGGCGAGCCGCGCGGCGGCTCCTCGGTATAGACGTCCAGCGCGGCCCCCGCGAGAGCCCCGCTCTGGAGGGCCGCTACCAGCGCCGCCTCGTCCACCAGCCCGCCGCGCGCCGCGTTCACGAGCACGGCCCCGCGGGGCATGCGCGCAAGCTGCGCCGCGCCGACCATCCCCTTCGTCTGCGGAAGCATCGGCGCGTGGAGCGTGAGCACCTCGGCGCGCGGGAAGAGCTCGTCGAGCGTCACCGGTTCCACGCCCATCGCGCGGGCGTCGGCGGCGGAGACGGCCGGATCGAAGCCGACGCACTCCATCTCGAAGGCCCGAGCGCGCCGCGCGACCGCGCCCCCGATCTTTCCCAGCCCGACGATCGCCAGAGTCTTCCCGCGAAGCTCGCGACCCTGGACCTTCGCCCATTCCCCCCGGCGCACCGCCGCGTCGGCCGCGGGGATCTGCCGGAAGAGGGCGAGCATCAGCCCGAACACCAGCTCGGCCACCGCGATGGCGTTGGCGCCTGGCACGTTCAGAACGCCGATCCCCCGCTCCGAGGCCGCGGCGAGGTCGATGTTGTCGAGCCCCGCGCCGGCGCGCGCCACCCACTTGAGCCGCGGCGCCGCGTCCAGGAGCCGCCGCGTGACCTTCGTGGCGCCCCGGACGACCCAGGCATCGATAGCCGCGACCAGCGGCACCAGCTCGTCCTCGCCCTTCCCCTTCACCTCATCGACGGATACGCCGGGGGCGGAGCGGAGAATCCGGAGGGCGCCCGGGGAGAGCGGATCGCTGACGAGGATGCGGCGTTGGCTCATAGGGCCGGCAGTGTACTACGCGTGCTGCGGACGGCCTAGCGGGTGGGGGCCGCGGCCGGCGCGCCGGCCTTGCGGAACGACTCCTGGGCCGCGCGCGTGGCGGTGCCGGGCTCGGCCCTCTGGCCGTGATCGATCAGCGCCGATTCGAAGGCGCCGACCAGGCGGAGGATGTCCCCCTCGTCGTAGTAGCCGATGTGTCCGAGGCGGATGATCTTCCCCTTGAGCTGATTCTGTCCCCCCGCGACCTTCACGCCGTAGCGGCGCTCCATCGTCTTCACCACGGCCCCGCTGTCGAGCCCGGCGGGCGCGTTCACCGCGGTGACGGCGTTGGACGGGACCTCGGCGAGAAGCGTCAGCCCCAGCGCCCGCGCCGCCGCCCGGGTGGCGTCGGCGTTCCGCTGGTGGCGGGCGAAGACGCATTCGCGTCCCTCGGCGGCCATCAGCTTCGCCGCGGCGTGAGCGGCCAGGACCAGAGTGATCGCGGGCGTGAAGGGAGTGTCCCCCTTCTCCAGCTCGGCCCGCGCCTTGACCAGGTTCCAGTAGAAGCGCGGCAGCGCCGCTTTCTCGGCCGCAGCCCAGGCGCGGGGCCCGTAGGCCACGTACCCCAGCCCCGGCGGGACCATCATCCCCTTCTGCGATCCCCAGACCACGCCGTCCAGCTCGGAGCGGTCGAAATGGAGGTCGTAGACGCCGAACGAGGTCACCGCGTCCACCACGGTCAGGACGCCTCGCGCCCGCGCGGCCCGCGCGATCTCATGCACCGGAAAGAGGGCCCCGGTCGAAGTCTCGCTATGGGTGATGAAGAGGGCCCTGGCCTTGGGATGCGCGGCCAGAGCGGATTCGGCCTCAAGGGCGGTGGCCACGCGTCCCCACTCCACGCTGACGCGGTGCGCCGTGATGCCGTAGGCCTGGCAGATGGAGCGCCAGCGGTCGCCGAACTTCCCGCCCTCGACGACGATCGCTTCGTCGCCGGGCGAGAGCAGGTTGATCGCCGCCGCTTCCATTGCCCCCGAGCCGGAGCAGGCCAGGGTGAGGATCGGCTGGGTGGTGCCCAGGTGCTCCTGGAGGAGGCGCGTCGTCTCCAGGAAGAGCGCGCGGTATTCGTCGGTGCGGTGGTGGATGATCGGCCGGGCCATCGCCTCGAGCACCTCGTGCGGCAGCTCGGTGGGGCCCGGCGTGAACAGCACGCGCTTCATCAGTGGGCGTACGTCTGCGCTGCCTGCGGCTGTTCCTTCTCGCCCTCGCCCGATTCCCGGGCAGCGACGATGGTCCGGGAATCGCTGGGGTTCAGTGCGATCTCGAGCACCTGGTCCATCGTCTCGACCAGGCGGAACTGCACGGTCTGCTTCAGGTACTCCGGCAGCTCCTTCAAGTCTTTCTCGTTCTGCTTCGGGATGATCACGGTCGTCACGCCCGCCCTAGCGGCCGCCACCACCTTCTCGTTCAGCCCGCCGATCGGCAGTACGTTCCCGAGCAGGGTGATCTCGCCGGTCATCGCCACGTCGGCCCGCGTCGGCACGCCGGTCAAGGCCGAGACCAGCGCGGTTGCCATGGTGATGCCCGCCGAAGGGCCGTCCTTGGGGATGGCGCCCTCGGGCAAGTGCACGTGGACGTCGATTTCCTTGTAGAAGTTCTTCTCCAGACCCAAGGTCTGTGCGCGGGAGCGGATATAGGAGAGGGCGGCCTGGCCCGACTCGCGCATCGTCTCGCCCAGCTTCCCGGTCATGCTCAAGACGCCGCTGCCCGGAAGCACGCTCACCTCGACGGTGAGCACGTCGCCCCCCACTTCGGTCCAGGCGAGCCCGGTCGCCACGCCCAACCGCGAGCGCTTCTCGATCTGGCTGTCGAGGAACTTGGGCACGCCCAGGTAGCCGGCCACGTTGGCGACCGTCACCTTGAACGTGCGCGGCTTTTTGGCCATCGCCTTCTTCTTCGCGATCTTGCGGCAGATGGCCGCGATCTCCCGCTCGAGATTGCGCACGCCGGCCTCACGCGTGTAGTTGCCGATCACGGCGCGAAGCGCGTCGTCGGTGATCTTCAGATCCGTCTCCGCCAGTCCGTGCGCCTTCAGCTCCTTGGGGATCAGGAACTCCTTGGCGATCCGGACCTTCTCGAACTCGAGGTAGCCCGGCAGCCGCACGATCTCCATGCGGTCGAGGAGCGCCGACGGGATCGAATAGAGGCTGTTCGAAGTGGTGATGAACATGACCTGGGAGAGATCCAGGTCCACCTCGAGATAGTGGTCGTTGAAGGTGTGGTTCTGCTCGGGGTCCAGCACCTCGAGCAAGGCCGACGCCGGGTCGCCGCGGAAATCGGTGCCCAGCTTGTCGATCTCGTCCAGGAGCATGACCGGGTTCCGCGAGCCCGCCTTCCGGAGCGCCTGCACGATGCGTCCCGGCATGGAGCCGATGTAGGTGCGCCGGTGGCCGCGGATCTCGGCTTCGTCGCGCACGCCGCCCAGCGACATGCGTGAGAATTTGCGACCCAGGGCGCGCGCGATCGACTTCCCGAGCGAGGTCTTGCCCACGCCCGGCGGCCCGACGAAGCAGAGGATGGGACCCTTGAGCGAGCCGGCTAGCTTCATCACCGCCAGGTACTCGAGGATCCGCTCCTTCACCTTCTTCAGGCCGTAGTGATCCTCGTTCAGGATCCCCTCGACCGCCTTGATGTCGCCGTTGTCCTCGGTGAGGACGCTCCACGGCAAGGCGACCAGCCAGTCGATGTAATTCCGCACGACGGTCGCCTCGGGGGACATGAAGGACATCTTGCCCAGCTTGTCCAGCTCCTTCATGGCCTTCTCGTGGACGTCCTTCGGCATCTTCGCCTTCTTGACCTGCGTGGTCAGCTCGTCGACCTCGTTCGAGAACTCGTTCGCGTAACCGAGCTCCTTCCGGATCGCCTTGAGCTGCTCGTTCAGGTAGAACTCCTTCTGGTTCTTCGTGACCTGGTTCCGGACCTGTCCCTCGATTTTCCGTTCGAGCTTCAGGATTTCCAGCTCGCTGGCGAGGGTCTTCGAGAGCAGCCGGAAGCGCTCGACGAGGTCGTCCTCTTCGAGGATCTGCTGCTTCACGCCCACCTTGAGCAGCAGGTGGGACGCCACGGTGTAGGAGAGCAGCACCGGGTTCGTGATGTTGTTCGCGGTGGCCAAGACCTCGTCCGGCACGCGCCGGTTTAAGTGCACGTAGTCGTTGAAGGAGGCGAGCACGTTTCGGATCAGGGCCTCGAGCTGGGCGTCCTGCTTCACGTCGTCTTTGAGAATGGCGACGGACGCCGACATCGATTCCTTCTCCGAGAAGAACTTCTTGCCGCGGCCGCGGCAGATTCCTTCGACCAGCACGCGCATGGTCCCGTCCGGGAGCCGGAAGAGCTGGAGCACGCGCACGACGGTCCCGACCCGGTAAAGGTCCTTGGAGCCGGGATCGGCCACTTCGGGCCGCTTCTGGGCCAGCACGAACACCATCCGGTCCCGCTGCACGGCCGCCTCGATCGCGTTTACGGACGCGATCCGTCCCACCAGAAGGGGGATGGTCATGTAGGGGTAGATGACGACGTCCCGGAGCGGGAGTAGGGGGATCTTGTCCCGAATCTCGAAGACCTCGCCGTCGCGCTCGATTCGGATCATGGGTTCCTTCTTCCTGGAAATGGCAAGCCTCTCGGGTATGGACCCGCCCATCGGGCAGGCCCCTCGGTGTCATGTTCGGGTTCGGTTGCTACGGACTTAGATGCTGTTGGGGCGGCATCGCTTCCGAGCGATGCGAGCTACGCTTCCTTGCGCCGGCGGTCGCCGCGGAAGGCGAGGATCGGAGGCGTTTTCTTCTCGATCACCTCGCGGGTGATCGTGCAGCCGACCACTTCCAGTCGCGAAGGAATCTCGTACATCAGATCCAGCATGGACTCCTCGAGGACCGCGCGGAGGCCGCGCGCGCCGGTCCCGCGTTTCAAGGCCAGCTCGGCGACCGCTTCCAGCCCGTCCTCGCTGAACTCCAGCTTCACCCCTTCCATCTCGAAGAACTTCTGATACTGCTTGGTGATCGCGTTCTTCGGCTTGGTCAGGATATCGACCAGCGAGGACTTGCTCAAGGAATCGAGTGCGCCGATCACCGGCAAGCGCCCCACCAGCTCCGGAATGAGCCCGTAGCGGAGGAGATCCTCGGGCTCGACGAGCGAGAGGAACTCGCCCAGGTTCCGGTCCTTACGGCTCTTGATGTCGGCGCCGAAGCCCATCGACTTCTGGCTGACGCGCCGCTCCACGATCTTCTCCAGCCCCTCGAAGGCCCCCCCGCAGATGAAGAGGATGTCCTTGGTGTTGACCTCGATGTACTTCTGCTGGGGGTGCTTCCGGCCGCCCTGAGGCGGCACGTTGGCCACGGTCCCCTCGAGGATCTTGAGGAGCGCCTGCTGCACGCCCTCGCCCGAGACGTCGCGCGTGATCGAGGGGTTCTCGGACTTGCGCGAGATCTTGTCCAGCTCGTCGATGTAGACGATCCCGTGCTCCGCGTTGACCACGTTGAAGTCGGTGGCCTGGAGCAGGCGGACCAGGATGTTCTCCACGTCCTCCCCGACGTAGCCCGCCTCGGTGAGGCAGGTGGCGTCGACGATCGCGAACGGCACTTTCAAGATGCGCGCGAGCGTCCGGGCGAGGAGCGTCTTCCCCGTGCCGGTCGGTCCGACGAGAAGAATGTTCGACTTCTCCAGCTCCACGTCCTCGACGGCGCCGCCGGAGTAGATGCGCTTGTAGTGGTTATAGACGGCCACCGAGAGCGTCTTCTTCGCGCGGTCCTGCCCCACCACGTAGTCGTCGAGGACCTTCTTGATCTCGGCCGGCTTCGGGAGCGACCCCTTGGGGAGGCCCGCCGCGTGGTCGGTTTCGCCTTCGAGGATATCGTTGCACAGCTTCACGCACTCGCTGCAGATGTAGACGCTGGGACCGGAGACGAGGCGGCTGACCTCATCCTGCCCGCGGCCGCAGAAGCTGCAGCGGATGGGGTGCGGCGAATGGACGCGCTTCTTCATGAGTTAGGTCTCGCGTGCTCGATCAACCGACGGGCACCGGCTCGGGTCGTTTCTCCTTGAGGTCCATTTTCGAGATGACCTTGTCCACGATCCCGTACGCCTTGGCCTCTTCCGACGACATGAAGAAGTTCCGATCGGTGTCCTTCTCGATCTTCGGCAGAGGCTGCTCGGTGTGCCGGACCAGGATCTTGTTCAGCTCGGTGCGGAGCGTCAGGATCTCCTTCGTGTAGATCTCGATGTCGGTGGCCTGCCCCTGGCTGCCCCCCAGAGGCTGATGGATCATGATCCGCGAGTGAGGCAGCGCGGAACGTTTGCCGTGCGCGCCCGACGCGAGGAGCAGCGCCGCCATGCTGGCCGCCTGCCCCATGCAGATCGTCGCCACGTCCGGCTTGATGAACTGCATCGTATCGTAGATGGCCAGCCCCGCCGAGACCACGCCGCCCGGCGAGTTGATGTAAAGGTTCACGTCCCGGTCCGGGTCCTCCGATTCGAGGAACAAGAGCTGCGCGATCACCAGGTTCGCGATCACGTCGTCGATCGGCGTCCCGATGAAGATGATTCGATCCTTGAGGAGCCGGGAAAAGATGTCGTAGGCTCTTTCCCCGCGCCCGCTCTGCTCCACTACGATCGGTACCAGACCCATTTCCGGTTTCTCCTCCCCTGCTTCCCAGGCTACGCGCTGATATCCCAAGCATCGGGAAAAACGGCCGTTATCTTAAGGCGTTACGATCAGGGACTTGGGCCGCGCCCGCTCGCGCAAAAGGCCCAGCGCCTTTCGCTCGGCGATGTGCGCCCGAGTCCGGTCCCGCTGTCCTTCGTGGCGCAGGAGCCGCTCTGTCTCGGTCGCGTTCAACTCCCCCTCGGCCGCGGTCCGTAGCGTCTGGTCGATCTCCTCACCGGCAACTTGCACGCCCTCGGCGCGCACCAACGCGTCCAGGAGCAGGTCCCGCTTCAGCCGCCGCTCCGCCAGGGGCCGGTACTCGGCGCGGAAGCGAGCCGATTCGTCCTCGCTAAGCTCCCGCCCCTCGCGGTTTAGACGCTGGAGTAGCTCGTCCAGATACTCGACCACCATCGTCTCGGGCAAATCGAACGGGTTCTTTTCAATCAGCTGGTCCACCAGAGCCTCGTCCTGATCCCGCTGCAGGGCGAGGCGCGCCTCCCCCTCCATATTGAGCCGAATCCGCGCCCGAAGCTCGGCCAAATCGCGCATTCCGGCCACCTCGACCGCGAGCTGGTCGTCCAGCTCGCGCGTCCGGCGCTCCCGAACGCCTTTCACGTGCACCGAAAAGGTGACCGTTTTCCCCCGCAGCTCCTCGTTGCCGAACTCGTCGGGGTATTGCACCTCGAACGTCACATGGTCGCCCGCCTTTTTGCCCGCCAGATGCACCTTGAAGGCTGGGAGCAGGCCCGAGGCCGAAAGCTCGATCTGCGAGTCCTTCTGCTCCGAGTGGCGGACGGGCTTCCCCTTGGCGTTCAGCCGGGCGTAATCGACCAGCATGGCATCCGCTTCCGTCGCCGGCCGGTCCACGTCCACCCAGAGCGCCGCCCGCTGCCGGAGGTCGTCCAGGGCCTTTTCAACCGCCTCGTCGGGCACGTCGGTATCCCGGGTGGGCAGCTCCAAACCATCGTAGTTTTTGGGGGTTACGTCCGGCTTGATCTCGACCTTGGCCTCGTAGGTCAAGGGCTTCCCGCGGTCGAAGGATATCTTCTCGATCGCCGGATAGGTGATCGGCTCTAGTCGGTTCTCCCGAACCGCGCTCTCGTAGGAGCGCTTGACCGCCCGCTCGAGCACGTCGTGCTCGAGGGAGTGGCCAAACTGCTGCTCCAGGACGTTCCGCGGCACCTTCCCCTTCCGGAACCCCGGAATGGAGGCCTTGCGGCGGTAATCCTCGATCACAGCCTCGAAGTCGGCGTTCAGCTCCTCGGCCGGCACTTCGATGGTCAGCGTCTTCTCCCAGACGCCGCTGTCTCGGACCTCGACCCTCAATTCCGTGCCCCTCACGGGTTAACTGGTGCGAGAGGGGGGAGTTGAACCCCCACGAGTTGCCTCACGGGATCCTAAGTCCCGCGCGTCTGCCAGTTCCGCCACTCTCGCAAAGCGGACTGTGCCTTCGTGATATCGATAGTAACACCGAAGTGATTGCACTACAAGAGGATTGCCCCCGCGGGAAGGCGTCACGCCCGGGCCCCCGGAACCACCGCCTCCACAACGCGGGCGACCACCTCGTATCGGCCGAAGGAAGGCATGAGATAAGCCCCTTCCACGAGGGCGCGGGCCTCCACCAGCAGATCCAGACACATTTCGATGCCGACATCGATTCCCCGATCCCCCGCCTCGCGCATCGCCTTCCGGGCGGGCTCGGGGATGACGATCCCGGGCACCTCGTTGTGCAGGAATTCGGCGTGGCGGTGGCTCTGGAGCGGAAGGAGGCCCAGGAGAATCGGGATGCGCGGCGTGCCCAGGGCCTTCAAGAAGCGCGTGAGCGTGGCCATCTCGTAAAGCGGTTGGGTCATCGCGAATTCGGCGCCCGCTTCGACTTTCGCGCGGAAGCGCTCGATCTCGGCATCCAGCTCCGGCGCGGCGGGATTCACGGCGCAGCCGATCACGAACCGGGTCGGCTCGCCGATCGAGTTCCCGCCCAGATCCATCCCGGCGTTCAGCTTCCCGAGCACCCGGATCAGCCCGACGGAATCGACGTCGAAGACGGCGGTCGTGCCCGGGTAGTCGCCGGAGCGGGGCGGATCGCCGGTCAACGCCAGGATGTTCCGGATGCCCAGGGCGTGCGCGCCCATCAGGTCGGACTGGATCCCCATGAGATTCCGGTCCCGGCAGGTGAAGTGGAGGATCGTCTCGATCCCCACGCGGCTCTCGATCATTGTCGCGAGCGCGATGGACGACATGCGCACGCGCGCCATGGGGCTGTCGGCCACGTTGATCGTGTCCACGCCCGCCGTCTTCAAGAGCGTCGCCCCCTCGATCATCTTCCGCGGGCGGACGCCGCGCGGCGGATCGACCTCCACGCTCACCACGAACTCACGGCGCGCGAGCTTCGCGGCCAGCCCCGAGCGCTGCGCCAGGTCGGTGGGCGCCGGCGCCTCCTCGATGGTGGAGATGGTGGGAGCGTGGCGCGGCGGCGCGGGGGGCGCGGAGCCGGACCCGGCCGCGGGCGCACCCTCGGCGGCGCCGCGCGCCTTCACCCCGGCGGGCCGGCGCGCCAGGGCCTCGCGCATCCGCCGGATGTGCGCGGGCGTCGTGCCGCAGCAGCCCCCGATCAGCCGCGCGCCCGCGTCTGCGAAACGCGTGGCGTAGTCGGCGAAGTACTCGGGCGAGGAGAGATAGATGAAGCGCCCGTTGACCAGGCGCGGCATCCCGGCGTTGGGCATGACCGCGATCGGGCGCTCGGTCTTCCGGCGGTAGCGCCCGACGATCTCGAGCAATTCGGCGGGTCCGACGCTGCAGTTGGCGCCGATCACGTCCACCGACTTGCCCGCGAGGGCGCGCACGACGTCTTCGGGATAGGTCCCGTGGAGGGTGCGCCCGTCCTCGGTGTAGGTCATCTCGACCACCAGCGGAAGATCCGCCGTGACCGAGCGAACCGCGTCCACAGCGAGGAGCGCCTCGACCAAGTCGGTCTGCGTCTCCACCAGGATCAGATCCACGCCTCCCTCGACCAGCCCCTCGGCCTGCTCGCGATACGCCGCGAGCGCCTCGTCCCCGGGAATGGTCCCCAGCGGCGCGACCGGCTTCCCCAGGGGGCCGATCGCTCCCGCGACGAAGACGGACTCCCCCACCTCCTCGCGCGCGTTCCGCGCCACCTGGGCGCCCGCGCGGTTCACCTGGCGCGCGGAGTCGGTCACGCCGTGCGCCGCGAGCCGGAAGCGGTTCGCGCCGAAGGTATTCGTCTCGATCACCTCGGCGCCCGCGCGGATGTATTCGCGATGGACCGACTGGATCAAGGCGGGATCGGTGAGATTGAGCGCGTCGAAGGAGCGGTCGAAGGGGATTCCCTTGTCGTAGAGCAGCGTCCCCATGGCGCCGTCCGCTAAGAGCACTCCCTGATCGAGACGCGCCAGAAACGGGTGGCGGGCGCGCGCGCCGGGCTCTTCCACCATGCGGGGCATCGTACTATACTGCCCGGCTCACCGTTCGAATCCAATTACGGAGGAAGGTTTGAATCTCCTCGTCTTCGTGAAGCAGGTGCCCGACACCGAGACCCGCATCCAGATCAAGGACGGGCAGGTGGACACGTCCAGCGTGAAGTGGGTCGTCAATCCCTACGACGAGTTCGCAATCGAGGAGGCGCTCCGGATCCGTGAGCGCCTGGGAGCGGGTAGGGTCACGGTGGCCGGCCTGGGACCCGACCGCGTCAAGGACGCGATCAAGTACGGGCTCTCCCTGGGCGCGGACGAGGGGGTGCATCTGAAGGGCGACGGCGTCGCGCTCTGGGATCCATCGTGCGTCTCGGCCGTGCTCGCGGCGGCGGCGCGGAAAATCGGCTTCGACCTCGTACTCACCGGCAAGCAGGGCGTGGACTACGACTGGTCGCAGGCGGGCGTCATGCTGGCCGAGCGGCTCGACGTGCCGCACGTCTCGGTGGTCGTGGAGCTCCACGTGGACCCCGCGGCGAAGAAGGGCACGGCGAAGCGCGAGGTCGAGGGGGGCGCCGAGACGGTCGAGTTCGAGCTGCCGGCCCTGATCACCGCGCAGAAGGGGCTGAACGAACCGCGCTACGCGTCGCTCAAGGGGATCATGGCCGTGAAGAAGAAGGTCATCCCCGAGTGGGGGCTCGGGGACCTGGGCGTGGACCCCGCATCCGTGGGCCCCGATGCCGCCGGCGTTCACTTCCTGGAATTCTCTCTGCCCCCGGCGCGCTCGGCGGGGCGGATTCTCGAGGGCGATCCGGCCGAAACCGCGCACGAGCTGGTCCGTCTGCTCCGCGAAGAAGCGAAGGTGATCTAGTGGCCGCTCCCGTGAAAGTGGCGGTCGTGGCGGAGACGAAGGCGGGCGCGGTCCGGAAGATCGCGCTCGAGATGCTGGCCGAGGCGCGCCGCCTGGCGGGTGCCGCGGGCGGCTCCGTGGGCGCGGTGGTGATCGGCCCGGTCGCGGCCGGCGAGGCCGAGCGCCTGGCGAAGCACGGCGCGGACCGCGTGGTGCACGTCGACGGCGCGGCTCTCGAGCGCTACGCGCCCGAGGCGTACGCCGGGGCGGTGAAGCGCGCCGTGGAGGCGCTGGCTCCCGACGTCCTCTTCTTCGGCGCCACCGCGCAGGGAAAGGATCTCGCCCCGCGCGCGGCGGCGCGGCTTGGGGCGGGCCTTGCCTCCGACTGCGTCGGCTTCGAGTGGAAGGACGGCGCCCTGGTTGCGCGGCGACCCGTCTTCGCGGGCAAGGCGTTCGCGCAGGTGGCCTTCGGCGCCGCGCGCCCGCAGATCGCGTCGGTGCGGCCCAACACGTACAAGCCCGCCGAGGCGGACGCGGGGCGGAGCGCCGCGGTGGAGACGATCGCGCTGGGTGAGGTGCGCGTGCGCGCGCGCGTCACCGCGTTCGAGGCGACCGAAGGCGGCGTGGCCGACCTGACCGAGGCGACCATCATCGTGAGCGGCGGTCGCGCCATGGGCGGGCCCGACAATTTCGAATTGCTGCGCAAGCTGTGCAAGGTGCTCGGCGCCACCATGGGCGCCTCCCGCGCCGCGGTGGACGCCGGCTGGATCGACCACAGCTACCAGGTGGGGCAAACCGGCAAGGTGGTGAACCCCACCCTCTACTTCGCGGTGGGGATCTCGGGCGCCATCCAGCACCTGGCGGGCATGTCCTCGTCGCGCACGATCGTCGCGATCAACAAGGACAAGGAGGCCCCGATCTTCAAGCTGGCCTCCTACGGGATCGTCGGGGATCTTTATAAGGTAGTGCCCGCGCTCACCGAGGAGTTCGCGAAGGTCTTGAAAGAGTAGCGCGCACTCCATGCCCGGCCATCCGGCGTACCGGACCTACTGGAAGCGGAAGGAGCTCTTGAAGCGCTCCCGGCCCGAATTTGCGGTGCGCCGGTGGTGGGAGACGGACGGGCTCTGCGACATCGAGCGCGTCTACTTCGACGCCGTGCGCGACGCCTCCTCCCTGCTGGACGTGGGCGCCGGCGACCTCCGCGTCATGCGGAAATTCCAGGCGGCGGGGCTCCGAGCCGAGTACCACACGCAGGACATCGGCGCCGAGGGGCGCTACACCTACCGCGACCTCTCGGAAGTCGCCCGCCCGTACGACGCCGTTCTCTGCCTCGACACTCTGGAGCACCTGGCGCTCGCCGACGGCATCGCGATGCTGGAGCGGATGACGGGGCTACTCTCCCCCGGAGGCACCCTCGTGCTCCAGACGCCCAATGCCGCCTACATTCCTGATCCGCGGTCGTGGGACATGACCCACGTCCACATCTACAACCTTCCCGATTTGTGGGCGTATTTCGTCTGCGAGGGGATGGAGGCACAGGGATTCCGCGTGATCCTGGGGCCCGAGCGCGAGGGCCCGGTCGCGGCCGCGCGTTCCTTGATCGTGGCGTACGCAAAGCGGAAAATACTGGGGTGCGACTTCGCCAACAATATCGCCCTGATCGCGCGGAAGAAGTCGTGACCGCGCGGCGCCTGGCCGGGATCGCGGGGGCCGTGCTGGGAGTCGCGATGGCGGCCGCGGAGGCCGTCGCGCCGGCCGCCGCGCAGGAGCCCTACTACCACAAGCCCATGCCCGCGGTGGTGGACATCCTCGAGGCCCCGCCGCTTCCCAACGTGTGGCTGAGCCCCGCGCGGGATCAACTCCTGATCGCGGCCAAGGACGGCTACCCGCCGCTCTCCGACCTCGCGGCGCCCATGGTGCGTCTGGCGGGCGTGCGGATCAATCCCCTAACGAATGGACCCCAGCGCGCGCCGTACTGGATCGGGCTCACGCTGAAGAGCCTGGCGGACGGGAAGGAGCGCCGCGTGGCCCTCCCCGAGAGCGTCCGCGTCAGCTCTCCCGATTGGAGCGCCGACGGCAAGTACCTGGCCTTCACGAATGCCGCCAAGGACAGCGTCGAGCTCTGGATCCTCGACGTGGCCGGCGGCACGGCCCGCCGAATCCACGGGGTGCATCTCAACCCGACGCTGGGGGCGGGCCTTGCGTGGATGCCCGACCAGAAGACCTTGCTCGTGAAGGTGGTACCGCGGGACCGGGGCGCGCCGCCGCCCGCTCCGTCTGTTCCGCCGGGGCCCGATATGCAGGAGGCATCCGGCAAGCACGGGATCGGAAGCACCTACGAGCGGAAGGACGTGCTCGAGAACGCCCATGACGAGGATCTCTTCGACTACTACGGGACCTCGTCGCTCGCGTTCGTGGACGTCGCGACCGGCGCGGTCTCGCGGTTCGCGAAACCCGACCTGTACGCCGCCGTGATGCCCTCTCCCGACGGCGCCCACTTCATCGTGGAGCGGATCCATCATCCCTACTCGCACCTCCATCCCTACTGGCGCTTCCCGCGCGAGGTGGAGATCTGGGACCGGAGCGGAAACGTGGAGAAGCCGATCGCCAGCCTTCCTCTCGCGGACCAGGTGCCGATCGACGGGGTGCCGACGGGTCCGCGCGGCTATCACTGGCAGCCGACCGCTCCCGCGACCCTGGTTTACGAGGAGGCGCTGGACGGCGGCGATCCCTCGGCCAAAGTTCCATTCCGCGACCGCATGCTTCGGTGGGCCGCTCCCTTTTCGGGGAAGCCGACCGAAGCCCTCCGTCTGAAGGAGCGCTTCGATGGGATCGCCTGGACCGACTCGTCCGCGATCGCGCTCGTGGACGAATACGATCGGGACCGGCGATGGACGACGACCTACGCGGCCGACCTGAGCGCGCCGGATTCGAAGCCGCGCGTGATGTGGGATCTAAGCGAGAATGAGCGCTACCGGGATCCGGGGACCCCGCTGTTCCGGCCGCTCCCCAACGGCTTCAACGTGGTGGATCGGGACGGCGAGTGGATTTACCTCTCGGGAGCTGGGTCCACTCCCACGGGGGACAGGCCATTCCTTGACCGGTTCAGCCTGCGCACGCTGCGCGCGGAGCGGCTGTTCCGGAGCGACCGGGTGGGCTACGAGTCGTTCGCGGGGTGGCTGGGGCTGGGTCCGGGGCGGAGCCGCTTTTTGACGCGGCGCGAGAGCCCGCAAGATCCTCCGAACTTCTACGTGCGCACGATCGGGAAGCGGGAGGCCGCGCCCGCGCCCGCGACGCCCGCGACCCCCGGAGCCGGCGAGGCGCAGTGGGCGTCCGCCCCGCGCGCCGTGACGCGCTTCCTCGACCCGACGCCGCAGCTACGGGGCATCACGAAGCGCATCGTGACCTACAAGCGGGCCGACGGGACGCCGCTGTCGTTCACGCTCTATCTGCCGCCGGGCTACAAGACGGGGACGCGACTCCCCACCGTGCTCTGGGCCTACCCGCTGGAGTACTCCGACGCGGGGACGGCCGGACAGGTATCGGGCTCGGAGCGGCGCTTCGTGACGATCAACGGCGCGTCCCCGCTCTTCTTTCTCTTCGACGGCTACGCTGTGCTCGACAACGTCGGGATGCCGGTGATCGGGCATCCCGACAGCGTCTACAACACGTACCTGGACCAGATCGTCGCCAACGCGAAGGCCGCGATCGACAAGGCGGTGGAGCTGGGGGTAACCGACCGGGACCGGGTCGGCGTCGGGGGCCACAGCCACGGCGCCTTCATGACGGCGAACCTGCTGGCGCACTCGGATCTGTTCCGCGCGGGAATCGCGCGAAGCGGCGCCTACAACCACACCATGCGCCCGTTTGGCTTCCAGTCGGAGCATCGCACCTACTTCGAAGCGCCGGAGTCCTACATCCGGCTCTCCCCGATGCTTCACGCCGACCAGATCCACGAGCCCCTACTGTTGATCCACGGCGAGGAGGACGCGAACCCCGGCACCGTGCCGCTCCAATCGGACCTCCTGTACCGGGCCGTGGTGGGCACCGGCGGCACCGCGCGGCTCGTCATGCTGCCGCTGGAATCCCACAACTACGAAGCGAAGGAATCGATCGAGCACGTGCTGTGGGAGATGATGGATTGGTTCGCGAGGTACGTGAAGGACGCGCCGGCGCGGGCGGCGGCGCCGGGGTCGGGGTCGGCCGCGACGCAGACGCGAGGGGCCGCGCCCTAGGTAGCGGCGGGCGAGGAGTCCGCGGCGCGGTAGTCGGGGATCGCGACGTCGATCAACCGCTCCACGGGACCCACACGTAGTCCGACCCGTTCCAGTAGATCACGCCGCCCGGTGACCCGCGCTTCTCGACGAACAGGGCGTTCTTGCCGTTCGCGGCGCCGCCGGGCACTTGCTCTCCCGCCACGACCTTCCAGCCCGCCAGCCAATTCCAATCGTCGCCGCCGTCCCCCAGGGGCTGCCCCGCTCCCAGAACGTGGCCCCCGCCCGCGCGATGGAGGAGCAGCACGCCGACCTTCCCGCTTCTCCGATCCTGAACCTGGGCGGCGACATCCAGCTGGCCGTCGCCGTCGAAGTCCCCCAGCTGAAACCCGGGCTCGACCTTCTGGTGGAGCTCCAGGCGCTCGTCCAACTCCAGGCGGTGGAATTCGTCCTGGGCCCATGCGGGCAGCACCGCGTGGTCGGGATGTTTGGCCTTGGCCGTGCAGCCGCCCCCCCCGATCCCAACGATCCCCGCGACCCCCGCGACAAGCGCCATCGCGGCGGCGGCGGACGCCCATCCCGTCACACGCGGATGCACGTCGCCTTCCCCCGCGCCACGCGCTCGCCGGTCTCCGCGTCGAACGCCTCGGCCTCGGTGTGCACGGCGCGCGCGCGCTCCCGGGCCACCCACGCCTCGAAGCGGTACTCGCGCCCCCAGCGGAGCGGCTTCATCAACTTGGTCTCCAGCGTGCCGGTGACGGCCGAGACGCCGCGATGGTAGAGCATGCGGATCATCACCTCGTCGAGCACGGTCGCGACCAGGCCCCCGTGGATGATGTCCTTGAAGCCCTGGTGTTCCTTCTTCGGGCGCCAGACGGTGCTGATGCGTCCCTCGGAAGTCGGCGCGAAGGTGAGCTTCAGACCGATCGGGTTGTTCACGCCGCAGCAGAAGCACATCTGATCGTCGTCCAGAACCATGTCGCGCATACGAGCTCCTCGCGCTACTTCCGCCGCCGGCGCGGCGCGTGGCCTCCGTGACCGTTCGCGGCGCTGGCCGCGGACCCGTGGGCGTTCTTTCTCGAGCGCGGTGCCGGGTACCCTTCGCGCTCCCAGCGGACGACCAGGTCTTCCAGCACTTCCCCCACGTGCTCCACGACGCGCGTCCAGTAGTCGCGGGCCTTCTTCGCGTTCAGGACGGGATCGCTCCGCTTCCCGTTGTAGAAGATCAAGGAGCCCGGCTCGGGGAACGCGACCAGCGCGTTCCGGTGCTCGAACGCCAGCGACGGGTCCCACCGGTCGGGGTACACCTGATCCGGCGCGATGGCGAGCATGGCCGCCGTCTCGTCGGCGCCGGCGTGCCCGCCCGGCGAGCCCAGCATCTCCTCGGACAGGGGCATGCACTCGGTCCACCAGTTGAACACGGCGAGATAGCCGCCCGTCTGCTCGTGCACGCGGCGCGCGGCCTCTTTCAGCGCCTCGGTGTTCCCCCCGTGGCCGTTCATCACCACCAGATTCCGGAAGCCCTGGTGGGTGAGCGCCGTCAAGACGGCCGCCGCGTAGTCGGTGAAGGCGGCGGCGAGGACGTGCGTGCCTCCGGGGAGCGCTCCCAGGTGGGCGGTGACCCCGTAGGGGATGACCGGCGCAACCAGCGCGTTCAGCCGCGCCGCGATCGCCTCGCTCAGGCGGGACGGGATCTCGTTGTCGGTGCCGAGGCTCAGGATCCCGTGCGCCTCCAGCGTGCCCACGGGGACCAGGACCGTGTCGATCTCGCCGGGGACCCATTCCCCCAGTTCCATCCAGTTCAAACGGGCCATGCGGCGTTCGGAAAGCTGGGAGCGGGACCGGCGCGGGCTCATGCGATAGCACCTCCTGGGACACGGTATGGCACGGACCCGGCATTGTACACCGGGCCCCGTTCCGATAGGATTCCCGCACGTTTCGCGATGTACGCGCTCCCTCCATAGGAGCCTCGCTCTGACCCGACGCGCCCCCATCGAAGAACTGCGCCGGCGCCGCCAAGCCGTCCTCGAAGGAGGCGGCGAGGAGCGCATCGCCAAGCTCCATGCCGAGGGCCGGCTGACCGCCCGCGAACGGATCGAGCTTCTGCTGGATCCCCACTCCTTCCAGGAAACCGGCGTCTTCGTCGAGCACCGCACCACCGACTTCGGCATGGCCGAACGGCGCATCCCCGGCGACGGCGTCGTGTCGGGCTACGGCACGGTGGACGGCCGCACGGTCTTCGTCTTCGCGCAGGACTTCACCGTCTTCGGCGGAACCCTCTCCGAGGAGAACGCGAAGAAGATCACGAACGTCATGGACCTGGCCGTGGAGAACGGGGCGCCGATCATCGGGCTGAACGACTCGGGCGGCGCGCGGATCCAGGAGGGGGTGCAGTCGCTGGGGGGCTACGCCGAGATCTTCCTGCGCAACACGCTCGCCTCGGGCGTCGTCCCGCAGATCAGCGCCGTCATGGGCCCGTGCGCCGGAGGCGCGGTCTACTCCCCCGCGATCACCGACTTCGTCTTCATGGTGAAAGAGACCAGCCACATGTTCGTGACGGGCCCCAGCGTGATCCAGACCGTCACCAACGAAGACGTCTCCTTCGAGGAGCTGGGCGGCGCCATGACCCACAACACGAAGAGCGGCGTGGCCCACTTCGCCGTGGAGGACGACGAGGCCTGTATCGCCGGAATCCGGCGACTCCTCTCGTTCCTCCCGCAGAACAACGTGGACGACCCGCCGCTCCGCGCGACCCAGGACGCCGCCGACCGCATGGAGTCCCGTCTGAACGAGATCGTCCCCCCCGAGCCGAACAAGCCCTACGACATGAAGGAGATCGTCCGCCTGGTCGTGGACGACGGCGACTTCTTCGAGGTGCACGAGCACTACGCGCCCAACATCGTGGTCGGCTTCGCGCGCCTGGACGGCCGTCCCGTGGGCGTCGTCGGCAATCAGCCCGCCATGCTCGCCGGAGTGCTCGACATCAAGTCCTCGACCAAGGCGGCCCGCTTCGTGCGGTTCTGCGACGCGTTCAACGTCCCGCTGGTGACGTTCGAGGACGTGCCGGGATTCCTCCCCGGCACCGAGCAGGAGTGGGGGGGGATCATCCGCCACGGCGCAAAGCTCCTCTACGCCTACTGCGAGGCCACCGTGCCCAAGCTGACCGTGGTCGTGCGCAAGGCCTACGGCGGCGCCTACGACGTCATGTCCTCCAAGCACATCCGGGGCGACTACAACGTGGCCTGGCCCCAGGCCGAGCTGGCGGTGATGGGCGCGGACGGCGCGGTGGCGATCGTCTACCGGAAGGAGCTGGACGCGGCGAAGGACGCGGCCAAGGCGCGCGCGAGACTGGTCGAGGAGTACAACGAGAAGTTCGCGAATCCCTACGTCGCCGCGGGGCTCGGATACCTGGACGACGTGATCGAGCCGCAGGAGACGCGCCCGCGGCTGATCCGGGCGCTCCGGATGCTCGCTCACAAGCGCCAGTCGCTTCCGCCGAAGAAGCACGGCAACATCCCCCTCTGACGGGCTCCGGCGCATGACCTCCCCGCGCGCCATCCGCAAGGTTCTGGTCGCGAACCGCGGTGAGATCGCGATCCGCGTCTTCCGCACGCTCCGTGAGATGGGGATCGCCTCGGTGGCCGTCTTCTCCGAAGCGGACCGGGAGGCCGCGCACCTCTTCGCCGCGGACGAGGCGCTGGCCATCGGCCCGGCGCCCGCCTCCCAGAGCTACCTCAAGGTCGAGGTACTGCTGGACGCGGCGCGCCGCTCCGGCGCGGACGCCATCCATCCCGGCTACGGCTTTCTCTCCGAGTCGGCCGACTTCGCCCAGGCGGTCCAGGGCGCGGGGCTCACCTGGATCGGCCCGTCGCCCCAGGCGACGCGCGCCATGGGCGACAAGGTGCGCGCGCGGGCGCTCGCCATCAAGGCGGGCGTCCCGGTGCTCCCCGGAACCGAGGGCCCCGTGGCCGACCCGGCCGAGCTTCGCAGGGCCGCGGAATCGATCGGCTACCCCGTGGTCCTGAAGGCGGCCGCGGGAGGCGGGGGCAAGGGAATGCGCCGCGTGAACAAGCCCGACGAGTTCGAGCAGGCCGTGCGGCTGACCCAGGGAGAGGCGCGAAACGCGTTCGGCGACGACCGCCTCTACCTCGAGCGATGGCTGGAGAAGCCGCGCCACATCGAAGTGCAGCTCTTCGGCGATGTCCACGGCGCCGTGATCGCCCTGGGCGAGCGCGACTGCTCCATCCAGCGCCGGCATCAAAAAGTGGTCGAGGAGTCCCCTTCCCCCGCGCTCAGCGACGCGAAGCGGCGCGAGCTGTGCGAGCTTGGCGTGAAGGTCGCGCGCGCCGGCGGCTACACCAACGCGGGGACCGCGGAATTCCTGATGGACCGGGACGGGCGCTTCTACTTCCTGGAGATGAACGCGCGGCTTCAAGTGGAGCACCCGGTCACCGAGATGGTCCTGGGGATGGACCTGGTGCGCGAGCAGGTGCGCGTGGCGAGGGGGGAGCCGCTCTCGGTGACGCAGGAGGAAGTGCGGCCGCGCGGCGCGGCCATTGAGTTCCGGGTCTACGCCGAGGATCCCTCGGCCGGGTTTCTCCCGCAGGCCGGCCGCGTGAGGCGCCTGGCGCTGCCCGCCGGCCCCGGCGTGCGGGTGGACTTCGGCGTGCGCGAAGGGGGCGAGGTCCCGTTCCACTACGACCCCCTGATCGGCAAGCTGATCGTGTGGGGCGGCACGCGCGAAGAGGCGGTCGCGCGGGCGCGCCGGGCCCTCGCCGAGTGCATCGTGGAGGGGATCCCCACGACGCTCTCGTTCCACCGCTGGCTTCTCGGGCAGGAGCCGTTCGTGACCGGCTCGTACGACACGGCGTTCCTCGCGCACCAGTTCCACGGCGTGGCCCCGGCGCCGCCGGGGCCCGATGAAGAGGCCGCGGCCGTGCTCGCCGCGCTCTTCGCCCACGAGGAGGCGGCGGCGCCGCGGGTGCCGCCGCGCACCGAGGCGGGCGCCCCGGGCACGGAGCGCGTGAGCGGCTGGCGGATGGGCGCGGCGTTTCCGGCGCCGCCCCGGGGCAGGTCGCGCCCGTGAGGATCCTGGTCGCGCGCGGTTCCCGGGAGCGCGAGATCGAGATCGAGCCCAGCGGCACGGGCTACCGGGTGACCGTGGACGGCCGCCTCCGCCTGGTGGATGGGCGCTTGGGCCCGAGCATGCGGGTGCTCCTGGACAGCCGCCCCATCGAAGCGACGGTCCGCCACGACGGAGCCGAGGTCATTGTGGAGTTCTCCGGCCACGCGTACGCATTCCGCACGCGCGACGCGCGCGCCCCCAAGCTGGGCCGGCGCGAGCGGGGCGAGGATTTGACCCGTGGCGAGCTCCACGCGCCGATGCCGGGGCTGGTGATCGAAGTGCTCGCGCAGATGGGTGAGCAGGTGGAAGCCGGGCAGGCGCTGGTCGTGGTCGAAGCGATGAAGATGCAGAACGCCTTCGTCGCTCCCCTCGCGGGGAAGGTAACGCGAATCTCGGTGAAACCCGGGATGCCGGTCGAGTCGGGGCAGCTCCTCGTCACCGTGACGCCTGCCATAGGTCCTGGGGCGGCTCCCGGAAAGCCCGCGCCGCCGGGCGGGGCGTGAGCATGGCGCTCTCCGATCTGGCGCGCCGCGCGAACCGCCCCGGAGCGGCGTCCGCGGGCGCGGGCGGCCCGGGACTCCCCGGCGAGCCTCCTTTTCTCCGTGGCGTCCATCCGCTCATGTACCGGGAGCGCCTCTGGACCATGCGGCAGTACTCGGGATTCGGCACCGCCGAGACCTCGAACGCCCGCTACCGCCATCTCCTGGCCAACGGGCAGACTGGGCTGTCGGTTGCCTTCGATCTGCCGACGCAGATGGGCTACGACTCGGATCACCCGCGCGCGGCCGGCGAGGTCGGGCGGGTGGGCGTGGCCATCGCGACGCTGGACGACATGGAGCGGCTGCTCGACCAGATCCCGCTCGAGCGCGTCAGCCTTTCCTTGACGATCAACGCCACGGCGATGATCCTGCTCGCCTTGGTGGTTGCCGTGGCGGACCGGCGCGGCGTGCCGCGCGAAAAACTCTCGGGCACCGTGCAGAATGACGTACTCAAAGAATATATCGCGCGCGGCACCTACATCTACCCGCCCGCGGCCTCGCTCAAGATCGCGACCGATCTCTTCGAATTCGGCGCCGAAGAGGTGCCGCAGTGGAACACCATCTCGGTCAGCGGCTACCACATCCGCGAGGCCGGCTCCACGGCGGTGCAGGAAGTGGCGTTCACGCTGGCGAACGGGCTCGCGTACGTGGGCGCCGCCGTGGACCGCGGGCTTCCCGTGGACCGGTTCGCGCCGCGCGTCTCCTTCTTTTTCAACGCGCACAACGATTTCCTGGAGGAGATCGCCAAATTTCGCGCTGCCCGGCGCTTGTGGGCGCGGCTCATGGAAGAGCGCTTCCACCCGCGCGATCCGAATTCGCTGAAGCTCCGCTTCCACGCGCAGACCGCGGGCTCGACGTTGACCGCGCAGCAGCCGCACAACAACATCGCCCGCGTCGCCCTCCAGGCGATGGCTGCGGTGCTGGGAGGATGCCAGTCGCTCCACACCAACTCGTTCGACGAGGCGATCTCCCTCCCCAGCGAGGAGGCGGCGATGACGGCGCTCCGGACCCAGCAGCTCGTGGCGTACGAGTCGGGCGTGGCGGCCACGGTGGATCCCGTGGGCGGCGCATTCGCCGTCGAGGAGATGACCGACACGATCGAGCGCGAGGCCAGGGCGGAGATCGAGGCGATCGACGCGCTGGGAGGCGCCGTGGCGGGGATCGAGCACGGATACCAGGCGCGGCGGATCGAGGAGAGCGCCTACCGCACCCAGATGGAGATCGAGCGCGGGGAGCGGATTATCGTGGGCGTGAACCGATTCGGCGACCCCGGCGATCTGGGACGGCCCACCTTCCAGCTCGACCCCGCGCTGGAGGCGCGCCAGGCCGAGCGCGTCCGCGCCTTCAAGGAGACGCGGGAGGCGCCGCTCGCCGCCCAGGCTGCCACGCGCGTGGAGGAAACCGCGCGCCGGGACGGGAACCTGGTTCCCTCGGTGATCGACGCGGTGAAAGCAGGCGTTACTCTGGGCGAGATCAGCGACGCGCTTCGCCGCGTCTACCGAACCTATGACCCCTCGGGAGCACAGGCATGACCGCAATCCAGGCCGCTATCCTCGGCATCGTCGAGGGCCTCACCGAGTTTCTCCCCGTCTCTTCGACCGGGCACCTGATCCTGGCCGGCCACGCGATGGGCCTTGTGGGGAGCGCCGTGGACGCCTTCGAGATCGTGATCCAGGCCGGCGCCCTCCTCGCGGTGCTCTGGCTGTATCGCGGACGCGTGGGCGAGCTTTTCGCGGGCATCTTTCGCGGCGACGCGTGGGGTCGGGCGCTTCTCGCGAAGCTGATCGTTGCGTTCCTGCCCGCGGCGATCGTAGGGCTGATCGCGAACGATTGGATCAAGGGGCACCTCTTCGGCCCGCGTCCGGTGGCGGTAGCGCTGCTCGCCGGAGGCATCCTGATCCTGGTCGTCGAGCGGGTGCGGCATCGCGCGCACGCGACCATCGCCGCCGTCGGGGAGATTCCCCTCTCCGGGGCGCTCTGGATCGGGCTCGCACAGGTGCTCTCCCTGTGGCCCGGCACCTCGCGGGCCATGACGACCATGGTCGCGGCGCTCCTTCTTGGGTGCACGCCGGTCGTCGCGGCCGAGTTCTCGTTCCTCCTCGCCATCCCCACGCTGGGCGCGGCGACCCTCTACGACCTATTGAAGCACCGGCACGAGCTCCTGGGCCCCGCGCTGGGCGGCCCCGCGCCCTTGATCATCGGGCTCGTGGCCTCGGCGGTGGTCGCCGCGCTTGCGATCCGCGGATTTCTGGCGTATCTCACGAGCAAGGGTCTGACCCCGTTCGGCTGGTACCGGATCGTGCTGGGCGTGGTCCTGATCGCGGTCCTCTGGACCCAGCCGGGCGTGCTCCAGTGATCCAGGGGCTCGCTCACGTGGGAATCGCGGTGCGCTCGCTCGCCCCGGCCATCGATCGGTGGACGCGCGCCCTGGGGTTTCGCCATGAAGGCACCGAGACGCTGGAATCGATGGGCTTGAAGCTCGCGTTCCTGCGTTCCGGCGACGCGGTGATCGAATTGCTCGAGCCGACCCGCCCCGACGCTCCGGTAGCCCGCTTCCTGCAAAAGCGCGGCGAGGGGATCCATCACCTCTCGTTTTTCGTGGACGACATGGGCGCGGCGCTCGCCCAGGCCGAGGCCGCCGGACTCACGCTGATCGACCGGGCGCCGCGACCCGGAAGCCACGGCACCGAGATCGCCTTCCTCCATCCGCGCGACCTCGGCGGAGTCCTGGTGGAATTTTGCCGCCGGGGAGCGGGGTAGCCGCATGGGCCGCATCCAGGGCGTGGCCCGGAACCAGGCCCCGCGGCTTTGGGTTTCGATCGCGCTTCTCGCTTTCGTCGCGGGCTGCGCCGGCTCGGGGCCCGGCACGGGCGCCCCGTCCACCAGCACGCTGGAAGCGGGGCCCGGCAGCGGGTTCCTCACGTCGCGCGGGGCGGCGCTCCGCCCGCTCCGCTCCGGCGTGATCGTGACTCCCATTGCCTCGGTGGGCGACACGCTCTATCCCACCCGCCCCCTGGACGAGACCTACGTGTTCTATCCGTACCCGGCCGGACTGGGAGGGCGCGCGGCGGGAAACGGCCTGATCGAGGTCTACGCCACGCACGAGCTGGGATGGCAGTCGGGCGTGGGCGGGGCGCGCGTCTCGCGCCTTCTCTTGAACCAGCGCTCCGCGGGGGTGCTGAACGCGGACTATCTCCTGGACGGCACCGAGGGCTACGCAATGCTCTCCTCGGCGATGCTCGTCGGAGCGCGCGAGGGATTCCTGGGGCCCACGCTCCTCGTCGGCGAGTCCTCGACCGACGGGCCGCGCCACGGCGTCGTCGGCGCGATCGACGTGCGGGTGGGCACCGTCACCGAGCTTAGATGGATGGGACACTTTCGCCACGGAGGCACGATGGTCCTCCGGCACTCCTCGGGAAGCGTCGTCGCGATCGAAACGGAGGCCGGGCTTGCGGGGTACTCGCAGCTCTGGATGTATCTCGCGAACAGCGCCACGGACCTGCTCACGGGGCACGGCCGCCTGTACGTCCTCCGCGCCGACCCACCGTCGTTCGGGCCGAATACCGGCTACGCGTCGATGGCGTCGCGGACGCGGCCGCTCTCGGGGAGATTCGTTCCCTGCGACAATCCCGACCAGCTCGCGGTCGCTCGCCAGCCCGCGGAGCTTTCGGCGCGCGCGGAAATCGCGGGCAGCCTCCACTTCGTCCGCCTCCGGGACGTCGAGGCCGACCCGGACCGGTCGGACTCGTTCTACTTCACCGACGCGGGAGCACCCTCGCCCGCCGATCCCCAGACCGGACGCCCGGTGACCGGAAAGGGGCGACTCTATCGAGCGGAGCTGGACCCGCTGGATCCCACGCGTCTCACGCGGCTGGAGGTGGTGCTGGACGGGGACGAGGAGGACGACGTCTTCCGGCCGGACAATATCGCGGCCGGCGACAACGGGCTCATGATCCAGGAAAACCCGGGAGGCCGCGGCCTGCACCCCGCCCGGATCCTGCGCTACGACCCGCTCACGCGCCGGCTGGATCCGGTAGCGGAGTGCGCCGAGCGGGACGCGCAGGGACGGCTGGTTCCCCAGGGCACCGGGGGGGCGTGGGAGTCGACCGGGATTATCGATGCTAGCGAGATGTTCGGCGTGGGGGCGTGGCTGGTTTCGGTGCAGGCGCCCACCGACTGGACGACGTCCTTCGGCGGCAACTCAGGCGGCGGGCAGCTGATCTTGCTGCGCGCGCCCTTCAAGCGGTAGCGCCGGGCTAGTTGGAGCCGCCGCTGGGGGGCGGCGGGGGAGGCGGAGGCGATTCCTCGTCCGTGTTCGAGCGCGGGACGATGTCCCCTTCCTGGGCAGGGTGCTGCGGCTGCGCGGAGACGTTCTGCGCGCCGCCTTCACCCTGGTACTGGAGCTGGACCTGGACGCGCACGCGCTTGGGCGTGCGCAGCGAATAGCCGTTGTCGAGGAGCAGGACGACCGGGACCCCGACCGGGATATCCTGGTCCAGATGGATCGAGCGCTGGCGGTTGGAGGACCAGAGCGGCCCGGCTTGACGGCCGCCACGGCGCTTCATCCAGTTGGTGTAATCGGAAGAGCGGAAGAGCCGGACGATCACGTCGTGCCGTCCCCCGACCACGTTGACGTCCCCCAGGATATGCACGGCCCGGGCGCCACCGCGGGCGGTTACGGGCAGGTCGAGCGCGAAGAATTCCGCCGGCTCGACGAAGTAGGTGGAGTCGATCACCTCCGCCACGAAGCCGCCGGCCGGAAGCGCAGTGGCCGACTGGGCCGGCTCGCCGGACGCCGGGGGCGCCTTGATCGCGGGAGGAGCGGGCTCGGTCCAGGAGGAGTCCGATGCCGGCGGCGGAGGCGGCGTCTCGTCTTCGGCGCGGCTCGCGGGGACCGCGCACAAGGCTGCGCCGATCACGGCCCACGCCGCGAGCGTCACGGCGAGCGCGGCCCGCCTCGGTCCCTTCGGCATCTCGATTCGTCTGTTCACCGGGTCTCCTCTCGTGCACCGTCCGCGATCATGAAGTCGGTGCGGCGCTTCGCTACTCTTTCTACTCTGCGCCCTTCGGCTCGTACTCGCGGAAGAGCCGGCCCCAGCCGCTCTTCATGATGTCGCGCTTCCGCTTGGTCCCCACGAACCGGTACCAGTAGCCGTCGTGGTACAGACGCGAAGCGAAGTACGACCACGGAACGAGCGGGCTCTGGAGGAGAAACTTCTCCAGCGGCTTCAGCGGGCCGTGATAGATCAGCTTCTGCCCCTTCGACGCGAACGTGTTCTCGTTCCGCGAGTATCCCAGGTTCACGCCGCTCACGTCGTCGCCCACCAGATCGATGCAGCCCGGATCGCCGTTTCCCAGCTTCGCGTCGTTGGCGAGGCGGATGAACTTGATCGTCATCGGATCGAAGCCCATCAGCTTCGCGGCCACCGCGTCGATCGCCACCTGGTCGCGCGATGCCAGCATCAGATTCGTCACCCGGAGCCGCATCGCGCGCGGCCCGGGGCCGTCCCCCGAGATCGTGCCGTCCATGACGGCGAAGATGCCGGGGTGGATCTCCCGTTGGATCGTGAGCAGGTCCACCAACGTCTCGTGGATCACGCTGTGCGTCCAGTGTCGCTTCAGGTGCAGCAACCCGCCGAACGCGTTCTTCATCGCCCCCGTCATCTCCGTGAAAACGTGCGTTTTCAGGGTCGGCAGGTGGACGATGTTGGCGCCGATCAGGCTCCTCGGGATCATGAGCCCGTCGGGATAGACGTCGTTCAGCACGAGCATCTTGCCTTTTGGCTCGTAACGAATCCAATCGGCCTCCGACTCCTTGTCATTGAGCCAAATCGACCGGATCCCGTGATGTTCTAACACCGGCTCCAGCTTATTGTTCCGAACCCCGACGTGCGGGTCCACGACCACGGTCGAGTTCTGGGCCGCCAGGATCCTCTTGGGGTCGAATCCGGCGGCCAGAAGCCCGCGGATCACCCCGTCCAGCTGCCAGGGGCTGGTGGAGCACGCGGGGTAGTAGACGTGCCACGAGATGTTCACCTTGATAAGGGTGGTCGCTTCGGGCCGAAGCTCCGCCCGCATGTCGGCCAGCTCCATCAGACGGCCGAAGTCCTGAACCGCGGTTTCCGGGGTCGTTTTCAGCACGGCGACCTTCGACTTCAAGCGAGTCCCCTTCCGTCCTTCGGATGCAACATCGCGTTGGCGATGACGATCCGCTGGATCTCGGACGTTCCCTCGTACAGCTCCGTCACCTTCGCGTCGCGGTAGTAGCGCTCCACGGCGAACTCCTTGGTATAGCCGTAGCCGCCGTGGATCTGGACGGCCTTGTCCGAGCAGTGGCGCGCCGCGGCGGAGGCGGTCAGCTTGGCCATCGAGGATTCGGGGCCGTGCGACAGCCCCTGATCCTTGAGCCACGCCGCGCGCTGGGTGAGGAGCCTCGCCCCTTCGATCTCGGCTTTCATGTCGGCGATCATCCACTGGATCGCCTGGAACTCCGAGATCGCCTTGCCGAACTGGACACGCTCCCGGGCGTAGCGCACCGCGGCCTCGAGCGCCGCCTGGGCGATCCCCAGCGCCTGCGCGGCCACGCCGATGCGGCCACCGTCCAGGGACTGCATGGCCACCCGGAAGCCATACCCCTCTTCCGAGAGCCGGTTCTCGGCCGGCACGCAGCACTCCTCGAAATACATCTCCACGGTATCGGAGCCCATAAGTCCCATCTTCCGGATCTCTTTCCCGATCCGGAGCCCGGCGGATTTTCGCTCCACCAAAAACGACGTGATGCCCCTGTGCTTCGACACCTGGCTGGTCCGGGCCATCACCAGGAATACGTCGGCGTGCTTCCCGTTCGTGACGAACGTTTTCTGCCCGTTCAGGACGTAGCAGTTCCCCTTCCGCTCGGCGCGTGTGATGAGCGCGGCCGAGTCGGAGCCCGACCCGGGCTCGGTGAGGGCGAAGGCGCCCAGGTACTGCTTGGCCAGGAGGGGCAGCCACTTCTCGCGCTGCGCGTCGGTACCGAAGGACTGGATGGGGCCGGCGGTGACCGAGTTGTGCACCGACACGGTGATCGCGACGGCCGCCGAGGCGCGGGCCAGCTCCTCCAGGATTAGCGCGTAGGAGACGTAGTCGGTGGCCGCGCCGCCGAATTTCTCTGGAATGAGGAGGGCGAAGTAGCCGCCGTCGCGCAGCGCCTTCCAGAGCGGCGCCGGGATCGTCTCCGACTCTTCGATCTCCGCGACGCGCGGCGCGATCTCGGCTTCGGCGAATTCCCGCGCGCCCGCGCGCAGCATCTCCTGCTCTTCGGTGGGGTGGAAATTCATGGGCGGGGGCAGGCGCGACGGCTACGACGCGTAGTCGTAAAACCCCCGTCCCGTCTTTCTTCCCAGGCGTCCGGCGGCCACCATCGTGCGCAGAAGCGGACACGGGCGGTACTTGCTGTCGCCGAAGCCCTTGTGGAGCACTTCCATGATGTCCAGGCAAACGTCGATGCCGATGAGGTCGGCCAGGGCGAGCGGCCCCATGGGGTGGTTCATGCCCAGCTTCATCACGGTGTCGATGGCTTCGCGGTCCGCCACGCCCTCCATCAGCGCGAACGCCGCCTCGTTGATCATCGGGAGGAGCACGCGGTTGGAGACAAAGCCGGGGCGGTCCGCCACCACGACCGGCGTCTTTCCCAGGGCGTGCGCGAGAGCCACGGTTTCGGCAATGGTGGCCTCGCTGGTCGAAAGCCCGCGCACCACTTCGACCAGCGGCATCAAGGGCACCGGATTCATGAAGTGCATGCCGATGAAGCGCTCGGGGCGGCCGGTGCCGGAGGCCAGCTCGGTGACCGAGATGGACGACGTGTTGGTGGCGAGGATCGCCCCGGGCGGGACCAGCCCGTCCAGCATGCGGAAGACCTCGCGCTTGATCTCGATCTTCTCGGGCACCGCCTCGATCGCGATGGCGCAGTCGGCCAGCGGAAACGCCTTGGGATCGGTCGTGATCCGGCCCAGCGCCTCGTCGCGGGACGCGGCCTCCAGCTTCCCCTTCTCCACCAGCTTCGCCAGGCTTTTCCCGATCGCGCCCAGGCCGCGCTGGAGCGCCGCGGCGTCGGCCTCGATCAGGAGCACGCGCCGCCCGGAGGCCGCGAAGACCTGCGCGATGCCGTTCCCCATGGTGCCCGCGCCGGCCACGACCACGGGGCGCGCCGCCGCCGCGGGGCCGCGCGCGGCGCCTGCGGCCCCGCTGGCCCCGGTGGCAACGCCGGCCGAGGGCGAGGCCGGGGACGAGGGGGAGGCGGGAGAAGCCGTCATACCGCTTCCACGCTCAGCGCCACGGCGTTCCCACCGCCCAGACAGAGCGTCGCGAGCCCGGTCTTCGCCTTCCTGTCCCGCATCGCGTAGAGCAGCGTGGTCAGGATGCGCGCGCCCGAGGCCCCGATCGGGTGCCCCAGCGCCACCGCGCCGCCGCGCACGTTGAGGCGCGCGAGATCCCAGTTCAGCTCGCGGGCGTCCACGATCGCCTGCGCGGCAAAGGCCTCGTTGGCCTCGATCAGGTCCCACTCGTTCGTCTTCCGGCCCAGCTTCTCGGCCAGCTTCCGCACCGCGATGACCGGCGCGTAGAAGATCATCTCCGGCGAGACGCCGCCCGTCGCGTAGCCGTTGATCCGAGCCATCGGCTTCGCCCCGGTGCGCTTCACCGCCGCCTCGGACATGACCACCACCGCCGAGGCGCCGTCGTTCAGCCCGGGCGCGTTGCCGGCCGTTACGGTGCCCTCCTTGTCGAACGCGGGGCGGAGCTTGGCCAGCGTCTCCAGCGACGTGTCCGGACGCGGGCGCTCGTCCAGGCAGAAGCACTTGGGCTCGCCCTTCTTCTGTGGAATCAGCACCGGCACGATCTCGTCCTTGAACGCGCCTTCCTTCTGCGCGGCGACCGCCTTCCGGTGGCTGTCGACCGAGAAGCGGTCCTGGTCCTCGCGGGTCACGTTGAATTTCCGCGCGATGAACTCGGCGGAATTCCCCATGTGCTGTCCCTTGAACGAGCACCAGAGCCCGTCGTGGATCACGCCGTCCAACAGCTCGCCGTGCCCCAGCCGGTAGCCGGTGCGGGCCTTGGGCAGGTAGTAGGGCACGTTGGACATGGACTCCATGCCGCCCGCCACGATCACGTCCAGATCGCCCGCGCGGATCGCCTGCGCGGCCAGCATGACCGCCTTCAGCCCCGAGCCGCAGACCTTGTTGATCGTGGTCGCGCCCACGGTGTCGGGAATGCCGCCGTGTATGGCGGCCTGCCGCGCGGGGGCCTGTCCCGCGCCCGCCTGCACGACGTGGCCCATGAGCACTTCCTCGATCTGGTCGGGCTTGATCCCCGCGCGCTGGACGGCCTCGCGGATGACCACGGCGCCCAGATGCGGCGCGGTCATGGTCGAAAGCCCGCCCAGGAACTCGCCGATGGCGGTCCGGCAGGCGCTGACGATGTAGGCATCCCTCTCAGCCACGGTACCTCTCCTTTCGGGAACTAGCGGGGCTCAGTCCCGAAGACGTGTCCCGCTTCCTTCAACAGCTCGCGTGCGATCAGCAATTTCTGGATCTGCGAGGTTCCCTCGCCGATCTCCATCAGCTTGGCGTCGCGGAAGTAGCGCTCCACCGGGTGGTCGGTCATGTAGCCCGCCCCGCCGTGGATCTGGACGGCCGCGTCGGCGGCGCGCATCGCCACCGTCGAGGCCTTGAGCTTGGCCATGGCCGCGTAGCGCGTATAGGACGCGCCGCGATCCTTGAGCCGCGCCGCGGCGTAGACCAACAGCCGCGCGGCCTCCAGCTCGGTGATCATGTCGGCCAGGAGGAGCTGGATCGCCTGGAAGTCGCCGATCGCCTTCCCGAACTGGCGCCGGGTTTTCGCATAATGGATCGCGGAGTCGAGCGAGGCCTGGGCGATCCCCAGGGACATCGCCCCGATCGAGATGCGGCCGCCGTCCAGCGTCATCATGAACTGCTTGAAGCCGTTCCCCTCGCGCCCGTCGGGGTCCAGCAGGTTCTCCTTGGGGAGCCGCACGTTGTCGAACAGAAGCTCGACCGTGTTGCTGGCCCGGTGCCCCAGCTTCTTCTCGGGCTGGCCGGCCGAAAAGCCGGCGGTCCCCTTCTCGATGATGAACGCCGAGATTCCGCGGGCTCCGAAGCCGGGCGCGGTGACCGCGGTGAAGACCGCGGTGCCGCAGACGCCGCCGTTCGTGATGTAGATCTTCCGCCCGCTGACGGCGTAGTGGTCGCCTTCCTTCACGGCGCGCGTCTTCGTGCCGCCCGCGTCCGAGCCCGCCTCCGGCTCGGTCAGGCCGAACGCGCCCAGGTTTTCGCCCGAGCACAGCTTGGGCAGGTACTTGCGCTTCTGCGCCTCGGTCCCGAAGAGGTAGATCGGCGCCGTGCCCAGGGAGACGTGCGCGGCCAGCGTGATCCCCGTGGAGGCGCAGGCGCGGCTCACCTCCTCCACGGCCATCACGTACATCAGCGTTTCGGCGCCGGAGCCGCCGTACTGCTCCGGGAAGATCAGCCCGAACAGACCCAGCTCCCGCATCTTCTTCACGTTTTCCCACGGGAACTCGCCCGCCTGATCGTATCGGGACGCCGGCGGCGCGATCTCCTTGTCGGCGAAATCGCGGAGTGTCTCCTTCCAGTCCCGCTGCTCTTCGGTCAGCTCGTAGATATCGTCGCGCCGGATCCCGGCGGCGGTCGTCGTCATGGGCTCCCTCGTGCCGGTCATACCGGCATCTCGGCCACTTCGGACACGTGAAGCTGGGCCTCGGTCGCGCGAAGGATCTCGTCCACGGTGACGCCCGGCGCGCGCTCCACCAGCGTGAGTCCGCGCTGCGTGACGTCCATCACGGCGAGATCGGTGATGATGCGGTTGACCACCTTGCGCCCCGTCAGCGGAAGCGCGCACTTCTTCAGCACCTTGCTAACGTCTCCCTTGGCGGTGTGGAACATGGTCACCACCACGCGCTTCGCGCCGGCGACCAGGTCCATCGCACCCCCCATCCCCTTGACCATCTTCCCGGGGATCATCCAGTTGGCCAGGTTCCCTTCCTGGTCCACTTCCATGCCGCCCAGGATGGTCAGATCCACGTGGCCGCCGCGCACCATGGCGAAGGAGTCGGCGCTGGAGAAGAACGCCGCGCCGGGAAGGACCGTGATCGTCTCCTTGCCGGCGTTGATCAGGTCGGCGTCCTCCTGGCCCGTTTCGGGATAGGGCCCCACTCCTAAGACGCCGTTTTCCGACTGGAGGATCACGTTCATGCCGCGCGGGATGTAGTTCGCGACCAGGGTCGGCATGCCGATGCCCAGATTGACGTAGAACCCATCCTTAAGCTCGAGCGCCGCTCGCCGGACGATTCGTTCTCTTTTCGATTCGCTTGGGTCCATACGTCCCCTGGAAGATGTGGTCGATGAAAATCCCGGGCGTCACGACGTGATCCGGATCGATCGCGCCCGGCGCGACCAATTGCTCCACCTCGGCGAGGGTCGTGCGCCCCGCGGTGGCGGCCATCGGATTGAAGTTCCGCGCCGACATGCGGTAGACGAGGTTCCCCATGTGATCCCCCCGGTACGCGTGGACGAACGCGAAGTCGGCGCGGATCGGCATCTCCAGCACGTACTCGCGTCCGCCGATCGCCCGCGTCTCTTTTCCTTCCGCGACCACCGTGCCCACGCCCGTCGGGGTGAAGAAGGCGCCGATCCCGGCGCCGCCGGCGCGGATGCGCTCGGCCAAAGTCCCCTGCGGCACCAGTTCCACTTCCAGCTCGCCGGAGAGAAACTGGCGCTCGAACGTGGCGTTCTCGCCCACGTACGAGGAGATCATCTTCTTGATCTGGCGCGTCTGGAGGAGCAGCCCCAGCCCCCAGTCGTCCACGCCCGCGTTGTTCGACACGCAGGTCAGGCCCGTTACCCCGCTGTCCCTTAGCGCAACGATCAGGTTCTCGGGGATGCCGCAGAGGCCAAAGCCCCCGAACACGATCGTCGCGCCGTCCTGGATCGCGGCCCGCTCGATCGCCTCACGCGCGTCGCGGACCAGCTTGTTCATCGGGAGGTGCCGGTGCGCGCGGGCGCGGCGCCAGCGGCGCCCGCGGGCGCGCGGTGCTTCGCAACCCACCCGCGCACGTAATCGATGATCGCGCCCGTCGTCGTCCCCGGGCCGAAGAGGTCGCCCACGCCCTGCTTCCGGAGCGCCTCCATGTCCTCCTTCGGGATGATGCCGCCGCCCGTCAGGAGCACGTCCTTCAGCCCCTTCTCGCGCATCAGCTCGAGCACGCGCGGGAAGAGCGTCATGTGGGCGCCGCTCAGGATGGAGAGCGCCACCGCGTCCACGTCCTCCTGCACCGCGGCCTGCACGATCATCTCGGGCGTCTGGTGGAGACCCGTGTAGATCACCTCGAAGCCGGCGTCCCGCATGGCGCTGGCGACCACCTTCGCGCCGCGGTCGTGTCCGTCCAGCCCCGCCTTTCCCACCAGCACCCGGATCTTGCGCGCCATTCGTCCCCCTAGAAGACCGCGGGCTCGCGGTACACGCCGTAGGCCTCGCGGAACACGTCGCAGATCTCGCCCAGCGTCGCCTCGGCGCGTACCGCGTCGAGCACGAAGGGCATGAGGTTCTTCGTGCTCATGCACGCGTCGCGCAAGGCGCTCATCGCCTGGGCGTGGCGCTCTTTCGGGCGCCGCGCGCGCACCGCGCGCACGCGATCGATCTGGCCGCGCTCGATCTCGGGATCGATCTTCAGCACCGGGATCGTGATCTCCTCGTTCTCGGCCTGGAACTTGTTCACGCCCACGATCACCCGCTCCCCGCGCTCCACCTGTTGCTGGAAGCGGTAGGCGGAGTCGGCGATCTCCTTCTGGGGGTAGCCCTTCTCCACCGCGACGACGATCCCGCCCATCTCGTCGATGCGCCGGATGTAGCCCAGCGCCTCCTTCTCGATCTCGGCGGTCAGGGCTTCGACGAAGTACGATCCGCCCAGGGGATCGGGCGTCGCCGTGACGCCGGTCTCGTAGGCGATGATCTGCTGCGTGCGGAGCGCGACGGTGGCCGCCTCCTCGGTGGGAAGCGCCAGGGTCTCGTCCATCGAGTTCGTGTGGAGCGACTGGGTGCCGCCCAGCACGGCTGCCAGTGCCTGGATCGCGACGCGCGCCACGTTGTTCAAGGGCTGCTGCGCCGTCAGGGAAACGCCCGCCGTCTGTGCGTGGGTGCGGAGCATCAGCGAGCGCGGGTTCTTCGCGTGGAAGCGGTCGCGCATGACCTCGGCCCAGATCTTCCGGCCCGCGCGGAACTTCGCGATCTCCTCGAAGAAGTCGTTGTGCACGTCCCAGAAGAAGGATAGCCGCGGCGCGAACACATCCACGTCCATGCCGCGCTTCACGCACTCCTCGACGTACCCGATTCCGTCCGCCAGCGTGAACGCCAGCTCCTGGGCCGCCGTCGCGCCGGCCTCGCGGATGTGGTAGCCGCTGATCGAAATCGAATTCCACTTGGGCATGTGCTCGGCGCACCACTCGATCATGTCCACGCAGATCTTCACCGACGGGCGCGGCGGGATGATCCACTCCTTCTGCGCGATGAACTCCTTCAGCATGTCCGCCTGCACCGTGCCGCCCAGCTTGTCCGGGGGGATGCCGTTCTTCTCCGCGACCGCCACGTACATCGCGAGGAGGATGATCGCGGGCGCGTTGATCGTCATCGAGGTGGTTACCTGGTCGAGCGGGATGCCGTGGAAGAGGATCTCCATGTCATCGAGGGTCGAGACCGCGACCCCTTCGCGACCCACCTCGCCCAGGGACATCGGATGGTCGGCGTCGTAGCCCATCAGGGTCGGCATGTCGAACGCGGTCGAGAGCCCCGTCATGCCGTGGCCCAGGAGGTAGTGGAAGCGCTCGTTGGTGTGCGCGGCCGAGCCGTAGCCCGCGAACTGGCGCATCGTCCACAGGCGCGCGCGGTACATACCGGGATGGAGCCCGCGGAGATAAGGGAATTCGCCCGGGGGCATCATCCGGTGATCGAGGTCCTCCGGCAGGTCCTTCTCGGTGTAGAGCGGCTCGATCGGGATGCCGGAGAGCGTCTCGGGCGGGATGCCGGGGCGGGAGCCGTCCGCGGGCGAGAGCGCGGCGGGGGCATGGCCGGGGGGCGCCGCCGGAGCGCGCTTCACCTTGGTCTCAGCTCGCGTTTCCGCCATGTCGCGTCATCCTTTCGATCACGTCCCGGGCCGCGCGGTAGGGCGACACGCCCCCCGCCAGCACCTGGTCTGCGGCGGCTTCAATCCATGATTCTAGCCCCTGGCGGGCCGCCCAGGAGTCGAGAAGTCCCTCGCGCACCGCGTGGCGAAGGCGCGACCGCACGCGCTCTTTCCGGAGCCGCGCGGCCTGTTCGGGCCGCACGGCCCACGCGCGGTGCTCGGCGATCGCGGCATGCAGCTCCTCGATCCCCTTCCGCTCCGTCGCGATGGTGCGCACGATCGGCGGCTTGAACCCGCCCTGGGGCCGGAACGCCAGCGACGAGCGAAGCGCGGCCGTCATCTGGTCGGCGCCGGGGTTGTCGGCCTTGTTCAGGACGAGCACATCGGCGATCTCCATCAGCCCCGCCTTGAGCGTCTGGATCGCGTCGCCCGATTCCGGCGTGAGGACGACGATCGTCGTGTCCGCGGTCTCGGCCACGTCCAGCTCGGACTGGCCCACGCCGACCGTCTCGATAAGCGTGGTTTCGCTGCCCCACGCGTCGAGCAACTCGGCCAGCTCCGCCGTGCGCGCCGCCAGACCGCCCAGGCTGCCCCGCGTCGCCATGCTCCGGATGAAGACCTTGCCGTCCGTGGCGTGCTCGCCCATGCGCACGCGGTCGCCCAGGATCGCCCCGCCCGTGAACGGGCTGGTGGGATCCACGGCGATCACGCCGACCGTGTGCCCCTGCGACCTGAGGAGCCGCGCGTATTCGGCGACCAGCGTGCTCTTCCCCGCGCCCGGCGGGCCCGTGAAGCCGACGCGCGGGGCCGCGGGCTTCTTCCCGTAGACCGCGTCCAGAAGCGCCTCGGCCTCCGGCGTCCCGTTTTCCACCAGCGTCATCCCGCGCGCGAGCGAGCGCGGGTCGCCCTTTAGGATCTCGCCGGCCAAGGGCGGCGGCGTCGGCCGCGTCGGCGGCGAAGCCTTGCTCGCGGGCGCCGCGGCGCCTCGCGGCGCCGCGCTCAATATTCCATCCCAGCGCGCGACTCGATTCCCTTTTTGTAGTGGTGCTTGATCTCGCGCACGTCGCTGACCGTGTCGGCCAGCTCGATCAACTCGGCCGACGCGCCGCGCCCGGTCAGGATGAGATCCATCCATCGTGGCCGCGAACGCGCCAGCGCGAGAACTTCGGTTTCGGGTAAAAGGCCGTAGCTCGACACGTAGATGATCTCGTCGAGAATGAGCAGGTCGTGCTGCTGACCGCGGACGATCTCCCACGCCTTGTCCAGGCCCTGCCGCGCCAGCTCCAGATCTCGCGGATCCGGATTCTTCGGATCCACGAACGCGTTCCGCCCGAACTGGTAGACGTCCACGCCGAGCCGGTCCCGCAGCACTTCCAGCTCGCCGTAGATGCGCCCCTTCATGAACTGGACGACCGCGATCTTGAACCCGTGCCCCAGCCCGCGCAGCGCCGTCCCGAACGCCGAGGTCGTCTTCCCCTTGCCGTTTCCGGTGATGACGAGAAGGACGCCCTTGCGCGTCTCGCGCGGCTCGGTCGGAAGCTCCGATCCCGCTGCGGCGGCGTCAGTTGCGCTGGCCTGGGACATCTCGACATGCTAACACCACCGCCGCGCTTCGTCAACTTGAGCCGGCTCTCGGTGCCGCATCGCCAAGCGCCGGCCGAGCAACTTTTCGATCGTCAACTGACGTGGCGAAAAAGAACTTGCGGGGTATGCTTGAGGAGTATTCGCACAGCCCACGCCACATCTTTGGCCTGCCCGCCGGCGGAGGCACTCATGCACTCGTTCCGCGGAATCGTGCCCTTCTTGCCAATTCTCCTCGTTCTTCTGCTCACCCTGATTCAGCCCTCGACCGCTACCGCCCAGTCGGAGAGCGGCGCCCAATCCACGTTCATCGACCCGTCGATCGCCGCATCCGGCATGGGCAAGGCGGCCATCGCGGTGTTCTGGAGCGACGAGCCGGACGACTGGGCGAATCCGTCCCTTCTCGGGTACCACCGTGGCGTCCGGTACAGCTACGGGCGGACACAGCTTGTCCCGGATCTGGCCAATGACGTCTTCTTCACCACCAATCGATTCACTATCGGGGTGGGGGGAATCGGGGTGTCGCTTGCGGGAAAGCCGGTAGAGGGACTTGGAGGATTGCGCCTCGACTACGGCGTGAGCGAAGCCACGGACGTAAACGGCAATGTCGTCGGGGAGTTCTCCTCGTTCGAGGATACCCGTCAGATTGGAGTCGGGATCAACGTATTCCAGGCTCTCGAGAGCCTTCTTGCGGCCACCGGCGGCAACGCACCGGATATCAGCCGCCACGTGGATCTGTCTCTTGGTCATGCGTGGAAAACAGTCGTGGTGGATCTGGCGCCTGCCTCCGTTACCCTGGACGGACTCGCGGGCCGCGGTGAAGCCACGGAGAAGGATCGGGGCGCGCTGCTTCGGTTGACGCCGTTCGGAGCGAGGTCCCGCGGGGCCGGTGCGACCTCGTCCAGGGTACGGGTGGACCTGGCTGGCGGATTCTCCCAACGAAACTACGATGACACCCAAATCTCGTACATCGATGTGTCTCAGAGCGACCCCATCGTCGAGGAGCGCATGATCGGCGGGGCGGCACGTCTTTCCCTTTCACTGCCTGGCATCTCCGGCTGGGCTAGACGCGTCTTCACCCCCGAGATCAGCCTGGGAGCCGCCTGGGATCAGGCTAGGTATTACGAGGCCGACGGCCGCCTTGCCCATGAGACGATCAACCGGACGGGGCAAGAGGTAACGCTTCTAGGCGTGGTCTCCCTTCGCCACGGATATATCGACGACAAATCCGGCACGATTCGAGATGACACCTGGGGCGCCGGAGCAGCCCTTCAATATCGCGGCATGTTCGGCGCGCGCTACGACTGGGCGAGGGTCCCACAGTCGATCTATCTCAAGAACGTCACGCGAAACGGATTCAGCGTATTCGTCGATCCATACCGGATCTGGCACGCGACGCACGACGAGGACTCGCCGAAGTACTACTGACCAGCGCGACCTTGAAAGGTCGATCACGGCATCGGTGAGCGCTGGCCAAGCTCGCTCAGAATCACCGCGCCCCCAGCATCGCCCCTGCCACGTCGAACGCCGACCGCGGGCGCCCGATCCCCAGCGCCGCTGCCCGCATCACGCCCAGATGCTCCGGATGCGTCTCGAAGTGGCGGAGCCGGTAGTGCAGCTCCTCGTAGTCGTGCACGCGAACGCCGGCGCCGGTTTCCTGCAGGAAATCGCAGTTCCGCTCCTCCTGCCCTGGGATCGGTTGGAAGACGATCATGGGAAGGCCGCGCGCCATGGCCTCGCTGGTGGTCAGGCCGCCCGACTTCCCCACCATGACGTCCGAGGCGGCCATGAACTGATCCACCCTCTCGGTGAAGCCGTGGATCTTGATTCGATGCTCCAGCCCGCGCACCCGCACGGCCAGCCTTTGCCGTAGCCCTTCGTTCCGCCCGCAGATGATCAGCGCCTGCACGCGCTCGGGCAGCGCCAGAATCACCTCCACGACCTGCTCCATGGGGCCCCACCCGAAGCCGCCGCTCATCCCCAGCACGGTCATCCGGGACGGGTCGGGGTCCAGGCCCAGCGCGCGCTGCGCCACTTCGCGCGCGATCGGCAAGGAGAACCTGGGATCGATGGGGATCCCGGTCACCTGGATGCGCTCAGGCGGGACCTCGTCGGTGTCCACCAGCTGGTCCTTGGTGGTCTGCGTCGCGACGAAGTAGCGGTCCATCCCGCGGTAGACCCAGATCGGGTGGATCATGAAGTCGGTGATCGCGGTCATGACCGGGATCTGGAGCCGCCCGTCCTCGCGCAGCGTGGCGTAGACCTCGGAGGGGAGGAACTGCGTGCACAGGATCGAGTCCGGCCGCAATCGATCCACGGCGCCCAGGAAATCCTGGCAGAACATCATCGTGACCCGGGTGCGCGAGGTGGCGCGGAAACCGTGAGGCGGCGTGCCGACCCGCTTGTAGACGACGCCCCACACGCGCGGCGTGCGCGCGAGCATCCGGTTGTAGGAGGAGGCGTACAGGAGGCGCAGGGGCCACGTCGCGAAATCCAGGGCGTCGTGGAGGATCGGCTCGGATTTGGGATCCAGCTCGCGCATGGCCTGGGCGACCGCGCGGGCCGCGCGCTCGTGGCCGACGCCGGCGCGGACGTACAGGATGAGCACGCGTCGGGTCGCCGTGGAGCGGGAAGGGCCCCCGGTCATCCCGCGCGGCTCAGAAGAAATGCCGTCCGCCCCCGGGGAACGCGTTCCGGATGTGCTCGAGGCGAAGGCGGGATCCATCGGCCTCCCGTGTGATGCCGACCACGTCGAACCGCACGGGCCGATCGGTGAGCCCGCGGGCCTGGAGCCACCGCGTCGCGGCGCGCGCCACGTCTTCGCGCTTCTTCCAGTTCACCGCGACCAGAGGCGCCGCCGTGTCCGCCCCGCTCCGGAACTTCACCTCGACGAATACGACCACCTCGCCCTCGCGCGCGATCAGGTCGATCTCGCCGCGGCCCGATCGCACGTTCCGGTCCAGAATCTCGAAGCCGCGGTCCCGAAGATACTCCTCGGCCATCCGCTCGCCCGCGCGGGCCGCCCGTACCCGCCATCGCTCCGGGCGCTCCCGGACTACACCTCGCGCCATCCCCACCCCGCTACAGCTCCAGCGCCACCTGCTCGTACATTCGCTCCCATACCGGGCGGAAGCTCTTCCGGTGGATTCCGCACGGCCCGTACTCCCGGAGTGCGCTCAAGTGCTCCGGCGTCCCGTACCCCTTGTTGCTCTCGAACAGGTAGACGGGGTGGTGCATCGCCTGCTCCACCATCATCGCGTCGCGGGTCACCTTGGCGACCACGGACGCCGCCGCGACTGAGAGGCTCTTCGCGTCGCCGTCCACGACCGCCTCGCACCGCAATTCCGGGCTGAAGACGTCCTTCCCATCAACCAAAAAGCCCTGGGGAACCAACCCCAGGGCCTCGACTGCCCGCCTCATCGCGAGGAGGGACGCCATCCGGATGTTGAAGGCGTCTACTTCCTCGACGCTCGCCATCCCCACTCCCACGCCCAGCGCCACCGCCCGGATCCGCACCTCGGCTTCCCCGCGCTCCTCGGCGCTCATTTCCTTCGAGTCGCGGACGCCGCGCAATCCGCGCGCGTCCGCCGGGAGCACGACGCAGGCCGCCACCACCGGGCCCGCCAGGGGCCCCCGCCCCGCCTCATCCACCCCCGCGACGAGGTCGCCCCACAGCGAGCGATACCCGTCGTCGAATTTTGCGAGCTTGCTACGTCTCATCTCCCCCGAGCGACTCGCGCTCCTCGACCTTGGCCGCCTTCCCCTTGCGGCCACGCAGGTAGAACAGCTTCGCGCGGCGGACCTTTCCCTTGCGCGCGAGGTCGATCTTGGCTACCGAAGGCGAATGGAGCGGAAACGTGCGCTCCACGCCAATGCCCGCGGAAATCTTGCGCACCGTGAACGACGTGCGCATCCCGCTGCCGCGGACGTTCGTGACGACTCCCTGGAAAATCTGCGACCGTTCCTTCTCGCCCTCGATCACGCGCACGTGAACCTTCACCGTGTCGCCCGGGCTGAAGTCGAGAGTCCGGTCCGACTTGAACCGGTTCTCGAACCGTTCGATGACGCTCATGGCTGATCCGCCTCCTTCTTCCTGATCTCGTCCATCAGTCTTCGATCCTCCTCGCTCCACTCGCGGCCCCGGACGATATCGGGCCGGCGCGCGAGGGTCCGTCGGATCGCTTCCCGACGTCGCCAGCGGCGGATCTCTTCATGGTTCCCGCGTCGGAGGACTTCGGGGACGGAGAGTCCCCGGAATTCGTCCGGGCGAGTGTACACGGGCGCGTCCAAAAGCGCCTCGGAAAAGGAGTCGGCCCCGGCCGACTCCGAATCGCCCAATACCCCGGGCTGCAAACGCGATACGGCGTCCAGGATCACGAGCGCGGCCGGCTCCCCGCCCGAGAGCACGTAGTCGCCGATCGAGACTTCCTCGGCGGCCAACAGCTTCACCGCCCGCTCGTCGATCCCCTTGTAGCGGCCGCAGACCACCGCCAGGTGGCGCTCGGCGGCCAGCTCGCGGACCCACTCCTGGGTCAGCACCCGCCCCTGCGGCGTGGTCACCAGCGTCCGAGGCGGCGCGCCCGGCACCGCCTGCCTCGCGCTCTCCAGCGCCGCGACGATCGGCTCGGGCTTCATGACCATGCCAGCGCCGCCGCCGTAGGGCGCGTCGTCCGTGGTGCCGTAGCGGTCGTCGGAGAAAGCCCGGATGGGCACCAGCGCCACTTCCAGGGCGCCCTTCTCGCGAGCGACGCGGATCATCCCCTCGTCCAGCGCCCCGCCGAAGAACCCGGGATTCAGCGTGATGATCGAGACGCGCACGCGGGCTCTCTTTCCGCCGCCCGAGGGCGCGCTATGCGTCCCCGATGCCGGGCAGTCCCGGCGGCGGCTCGACCACGATCACGCGGCCGGGCAGATCCACCGAGACGATGACCCCCTCCAGCATCGGGATCAGGATCTCGTGCTCCTTGTCGCGCACCACCAGCACGTCGTTGCTGCCGGTGCCGAAGACCTCGGCCACGCTTCCCAGCGAAGCGCCCGCGGCCGTCCGCACCGAAAGCCCGACCAGCTCGAAGCGGTAGTGCCTCCCCTGGGGCAGCGGCGCCACCTGGCTCCGCTCGATCGTCAGCTCCAGTCCGCGCAGCGCCTCGGCGTCCTCGCGCGAGGCGCACCCCTCGAAGGTGACGAGCAGGCGGCCCTGGAAGGGGCGCGACGCTAAGACCTTCAAGAGGCTCCCCTCGTCGGCTCCCCGCGCCGCGCCGAGCACCACGCTGCCCGGAGAGAACCGCTCCGGCGCGTCGCTCAGCACGTCGACGACGACTTCGCCTTTCAGGCCGTGCGCGCGCGCGACCAGCCCGACCAGGATCCGCCCCGGCCCGGCCTCCTCAGTCGGCAATCTCGAGCATCGCGCGGCGGCCCTGCGCCGTGGCGGCGGCGGTCAAGAGCGAGCGGAGCGCGTGCGCGGTCCGTCCCTCGCGCCCGATCACCTTGCCCAGGTCGCCCGGCGACACGCGGAGCGTGAGCACGGTGGTCTCGCCGGTATCGTGCTCGTCCACGCTCACCCCCTCGGGGTGGTCGACGAGCTGGGCCGCCAGATATTCGACAAGCGCCTTGGCTTTCATTCCCTCATCCTCTCGCCGGCTCAGCTTTTCTTCTTCTTGGCCTTCTTGACGGCCTTCTTGGGCGCCACGCCGCTCTTCTTCTTGGCGCGCGCCTTCGCCTTCTTCTCGGTGCCCTTGGTGGCCTTCTTCTTCGCAGCCGTCTTCTTGGCGGCCGGCTTCTTCGCGGCCTTCTTGGCCGCCGTCTTCCGGGCCTTCTTCTCCGCCTTCGCCTC
>Ga0209488_10000018_pt1 | contig 119659 bp, 110 predicted proteins | sample Rivendell_Oct201_8_FD_188349 | JGI IMG/M metagenome (GOLD analysis project Ga0209488, IMG submission 188349) | Vadose zone soil microbial communities from the Eel River Critical Zone Observatory, Northern California, USA -... | ecosystem: Environmental > Terrestrial > Soil > Vadose zone >...
GGGGAGGAACGCGTAGGGGGCCTTCGCAGGAACTGCTCTGCTTGTCAGAGCAGTTCCGAGAACAGCCCCCGGAGCGTTGCCTCCCCTCGCGCCCCAAAAACGCGTGGCGCCCGGCTGCCATGCAGGCTCCTAGAGCTTCGCAATCCTCCAAGACAGCGCCCGCATCAATCGCCGCTCCAACGCAAGCATCCGCCTCCGCGCAGCTGCGGTGTGATGGTCGTACCCCAGCAAATGCAGGAGTCCATGGATCGTGAGATGCGCCACCTCGCGCGGAAAGGTGCGCCGCGCGGCCTTGCCCTGCGACCTCGCCGTGTCGAGTGAAATGTAGATCTCCCCAAGGAATACGGCGGCGACCGGGTTGCAGAGCGCTTCGGGATCGGCTAGGGAGAATGAGAGGACGTCGGTCGCCGCGTCCACCTCGCGAAAATCCCGGTTCAGCGCGCGGACGGCCGCGTCGTCGGTCAGAACGATCGACGCCGTGGCCGCGGGGCGACCGAGGAGCGTCAGAGCTTCCTTCGCGAGGGCCCTAAGAGTGGTCGATCTTAAGCCGGGACTTTTCCGGGTGCAGGACACCGAGGTCGGCGGGACGCCGGCGCTCCTCGTTGGCCGGGCTTCCCGGGTAGTGGACGCGCGCGTGGAAGAGCGCGGTGAGGATGGGGATGAACCCCTCGCGGATTTTCGCGAGGTCTTCGAACGTGATCGAGCTGTCGTCAAGCTGGCCGTCCTTCACCCGCGCATCCAGGATCCGCGTCACAACGCCGCGGATCCGGCTGGGCGTGGGCTCGGTGAGCGAACGCGCCGCCGCCTCGACGGCGTCGGCGAGCATGAGCACGGCGGTCTCCTTGGAGCGCGGCTTCGGACCGGGATAGCGGAAATCGCGCTCCTCGGCCTCGCGGTCCTGGGTGAGCGCCTTCTGATAGAAGAAACTCATCAGGGTCGTTCCGTGGTGCTGGAGAATGGCGTCGATGATGGCGCGCGGCAGCTTCTCCTTGCTCGCGATCTCCGCCCCCTCCCGCACGTGCGACTCGATGATCAGGCAGGACATCGTGGGCGACAGCTTCTCGTGCCGGCTGCGCGCGCTGGACTGGTTTTCCACGTAGTACTCGGCCTTGTCGATCTTCCCGATGTCGTGGTAGTAGGCGCCGACGCGCGCCAGGAGCGGATTGCCCCCGATTGCGGCGGCGGCCGCCTCGCCCAGGCTTCCGACCACCAGGCTATGGTGGTACGTCCCGGGAGCCTCCAGCATGAGGCGGCGCAGGATGGGCCGGTTCAGGTCGGCCAGCTCGAGAAGGGTGATGTCGGTGGTGACGGTGAAGAGACCCTCGAGAAGCGGGAGCAGGATCGTCACGATCAGGACCGATCCGAAGCCGGCGACCACGCCCCAGAGCGAGCGGCGCAGGAGGACGTCCCAGCGCGCCCCGTCCACCAGCCCCATCGCCCCGATCGCCACCATGTAGGCGACCGCGACGACCAGCATCGGGCGGTAGAAGTCGCGCCGGCGCCGGACCCCGGTCGCCGACGCGATGGCCGCGATCCCGGCGAGGGCGCTGCCCGTCAAGAACGGCAGCCCCAGACCGAACACCACGCCCGTGAGGAGCGAAGCGGTGAACGTCGCCGCGAAGGCGAGGGCGCTGCCGTAGAGGAGCGCGGCCGTCAGGGAGAGGATGGTGATCGGGATCAGCATCTCGTAGCCGCGAAGCTGGTTCACCACGATCCAGCCCACACCCATCACCAGGGCCGTGAGGATGACGAGCAGCAGGAGCTGCGGCGTTTCCCGATACACCTCTTGATGGTGCAGCTTCAGGTAGCCGACGAAGCCGAGAACGAGAAACGCGAGCAGGATGACCCGGCCCAGAACGGTCGTGATGCCTTCGCGCCAGTCGTTCTCCGGGTGGACGCGGCTCTGCCAAGCGCGCAGGGACTCGAGCTTTCGGATGTGGTCGGAGTTCGCCAGCTCGTGGCTGCCGATGATCTTCTCGTCCTTTCGGACGACGCCGTCGTACGGATTCACCGCGGCCCGTGCCTCGGCCCGGACGCGCTCGCTGGCCGATGCCTCGTACCTGAGATTGGGACGGACGGCGACGTCCAGAAGCTCCTGAAGCGCCTGCGTGGCCTCCGGCCGGCTGGGAAACGCCCGCTGACCCTCGGCCCACGCCCTGTCGCGGAGGATGGCCGGATCGACCACCGTGGACCACGCCCTCTCGATCCGCATGCCGCTCTTCTGGAGCGCGATCACCGCCGCGTCGGTCCCCCCGCGAGCGCTCTCGAAGTCCGGGAGGATCCCGGCCTGATACGCCTCGTCCGAGATCCGCCGGGCGAGCAGGATCACCCGCTTCCCGTCGGGACCCGACAGCACCCGGACGGCCTCCGGGGAGAGGCCCAGCTGCTCCACCCTCGAGTAGCCGCGCCCTCCGGGGGCGAGATCCAGGGCGCGAAGCGAATCGAGCATCTCTCCGGTGCCGCGCGACGACGCCTCGTCCGCCGAATAGATCGGAGGAACCGCGCGCGCCGCGAGATTTTGTTCGTGGCGGAGCTGCGCCTTGTCCTTGAGCAGGTAGAACTGGAAGGGGGCGATCAGGTCCCGTTTGGCGGGATAACCTTCCCGCAGCGTCATCACCTCGAACGCGGGATCGCGCGGCACCAGGAGGCAGGCGAAGGCCAGGAACGCGACGAAGAGCGCCGCGCGGCGGACCTTCGGCCCGAACCGCTTCAAGAGCCGCGCCGCGGCGGAGCGCCGCTCTTTCCGCCGCGGCTCGATGATGCGTAAAGGGTCAGCGGGCATCGGTCACCGGTCAGCGGCCGTCGCCGCGCCGCGAGTCGCCCCGTCCATTCTCGCTCTCGTGTACGTCGAAGGCGCGGACGATCTCGCGCACCAGGTGGTGGCGGACCACGTCGCGCTCGTTCAGATAGACGAACGACAGGTCGGGCACTGCCTTGAGAATGGTCTGCACCTCGACCAGCCCCGAGGCCAGCGAGGCGCCCAGGTCGATCTGCGTCACGTCGCCCGTGATCACCGCCTTCGAGGCGTAGCCCAGCCGCGTCAGGAACATCTTCATCTGGCCGAGGGTGGTGTTCTGCGCCTCGTCCAGGATCACGAACGCGCTGTTCAGGGTGCGTCCCCGCATGTAGGCCAGCGGCGCCACCTCGATCACGCCCAGGTCCAGGAAACGCCGGATCTTCTCGTACGAAAGAAGGTCATTCAGAGCGTCGTACAGAGGCCGGAGATACGGATCCACCTTGTCCTTCATGTCGCCCGGGAGAAATCCCAGGCTCTCCCCCGCTTCCACCGCGGGGCGGACCAGGACGATCCGCTCCACCTGACGCGCCTTGAGCGCGCTCACGGCGGCCGCGACGGCGAGGTAGGTCTTCCCCGTGCCCGCGGGGCCGATCGAGAAGACGACGTCGTGGCGCTGCAGCGCGGCCACGTAACGCGCCTGGCCCAGCGTCTTCACGCGGACCGTGCGCTTGTCGAAGGTGAACAGAACGGGGCGCTCGTAGAGGGCCCGGGACTGCTCGCGGTCCCCCGCGTCGGTGAGGCCGATGAAATTGTGGACGTCGTGCTCCTCGAGCACGGCACCGCGCCGCACCAGGTCGGTGAGCGTCGTCAGAATGGCGCTCACTTCGTCCACGGCGGCGGCCTCTCCCTTCACCGCCAGCTTCCCGTCGCGAAAGGTCACGTGCACGGGATAGCTCCGCTCGACCAGGCGAAGGTTGGCATCGTTGCGTCCGAATAGAGAAAGGGGATCGACGTCTTCGATGGCGACGACGCGCGTCGTCTCTGCCTTGGCCGGGTTGGTCATCGAGGGATGCTCAGCTCCTGTCCGGGAAAAATGAGATCGGGGTCCCGTATCAGGCCCCGGTTCGATTCGTAGATTCGCGTCCACTTCCTGCCGTCGCCGTACACGTCGCCGCGACCGCTGATCCGCCACAGCGAATCGCCGCGGCGCACGCTCCACCCGCGTGGCTTATCCTGGCCGCCGCCGCGAGGTGCCGGTTCGCCGCCGCGAGCCGCGAGCAGGGTTCGGATATTCTGCTCGCGCTGACCGGCCTCCGCCAGAAGCGAATCCGCCTCGCGCCGGAGCGGGTCACGCCGCCCGCTGGCCTCGGCCAGAGACGCCGAGGATTCGCGGATTTCGTCCAGGTACATCGAATCCTGAAGCGCGAGCTCGTTGCAGTACTCCTGGCGCTGCTCGGCGCTCAGCTTCCGGAACTCCTTGTCCGTGTAGTAGTCCCCCAAGGACGCGTCCGCGACGCGGAGCACCGGCTTCCCACATCCCATCCCCGCCGTGGCGAGGAGCGCGGCCGCGGCCCACGCGACCCGCGCTGCCCCCGCTACAAACGAGCGCCGCCTCATCGGGAGCGGCCCGCCCGAGGCGCCCGAGCCAGCGAGTCTTCCGCGGCCTTGGCAGCTTGGATGCGCTTCTGGGCCTCGTCGCGTCGGGCCTCCAGCGCTTCCTGCTCGGCTCCCACGCTGCTCAGATCCCGTTGCAGCGACTCCGTTTGCTGCCGGTGGGCGTCAAGGGTGGCCGGACGCGTGGCGCAGGGGGCGTTTGCATGCCCGCATCCCCCCTCCCCGGCAAAGGGAAAGAGGGCCAGCAATACGAGGAGTGAAACGGCTCGGGATGGGGCGCCCGGCCAATGCCCGCCGGCAAGGCGAGAGCCGGGTCGGACCCGCCTCCCGCCGGTCCAAGCCCCTCGTCGAGGGCGACGCTTTGGAAGTAACCTGTGCGATATCAATAAGTTAGTTCGGTCGCGGCATCCCGCGGGGGATCCGACGCACCTCCCAGCACCGTAGAATCGGGGGGCTCGGAAGTCAAGGCCCGCCCCGACGACGACCCCAAAGCAGAAGGGGTGCCAGCGGCCGGGCGGGTCAGTCGGGGACGGGGCGGATCCGTAGCTCGCGAAGCTCGTCCCCGCTGATCGGGGCCGGGGCGCCGTCCATGAGGGAGGTGGCGCTGGCGGTTTTGGGAAACGCGATGGCGTCGCGGATCGAGTCTCCCCCGTAGAAGAGAACGACCAGCCGGTCCAGCCCCAGCGCGATCCCTCCGTGCGGCGGCGCGCCGTACTCGAAAGACTCGAGCAGGAACCCGAACTTCGCCTGGAGCTCCTCGGGAGCCATGCCGATCACGCGCATGACACGCTCCTGGATGTCCTTCCGGTGGATCCGGATGCTCCCAGAGGCCAGCTCGTTTCCGTTCGCGGCCAAATCGTAGAGCTGGCCGTGCACGCGCCCGGGATCGCTCTCCAAGTGCGCGATGTGCTCGTCCAGCGGCATCGTGAAGATGTGGTGCGCGGGCGACCACGCCTGGCGACCCTCGTCCCATTCGAAAAGCGGAAACTGGTGCACCCAGACGAAGCGAAAATCGCGGGGATCGAGCGTGAATTTCTGATTCCCGATCAGCGTGCGCAAATGCCCCAGCGTCCGCTGCACGATGGCGCGGACCCCACCCACCAGGAGAAGCAACGACCCGTCGGGCGCCGCGGCCGCGTCGATGAGCCGCCCCGCGAGGGGACCGGGGAAGTGCTTGGCCACCCCGCCCTCCAGGGTACTCCCCTTGACGCGGCTCCACGCCAGGCCCGCCACGCCCATCTGCTTCGCCGCCGCCTCCCACGCATCGATCTCCTTGCGCGAGGCGCCGGCCTGACCCGGCACGGCCAGCACGCCCGTCATGCAGCGCGGCGCGGCGGCCAGGGTCGCGCGGAACACTTCGAATTCGCCCTGGCCCGCGGCCTCGGTCACGTCGCGGATCTCGAAGGCGATCCGGAGATCCGGCTTGTCGGTGCCGAACCGCTCCATCGCCTCGCGATACGTGAGCCGCGGGAACGGCACCGTGAGCGCGCGGCTCAGGTCGCGCCGGAAGACGCTCTCGAGCATTCCCTCGACCACGTGGAAGACATCGTCCTCGGTGGGAAAGGACATCTCCAGATCGATCTGCGTGAACTCGGGCTGGCGGTCGGCGCGCAGGTCCTCGTCCCGCAGGCAGCGCGCGATCTGGAAATAGCGGTCGAAGCCCGCGACCATGAGGATCTGCTTGTAGAGCTGCGGCGACTGGGGCAGCGCGTAGAACTTCCCCGGCTGGAGCCGCGACGGCACCACGTAGTCCCGCGCCCCTTCCGGGGTCGGCTTCACCAGCATCGGCGTCTCGATCTCCAGGAAATCCTGGTCCGAGAGATATTCCCGCACGCTCCGCGCCAGCCGGTGGCGGAACACGATCGAGTCCCGGAGCGCGGCGCGCCTCAGGTCCAGGTACCGGTACTTGAGCCGCAGGTCCTCGGACACGGACGCGGCCGTCTCGTCCACCGGAAACGGGGGCGTCTTGCTGGGATTCAGGATCGCGAGCGTGTCCGCCTCCACCTCGATCCCGCCCGTCGCGAGGTCGGTGTTCTCGCTCCCCTTGGGGCGCTTGAGCACGGTTCCCTCGACGAGCACGACCCATTCGCTCCCGATGGCGCGCGCGTGCTCCATCGTGGTCTCGTTCAGGTTCTCGGGGCGGAAGACCACCTGGGTCATGCCGTAGCGGTCGCGGAGGTCCAGGAACAGCACGCCCCCGTGGTCCCGCACGCGGTGCGCCCACCCGAGGAGGCGGGTGCGCGTCCCGGCGTGCTCCGGGCGGAGGTCCCCACAGCGGTGCGTGCGCCGGCGCCCGGCGAGAGGCTCGATCACCGGGCGTGCTCCCCTTTCTGCGCGCGCTCGCCCTTCTTCACGCGCTCCAGGAGCCAGGCGCGAAGCGCGGCGGCGGTCTTCTGCTTCGGCTCGTCGGTCCCCGCCTCCATGTTCCGCACGGGATAGCCGTCGGGATCCGGGGGCGCGAAGACGACGTAGCGGGCGCTCATCTTCGACGCCCACTTCATCTGAGCACCCGCGCTCCGACCCGTCACGTCGGCGAGGACGACCAGGCCGCGTTCCTCGGAGCCGCCCGCGCCGGGCGCGGGAAGCCCGCGCAGCTCGCGCGCCAGGGCTAAGGCCTCGAGCGTCGCCTCGGGGGACCGCGAGAGGACGCAGACGTCGGGCCCGCCGGCGCCCGGCGCCGCTTCGCCGGCGGCGATCAACAGCCGCTCCAGCCCGATCGAAAACCCGATCGCCGGGACGGAGGGGCCGCCGAATTCCTCCACCAAGAGGTCGTACCGTCCGCCGCCCCCGACCGCGTTCTGCGAGCCCAGGGTTCCCGAGTGCACCTCGAAGACGGTGCGCGTGTAGTAGTCGAGGCCGCGGACCAAGCGCGGCGCGATCTCGTAGGGAATGGCGAGCGCGCGGAGCGCGGCCTGCACCCCCTGGAAGTGCTCACGGCAGGGGTCGCACAGCGAGTCCAGCATGGCCGGCGCGCCGGCCAGGATCGGCTGGCACGAGGGAACTTTGCAGTCGAGGATGCGGAGCGGGTTGGTCCGGAAGCGCTCCTTGCAGTCGCCGCACAAGGAGTCGAGGTGCTTTCCGAAGTGGTCGCGGATCCGCTCCTTGTACGCGGGGCGGCACGTCGCGTCCCCCAGGGAATTCAGGAGGACCGTGGGATCGGCCAGCCCGACGCCGCGCATGATCGCGACGAAGAGATCGATCATCTCGCCGTCGGCCGCGGGGCCGCCGGGGCCCAGAAGCTCCGCTCCCACCTGCCAGAACTGCCGGAACCGCCCGGCCTGGGGCCGCTCGTAGCGGAACATGGCGCCGACGTAGTAGAGGCGCGCCATCGGCTGGCCGTGTCCCAGCGAGTGCTCGAGAAAGGCGCGCACCAGGGGTGCGGTCCCCTCCGGGCGCAACGTGAGCGAGCGGCCGCCCTTGTCCTCGAAGGTGTAGAGCTCCTTCCGGACGATGTCGGTAGCCTCGCCCACGCTCCGCACGAAGAGGTCGGTGGATTCGAACATCGGCGTGCGCACTTCGCGGTAGCCGTAGCGCGCCAGGATCTCGCGCAGGCGCACCTCGAGCCAGGCCCAGCGCTCCGATTCGCCGGGCAGGATGTCGTGCGTCCCCTTGGGTGCCTGGAACTTCAACTCGTCGGTTTCTCCGTCCTCGAGGATTTGACCTTGCGCGTGCGGATGAGCTGAGTGGCGAGGATCGCGACCGAGACGGCCGTCACGTCCGTGGCCCAGTCGAGCGGATCCGAGCTCCGGCCGGGGACGCGCGACTGGTACAGCTCGTCCAGCGCCCCCACGAGCGCTCCGAGAGCGATGGTGCCGAACGCGGCGGCCACGCGATGCCCCGTCGGTCCCAGCGTGGAGCGAATGGCCCGCCCCGCGAGCAGGCCGAAGAGCGAATATTCCAACAAGTGCTCCAGCTTGTCCACGTTCGGGAAGAAGTTGGGGATTGCGGAGCCGTGGATGGAGGAGGCCGTGAAGATGAGGCCGACGTACCCGATCACGGGGAGCCAGTAGCGGAGGAACTGGCCGCGGCGGCTAGGCCCCGCCGCGGCGGGCCGGGATGCGTCGGGCATCAAAATGGTGCGGCGGAAGGGCGCGGGGGCGCCCCTCCGCCGCGTCCCGGCCTACGGCTTATCAAAGTGCGCGACGCTCCAGACGTTCGTGCCGCGCCGTTCGGTTCCGTAGATTCCGTTCAGGCCGTAATGGTCGACTCGGTTGGACATGAAGAAGATGCTGCTGCCGTCGGCACTGAATCGAGGTTGCGAGTCGTCGGCCGGCCCGAAGGTGACGCGGATCGCGTCGCTGAGATTCGCGCTTGCGCGCCGGATGATCCAGATGTCGCGCTCGTTGCTGCCCGTGTTCTTTCTGGCGAAGACCACGTACCGACCGTCGGGAGACCAGTCAGGCACGCCGATATTCGCTCCGCTCAGCCAAGGCTCGGACGACTGAGCGTTCCCACCGTTAACCGCGGGGAGCACGTAGACCGCGTTGATACTCTGAACCGGTGAATTAAAAAAATCATAGGCGATGGACATGACGGAATCGGCCATGCCGTCCCCATTCACATCGGGACCCCAGGAGGGATTCGTGTAGCTCGCGAACGAAGCGAAGATGACCGAGTCGGCGAGCATTTGAACGGGGTTGATGCCTAGAAAGGCCCCGTCGCATGACTGGAGCGCGACAATGGAACCGAACAGGTCTTTATTCGTCGAATCCGAAGCGTACGCAAGTCGTGTCCCGCCCCAATCAAACCTTGGCGAGCCGATATAGGTCTGTTTGCTGCTGCGCCGCGTGACGATGCGCGCGCTGGACGCGTCTCCTCCACCCAAGGGAAGAAGGTAGAGGGATTGGCCCGCGTCGCTTTGCTGCAGTTTTCCCGTGAAGGCGAAATCAACCCGGTCCGCGCGGACAGACGGCGACGTCGCGCTGAAAAACCCGGTCGTGAGCTGCATCGGCGGCCCCAACGGCGTATCGACGTGGAAAATGTCTGAGGCGCCGGTGGCCACATTGCGGAATTCCGAGAAGAGAGCTCCGCCGGACGGGATCGGCGCCTCGTCGAATTTCGAGGTCTCGGTCTGCGTCCAGCGCGTGAACTGATTGTCCACCGCCATGTGGACAGTCATGGTCTTGAAAAAGTGGGCCGTGCCTTCCTGAGCCTGGATGGAGACCGTCACGTCGTAGAAGCCGACCGAATTGGGCGGGATCCACGTCGCGGTGGCGTTCGTGGTGTCGGTGATGGGCCCCGCGGCGGCGCTCCAATGATAGATGAGCGGAAGGTTGTTGACGTTCGTGACCTGCGCGGTGAGCTGGGTGGCCGTTCCACGCACCGCGGGTTCGCTGCTGGACGCAATCCCCGTCAAGACTGGGGAATAGGTGCCGGTTCCGGTGATAACCTTCTTCTTGTTGCCACAACCTACGACAGCCAGGAGGAGGCAGGCCCCCACCCACAACCCACGATGCAGCCTCATGGAAGGGAAAAACTCCTTTCTGGGGGACGCGGCGGTAGTTCGGTAGGAACGGTACCAGCCCAGGCGGGGCGGCGTCAACCGGGCTGTCGGGCGAAAAACCACTGAATTTACCCTACAAATACCGGTCTTCCGCCTCCCGAAGGACCCTCAGAAATTCGGCCGGGGTGGTGCTCTGGCGGAGGGCGTTCCGGACCGACTCCTCCTTCAACAGCCTCGACACGTTCGCGAGTGCTTTCACATGCGGGCCGCGCTGGCTCTCGGGGGAGACGAGGAGGAGGAAGAGGGTGGCGGGCTCGCCATCCATGGTGTCGAAGTCGATTCCGGCCTGAGAGACGCCGCAGGCGGCCAGGAGGTGGTCCAACAGCCGGGTCTTCCCGTGCGGGATCGCGACCCCGTTCCCGATCCCGGTGGACATCATCGACTCGCGCTGGAGGACCTTGCTCAGGATCTCGCCGCGCGTGTTGACCCCGTGCGCCGATTCAAGGAGCTGGACCAATTCCTTGATCGAGGACTCCTTGTCGCGGGCTTGAAGCGAGAGATTGACCGACTGCTCGTTCAACAACTCGGACAGGCGCATGAAGTCCCCGGGTGAAAATCGAGTCCGGCCACGCTACCGGCGGCCATCGAGAACCGTCAAGCGGAAACCGCCGCCCCGCGCTCCTCGCGCACGAATTCCGGCTCACCGTCGCGATTCATCCGGACGTGGACCGCGTCCCCCGCGCGGAACTCGCCCTTGAGAATCCGCTGGGCCAGCGGATTCTGGATGCGGTGCTCGATCAGGCGGCGGAGCGGCCGCGCCCCGTAGACCGGGTCGTACCCCTCGCGCGCAAGGAGGTCGAGCACGTCGTTGTCGGCCACCAGCGCCAGATCGCGGCTCTTCAGCCTCTGCTCAACCTTTTTCAGCTCCAGGCGCACGATCTCGCGCAGCGACTCCTGCGAGAGCGGCTCGAAGATCAGGATCTCGTCGATCCGGTTCAAGAGCTCGGGCCGGAAATGTCCGCGGAGCGCCCCCAGGAGCCGCGACCGCATCGTGTCGCCGGTCCCGCCCAGCTCCAGGATCAGGTCGCTCCCGATGTTCGAGGTCATGATGATCAGCGTGTTCTTGAAATCCACCGTCCGCCCCTGGCCGTCGGTCAGCCGCCCGTCCTCCAGCATCTGCAAGAGCACGTGCGCCACGTCGGGGTGGGCCTTTTCGATCTCGTCGAACAGGACCACCGAGTACGGCCGCCGCCGCACGGCCTCCGTGAGCTGCCCGCCCTCCTCGTAGCCGACGTAGCCCGGGGGCGAGCCGATCAGGCGCGACACAGCGTGCTTCTCCATGTACTCGGACATGTCGATCCGCACCATCGCCTTCTCGTCATCGAACAGGAACTGGGCGAGCGCGCGGGCCAGCTCGGTCTTCCCCACGCCGGTGGGGCCCAGGAACAAGAACGAGCCCAGCGGACGGTTTGGATCGTGGAGACCGGCCTTGGCGCGCCGCACCGCGTCGGAGACGGCGCGGACAGCGGCTTCCTGCCCCACGACGCGCTCGCGCAGGCGGTCCTCCATGTGGAGGAGTTTTTCCAGCTCGCTCTCCAATAGTCGTTGCACCGGGATGCCGCTCCACCGTGCGACGACCTCGGCGATGTCCTCGGCATCCACCTCTTCCTTCAGGATCTTCATGTCCTTCTGGATCTCGGCGAGGGCCTTGGTCTCTTCGGCCAGCTGCCGTTCGAGCTTGGGAATGTCGCCGTGGCGGATCCGGGCAACCTTCTCGAGATCTCCCTCGCGCTCGGCGCGCTGCTGCTCGGTCTTGAGATTCTCGATCCGCTCCTTGATCTCGTGGATTTTCTGGATGCGCGCGCGCTCCTTCTCCCAGTGCGCGCGGAGCCGCGCCAGCTCCGCGTCGGTTTCCTGCGCCTCCTCCTCGATCGCGGCCCGCCGCGCCTGCGACGCCGCGTCCTTCTCGCGTTTCAAGGCGAGCCGCTCGATCTCCAGCTGCCGTTTCTTCCGCTCCAGGATGTCGATCTCGGCGGGGAGGCTGTCGATCTCGATACGGAGCCGCGAGGCGGCCTCGTCCACCAGGTCGATCGCCTTGTCGGGGAGCTGCCGGTCGGCTATGTAGCGGTCGGACAGGACGGCGGCCGCGACCAGCGCTGAATCCTGGATCTTCACCTTGTGGAACGACTCGTAGCGCTCGCGCAGCCCGCGCAGGATCGCGATCGTCTGCTCCACGGTCGGCTCGCCCACAAAGACGGGCTGGAACCGCCGCTCCAGCGCGGCGTCCTTCTCGATCCGTTTCCGGTATTCGTCCAGCGTGGTCGCGCCGATGCAGTGGAGCTCGCCGCGGGCTAAGGCCGGCTTCAGGAGATTCGAGGCGTCCAGGGCGCCCTCGGCCGCGCCCGCGCCTACCAGGGTGTGCAGCTCGTCGATGAAGAGGATGATCTGCCCCTCGGCGCGCTGCACTTCCTTGAGCACCGCCTTCAACCGCTCCTCGAACTGGCCGCGGAACTGCGCGCCGGCGAGGAGCGCCCCCAGGTCCAGGGCCAGGAGGCGCCGGTTCTTGAGCCCCTCGGGCACGTCCCCGCTCACGATGCGCTGCGCCAGCCCTTCGGCGATCGCGGTCTTGCCGACGCCGGGATCGCCGATCAACACCGGGTTGTTCTTGGTCCGCCGCGAGAGCACCTGGATCACGCGGCGGATCTCCTCGTCGCGGCCGATCACGGGGTCCAGCTTTCCCTTCCGCGCCGTCTCGGTGAGATCGCGCGCGTACTTGGTCAGCGCCTGATACTTCTCTTCGGGATCGGGGCCGGTCACCTGTTCCCCTCCGCGCACCGTGAGGAGCGCATGGTAGAGGCTCTCGCGCGTCGCTCCAGCATGCCGGAGCGCCTCCGCCGCCTCGGACGGGATCGACGGGTCGAGCATGGCGAGGAGCAGATGCTCGGTGCTCACGAACTGGTCTTGGAGTTGCTCCGCCTCGCTCTGCGCCTGCTCCAGAATGCGGCCGAGGGTGGTGGAGAGCACGATCGTGCGGGAGCCGGAAACGGACGGCAGGGAAGACAGCGCGCGCTTCAGCCTTCTCTCGACGGTGGGAATGGGGACCTTGCCCGCCTCGAGCACGGCGGGGACCGCACCGTCCTTCTGGGCCAGGAGCGCTTCCAGCAGGTGCTCGGGACCCACTTCGGGGTGGTTCGCCCGGTCGGCCCGCGACTCGGCGTCGGCGAGGGCCTCCTGGCTCTTGGTCGTCAATTTATCGAAACGCATGCCCGCGCGCCTTTCGTGGCCCGGGGTGTCTCTGGCGCTGCGCTAGCGAATCTGGGCCAGGCGCTCCTTGGCCAGCGCGGCCTCAGGACTCTTTGGATATCGCTGCATGACCTGATGCAGGCTCTTTCTGGCTTCGGCGTTGTTGCCCAGCCGGATGTTCGCGATGCCGATCTTGAGAAGCGCCGCCGGGACCTTGTCCCCTTTGGGGTAACGGTCCACGACGGCGCGGTACTCGATGATGGCCGAGGGGAAATCGCCCTGGGCATACAGCGACTCCCCGACCCAGTATTGCGCGTTGTCGGAAACTTCGGTGTCGGGATAGTGGCGCAGGTACTCGCGGAACGCCTCGGCCGCCAGCTTGTACCGGCCGGACGCGTAGTCCGAGTAGGCGGTCTGGTAGGCCTCCTCGGGGTCGAGGACGACGCTGGTGTCGCTGGATCCGCCCCGAGCCTGGCGCACGCTGTCGGCGCGCGACACCCGCTGCCGCACCGATTCCACGTTCAGCCCCAGCTGGAGCATTCGCGTCTGCGCCTCTTCGAGTTTACCCACCACCACGTCCAGCCGCTCGCTCAGCTGCGAGAGCCGGCTCTCGGTGGTGGCGCGCGACGCGGAGACGCCTACGCGCGCCTCGTCCAATTTCTTGTCCAGGCGGTCGACGCGCTTCATCAGATCCGCCTGGGTGGTGAGCAGGCTGTCCAGCTGGTCCTGCGTGGCGCGGAAGTACCCGCTCGGGGCGCACCCCGGGGCGAGTCCAGCGACCAGCAGGAAGACAGCGAACGTGCCCGCTCGAGCCCAGGCGATTGGGTTAATCCGGTCGATCATTTGGAAACGAAGTGGGCGCGGCGGTTCTTGGCCCACGACTCTTCATCATGGCCCTGGTCGAACGGCCGCTCCTTTCCATAGGAAATGGTGGTGATCCGGGTGCCTTTGATCCCGTAGGAGACGAGGTACTCCTTCGCGGCGCGCGCCCTCTTTTCTCCGAGAGCCAGGTTGTACTCCACGGAGCCGCGCTCATCGCAGTGTCCTTCGATGATCACGTTCACGCGGGAGTGGCCCTCCATGTACTTGGCGTCCCCCTCCAGAGCCTGCTTCGCGTCGTCCCGCAGGGCCGCTTCGTCGAAATCGAAGAAGGCGTCCTGGAGCTTGGCCTGGGCGTTCTCGTCCTCGGTGCTGGGGGGAGGAGGCTTGGGCGGCGGCTCTTCGCTGGTCTGGGGGATCTCCGGGTTGCTCGGAGGCGGCGTCACTTCAGCGGGGGGCGCCGACTTCCGGCGCGAGGAACATCCCTGGGACACGGTTAGCATCGTCAAAGCCACCGCGAGCAGGAAGATCAGCGTCCATGGCGATCGGCGCATGAGCAGACCTCCGTTGGGTTCAGTTAATTATCTGACAACAACTTCCAGCGCATTTTCCGAACCTAGCACAGGGGTTCGGGGACGTCAACCGGCGCGGCTGACTCCGGGCCGGCGGGGGCGCGGCCCCGCGGCCGGATTGAAGCATTCGTCGCCTTGCGTGAGCTGGACCACGTCGCTCCCGTCGGCGTTCATCATGAAGATCTGCCGCGCTCCGGCCCGAGTGCTCGAAAAGTAGATCTTCCGGCCGTCCGCGGACCACTGGGGGTTCTCGTTGTGGCCCGCGTTCGAGGTGATCTGGATGGGACGCTGGCCGTTCGAGTCCATTACCACGACGTCGAAGATGCCGTCGTGCCGGGCGGCGTAGGCAATCCGGTCGCCCTTGGGCGACCAGCGCGGCGAGTCGTTGTACTTTCCCTCCAGGGTGAGAAGCCTTTGGTTCACTCCCTCGGAATCCATCACGTAGATCTGCGGCGAGCCCGAGCGGTCGGACGAAAAGGCGATCTGGTCCCCGTTGGGACTGAAACTGGGGCCCGAATCGATCCGGTTGTTCCGGGTCAGGCGGCGCGCCGTCTGCGCGTCGCGGCTGATCGTGTAGATCTCCGAGTTGCCGTCCCTGTAGAGCGCGCAGGCGATCCACTTCCCGTCCGGCGAGTACGTGGGGGCGAAGTTCGGCCCCGGGCTGGTGGAGAACGGATACGAGGCGCCGCGCCTGAGGTCGAAAAGGTAGAGGTCCGGATTCCCCCTCTTGTAGCTGGTGAACGCCAGCTCGGTTCCCCACGGTGCCCAGGCCGGCGACAGGGCCAGCGTCCGGTCGTGCGTGAGCTGGTAGGGATTCATCCCGTCGTAATCCATCACCCAGATCTCCTTCACCCGCCCGGTGGCGCGCACGAACGCGACCTTGGTCTCGCAGATGCCGCGCTCCCCGGTCAGGGCCTCCAGCACGTCGTCCACGAAGCGGTGAAGGGTCTCGCGCGCGTCGGCGCGGTGAAACGGGTAGATCCGCTGGAACATCGATTCCGCGGTCCCCAGGTCGAACACCTCGCCCTTGAAGCGGAAATCACTGCCGTCGCTTTCGATCGTCCCCTCGACCCGGACGCTGCCCGTGGCAGCGGGGTTGGGCACGAGCTTGTCGGTAAGCGGCTCCACGTCGGTCACGTTGAAAAGTCCCGACAGCTCGAAGTCGTGCCGCGCGACGTCGTGGGCCTCCTGAGCGACCGGCGACGCGCCGTGATCGGAGCGGAACGCCGCCAGGAGGAGCGGCGACTTGACCGTGCCCGAGGCCTTGACCCCGGTGCGGACGTCGGTCTGCGCGCCCGCCGCCGCGGGCGTGAGAAGCGCGAACAGGAGCGCCGCGGCGGTCAGGACGCGGCGGCTATTGCTGGTATTCGAACCCAAAGTGAACCCCCAGCCACTCTCCGCCGTATCCGGCGGGGAGCGGCGGCAGCGGTGTCGCGGCCAAGAGCGCGCGCATGGCCGTCTGGTCGAAGAACGAGCTGCCGGATGGATCCTCCACCCGTGCCACCGAGACCTGGCCGTCGCGCCCGATCCGAAAGTAGACCGTCGCGTGCACCACGCGCCGTCCCAACCCCGGAGGAGGCACCCAGGCCGATCCGATCTTGTTCCGGACTGCGGCCAGGTAATACGCCCAGTGAAAATCGCCGTCCGTGCGCACGCCCACGCTCGACGACGAATCCGCCGACCACCAGCGCTGCGCGCGATCGGCTGCTGCGACGGTCGCGACCTCGTGCGCGCCCGCCTTCGCGTCGTCGTTCGCGCTCTTCCGCGACGGCCCCCGTTCGGGCCGGGGTACGATGGGCGCGCCGGGCGTGTAGCGCTTGATCAGCGCGGGCTTCGGGCGCGACCGGTCCGCCACGGGCGGCGAGGCCTCTGCCGCGGGAAACGTGCGGAGCGGCGAGAGGCGGATCAGATGCGCCCGCGGCGCGGACGGGCCGCTGCCCCCGGGCAACGCCACGTCCAAGGGCGGCCGGACCCAGCTCACGAAAAGGAGCAGGATCGCGGCGTGGAGCGCCGAAGCGACGCCCAGAAAGAAGAGGCTGGTCCGCTCGTCGGGCGGCGCGGCGCCGCGTCGAAGGCGCCCCGGCTGTTCGCGTAGCCGCATCGGGGTACCATTCCTCGCCTAGGTCCCCTGCTCCAATGCCAACGCCTCGTGCAGCGAGCGCACCGCGCGCTCCACGTCCTTCTCGCGCACCATGCACGTGATCGTGATGGACGAGGTGCTGATCAGGTCGATGTTGACCCCCGCTTTCGCCAGCGCGTCGAAGACCTGGCCGGCGGTGCCGGCGGAAGTGGCCAGGCCCTCGCCCACCACCGACAGGATCGCCACGTCCGGGTCGTACAGGAACGCGCGCGCTCCCAGCTTCTTCCGCATCGTCTCGACCAGAGGGAGGACGACCTGCGCGTCGTGCGACCCGACCGCAAAGGTCACGTCGTTCTTCCCCTCGGCGCCCGACGCCTGGACAATCATCCGGACGTTGATCCCGTGTCCGCCGATGTCCTTGAAGATGTCCGAAGCCACCCCCGGGCGGTCGGGAACGCCCAACAGCGCGATCTTGGCGACGTCCGGGTCGTGGGCGATGCCTCGAATGACCACCTGCTCCATGAGGGCTCCCTTCGTGATGCGCGTCCCTTCGTTCGCGTTGAAACTGGAGCGGACGTGGATCGGGACGCCGAAGCGCCGCGCGATCTCGACCGAACGGTTGTGCAGCACCCTGGCGCCCAGGGACGCCAGCTCGAGCATCTCGTCGTAGGAGATGGCCTGGAGCTTCCGGGCCCCGGGCACGATCCGGGGATCGGCGGTGTAGACGCCGTCCACGTCGGTGTAGATCTCGCACGACTCGGCGTCGAGGGCCGCCGCGAGCGCGACCGCCGTCGTGTCCGAGCCGCCCCGTCCCAGCGTGGTGACCTCGCGCTCCCGGCTTACCCCCTGGAACCCCGCGACGATCACGACGCGCCCTCTTTTCAGCTCATCGCGGATCCGGTCGGCCTTGACCTCCAGGATCTTCGCGCGCGTATGGGATGTATCGGTCACGATTCCACTCTGGCTACCGGTAAATGAGACCGCTTCCTGCCCGCGGTCGTTTACAGCCATCGCGACGAGGGCCATGGAAATGCGCTCCCCCGCCGTGAGGAGCATGTCCATCTCACGGGGATGGACGCGCGTGGTGACCTGGCGCGCCAGTCCGATCAGGTCATCGGTGGAATCCCCCATGGCCGATACGACCACGACGAGGTCCGCGCCCAGGCGGCGCGTCTGGACGATGCGGTCCGCGACGGCCCGGATGCGGTCGGGCGAGCCGACCGACGTGCCGCCGTATTTCTGGACGAGGGTGGTCACTCGGGTGCGCTGGTCTCCTTACCGTAGCGTGCGGGCGGCGGCCCCGCGGGTCTCGATCCGTCCTGGAATCGCGCGCGCGCGAACGCGCGCCCGGGCGAACGCGCGCACCATGGCAGCCCCGACCGCGCGCCCCTTCCCGGGCGGATGAAGCGCGAGGAGCGTCGGCCCGCTGCCGCTGATCGTCACACCGTGCGCGCCCGCGCGCCGTCCCGCTTCGGCCACGCGCGCGTAGGAGGGGATGAGGCGCGAGCGGAAGGGAACATGGTACACGTCGTGGAGCGCGTCGGCCAAGAGATCCGGGCGGCGATTCTGGAGCGCGTAGAGGAGCGCCAGAGCCCGCGCGGTGTTCGCGGCCGCGTCTGCCAGCGGCACCGTGCGCGGCAAGAGCGCCCGCGCCTTCTCAGTGCTGACCCGGAGCTCGGGGACCACCAGAGTGACCCTGACGCCGCGCGGAGGGGGCAGGGAAAGCGCGGTCACTCCTCCCCGCGAGCGGGGAAAGGAAAGCGTGAGCCCGCCCAGGACGGCGGCCGAGACGTTGTCGGGATGGCCTTCGATCCGGATCGCCTCGTCCAGGATCTCATCCTGGGAAAAGCGCCCCTTGAGCCAGTGGTTGGCCAGGGTGAGCCCGGCCACGATGGCCGCCGCGCTGGAGCCGAGCCCGCGCGCCACCGGGATCGTCGAGCGGATCGAGAGCGCCACCGTCGGCACCGGCTTCCGCGCGACGCGGAAAAGATGCCGGTACGCGGCCAGGAGCGCATCCCGGTTCGGATCCAGAGCCAGGTCGCTCCCCTCGCCGCGCCGCTCGATCCGGAATCCTTCCGGGATGCGCGTGGCCGTCACCGTCAGCCCCAGACGGAGCGCGAGTCCCAGGCAGTCGAAGCCCGGACCCAGGTTCGAGGTGGAGGCGGGGGCGGTCGCGGACCAGCGGATCACTCGAGGAGGAGCCTCCGGAGCGTCCCGGCGTCGGCCCGCACGGTCTCGACCGGAGGGGAAACGGCGACCGCCCGCTCGGGGTCTTTGAGGCCATGCCCGGTCACGGTCGCCACGACGAGGCGGGTGTCGCGCAGGCGCCCCTCGGCCCCCAGCTTCAGGAGCCCCGCGATCCCCGCGGCCGAGGCCGGCTCGACGAAGATCCCCTCCATCTCGGCCAGCAGCTTGTAGGCGGCGACGATCTCGTCGTCGGTGACCATCTCGATCAGCCCCCCCGACTCGTCGCGCGCGCTCTTCGCCCCCTCCCACGACGCGGGGTTTCCGATCTTGATCGCCGTCGCGAGCGTCTTGGGCTCGGGGACGCGGTGCCCGCGCACGATCGGCGCCGCGCCCTCGGCCTGGAAGCCGAGCATCCGCGGCTTCGGGTCGCCCTCCCGCCGGGCACGCTCCACGTACCCCTTCCAGGCGGCCGTGATGTTCCCCGCGTTCCCCACGGGAAGCGCGTGCGCGTCCGGGACGCGGCCCCCCAGCGCGTCCACGATCTCGTAGGCGATGGTCTTCTGCCCCTCGATCCGGTCGGGGTTGATCGAGTTGACGACCGAGACCGACTTCTCCTGGGAGAGCGCGCGCACCAGTTCGAGCGCCTTGTCGAAGTTCCCCTCCACGGCGACCACGCGCGCGCCGTACATCATCGCCTGGGCCAGCTTTCCCAGGGCGATTTGGCCGGACGGGATGACCACGACGCAGCGGAGCCCGCACCGCGCGGCGTAAGCGGCTGCCGATGCGGACGTGTTCCCGGTCGAGGCGCAGAGCACCGCGCGCGCTCCCGCCGCGACCGCGCGGGAGACGGCCACGGTCATGCCGCGATCCTTGAAGGAGCCCGTCGGGTTCTGGCCCTCGATCTTCACGTACAACTCGAGCCTCGGGGAAATCCGCGCGGCGAGACGCTGGATGGGCACGAGCGGGGTGTTCCCCTCGAGGAGGGTGACCACCGACTCGTCGGGCACCGGAGGCAGGATCTCCCGGAATTCGCGGAGGACGCCCCGCCAGGGCGGTCGCGCCGCGGCGGGGACCGGGCCGGGGGAGTGAGCCGGGGTCACAGGTCGAAGATCCGGATGGCGCGCGGCCCCTTGATCACGGCCGGAAGCGCCGCGATCGCGGCGACGGCATCGCGGACGTCCTTGTCCCGCGCCTCGTGGGTCAGCATCGTAATCGAGGCCTGCCCGCGCACGGACTGCGCCTGGTGGACCTGGGCCACGCTCACACGCGAGGCGCCCAGGCGGTGCGCGATCTGCGCTAGCACGCCGGGCTGGTCCTCGACCATCAGGCGCAGGTAGTACTTCGTGCGCACGTCGTCCAGGGGCAACCGGTCGTCGTCGGGCGGGGCGGCGGGCGCGGGAGGCAACGCTCCGGGGGCTGTTCTCGGAACTGCTCTGCTCGGCAGAGCAGTTCCTGCGAAGGCCCCCTCCGCGTTCCTCCCCGCTCCCGCCGCCGCGCCGGCGTCGGCGCTCCGCGCCTGGCCGGCGGTGCGCAGGCGGATCTCCCGCGCTGCCGCGATCACGTCGCCCAGCACCGCTTGCGCGGTGGGCATGGCGCCTGCGCCTTTTCCGTAGAGCAGCATGTTGCCCGCCGCTTCGCCGCGGAGGTAGACGCCGTTGAACTCGTCGCGCACCGCGGCCAGCAGGTAGCGCTTCGGGATGAACGCCGGATGCACGCGCAGGTCCAGTCCCTCCGGCGAGCGGATGCCGATGCCGAGGAGCTTCGCGATGTAGCCGAAGCGGTCCGCCTGGCGAAGGTCCTCCAGCTCGATCCCCAGGATCCCCTCGGTGGGGATCGAATCGTGCGGCACGGCGGCCCCGAAGGCGCGGCGCGCCAGGATCGTCAGCTTCTGCGCGGTATCGGCCCCGGAGAGGTCGAGCGTGGGATCGGCCTCCGCGAATCCCAGGTCGCGCGCGGCCGTGAGCGCCTCCTCGAAATCGCGCCCCTCTCGCTCCATGGTCGAGAGGATGTAGTTGGTGGTGCCGTTCAGGATGCCCACGAGGAGCGTGAAGCGCTCGGTCTTCAACCCGTGGTCCAGGGCCTGGAGCACCGGGATCGCGCCCGCGACGGCGGCCTCGAAGCGGAGCGGCGCCCCCGACGCGGCCGCGGCGGCCTCCAGCTCGGCGCCGTGGATCGAGAGGAGCAGCTTGTTCGCGGTGACGACGGGGATGCCGCGGCAGAGTGCGCGCAGAACGGGCGCGTGGGCCGCGTCCACGCCGCCCATCAGCTCGACCAGCACATCGATGTCGTCGGCCTCGGCGACGGCCGCGGGATCGGACGTGACGGCCACGCCGCCCAGGTTCAGGTCGCGGCGGCGGCCGGGATCGCGCACGGCGAGGCGCGTCACGCGGACGGGCGCCCCCACCGCTTCCTCGATCGAGCGCGAGCGCGCGTCCAGGAGGCGCATGAGGCCCGTTCCGACGACGCCGCAGCCCAGGAGACCGATGCGAATGCGGGAAGACATGAGACGGTCCAACCTACTGGACCGCTACCAGCCTGTCAAACGGGGGAGGCTTATCCGCGGCGGGGCGGGCCCCACTTGGAGCGGAAGGCGCGCAGGGAGAAGGACGGGTCGGTGCGCTTCAGCTCGCGGGCGGCGCGCGCCAGCCGGCGACGCGCTTCGACGGCGTGCGTTTTCTGCCATTCCACATAGGAGTCCAGGAGCGCGTCCCACGTGTGCGACTTGTGCGCGTCCTCGAAGCGGACCTGCGCGTCGCGCTCGATGTGGAACACTTCGCCTTCGCTCATGCGGCGGACCAGGTTCAGGTACTCGCCGCTCATCCACGACATGACGCGCGTGTACGCCTCGAAGTTGCGCGACAGCTTGTCCATGACTTCGGCGATGCCGGCGCGCGATCCGTAGAGGCGCTCGGCGTACGCCGAGGCGAACTGGTAGTAGGACTTCCCGCGCCCCGCGATCCGCGCCGCGTCCTCCTCCACCGTGCCGGAGTCGGACGTGACCGCTTCCGTGAACACCCCGAGCGAGACGTACAGGAAGTCGGCGTTCGCCTTGTATACCTGGTAGCGGAGCCGCTGATTCTTGCTGTCCTGCACGCGGGCGAAGACGTCCGCGTCGCGGGTCGAGACGAGGTCGCCGCGGAGCAGATCCTCGCGCCCCGAGACGACGCCGGCCAGAAGCGCGGCCGTATAGATGTTCACGTCCTCGTCGTATTCGGCGAGGTCGGAGGGCATGTCGGAATCGATGCGGGAAAGGAGAAACGAATTGATGAAGAAATAACCGACGTCTTCGCGGGCGACGGGACCGCGAGCGGTCGGATCCAAGGCCAACCGGAGATACGAACCACCGTACGTGCCGCCCATTTTCATCGCTCCTTCTCTCCGCCCCCCGGCAGGGGGGGGAGATCCAAGATCTACGTAGTAGCACCTAGCATGCCATTGGAAATTGCACGCCCAGGGACGCTCGGGAGGCGGACCCTATTCTAGGCTAACTAGATGCTGCATAGTCGCTTAACGGAGAGGTATCGTCACGAGTGGGACGCCGGACCGCGGGACGGGGGGGCGCCAACTGTGGCAACTTGCTGCAGCCGCTGGGGGAGGTTGCGGAATGCGAATGGAGACTGCACGGGGTGTTTTTGGCCGGCGGGCCGGTGTTCAGACGGGGCGGCCGATCGGCAGCAGCATGTAGAGAAAGCTCCGGATCACGACGGTGAGGTAGACGGCGAAAACGGTGAGCACCGCCCCGTACATCCAGCGAACGCGCCTCCGCGAACGCCACAAGAGGTAGCAGCCGAGGGAGGGGACGAGCGTCTTGTAGAGCCAGAAGGCGTAGGGAGAGTGGTCCAGCAGCCACGCCATGAGGCGGTTGGCCTCGATCATCAGCTTCACGTTCAGGAGGTAGACGGTCTGGCCCGCGTCCAGGTAGTTCATGATGGCGACGCCCCAGAGCATCCAGAAGAGCTGACGCTCCATCCGGCCCTCGGCACGCCGGTCACGCCGCCGGCGTTGCAGCGCGCGCCGCTCCGCCTTCGTTGGGTTCATGGCCTCCCTTCCATCCCCTGATGCAGCCCGGGCTCCCGGCCATTATCGGCAACGCCGGGCGGAACTTGTGCGTGATTTGACACCCCCCGGGGCCGGTGATAGAGTCCGGCCGAAATCGCTCCGGAGGCCCACCAGAAATGGAAGTACTGATCAGCGCGGCGGACATCCAGCGGCGGGTCTGCGAGGTGGGCAAAGAGATCGCCCTCGATCATCTCGATTCCACGCCTCTCCTCGTCGGCGTCCTGAACGGCTGCGTCATGTTCGTCGCCGATTTGATGAAGGCGATCCCGATCCCTCACGAGATCGATTTCGTGAGCGTTTCCTCCTATCGCCTCGCCTCCGAATCCAACCGCTCCCCCCAGCTGCTCAAGGATCTCGAGAAGGAGATCATCGGCCGCGACGTCGTGCTGGTCGAGGACATCGTCGACAGCGGGCACACCCTGGCCTTCCTGCGCGAGACGCTCCTGAAGCGCGGTCCGCGCCGGCTCCGGATCGCGACGTTGCTCGACAAGCCGGGCCGGCGCGAGCGCGATGTGCCCCTGGACTACGTCGGCTTCACCGTGCCGGACCGTTTCGTGGTCGGCTACGGGCTCGACTACGCGGAACGCTACCGCCACCTCCCCTACGTGGCCGCCCTGACCGAGGCGGAGATCGAGTCCGAGCGCGCCGCGCGCCGCGCGGGTACGCGGTAGGTGGCGGCGGGCCGCCGCGGCATTCTGATCGGCATCGCCGGAGGGACGGGGGCCGGAAAGACGCTCGTCGCCCAGTCGATCGCCCAGGATCTGGGGAACGAAGAGGTCCTGCTCCTCGAGCAGGACATGTACTACAAGGACCTCCAGGCGATCCCCCTGGGCGAGCGCGAGAACCGGAACTTCGATCACCCCGACGCCTTCGACAGCGAGCTGTTGCGCACGCACCTCGAGGCGCTCCTGAACGGCGGATCGGCCGACGTGCCGGCCTACGACATGCGCACGCACACGCGCCTCTCCTCGGGGCGCCGCGTGACGGGCCGGCGGGTGATCGTCCTGGACGGACTGTTGATTCTGGAAGATCCGTCGATCCGCCAGCTCATGGACATCAAGCTCTACGTCGACGCCGATCCCGACATCCGCTTCATCCGCCGCTTGAAGCGGGACCTTACCGAACGGGGACGGACGCTCGACTCGATCATCCGGCAGTACGAATCAAGCGTGCGGCCCATGCACCTCCAGTTCGTCGAGCCCTCGAAACGCTATGCGGACCTGATCGTGCCCGAAGGCGGGTACAACTTCGTCGCCATCGACCTACTGAAGACAAAGATCCGCTCGCTCCTGAGCGAGACTCGATGACCCTGGATTGGACGCCGCTGCTTCGGTTCCCGCTCGAATGGGCGGCGCTCGCCCTGTTCGCCGCGGCCTGCGTCACGTGGGAGCGCGCCGGTGCGTCGGGGCTGGGTGTGGAAGGATGCGCGGCGTCCGCCATGATCGGCCTGGTCGTGGGATACGAATGGACGGATAGCTATCCCTTGGCACTCCTGGCAGCCGCCGGCGGGGCGGTCGTCTTCGCCCTCATCGCGGGGACGCTTCTCCAGCTTCTGCGCCCCGACCCCGCCGTGGGGTCGTTCTCGCTCAGCCTGATCCCCGTCTGCGGCCTGGGCCTGATGATGCGCGCGGGGCCGTACCGGCTTCTCCAGGCGGAGCCCCTTCCGGGCATCGTGCGCGGGTCGGCGCTCGCGGGAACCCCCTCAGAGAACCTCCTCATGAATCCCCTTCTCTGGTCGGCGCCCCTGGTCGTCGCGCTGGCCGCGTGGGTCCTGTGGCAGACGCCCTTCGGACTCCGCATGCGCGCCTTCGGCGAAGCCCCCTCGCTCCGGCTTCCCGGGACGCGGGCGGGCGCGTATCGCCTGGTCGGGCTGGTCCTGGGTTCGCTGTGGGCGTTTCCCGCCTCCGTTCTGCTGGTGACGGCCCATCGGGCCAGCCCCCCGGCGGGGACGACCTACCTGGCGCTGGCGTGCGTGGTGGCGTCGCGGTGGTCGCTTGCGTTCGCGATCCTGCTCGCCGCGGGGCCGGCGCTGTTGCGCGCGGTGCGTCCCGCCGCCGAGGGAACCGGGCTGGCCGTGGCGCTGGAAGCCGCGCCGTTTCTCCTGGCGCTCCTCTATCTGACCTTGCTGTCCCGGCGCGCGCTCCGCATGCCGGAAACGCGCCGCACGCGCGTCGATCCGGACGTGCTGTGAACCCGGCCGAAGCGGCCGCGCCGTGATGCCGCTCCCGCGCCCCCGGACGCCGGCGCCCGAGCCCGGCGATTCGGGCGTGTTCGACGTGGACAAAGCGCTCCGCGTCATCCGGAAGCGCACGCCGATCACGCCGCGCACCGGCCTGGTGCTGGGGAGCGGGTTGGGCGCCGTCGCGGACGGCGTGGCCTGGGACGCCGCGTTCCCGACAACCGACATTCCCGGCTTGCCGGTGCCCACGGTGGCGGGGCACGCGGGGCGGATCCTGATCGGCCGGTGGGCCGGAAGGCCGGTGGCCGTGGCCCAGGGGCGCTCGCACCTCTACGAGGGGTACACCGCCGAGGAAGTGACGCGGACGGTGCGGCTCTTCGCGGCGCTCGGGATCAAGTCGCTGGTGCTCACCAACGCCGCCGGCGGGATCGCGCCCCGCATGGCCCCGGGCACGCAGATGCTGGTCGAGGATCAGGTAAATCTCCAATGGCGCTCGCCGCTCCGGGTGCCCGCGGGCGCCGAGGCGCCCGTGACGCCGCCGCCCGCTCCACGCGGGCTCACCGCGCGCGCCGGCTATTCCGAGGAGCTGATGGCGAAGGCGGCGCGCGCCGCGGTGGTCGCGGGAGTGCGCCTGGAGCGCGGCGTGCTGGGCGTGGTGCTGGGCCCCTGCTACGAGACCGCGGCCGAGATCGCGATGCTGGAGCGGATGGGTGCGGATGTGGTGTGCATGTCCACGGCGGCGGAGGCCGCCGCCGCCGCGTCGCTCGGGATTCCCACCGTCGCCATCTCCTGCGTCACCAACTGGGCCACGGGGAGAAGCGCCGCTCGCCTCGCGCACGGCGACGTGACCGCTGCGGTCGCGACGGCCGCCATTCCCATGAAGAGCGTCCTGGAGCGGCTGATCCTGGCCCTGGCGTAGGGCGCGGCGCGCGGCTGCCGGCGTGAGGCGCGCGGGCTCACTTCACTTCGATTCGCTCGATCCGATCCCCGGGCATGATCCGCTCCACGACCTCCATCCCCGAGACCACGTCGCCGAAGACGGTGTAGCGCCCTTCCAGCCGCGGCTGCGGCGAGAGCGTGACGAACCACTGGCTCCCCCCCGTGTCCTTGCCCGAGAGCGCCATCCCCACGGTGCCCGTCTTGTAGGGCAGCTCGTTGTACTCGCAGGGGATCGCGTAGCCGGGGCCGCCCCACCCGTCGCCGCGCGGATCTCCGTCCTGGATCACGAAGTTGGGGACGACGCGATGGAAGGCGAGCCCGTTGAAGTAGCCCGAGCGCGCGAGCCGCGCGAAGTTCGCAACCGTGCGCGGAGCTTCCTTCGCGTCGAGCGCCATGACGAACGTGCCGCGCTCGGTGTGGACCGTGGCTCGCGAGGCGGGGTGGGCTGGAATCGGGTCCGCGCGGAGAGCGGGCGCGGGCACCCCCGCGACCGAATCGGGCGGGAGTCCCAGCGCGAGCGCCGCGGTCTCGCGGATCCGCCGCTCGGGGTCGCGCCGCGCGCCGCGGAGCGCCTCGAGCGCGGCCGAAGTCTTGAGCGCCGCGAGCGCCGTGGCCGCGGAGGCGGCGACGTCCGCGTCCTCGGGGCTTGCGCGCCGCGCGAGGAGCCGCGACAGATCGGGAACCGCGGTGGAATCGCCCAGCGAGCCCAGGGCTTCGGCCGCCGAAGCGGCCACGGTGAAGTCGCGCGACGAGAGCGCGCCGCGGAGCGCCGGGACGGCCGCGTGGCGGTCGCCGGCGCGCCGCGCGAGCGCCGAGGCCGCGCCGGCCGCTTGCGCGGGGTCGGACGCGTCGCGAAGCCGCGCCATCAAGACCTCCAGCGAGGCGGGGCCCGTTAGATCGCCCAGGGCGTCGATCAGGCCCGCGCGCAAGAACGGCGGAAGCAGGTCGAGCGATGGAGCGACTCGCGGCACGGCCGCCTCCCCCTCGATCTTCACGAGGGCGATGGCGGCCCCCTGCCGGACGCCGGTCGCCGTGTCGGCGAGGGCGGCCGTGAGCGGCGCGACGGAGGCCGAGTCGTGGAGCGCCCCCAGCGCCAGCGCCGCCTCCCATCGCGCCTGGGGATTCGGGTCGCGGAGGAGCAGGCGAAGCTTGGCCGCGGCGCCGGCGGCCTTGAGCACGCCGAGGGCGTGGGCTGCGTCCACGCGCACGCGCCAGGCGGCGTCGGTCAGCCGGCCCGCGAGCGCCGCCGCCGACGCGGAGTCGCCCACGTCGCCCAGCGAACGGGCCGCGATGGCCCGGGTCATGGCGTCCTTGTCTCCGAGCAGCGCGCGGAGCGCGGGGCCGGCGCGCCGGTCCCCGATCCGCCCGAGCGCGTAGGCCACACGCCATCGCATCTCGAAATGCGGGTCCTTGGCGGCCGTCGCGAGCGGGACGACCAGGCTGGAGTCGCGCGCGCGGCCGGCGGCGAGCGCCGCGGCCCAGCGGTCGGCGGGCCGCGGCGACGCCAGCGCCTTCGCCAGCGCCGGGGCCTCGCGACGCGCGCCCACGTAGCCGAGCGCCGTGATCATCGCGACTCGAGCTGCCGGGTCGACCTCGGCCGAGAGCCGCGCCGCGAGCGCCGGGGCCGCCGCGGAATCGCCGGCCAGGGCGAGCGCGAACGCAGCCTCGTGGCGCACCGCCGCCGAGCGATCGCGCAGGGCCAGGATCAGGACCGGGACCGAGCCGCGGTTCTGGATGCGGCCGAGCGCGCGGGCCGCGGAAGCGCGTTGCGTCGGCGTCGCGCCGGAGAGAAGGGCGCCGGCGAGACCCGTGGTATCCCGGAGCGCTTCCCGCTCGTTCACCGGGGGCAGCTCGGCGGGCTCCGCGTGCGCTGCGGGGACGATCCACCCTCCCGGACTCGCCGGAGTGAGCGCGGCGAGCGACGCGAATGCGGCGAGGAACACGAGCGCCCCTGCCCGGGCCCATGAACCCATCATCACCCCTCCTCTCGCTCCGCTTCCCATCACGCCCTCGCTCCGAGCAACCCGTCCACCGACTCGAGCACGCGCTCCACGCCCACCGACTCCAGGGAAGCGTCCTCCGCGCGAACCGTCCGCACGCGGTTCCCCACCGGCTTCCACTCGACCGGATTGGACCACCCGTACACGCCGACGGTCGGGCACCCGACCGCGCCCGCCAGGTGGAGGGGGCCGGTATCGTTTCCCACGTAGATCGCGGCGCGCGCGAATCTCGCGGCCAGTGCCGGGATTGTCTCTCCCGCCACCACCGGGAGAGGTCGCCCCAAGCGGCGCTCCATCGCGGCGGCGGTTCCGGAGTCTTGAGGTCCCTCGATAACCTGCACCTCGAGCCCGCGGCCGATCAGCGCCGCCGCGACCTGGGCGAAGCGGTCCGCGGGCCAGCGGTTCTTGGCCTTGCCCGCGCCGGGGTGAAGATACGCCACACCTGAGGGCGCGCGGGAAACGAGCGCGGGATCGGGGACGTAGTGCGGCGGCGGGGGCGCCGCCTCGGCGCCCGCGGCGCGGGCAAGCATCATCGAGACCTCCGATTGATGGAGCGCGCCCGTGGGATAGGGAATGGGGCGGGTCAGCGCCGCCCAGTCGCGCCGCGCATAGTGCGCGGAGTCGAACCCGACGCGCTCGCGCGCGGCCGAGCGCGCGACCAGGAGCGCCGCGCTCACCGAGTAGGATACGGTCGTGAAATAGAGGGCGAGGTCGGGAGGCGGGTCCAGGACCAGCGCGGCGCGAAGGGCGGCCAGCGCTCCGCGGCCGCGGAGCACGCGAATCTCATCGGCCCACGCCTGGCCCAGCACGGCCGGGGCGTTCTGCGCGCCGACGATCAGCGTCACGTGCGCTGCGGGATAGCGTTCGCGGATGGCCCGGATGGCCGGGACGTTGAGGAGGAGATCGCCGAGCTGGTTCTGCGGACGGAAGAGATGGATCCGGCGCGGAGCGTCGGGACGCATCAGCCCAGAGGAGGGACCGTCAGCTCTTGTCGGATTGGGGCGGGTCCGAGACCGACTTGAGGTTCATCCGCTCCAGCTCGAGCACCTTCACCAGGCGGTCGTGACAGCCCGCCGGCATCGAGGGATTCTCGATGTGCCGGTACAGCTTGATCGTCATCGTCAGGCTGTCGAAATGGGCCCGGCATTCGCCGCAGACGTGGAAGTGTTTGTGCATCTCCTGCGCGACTTCTTGTTTCAGATCCTCGTCGATGAATGAAGAGAGCGAATCCAGAACCTCGCGACACGTCATCATGATGCTTTGGCCCCCGTCGCCCGATTGGATTTTATCTCGCTGAAGTACTGCGCGAGACGGTTCCGCACCTTGAGGCGCGCCCGGTGGAGCCGGGACTTCACGGCGGCCACCGAAAGATCGAGGATCTCCGCCACGTCCGAATTGGACATCTCTTCGACGTCTCGGAGGATGAAGACCTGCCGGAATTCGTGAGGGAGCGACTCGATTGCCTCGTCCATGACCCTCTGCATTTCCTGGTTCAACAGCTGTTCGGCGGGCCCGGGGGCCCAGTCCGCGATGGCGATCGGCGTTTCCCGTTCGTCGGAGTCCTCGATGGACACCTGGGGAAGCTGTTTCTTGCGAAGTCGCATCAGCGCCGAATTCGCCGTGATGCGGTAGATCCAGGTCGAAAAGGTCGAGTTGCCCTTGAACGACTTGAGGCCGCGATACGCCCGGAGGAAGGTTTCTTGAAGCACATCTTCCGCGTCTTCCGGATTTCGAAGCATCTTCATCGCCAAGCTGTAGACCTTGGACTCGTACCGCGTGACGAGCTCTCCGAACGCGCGCTCGTCGTCCTGCTGCGCCCGTTTGACAAGTGCGTCGTCAGTCGCCGTTGTGGTCACGTACTCCTCAAGGATGGATGCGGGTACCCAGCAACAGGTTCCAAGTAACCTGGTCCGAGGCTACGGAGGTTGGGGGGTGGGTGTCAAGAAGTGCGGGGGGCGCGAGCCCCGGCAGCGACTTAGGCGGGCTGGACAACGCGCGTTTCGGAGCTTTCTTCGCGAGGGCGCCCGATGCCGTGGCGCCGCATCTTGCAACGCAGGCTGCCGCGGCCGATGTGGAGGAGCCGGGCCGCCTCGACCACGTTCCCGCCGCTCTTTTCCAGGGCGCTCTCGATCGCCGCCTTCTCCAGGGCCACGAGCGAAATCCCCTGGGCGGGAAACCGCAGGCCCAGATCGCCGAGGTCGGAATCAGCCAGAGCGCGCGGCTCGATCACGGGGAGAGCCAGCTCGGCCGGCCCCATCTCCTCGACGCGCGACAGGAGGACCGCGCGCTCCACCGCGTTCATCAGCTCCCGCACGTTGCCCGGCCAGGGATACCGGGCCAGCGCGCGCTCGCCCTGCGCGGAGAGCCGCGCGGTGCGGCCCAGCTTCCGGGCGACCCGCTCGGTGAAGAGCCGCGCCAGGAGGACCACGTCGCCGTCCCGATCGCGCAACGGCGGCACTTCGATCGGGACCACGTTCAGGCGGTAGTAGAGATCCTCGCGGAAGCGTCCCGCGCGCACTTCCTCGGAGAGGGATCGGTTGGTGGCGGTCAGGATGCGGACGTCCACGGGAATGTCGCGCGAACCGCCCACGCGCCGGACGATCTTCATGTCCAGGAACTTGAGGAGCTTCGCCTGGAGGGTCAGCGGCAGCTCGCCGACTTCGTCGAGGAACACCGAGCCGTGCTCGGCGGCTTCGAAGAGGCCGACCCGCTGCTGGGTCGCGTCGGTGAACGCGCCCTTTTCGTGGCCAAAGAGCTCGCTCTCGAGGAGCTCGCGGGGGATCGCGGCGCAGTTGATCTCCATGAACGGGCCGTGCCCTCGCGGGCTCTCGCCGTGAATCGCCCGGGCGAAGAGCTCCTTGCCCACGCCGCTCTCGCCCAGGATGAGCACGGAGGTGGCGCTGCTCAGGGAGACGCTCTGGGCCAGCTCGACCGCATGGCGGATCGCGGGGCTCTCGCCCAGGATCCGGTCGAAGCGGAACTCCTGCTCCACGCGGGCGCTCTCCCGCTGCTCGCGCGCCTGCTGCACCACGCTCTTCGCCGCGGTCTGAAGCAGGCTGTCCATCGCGCTGACGCGGAGCGGCTTCAGGAAGATGTTCCGGATGCCGCTCGCGTTCATTTCCGCCGCGTCCGCGGCATCCTCGCGGTCCAGCCACAGGGCCAGCTGCATCCGGGGCCACGATTCTTTGAGATGGAGAACGTCGTCTCTGCGGTCCTCCGGGTCGGTGTGGTCCCGGACCCCGAAGTCGAGGATGCCCAGGGTGAACGACGACTCTTCGTGCGGAGAGCGGAGGAACTCCTCCACGGTGGCCGCGACGACGACGGACGCGTTCTGCCGTTCCAGGTGGGCTTGCAACGCCTCCCGCTCCGGTCCCGGCGGCATGATGACTGCGACGTTTAGATTCAAGGAGTTACGGTCCCTCCCTCAGGGCACGGACGGGGCGCGTCCATGACGGGAAGGATATCGGCCGGCCGGGGGCGGATGCTTAGCGGGATTCCACGGCCTGCGGGGCGGGATCAGCGGGTGATGCGCCCGAAGCGGAAAGCGGATGCCGGTCGGCTCCGGCATCCGCGTGGGTCTACGAAGAGGGCGCTATCGGCCCGGAACGTGGCAGGTCGGCGCGATCCCCTTCTTTTCGAAGTAGCGCTGGTGGTACTCCTCGGCTCGGTAGAAGGGCTCGGCCCGGACGATCTGCGTCACGATCGGACGGCGGAAGCGACGCTCGGCAGTGAGCGCTGCTGCCTTCGCGCGCGCGGCCGCTTCCTGCTCCGGCGTGTGGAAGAAGATCGCCGAGCGGTACTGCTCGCCCACGTCCGGTCCCTGGCGGTTCGGCGTGGTCGGATCGTGGTTCTCGAAGAAGATCCCGAGCAGCTCCTCGAAGGTCACCTGCGACGGGTCGTAAGTCACCTCGACCGCTTCGGCGTGGCCGGTGCGCCCGGTGCACACTTCCTTGTAGGTTGGATTTTCGGTGTGGCCGCCGGTGTACCCGACGGCCACGTCCGAGACGCCTTTCACGGCGCGAAACGTCGACTCGACGCCCCAGAAGCATCCCGCGGCAAAGGTCGCTTTCGCGCCGGTGGCCACTTGCTTCGAATCCGCGTGCATCGATTGCTCCTAATGGGTCCCAGTCTTCGCCGGCTCCTTCGCGGGCTCCTTCGCGGGCTCCGCCTTTTCTTGAATCTTTTCCTGGTTCTCGGCGGCCGGGGTCTCGTGCTTCACGGAGATGACCTTACCGTTCATTGCATTGACCAGAACTTCATCGATGCCCGTCTTCCCCGCCACCGCGATGTCGAACGAGTAGACAAGCTTTCCCTTCTCGTGCTCGAGCTCCGAGGACTTCACGCTCCCACCCGGAACCCGGGCCAGGGCGGTCGCGCGAGCCTTCTTCATGGACACCTTGGGGTGGTGCGACGGCGTCGCCGCACTTGCCGTGCCCGTCGCGAGAAGAGCCACCAAAGCCGCTGCTGCAAGACCGTTCATCCGTGACATAGCTACCTCCTGATGTAGCGTTACTTCACCACTTCAAAGTCCGCGTCCACGGCGCCGTCATCGCCTTCCTTCTTGCCCGACGGCGCTTCGGGCTCGCCTCCGACCGGACCCTGGCCGGCTGCGCCTCCGGGGCCTCCGGATCCGGCGGATCCGCCGGATCCTGCGCCAGCATACAGCCGCCCCGAGACCTCGCTCCATACGCTGTTCAGGGTTTCGGTCGCCGACTTGATCTGCTCGTTCTGGCCCGCCTCGATCGCGCGCTTCAGCTCGGCCAGCGCGTTCTCGACCTTGGCGCGGTCGGCCCCGTCCATCTTCTCCGAGAGCTCCTTGAGATTCTTCTCCGTCTCGTACGCGAGCATGTCGCCGCGGTTCTTGACCTCGATGCCCTCGCGCTTCTCCTTGTCCTCGGCCGCGTGGGCTTCCGCGTCCGCGACCATCTTCTTGATCTCCTGCTCGTTCAGGCCGCCGCCCGCCTCGATCCGGATCTTCTGCTCCTTCCCGGTCGCCTTGTCGCGCGCCGTCACGTGCAGGATGCCGTTTGCGTCGATGTCGAACGTCACCTCGATCTGCGGAATGCCGCGCGGGGCCGGAGGGATGCCGGTGAGCTGGAACCTGCCGATCGTCTTGTTGTCCTGGGCCAGCTCCCGCTCGCCCTGGAGCACGTGGATCTCCACCGCCGGCTGGCTGTCGGCCGCCGTCGAGAAAACCTCCGTCTTTTTCGTCGGGATCGTGGTGTTCCGCTCGATCAGCTTGGTGGTCACGCCGCCCAGGGTCTCGATGCCCAGGGAGAGCGGGGTCACGTCCAATAGGAGCACGTCCTTCACGTCCCCCGCCAGGACTCCGCCCTGGATCGCCGCGCCGATGGCGACGACCTCGTCGGGGTTCACGCCTTTGTGGGGCTCTTTCCCGAAGAGCTTCTGCACCGTGTCCTGCACCTTGGGCATGCGCGTCGCGCCGCCGACGAGAACCACCTCGTCGATGTCGGACACCTTGAGACCCGCGTCGTCGAGCGCCTTCTTGCAGGGCGTGGTCGTGCGCTGGATCAGGTCGTCCACCAGCTGTTCCAGCTTGGCGCGCGTCAGGGTGACGTTCAGATGCTTGGGCCCGCTGGCGTCCGCCGTGACGAACGGCAGGTTCACGTCGGTCTGCATGACGCTCGAAAGCTCGATCTTCGCCTTCTCCGCGGCCTCCTTGAGCCGCTGCAAGGCCATCGGGTCCTTCCGGAGATCGATCCCCTCCTGCTTCTTGAACTCGTCCGCCAGCCAGTCGATGACGCGCTTGTCGAAGTCGTCGCCGCCCAGGTGGGTGTCGCCGTTCGTCGACTTGACCTCGACCACGCCGTCGCCCAGGTCGAGGATCGAGATGTCGAACGTGCCGCCGCCCAGGTCGTAGACCGAGATCTCCTCGTCCTTCTTCTTGTCGAGGCCGTAGGCCAGCGCGGCCGCGGTCGGCTCGTTGATGATGCGCTTCACGTCCAGGCCGGCGATCCGGCCGGCATCCTTGGTGGCCTGGCGCTGCGCGTCATTGAAGTAGGCGGGGACGGTGATGACCGCCTCGCTCACCTTAACGCCCAGGTAGTCCTCCGCGGTCTGCTTCATCTTCTGGAGAATCATGGCGGAGATCTCGGGAGGCGTGTAGTCCTTGCCTCCCAGGACGATCAGCACTTCGTCGGATGGCCCCTTCTTGACCTCGTAGGGGACGTTCTTGATCTCCTCGACGACCTCGGAGTACTTCCGGCCCATGAAGCGCTTGATCGAATAGACGGTATTCTTCGGATTGGTCACGGCCTGACGCTTCGCGACCTGGCCGACCAGGCGTTCGCCTGTCTTCGTGATTGCCACGACGGAGGGGGTTGTTCGGGCTCCCTCGGAGTTCGGAATCACGACCGGCTCGCCGCCCTCCATGACGGACACGCACGAGTTCGTCGTGCCGAGGTCGATCCCTATGATCTTTCCCATGTTCCCTCCACTATCGGGCTGAACCGCTCTATTTCGCGACTTTGACCGGGATCTCCCGAGCCTTGGCCTGCTCGGACTTGGGGATCGACAGCTCCAAGACGCCGTTCTTGTAGAGCGCCTCGATCCGGCTCTCGTCCACCAGGTGGCCCAGCGCGAACGACCGCTCGAACACGCCGTACACGCGCTCCACGCGGTGGTAGGTCGTTCCCTTGTTCTCCTCGTCCCGCCGCTTCTCGCCGCGAATGGACAACTGATTATCCTCGATGGTGATCGAGATGTCTTCCAGCTTCATCCCCGGCAACTCGGCCCGGACGACGTAGGCCGCCTCCGACTCCTCGACGTCGACGCGCGGTTGCCGCACCCTCGGCGCCTCCGAGTCGATCCCGCGGCCCAGGAACTCGTCCACGAAGCGCGTCATCTCATCCCGAACGGGATTCCAGCGAGTGATTGCCATGCTTGCCTTCTCCTTTTCTAGATTGGTGTAACTTGGCTACGGACCCCGCCGCAGCCTCATTTCCAAGAGACATAGGCAGCATGTGTGCCAATTGACACAATGCGTCATAATCCAATGGTATCAGATCGCTTATCGGCTAGCTGAGGGAGTCGGTGATTTATTAGATGTTCCATTATGGTACCTGATTCGTACCAAAATAGAATATTACAGCGAATACTGTTTCATTTTGCGCCACAGCGTCGAGCGAGAGATGCCCAGAGACCTGGCTGCGCGCGTGGTATTTCTCGCGAAGTGGATGAGTGCCCGCCGAATGTGCTCCGCTTCCATCTCCGTCAGGGACATGTCGGCCCGATAGGGAAACGCGTCTCCCTCCGAGAGCATTGGAACCGGCTCCTCACGAAATGCTGGCGGAAGGTCCAGATGCGTGATCTCGCCGTGCTCGGCGAGGGTGACTCCCCGCTCGATCGCGTTCTCCAACTCGCGCACGTTGCCCGGGTAGTCGTAGCGGAGCAGGTAGTACTGGGCCCGCTCGGTGAAGTGGTCCACGCGCTTCCCCAGGCGGCGCGCGTAGCGCTGCCGGAAGTACCCCGCGAGAACGGGGATGTCCTCGCGTCGCTGCCGCAGCGGCGGAACTTCGATGGTGAAGACGCTGAGGCGATAGTAGAGGTCTTCCCGGAGCTTCCCCTCGCGAAGCGCGCCCGTCAGGTCGCTATTGGTCGCGGCGACCACGCGGGCGTCCACGTGCTCCGCCTCGCCCCCGCCGACGGGACGCACCTCTCCGCTCTGGAGGGCGCGGAGCAGCTTTGCCTGGACCGCCAGCGGCATCTCGGCCACTTCGTCCAGGAAGAGGGTGCCGCCGTCCGCTTGCTTCAAAAGGCCTGGCCGATCGGCTACCGCGCCGGTGAAGGAGCCCCGGACGTGTCCGAAAAGTTCGCTCTCGAAGAGGCCCTCGGGGATGGCGGCCGCGTTCACCGTGATGAAGGGGCGGTGCGCGCGGCGGCTCTGCAGGTGGATCGCGGTCGCGACCATCTCCTTCCCCGTCCCACTCTCCCCGGTGATGAGCACGGTGCTCTCGGTCGGAGCGACCTTCTCGATCAGCCGGAAGATGCGCTGCATCTGGGGACTCACCCCGATCATGTTCTGGGTGAAGCCCCGCCCGCGCGGCTCCTCGATGACCGGCTCCGATTCCCAGAGACCCCTGGTCTCGGGATCCGAGGAGGCAAGCTCCGCGGCCGTGCGTTGACCGGGCGGGGTCGTCTTCCTAGAATCGCCGGCGTCCCTCGGCACGGAACGCGGATCTCTTTGGCGCGCACTCATTGGATCGGGTTCATCCTCCGCCCTTCATGAAACATCGGATTCTTCTCCTCGCTCTGGGTCTGGCCGCTGCGGTTCCGCTGGCCCTGCTCGCCACCCTGGGAGATCTGGCCGCGCGCGCCCCGCTGATGCTGGCCCTATGGGGCGGCGCGCACGCGATCTACCTCTTCGCCTCGTGGCTCGCGGTGCGCGGCCCAGCCCACGATGCCGGGACAGGCGAACCCTCGCGGGCCGGCGAGCTTCGATGGGGCCCGATTGTCGGGATCCTGGTCGTCGGGCTGGTCCCGCGCCTGGCCCTGCTCACGGCGCCGCCCAGCCTCTCCGGGGACCTGTACCGCTACCTCTGGGATGGCCGTCTTGTCGCTCACGGTGTAAATCCGTATTCGATGGCGCCGGCTGATCCGGGCCTCGCCCGCTTTCGCGACGGGCTGTTTCCCCTCCTGAATCACGCGTCCGTGCCTACCGTCTACCCGCCCGCCGCGCAGATCCTGTTCGCGGGAGCCGCGCTTCTGGGCGCCACGCCGCTCGCCTGGAAGCTGTTGCTATTCCTGCTGGAAGCGGCCCTGGTGGCCGTCCTGATATCCCTACAGAAACGCCGACGGCTCCATCTGGAGCGGCTCCTACTCTACTACTGGAATCCGCTCGTCATCGTCGAGTGCTACGGGAGCGGGCACGTCGACCTCGCCGCGGCCGCCCTCCTTCTGGCCGCGATTTACCTGCAGGAGACGGGCCGTCGGACCGCCAGCGGGCTCTATTTTGGTGCGGCAATCGTTACAAAGTGGATTCCCATCCTCCTGGTCCCAGCACTTCTCCGGAGGCGGGCCTGGAGCGTGCTTGCGTGGGCGGCCCTTCTGGCGGCCGTCCTCTACGCGCCTTTTCTCCCGGCGGGAGCGAGTCTGGTGGAAGGGTTGCGCATCTATGCACGTCACTGGGAATTCAACGGGCCGCTCTACGCCCTCCTCAGACCCCTGTTCCGGACGGGAGATTCGCCGCGCCTGATCCTGGCCGCGGGCCTGGCGGTCGCGACTGTGGCGATCGCCTGGCGCGCCCGATCCCTGAGCGGCGCCGCTCTGGCGACCTGGGCGGCCTTTCTCCTGTTCTCGCCGACGGTCTATCCCTGGTACCTGATCCCGGCCGTCGCCCTCCTTCCGCTTCACCCGGATGCGGGGCTGCTGCTGTTCTCCGGCACCGTCGCCCTGACCTACGCACCCCTCGCGGCGTATCGCGCGACGGGAGCCTGGAGGCTGCCCGGCTGGGTCATGGTCGTGGAATACGGAACGTGGGCTGCCGTGGCGGCGGGATCGTGGTGGCTCTCCCGACGGTCCGCCGCAGCCGCCCGCGCCGGCCACCGGCGCGGGTGCTGATCCGCCGCTACGCGCGCCGCACGGCGTGCAGCACGGAGACCAGGCCGACGTAGAGGAACCCGGCCATGTAGAGGAGGAGAAACGGGAGGGGGGCGAACAGGCGGGCGTGGGCCAGAGAGATCATGGCCCACGCGAAGTAGAGGCCCATTGAGATCTCGACGCCGGCCCAGGCCGTCACCGGCGAGCGATAGCGCTTGCCGCTCCAGCCGTCTCCCCGGCGCTCGATGCTGAACTTGGGCGTGCGCTGGAAGTCGCTCGCTCCGCCCACAAGGCCGGTGATCACCGCCCGGGTGTTGTTCACCGCGAGCCCCAGCCCCAGCGTGAGCACGAAGGGGACGAACCGAAGCTGCCGGCGCCAGTCGCGGCGCGTGGCCCGCTGGGCCGCCGCGAAATAGACGAGGGCGGGGATCGACGCGGTCAGGAACAGAGCCGCGTCCACCACCGTGAAGAGGAGACTCTTCGCCTCGATCCGCGCGATCACGACCGGATACGCAAGGGCGGAAACCAGGAACAGGAGCACGTAGGCCACATTGACCGTCAGATGAAAGGTGGCCTCGATCTTGACCGGAAGCGGAAGGCGCGAGCGCCAGACCGACGGAAGGAGCTTCCGCGCCACCTGGATCGAGCCCTTCACCCAGCGATACTGCTGGGTCTTGAACGCGTTCATCTCGACGGGCAGCTCGGATGGGCAGCCAACCTCCGGGGCGAACACGAAACGCCATCCCTTGAGCTGCGCGCGATAGGAGAGGTCGAGGTCCTCGGTCAGCGTGTCCCACTGCCACCCGCCTGCTTCCTCGATGCACCGCTTGCGCAGGATCCCCGCGGTCCCGTTGAAATTGAAAAATCGCCCGCCGCTCATGCGCGCGGCGTGCTCGATCACGAAGTGGCCGTCCAGGGAGATCGCCTGCGCCTGGGAGAGCAGGGAGTAGTCCTGGTTCAAGTGCCGCCAGCGCGCCTGCACCATCCCGACGTCCGGCTCGTTCAGGTACGGGACCAAATCGCGCAGGAAAGACGGCGGCGGCACGAAATCGGCGTCGAAGATCGCGAGCAGGTCCCCCTTCGCGCGGAGCAAGCCGTGCTGGAGCGCTCCCGCCTTGAAGCCGTCGCGCGCCGCGCGGCGCAGGTGGACCACGTCGTGTCCGCGCTCCACGAGGTCGGCCGCTTTCGCGGCCACGAGCGCGCTGGTACGGTCGGTCGAATCGTCGAGGATCTGGATCTCCAGGCGTCCGGCCGGATAGTCCATAGCGGCCGCCGCGTCCAGAAGCCTCTCGGCCACGTAGCGCTCGTTGTAGACGGGGAGCTGGATCGTGACGCGCGGCCACGTCTCGGGCGGATCGGGCCGCGCCGCTGGCCGGGCGCGGCGGCGGAAGAGCCGGAGGAGATGAACCCTGTGGATGCCGTACGCGGCGAGCAGGCCCCAGAGAACCAGGTGAAGGGCGAGGAGGGAGTTCCGGGCGGCCGCGGGCATCGCATCGAGGAACGGTTGCATCGGAGCGGCCATCCTACGCCGCACCGCGGTTGCCGTCACCCCTTCACTCTGGTAGCGTGCGGTCCGGGTCGGGAGCTGTTCGGGGGAGGGGAGGACCGGTGGCGCGCGCGTTCGTGGTGGGCAATGGGACGGTCCTGGCGGCGGGGGACGCTTTCGGCACGTTGCACGAGATTTACGCGCCCCACTTCGCCCCCGAGCAGCAGCTTCTCCGTCACCCGGCCCGCGTCGGCCTCAGCGTGGACGGCTCCTTCCGCTGGCTCGACGAATCCGCGCAAGCCGTCGCCTCGCGCGGCGACGGAACGCCCATCGCCGACGTCTCCCTCAGCTGTGCCGCGCCCCCGCTGGAAATCTGGATCGAAACCTTCGCCGACTCGCGGCTTCCGCTCCTGGTGCGGCGGGCCGAGGTGACCAACCGCGACGACCGGTCCCACGACTTGAGACTCGCCTTCCACTATGACTTTCACCTGGCGGCTCGGGGGCGTGAGACGGCCGCGCGCGACGCCGCCACCGGCGGCGTGGTCCACCACGGGGGCCGGCGCGCGCTTCTCCTGAACGCGATCGGGCCCGATGGCGCCGGCGTCCCCCTGGTCACGATCGGAGGCGCGCGGGGCGGATCGGACTCGGTGCTGGGCATTCCCATCCCGCTCGCACCGGGCGAATCGGCCATGGTCACGACCTGGATCGCGGCGGCTCGAACCGTTCCCGAGGCGCGGCGGGTGGACGCGGAGGCGCGGCGGGTGGGGGTGCCCGGGCTGCTTGGCCGCACGCGGAGCTTCTGGACGGCCTGGGCGAGCACGGGGGCGCGCGAAGACGGGGACCTGCCCGAGGAGGCGCGCGATCTCTACGCGCACGGGCTCTTGGTGCTGCGGCTCTTGCAGGCGCCCTCGGGCGCGCTTCTTTCCGCGGTCGAGGAGAGCGCCGCTGGGCCGGAGGAGCGGTGGTGCCGCCTGCGCGACGCCGCTCCGGCGGCTGACGCGCTGGGCCGCGCGGGCTACGCGAGCGCCGCGCGCCGCTACTTCCAGTTCACCGCCGCCTCGGCCCGCGAGTCGGGCGAGCTGGCCGCGGTGCTCGACGCCGACGGCGCTCCCGCGCCGGCCCCGGAGCACGCGCTCCGCTCGGTGGAGGGGATCGCGATCCACCTGTGGGCCGCGGCGCGCCACTTCGAGCGCGAGCGGGACGCGGAATTCATCGCGCCGATCTACGAGGAGTCGCTGGCGCCCGCGGCGGAGCGGCTGGCCGCCTCGGCCGACCCGGCGCTGGGACTCCCCATCGCGGCCGACTTCTGGGGCGAGCGCCGCGGCGCCCACGCTTCGGTCGCGGCGGCGGTCCGAGGCGGCCTCCGGGCCGCCTCGCGGCTGGCCGCGTTCTTCGGCGAGACGGCGCGCGCACGGGCCTGGACCTTGGCGGCGGATCAAGCCGCCCGCTCCGCCGCGGTCTCTCTCTACGACGCGGAGCGCGGCCGGTTCCTGCGCTCGATCGTCGCGGAACAGGGCGGGCGTCGCGCCGACACCACGCTCGACGCGTCCCTGCTCCGGCTGGGGCTTCTCGACGATCTCGAGCCCGAGGATCCGCGGGTTCGGAGCACCGTGGCCGCCGTGCGCGCGGCGCTCTGGGTGCGCGCCGGCGGCGGACTCGCGCGTCACGAAGCGGATGCCGCCGGAGCGGGAATGGAACCGGGACACGCGGGGCGCGCCTCGGTCGTGGCGACGCTATGGCTGGCCCAGCACGCGATCCGCTCGGCGCGGAAGCTGCAGGATCTGGAGGGAGCCCGCGTCCTCTTGCTCTGGACGTCGGCGCGAGCGGGAGGGGTCGGACTGTTATCGGAGACCGCGGCCTACGTCACGACGGTGCTCGACTACCGCGAGCGGGCACGCCTGCTCTTGCGCTGCGACCGGTGCGGCGAGCCGGCTCCGGCGCGGCGGGCACGACGGGCCGCGGAGCGGAACGTCGCCTCACTTCCAGGTATCGTCGCTCACCTGTAGCGTCACGGCCAGGCGCAGGAACTTCTCCCGGAGGCCGAGGGCGTCCCGGTCGCCGCGGGACCCGGCCTCCAGGGTGAAATCGACCGACCCGCCGCGATCCTGGCTCCGGATCCCGGTCCCCAGCGAGACCGTCCACTCCTTCACGCCCACGGACCCGCCCGAGACGTCCCCCGCACCCGCTGGCGGAAGGAGATCGGGCCATTTGAGGATGCTCCCGCCGACCCGAACGGGCAGACGCTTCAAGAACGAGGTCTCTCCGGGCGGCGGGAGCCACTCGATACCGAAGCCGTAGCGCTCCAGTGCCCGGAAATCGACGAGGTCGCTCTGGACGGCCTCCTTGTCCCAGTTCGCACGGCGGTACTGGGCGGCGATCTTGAGACGCTCGGTCACGGAACCCGCGGCCCCCACCGTGAATCCGGACGGGATCAGGAGCGACTGGTGCTCGCGGCGCACGAAGCTGCCCGCGGTGCGCTGCGTCGTGGTCAGGGGCAGCCGCCGCGCCATCTCGTAGACGCCGCCCAGGGCCCACCCGCCACGGTGCAGCTGGGCCCCCAGGCGCCAGCGTCCCTGGTGCTCCCAGCTCGCCTCCAGCGTGTCGCGTGTCGTGGCCAGGGCCGTGTCCGCGAAGTCGCGCACCCAATCCTCGCGGAAGCTCCCCGCGATCACCTCGTAGTCCGCGCCGACGTTCAACATGGAGTTCAAGCGCCGGGCCATCGTGATCCGGATCAGATCGATTCCGCCGACGCCGTCGATGCGAAGCGTGGACGTCGTTCCCGAAGTCTCCGGCCGGTCGATGCCGAAGCGCGCGTTCGTCCCCACGAGATAGGCTGCGCCGACCGTGAACTTGCCGGGAAGGCGGATCAGCGCGCGGAGCGACGGGATCGCCGTGTCGTGCGCGGTCTCCGATCCCGACGAGAGCGATTCCACGCGGCGCGATTCCGGGAGGATGGTCCCCTCGAGCACCAGGTGCTCCACCTCTCCGACGGAAGCCGGGTTCACGAGAGAAAAATTGCGGGGACCGTGCTCCGCCGCTCCCGCGCCTCCCAGGGCCCGCAGCCGCGCCGACTCCTCCAAGGACGGCTCGCCCAGGCCCCCCACCGAGAGCGCGGAGGCGCCCCAGGCGGCCGGCGCGGAGCCCAGGCAGAGGCAGGCGAAAAGGATCGCGACGGTACGGGTCATCTCAGAACCTCTCCGGCGGCGGCGTGGTGGTGCTGATGCGGAGGACCGGGGGCTTCGCCGATTCGCGGGAGAGCAGGCGAATCTCGGGGTGAAGGAAGCTGTCCGTGACGCGCAGGAGAACTCCCTGGTTGATGGCCGGATTCAAGGACCACTCCCGCGCCACGGAGGGCGGGATCAGGACAACGAGCGAATCTCCCGCGCTCCGCACGCGATAGGCGGAAATGGTCGCGAGCGGGGTTGTGTCCAGACCCAGGCCGCTGTCGGCGGCGACGCCCTCGGTCCAGGCATTCCGGATGCGGTAGACCTTGATTTCCACCGCCTCGTCGGAGGGAAACGCGGGAACGGTCGGGTCCAGATGGGCCACGATCTTCGCCCCGTTGATCGAGTATCCAGCCGGCGGTGGGGCGACCGGGCCACGGAAGATCGTCTCCGCGCGGAAGAGGCCGCCAAGCGGGAGGGCCGTCTCGCTCCCCGAAAGGGGCGGTAGCGGCGAGTGCACCGACATGTCGGTCGGGAGCTTGGTCACCACCTTGGTCGTGTCGGAAAGCCCACCGACCATGTGGTGGTAGACGATTTCGATGCGGCCCGTGCCGGCTCTGAATCCTCGCACCCCCTGCACTCCCTGGGACGGATCCAGGTAGAGCACGAACCCCGGAAACGACGGATCCCTCGCCCAGGCACGCACCAGGGGGAATACGCCCGACCCCAGGTCGATGGTGAACGGCGCGAGGGCGTCCGGCCCGTCGCCCAGGAACGTTCCGATCGGGGGATCGGGCCACGCGACGTTCGTGGTGTCCCAGGCGGCGCCCGCGGTGCTCAACGAGTAGCGAGTGCCTCCCGGCGGGAGGTCCTCGGCCACCAGGCTGTCGAACTCCACCCGGAAGAACACGGAGTCGATTCCCACCGTCGCGTCGTTCGAATCGGGAAGGACCCAGGAGGCGGTTCGAAAGAGCGACCGCGCTTCGTAGGTTCCGCGCAAGCCGACCAGAAGCGTCGCGCCCCGGACCGGCGTCGCGAGCGGCGGGACGGCCGTATCCCGATCCACGAGGGTGTCCCCCGTCGACGTTGTGCCCAGCCCCGCGGTTCCCCGGTGGAGCCGTTCGTTCCCCGTGATGCGGGCCGCGCGCTCGGAGCACCCGGCGAGGAGGGCGCCGACGATCACGAGAAAGGCTATGGAGCGCGAGATGGGGGCGGCGACGGTCGGGAATCGGTTGGGGTGCACGGTCGCCATGATAATCCCTTGGCGCTTCGGGCGCTAGCCGGGACCGCGCGCTCCCCGCGAGTCCGTTCGGGCTCCAGTTTCCGCCGCTTCTTGCCGATAGCGAAGAAGCCTTGTCCCTAGTCGGCGACCGGAGAGCGAAATCACATGGTGGAACAACGATCGGGAGCCCTCGGGTCCAACTCCGCGGTCCAGGGCTCGAATACCGGGGCCCCGGCCCTGAGCCGCCAGGCTCTCGCGCGCCGGATCGTGGCCGGGACGGTGGCCTGGGCGACCAGCCTGTCGCTCCTCGCCATCGTCGCCGCCTGGCTCCTCGGTGGGATTGCCGACCCCGACAGGCTCCCCGCCGCGATCATCGCGGGAGCGATCGCCGTCCTCGCGATCGCCGCGCTCGCGGCCTATCACGCCAGGAAGAGCCTCGCCCAGATGGACCGCCTGCGCGGCCTCTCGGCCCAGATCGCGATCTATAGGGTGGGAGACGTTCTCGCGGGGGCCGAGTCGGACGAAGAGCTGGTTCGATGCGCCCTGGACGCCGTGGCCAGCGGAAGCGGGATCGGGCACTGGGCCATGTACCTCCGCGACCCCCTGGGCGGGGCGCTTCGGCTCTTCGCCACACGCGGCCTGCCGCCCGACGCCGACAAGGAGTTGGTACCCGACGCCATCTCGCGCCGGGCCGTGTCTCCGGCGAGCCGCGCCGCCTGGCAGGGCGACGCGGTGGTCTCCACGGAGAGCACTGGCGCCCCCGCTTACGAGTTCGCGCCCCGCACGCCGGGCCTCAGCGCGACGCCGACCGTCGTCTCCGTCCCCCTCATGGATCGGAACGAGACGGTCGCCGTGCTCCAGTGCTTTTTTTCACGCGACCGGCGCGTGGAGGGCGAGGACCTGGCTCTGATCCGATGGATGGCCACCCAGGTCTCCGTCGGCTTGAAGCGGATCCGGATGGAGCGCCGCGACCAGATGCTCGCCCACTTCACGATGGGCACCGGCGAGATCCTGCTGGGTCTCGACCTCGCCGGCTCGGTGACCTACGCGAACGCGGCGGCCGAGAAGGCGCTGGGGGCGGCGGCGGGCGGGCTTGTGGGACGGCCGCTCGAGGCGATCGCGGTGTTCGGCGCGGGGAAGGGGCCCTTCGGATTGGTCGGCGACCCCGAGGGCGTGCGGGAGTTCGCGGGCGAGGTCTGGTTTCTCCGCGGCGACGGAACGCGCTTTCCCGCCGAGGTCCGAATCTCGCCCACGCGCGACCGCCACGGCCACCTGAATTCGCTGGTGCTGGTCGGGCACGACGTGACCGAGCGGCTGGAGCGGGAGGCGGAGCTGAACAGCCGCACGCGCGAGCTGGGGCTCTTGAACGAGCAGCTCCAGCGGGCGGTCACCGCCCTCGAGGAGGCCCGCCGCGCGCAGAGCGAGTTCGTCGCGAACACGTCGCACGAGCTCCGCACGCCGCTGAACGCGGTGATCGGCTTCGCCACGCTGATCGAGCAGGCCGACTACCACTCCGACGACGAGGCCCGCGACTTCGCGCTCCGGATCCGCCAGAGCGCGGAGCACCTCCTGGGACTCTTAAACGACATTCTGGACCTGGCCAAGGTCGAGGCGGGGCGCTTCCAGCTATCGATGACCCTGGGAGATCTCCGCACCCCGGTGCGGGAGGCGCTGGAGGCCGTCGCCCCCCTGGCGTCCGGGCGGGGACTCCGCATAGATCCCGAGCTTCCAGAGGGTTCCCTCCCGGCCCTGTTCGACCCGGTCCGCGTCCGGCAGGTCGTGATGAACTTGCTTGGGAACGCCGTGAAATATACCGATAAGGGGACTGTCCGGATCCGCGCCTGGCGCGACGACGCGTCGGGAGAGTCGAGGGTCCAGATCGTGGACACCGGCGTGGGGATCTCCAAGGAAGGGCAGCGCCGCCTGTTCGCGAAATTCGGGCGGGTCGATCTCACCCTCGCTGGGCGGCGGGCCGGGACCGGCCTGGGCCTCGCGATCTCGAAGGCGTTGGTTCACGGAATGGGCGGAACGATCACCGTCGAGAGCGACGGCGTGGGACGCGGCACTCGGGCGACGGTCACGTTCCCCGCGCCGTCGGCGGCTCCCGAGACCGTGCCCGTCGAATAGGAGAGCGCATGCAGGTCCGGATCTTGGTCGTGGAAGACGACCCGATGAACGCCAAGCTCTTCCAGCTGATCCTGGCGCGGAAAGCGGGCTATCAGGTCGAGGTGACGGAGAACCCGGTCCTGGTGCTGGAGCGCGCGCGCGCCGGGGACGTGGACCTGATCATCATGGATGTCTCCCTGTCCAACAGTGAGTTGGATGGGAAGCCGGTTGACGGCTTGGAAATCTCGCGCCGGCTGAAGCGCGATCCCGCCGCGGCCGGGATCCCCATCCTGCTCGCCACCGCGCACGCCATGAAAGGCTCCCGCGAGAGTTTCCTTCGCGCCTCGGGAGCCGACGATTACATCTCCAAGCCGATCCTGAGCGCCGACGAGCTGATCGGCAAGATCCAGGCCCTGATCGAGAAGAGGGACCATGCCGTACCGCGTCCTCCTGGTTGACGACGAGTCCCACAACCGGAAGCTCCTCCGCATGGTCCTCCGGAAGGGAGAGTACGAATTCCTGGACGCCGAGGACGGGCGCCAGGCGCTGGACCACCTGGAGCGCGAGACCGTGCACCTGGTGCTGCTGGACTTGATGATGCCGAACCCGAACGGATTCGACGTGCTCCACGCCATGCGCTCGAACGACCGCATGCGCGATATCCCCGTGATCGTGGCCTCGGCCTCGACGGCGCCGGACGACGTGGAGCGCAGCCTGAGCATGGGGGCCGTCGATTACTTCATGAAGCCCCTGACCGAGTGGGACATCCGCTTCCAGCTTCCGATCAAGGTGCGGAACGCGATCGCGCTGAACCAGGCGTCCGAGGTGCGGCTGAAGGCGGAGCGGATGAAGGCGGTGTCGGCGATGGCGGTGGCGCTGAACCACGAGATCAACAATCCGCTACAAGTAATCCAGGGCAACGCGCAGCTCCTCTTCGTCCACCCCGGCATCCCGCCCGAGGCGCGCGAAAAGGTGCAGCGAATCCGCCAGGCGACCGAGACGATCGCGGGGCTCACGCACCGCGTGGCCGCCCTTCGCGATATCGTGACCGTGGATTATCCGGCGGGGAACCGCACGTCGGTGCCGATGGTGAATTTCAAGGCGTCCGCGCTCCCGGCGGCAGGCGATGCCGGGGCGGGACTGACGGGTGAGGACGAGACTCCCGAATCGAACGACGCCCCGCCTCAGATCCCCAAGGCCGGATAGATCCAATCCTGGATCAGGAAGTTCAGCCGCCCGAGCAAGAGGGCGATGCGTCCCATCACCGTGAAGCCGAACCCCGCGCCGAAGGAAATCATCAGGAACCAGATCCCCACCCTCGCGATCCGCCGGGTGACCGCGTTCTGCTCCTTCGAGAAGAAGAAGTACACCAGGACGCTGTAGACCCCCACGACGAAGACCAGGGACGCGAACGTGGTGCTGGTCCACGGAAAGAGCGGCTGGATGGTGCGGCTCAGCTGGGGCAGCACCTCGCCGTGGATGCGCCGCGTGAATTCGAGCCCGATGTAGTAGGCGACGTAGATCGCCAGCGCATAGCGCGCCGTCCACCCGATTCGAGGCGCGTACCGCATGAAGAGCAGGATTCCCACGAGCCCCGCGCCGATCAGGTCCCAGTTGGACGCGAAGTCATGCGTCAGCGGTGTGATCAGGTTGGGCATGAGCGTCTGGTTCAGCACGATACCCACGTAGTAGCCTAGCGAAACCCCCGCGAAAAGGCTCTCCGCGAAGCGGAAGAACGGGTTGTCCTTGTAGACGAACGAGAATGCGAAGAGGGTGAGGAGCGCCGAGACCCAGATTCCGATGCCGGGGAAGGTCGGGCTCACGCGGGCTCCCTTCTACGGCGCCCGCGGGTGCGCAGGTAGGCGACGTTCCCCAACACGATGAAGATCAGGATGATGGTGTGGAGCACCGTCTGGCCGTCCATCCCCTTGGTGGCGGTGAAGCGCCGGGTCTGGGCGTAGTACTGGTCCAACTGGGGATACTTCTCCCGGAGAAGCTTCTCGTACTCCGCCGCACCCTTCATCCCGCCCAGCATGCCGGCGAGCTGGCCCGCGTTCAGGTAGGCGTAGTACTTGGGCGCGCTCACGGCGGTCGGCCCGATGACGACCGGCGTGCCGAACTGGGCGTGCGCCTGGGTGATCCAGTACTCGCCGATCAGATTGGTCGCCGCGGTGAACACCAGCTTGACCTGGTGGATATTCTGGACGCCGCGCATCATCGGGAGGTCCGCGAGCGGCCGGCCGCTCTGGTCCGCGGGAAACGCCTTCGAGATCGACTCGCCCAGGGAGCGCATCACCGCGGCCGCCCCGTCCTTGTAGCCCAGGTTCACGTAGTCCTCGCCGTAGCGAAGCCCCGGGAACTCGGCGGTGACCCGGGCCAGGGAGTTGTTGGCCAGTCCCAGCCCCCCGAGCGGGTAGAGCGCGGTCACAATTACCCTGAGCTTCTTCAGGAAGCACTGGCGCAGAAAGGCATCCGCCATCGGGTCGTTCTCGGGCGTGGAGGAGGGTCCGTAGTCGAACGAGAGCCAGACCACGTCGCCGGGCTGGAGCGCTTCGATGACCTCGAAAGCCCGGCGGGTGGACGCGGTCGTGCTCACCGGCAGTCCGATGGGCACGACAATGGGCGTGATCAGGCTGACCGCGACCAGGAGGTAGATCCAGCGCCGGTCCAGGTTCAGGAGCCATTCGAAGAAGCGGTTCACGCCGCGGGCCCTCTCAAGTCTGCTCCCCCGCGCCCAGGCCCAAATAGCCCCGCTCGATTCCCAGGATGATCCGCATGGCCATCGAGGCCGCGCCGAGCGCTGCGCCGATGATGATCCCCGACTGCGCGGCGCCGTTTGGATTGTCCATGATCCACTCGGTCAGTCCCCCCAGGAACCGGCTGCCCGCCGCCGCCGCCGGCTGGAGCGGGGGGAACGGAGCGGCCAGGAACTCGAGCAGCGGCACCCTTCCCGCCATCACCAGGCCGGCCGCCACGAGCAGGATCGTCGCCTCCGTATTCCGGGCGCGGAACGCGCGGAACGCCGCGCTTGCCATGAAGAATGCGAGAAGGGAGAAGATCGTGGACTGGAGCGGTTGGAAGATCCGGTCCTCGACCCACTTGAACGGCGTGGACGACCCGTCGGGCATGAATCCGATGCCGTGCCCCGAGATCGCGCCCCAGATCCCGAAACTTCCCGTGAGCAGGAGGCCGGTGAGAAGCACGGCCGAATAGATCCATCCGGAGTCCTTGCGCGCGATCTTCCGGCTGGAATTCTGGAGGACGTTCACGACGCCGAGGAGGAGCGCGAATCCCGCGACAATGATCAGCCACTGGTCGAGGCGCGTGCTCATCCCCTCCGGCCCCGAGAGAAAGCTCTTCGGAACGTAGAGCGCGATGATCGGAATGATCCCCGCGATGAAGGCGACGACGAGCGGAATGCGCCCCCGGAGGGCCGGGCTGTTCTGCCCCAGCACGATCCCGATCACGGGGATCACGAAGAAGAAGACCATGAGCGCGACCCGCGAGAAATCCAGATTCACGGCGTCCCGCCCGGGTGAAGGGTCCGCGTCGCGCTCATCGGGTCTGGAGGATCCGGGCGATCCACGTGTTCCCCAGGCTCGCGGCCACGATGCCGGCCAGCCCGACCAGGATGCAGAGCGCCTTGTAGATGTCCTGGCCGCGGATCGAGCCGAGGAGGACCGGCTCGCGCGAGAGATACGCGCTCGCGGCGTACAGCTCCTCGCCGATCAGGGTGTAGTCGCACGTGGCCACGAAGAACGGGAGCTGCGTGGGATCGGCCTGCCCCGCGATCTGGATTGCGCCGACCGACTGACCGGTCTCGGCCAGGATGAGGGACTCGGCGAAGAAGTAGCCGATCAGGAAGATCGCCGCCGGGCGCTCGCGGATCATGCGGGCCGAGACTGCGGCGGTGAAGGCGAACTGGTCATAGGTGACGTAGTTCACCATTTCCTCGCGGTAGAGGTCCGGGCGCCCTTCGCCCAGGTACGCGCCCCGCACCGTCTCGCGCGCGGCGGCGAAGGTGAGCGGATCGCGATTCGCCACGTCCAGGTCGGTGCCGTACCGTGCGCACAGCCGCGCCACGTGGCCCAGAACCGACATCGAGGCGAGGGTCTGGATGTCGTCCATGCTCTGGATCCCAGGGACGTAGAGCACCTTCTTCCCGGTCTCGGTCGCGCGTCCGATCGCCTCGTCCACCGCGTTCAATCCAGCGATCTTCCGGATGAAAATCGGCTTGCCCGAGTGCGCCATCGCGATCGAGCCGAGCACCACGACCACGAAGATGACCGTGGCGATGAACGAGTTCGTCCGCTCGGTGCGGAACCAGTTGTCGTGGGCGGAGGCGGGCTCGCTGACCGTGCCGGGGCCGGCCGCGGCCCCGGGGGGCTTGATCCGGATCTCGTAGCGATAGACGTGTCCGCCAGCGGCGGTCTGGTCCACATAGCGCCCCGCGGAGGGGGCGACTTCCGTGAGCGTCTTCCACTCGAAGGCGGGCGCTTCCGCGCGGCGGATCTCGAGGACGGAACCGGCGGCAAGGAGCGTCGAGTCGGGAGGGGTCCAGGTCAGGAGGATCGCGCCCCCCGAGTCGCCGGGATTGTCGCGGGCGACGAACGCCGAAGGGGAGCCCGTCGGGGCGGCGTCAGCCGAAGTCATCGCGGCGCCGGTGGCGCTCACGGTCAGGACGGCCAGGAGGAACAACCGGGCCCATCGCACGGCCCGCAGCCTATCGGCGCGCCGCGCGGAGTGTCAACGTACTTTTCGGCCGCGGATGCGCATGATCGGCCACACGTAGACGGAGAGAACCGGCCAACGCGTGCAGAAGAAGCGGAGAACGTCCTTCACCCACTGCCGCGGATGGACCTCGATCCCCCGGGAAAAGAAGGCGGGGAGGAGCTCCGGCTGAAGGCCCGCCTCGCGAAATCGGGCCATCATCCAGAACGGGTTCAGCTCCCTCTCGGGGTACTGGCCGTCCCGGGGATCGCGATAGGGGAATTCGGCCCGCCGCCGCACGGTCCCGGTTTCGAGAAGCTCGCGGGTGCCGGCGATCACGTCGCCCCCCACCAGGCCGCGCGTCCGGCGCGCGGCCTCCAGGAGCTGGTTCTCGGCCAGGGCGGGAAAGTGCTCGCCGATCAGCGCGCGCCGCGCCACGAAGTAGGGACCGTTCGGCTCGCGCTCCATGTCGTGCCACCCGCGCCGCCGGCGGCCGCGGGCCGGGAGATAGAGCGAGTTGTTCTCGTCGCTCAGGAAGAAGATCCCTCCGGGGCGCAACAGCCGGTTGGCCTCGCGCAAGAAGCCGTCCAGGTCCCGCACGTGCGAGATCACGCAGTTCGCCATGACGCCGTCGAACGAGGCCGAAGGAAGCTCCATCCCGATCCCGTCGCCGTACCGCGACTCGAAGTGGTCCACCGGCGGGTCCACCGCGCGCGCCAGGTAGTCGCCGACGGCGACCATGTCGCGATCGATCTCGGTGGCGAGCACCCGGCGGGCGCCGTAGATCGCGACCAGGAGCGCCTCGATCCCGAAGCCCGCGCCCAGATCCAGCACGTCCTTCCCCTCGGCGTCGAGATACGCGAACATCTCGCGCCCCTTCTGAAAGAGGTGCTCGATGCGCGCCGGGTTCCGGAGGATTCTGAGGTGCTTGTAGTAGACGAGGAAGTATTCGGGAAGGCGCGCGCGAAGCGCGTCGTCGCTCTGCATGAGGATGGCGCGGAGGGACTGGAGGCGGCGTGTGGTGATCTCGCGCGCGGAGCCCCGCGCCGTCCCGGCGGGCCCGCGCGCTGTCGCTTCGGTCACGAGTGCGTGGTTTCGTTCAGGACCCGCGCTCGGCGGATCCCGTGAAAATTCATCCTGTTGTGGAGATGCTGCCGGCTCACGCCCAGGGCGCGCGCCGCGCGCGACACGTTTGATTCACACTGCCGGAGCGCCTCACGGATCGTCTCGGCTTCGACGGCGTCGAGCGTCTCCCGCAGCGTGTGCTGCCCGTCCCACCGGCGGGTGACCGTGGCGCCCAGGCCGAAGAGCGCCGGCTCGAGGGCGGCACCCTCGTCCGCCAGCGCGACGGCGCGCGCCATCGCGTTCTCCAGCTCGCGCACGTTGCCCTGCCACGCATAGCGCAGGAGCAGCTCCCGCGCTTCGGTGGTCAGTCCGCGGATCGCCTTCGCCTGCTGCTTCGAGAAGAGGTCCAGGAAGTGCTGCGCGAGGAGCAGGATGTCCTCGCCGCGCTCCCGAAGCGGCGGGATTTCGAGGGGGACGACGTTCAGACGGTAGAAGAGGTCCTGGCGGAAGCGCCCGCCCTCGACCTCGGCGCGAAGGTCGCGGTTGGTCGCGGTGATCAGGCGGATGTCCACCTTGCGGCTCACCGTGTCGCCCACGCGGCGGATCTGGGAATCTTGGAGCACGCGGAGGAGCTTGACCTGGAGCGACGAGGGCATCTCGCCCACCTCGTCCAGGAACAGCGTCCCCTGGTCGGCCGCCTCGAACAGGCCGACGCGGTCCTCGTTGGCCCCGGTGAACGCGCCCTTCTTGTAGCCGAACAGCTCGCTCTCGAGTAAGGGCTCGGGGAGGGCTCCGCAATTGACGGCGATGAAATTCTTGTCCTTCCGCTGGCCATGGAGATGGATGGCGCGGGCCACCAGCTCCTTGCCCGTGCCCGTCTCGCCGCTGATCAGTACCGACACCTGGGTCGGGATCACCTTCTCCATCAGCTCGATGACGCGCTGCATCCGCGGGCTGCGCCCCACGAGGAGCCCGTAGCGGACGTCCTCCTTGAGAGCGCGGCGCAGGTTCAGGTTCTCGATCTCGAGACGGTTCTTCGAATCCCGCAGCGATTCGTGCATCCGGGCGTTCTCGAGCGCCACCGCCACGAGAGCCGCGAACCCTTCCAGGACCGCGATGTCGTCGGGCGTGAACTCGTGCGCGATCGAATGCGAATCGATGTAGAGGACGCCGAGAATCCGGCCGGCGTTCAGGATGGGGAGCGCGACCACCGTGCGGAGCGACAGCTCGCGCACGCTCTTCCGGTCCTGGAAGAGGGACGAGCCGACCGCGTCGGGCACCCACACCGTCTCGCGGCGGTGCGTGGCCTGCTCGGCGATCCCGAGCGAGATCTGGAATTCGTCCGATGGAACCGTGGTCTCGTCCTTGCTGCGCGCGATCTCGAAGCGGAGCTTACCGTCCTCCTGGCAGAGCATGAGGAAGCCGCGATCGGCCCCCGCGATCTTGACGACCGCGTCGACGATGCGAACCAACAGCTCGTTCAGGTCGAGGGTGCTGGTGACCGCGCGGCTCGCGTGGAGGAGGTGATGGAGCCGGTCCTGGTCGGTTGCGATCCGCGCGCGCGAGGGCGCACGCGGCTGGGTCAGGAGCTCGCGCTCCCACTGGGAAAGTCCACGGCTCAGGCGTTCGAGCGGATCGGTTTCGGGGAGATCGGCAGAGGCGTCCGATTCGTTCTCGCGGAAGGGATCGGGGTTCTGGGACATGCGTCCTTGCCTCGCAGTTGCCGGCGCGCCAGCGCGTCGGAAGGTCCCGGTCGACTCAGAAAAGATACAGTTGTAAATCTCGTTTGTCAAGTGTCGAACTAGGGGGTGGGACGCTTGCGTCTCAGGTAAGTGCCAAGAATGGCGTATCCAAGCCCCAAAATTGACACTGCGGCCAGCGCGACCAGCCCGTTTTTTGCGTTCCACACTCCGACACCCAGCGCCGTAGTGCCCGTCATCACTGCGAAAATCAGCGCCACGGTACCCCACCGTCCACAAATCCTTCCAAGTCGGTGGGTCGAGTGGTCGGTGCTTCCGACGACGATGGGCCTCCTTCCCAGGAACCGGTCCCAGGTGACAAAGATCACATCGAAGAGGGGGAACGAGAGGATGCAGAGCACCGCGGCCACGTGTGGCAGGGTCAACGAATTGTCGAGCGCCCGAAGGGCCAGTGCCGCGAGCGCGAAGCCGAGTAGGTGGCTCCCCGCGTCTCCCAGAAAGATGCGCGCGGGGGGCGCGTTGTAGACGAGGAAGCCGGCGCACGCGCCGACCAGGCCCCATCCCAGCGCCTGGTCCACGTCGGCGCCGAAGAGGAGCGAGAGCGCGAGAAAGCCGGCCGCGGCGACCGGGACCACCGCGGCCACGATTCCGTCCATCGCGTCCAGGAAGTTGATCGCGTTCAGGAGCGCCACGACGCCGATGAGCGCCGCCGCGGTCCACAGCGGGTGGTACGCAAGGGGCCCCTGCCGCGCTCCCCAGAAGACCAGGAGGAGGGCCGCGGCGATCTGCCCCACCAACTTCCCCAGGGGCCGCATGGGGCGGCGGTCGTCCACCAAACCCAGCGCGAGCGAAAGCGCCCCTCCGCAGAGGACTCCGGCGCGCGGCCACGAGAGGTCCGCCCCGGCCCCGCCCACAATCCTCGCGAGCACCGGACCGGCGATCAGGGACGCGGCGATGGCGACTCCCCCCAGGAGCGGCGTCGGCTCGGGATGGTGCTTCCGCGGAGCGGGGTGGTCGATGTATCCCGTGCGCGCCGCGAGCCGGCGCATGAGCGGAGTGAGGAGGAGCGTGGCGACGAAGCAAAACGGCGCCACGAGGAGTACTGCGGGAGACGTCAAACAGGAAGAGCTGCGGCCGGCGCTTCCGCCTCGCGGATGGTTCCCGCGGGCCGCACCGACTCCAGGGCGAGCACCGAGGCGTCCCACGAGAAACGGCTACGGACCCAGCCGCGCCCCAGGCTGCCCAGCGACGCGGCGGCCGGCGGGTCGTTGAGGATCGCCACGACGTGGCGGGCGATGCCCGCAGCGTCGTCGGCAACGCGGAGGGCGCCCTCGGGCACCGGGTCCAGCCCGGCGCGCACCGCGGACGTCGTCACGACCGGCGTTCCGCTCGCGAGGGCCTGGAGCACCTTGTTCTGCACGCCGGCGGCGAAGCGGTGGGGCGCGACGAACACCGTGGAGCGCGCGAGCACGTCGTCGGCGTCATCCACGAAGCCGAGCACGCGCACTCCCTCCACCCGTTCGGCCCACGCGCGCACGGCGTCCGATCCCTTCCCCGCGATCATCAGCGTCGCATGGGGAACCGCCGATCGCACGCGGGGGAAGACGTCCTGCACCAGGAACCGCACCGCGTCCCTGTTGTGGAATACGTCGTGAAAGCCCAGGAAGACGAGCCGGGCGCTCTCACGCGGCACCGGGGCGCGGAGCCGCTCGGGCCCCATTCCGTTCGGCACCACGCGCGCCGCCGCTCCGGGCGCGATGCGCTCCAGGTGGCGCATCTCCGCCTGGCTGATGACCCAGCACTCGTCGAAGCGCGGAGCCACCGCCGCTTCGTAATCGCGGATGCGCGGCGCCTCCAGGTTGTAGATCCAGCGATCCGGGCCGCGCCGGAACGGGAGCGAGCGCTCGATGCCGGCGGAGATGACGTCGGTCATGTCGAGCACCCATCGCGCGCGCCCCCGTCCCATGTGCGGAAGCGCGTAGGGAGCCATCCGGAAGAGGTGCGTCACGACCACGTGCGGTTTCAGCCGGCGCACCGCGTCGTCCACCCGCTCCCCCATCCGCCGGGAGCGGTAGTAGGCCGCCTGGAGCGGAACCCGCCCGGGCAGCGCCTGAACCGCCCGGAGCCAGGAGAGAGGACGGGGTAGCGGAACCGTCTCGACGCTCCGGACGATCCCCTGGAGCGGCAGGAGTTCCCCCGGCTCGCGCCGGTGGGTGTCGAAGGAGAGGAGATGGACGGCGTGTCCCGCCTCGGCTGCCGCCCGCATCATGTGGAAGACGCGGAACCGATCGCCCCCCACAGGCGGATACGGCATGCGCGACGTCAGGAAGAGGATGCGCATGCGCCGAGGATAGCACGAACTCGCCGTGCTTCCCCGGCGCAGACGTCCCGCGCGGCGCCTACTTCAGCACCGCGACCCGACCCTCCGACCTGCCGTCCGCCGAATCGATCCGGAAAAAATAGACACCCGAGGCGAGCGGCCGGCCCGAGGCGTCCCGGGCGTCCACCCGGACCTCATGCGCGCCGGCTGGCAACCCTTCGCGGCGCAGCACCTCGCGCACCATCCGACCCCCGGCATCGAAGAGCAGGACGCGAACCCCGCCCGCGCGGGAAGTCTCGAACCGCAGCGTGCCCGATGGATTCAGGGGGTTCGGCGAGATGGACGCGACCGCGTGCCCGCCGCCGGCCTGGACGTCCACGTTGAGCGACGCCCGGACGATGAGCCCGGTAGCGGTCGATCCCTCGATCACGACGGGCACCGTGGTCTTCCCCGTGAGGTTGGAGAAGAGCAGGCGCAAATCCGCCTTCCGGAAGCACAGGGTCATGTCCGGGACCATGTTGTTGTCGCGATCGCCGATGATGGCCGACTTCCCGCCGATCGCCGCGATGTGGTCCACCGATCCGGTTCCCGCGGAGCGCAGAACGACCGTCGAGGGGTTGAGGTCGGTGATCTGCGCCGCGCTCCCCAGGGGGATCTCGATCGTGACGCACCACGTCGGCTTGCTCGAGGCGAGCTTGATCGTATTATTCGCCCCGTCCAGGAACGCCCGGGCGGCCACGACGCCGGTCACCGTGATCGACGTCGCGGCGCTGGAGGAGGTTCCGCTGGAGCTCGCGGTGAAAACCACCGTGTAGGTTCCCGCCTGCGCGATCGTGGGCGTCCACATGAAAGTTCCAGACGTGTGGGCAAAATCCGAGGTGAACGACGCGCCCGCGGGCAGCGGCGACGCGGTGAGCGACGAGATGGTGGCTCCGCTCGGGGTCGTCGCCGTCACGGTGAACGTGACCGGGGTGCCGGCGGTGGCCTGGACCGCGGCCGGCGCCGTGACGACCGGCGGCGTGATCTCTCCGCCGGTCACGGTGATCTGGGTGATCGCGGAGGCGGAAAGCGTGTTGGAAGCCGTGAAGGTGACGTTGTAGTCCCCCGCCTGAGGCGGCGACGGCGTCCAGGAGAACGTGCCCGAGGTGTGCGCCGCGTTCGACGTGAACATGGCCCCCGCCGGCAGGTTCGTGGCGACGAGCGACGCGATCGGGTCCCCGTCCGGATCCCCGGCCGTCACGGAGAACGTCAGCGCCAAGCCCTGGGAGGTCGTGGCGGTTTGCGGCGCCGTGACAACCGGCGCGCGATCGGCGCCGCCGGTCACCGTGATCGACGTCGTCGCGGCTCCCGCCAGCCCGCTGCTCGTGGTCGCGACAAAGGTCACGTTGAACGTTCCCGCCTGCGTGGGGGTCCACGTGAGCCGCCCGGTCGCGGAGGGGCCGTTGTAGCACGGCGTGAAGCTGGCGCCCGGTGGAGGCGGCGGAGACGTGGTCAGCGAGGTGATGACCTCGTCGTCGGGAGACATCGCCGAAACGTCCACGATGAGCTGCGATCCCACCGTGCCGCTCCGAGTCGGCGGAGCGGTCACGACCGGGGCGCGATTGCCGTTGGTCACGCTGATCGAAGTCGTCGCGGAGCCGGTCGAGCTGCTGACCGCCGTGAACGTGATCGACCAGCTCCCAGCCTGGGTGAAGCCCGGGGTCCAGGAGAATCCGGCCGCCGTGTTGGACATGTTGGGGGCGAACGATGCCCCCGAGGGAAGCGGAGCCGCGGTCAGCGACTGGATCGGCTCGCCGTCCGGATCGCCCGCGTAGACGGTGAACGTGATCGGACTGCCTTCGGCGCTCGAGATGAACGCGGGAGCCTGAACGTGCGGAGCGCCGGCTGTGTCGACGACGATGATCCGCGCGCTCGCCGAGCCGGTGAGCGTGTTGAATGCGCTGAAGGTCACCATGTAGGTGCCGGCCTGGCCGGGCTGCGGCGTCCACGTGAAGGAACCCGACCGGTTGTCGGCGCTCGCGATGAAGGCGGCGTCGTTTCCGGGTGGGAGGCCCGATGTGTTCGCGGTAAACCCGGTAATGATATCGCCGTCGTAATCGATCGCGGTCACGTTGATGTGCACCGCCACGCCGATCCCGGCCTGGAAATCAGGGCCGGATGTGACGCGGACGACGGGCTGGTGGTCGGGGCACGGCTGAACTTGGGCGTAGGCGGAAGCGGAAACGAAAATGCCCGCGGCGAACAGCAGGGGGAGCGCGCGGGTGACGAGCGAACGCGTGGACATGGCGCCTCCTTTGTTGCGGAACCGCCTGATTATAGCAGATTTGCGGCGCCGATTCCACCGGGGACCTCAGTCCGCGGCCCGGGCGCCTCGCACGGCAGCCTCATAGAGGTCCCGGTAGCGGAGAGCCGCCCGGCGATGGCCGTATTCCAGCTCGGCGCGGTCGCGTGCCGCATCGCCCAGGCGACGCAGGCGCGCGGGGTCTTGGGTGACCCACACGATCCCGTCGGCCAGATCCTCCGCTCGATAGGGCTCGGCAAGGTACCCGGTCTCGCGATCGACCACCAAATCCGGGAGCCCCGACGTGCGGAACGCCACCGCCGGCCGCGCGCACGCCATCGCCTCGGTGACCAGGTTGGGCTGGTTCTCCGACCGGGAAGGCAGGACGACGAGGTCGGCGGCCGCGAGGTGGAGCGCGAGGCGTTCTTCGTCGTCGATCCGGCCCGCGAACCGGACCGGTATGGGAGCCGCTGCCCATCCCCGAGGCGCGTCCGAGCCCACGACCAGGAGCAGGAAACGATCGGCGACGCCCCGGCCGGCGAGCACGGCCAGCGCCTCTTCGAGAAGATCGAAGCCCTTGTTCGGGTCGCCCAGACCTTCGAGCCCGCTGAAGAGCAGCACGCTCCGGTCGCGCGGCAGGTCCAGTCGTTCGCGGGCTTCGTCCCGATCCCGAGGTCGGAAGCGATCCAGGTCGACGCCGTTCGGCACAACCTCGACGGGAACGTCGCGGAAGAGCGCGCTCGACCGGGCCGCGTCGGCGATCCACCGGCTGGGCGCGACCAATCGGGGAGCGAGGGCGCGCCACGCCCGCCGCTTCCGCGCAAACACCCATCGCGAGAGATCACGATCGCGGCGGGAGCCGAGGGCCGGGCAGGCGCCGCACTCGCCGCGGTAGCGCGTGCAGCTCCCGGGTAAGTGGCAGCCGCCCGTGAATGCCCAGGAATCGTGCAGCGTCCAGACGATCGGCGCACGGAGCCGCGCCAGGGTCTCGGGGCGGACGAAGCCGAACCCGACCCAATGGAGGTGCACCACGTCCGGCGCGGCGCTCTCGATCCGGCGAGACGTACCGTCCGGCAGCCAGGAGGGAGAGAAGAGCTGCGGCGCGCGGCCGCCGTAGAAGCGCACCGGAATGGAATCGAGGCGAGGACGCCACGCGGCGATGGCGCCCCGAAGGCCGCCGCGGGGGCCGTCCACCCCGGGCTCGCTCCCGAAGCGCCTCTGCACGAGGAGCCGGCTCTCTACCCCGGCGCCCGGGAGCGCGCGGTGCAGGCGGAGGGCGGCTCGCGCGGCGCCGCCGCGATCATCGTAGGAGCTGAGGAGGGCCACGCGGATCGGCTTCATGGCCGGGCGTTCCGCGCCGAGGTGACGATCATGCGGTCCACATGCGGCGGAGCCGGCGGCTGAACTCCTCTCCGCTCCAGTCGCCGACCACGAAGCGCGGGATGCGGCGCCGGTCGGTGCGGGACCGGACCTGCCCCGGCTGATTGAGCGCGATCGCGGCGAACCCCGCTTCCGACGCTTCCGCGATTGCCGCCGGGGGGACGTCCCGGCGCTCGCCGTACGGAAAGGCGAAGGCGGTGACAGCGCGGCCGGTCCACTTCTCGAGCGCGGCCTTGGAGCGAAGCATCTCGTCCTTGCGGCCGGGCCCGTCGAGCACGGTGAACGCGGTGTGGGTCACCCCGTGGGCGCCGAGGGTCGCGAGCGGACTTTGCGCGAGGCGCCCCACCTCCGCGATCGTGAGGGGTCGATGGTCGCGCCGGGCGGCGCGATCGCGTCCGCTCCAGGCGGCGATCGCGTCGAAGAGAGCCTCGCGCGGTTCGGCGCGGAGAGCGCGAAGCGTCGCGTGCAGGCGGCGCGTGAGACGCGCGCGGCCGCCTCCTTCGGCGAGGTCCAGCTCCGGCCATCGCGGTCCGGCGGGAAGCTCGAAACGGTCCGGTAGCGGTCCCGTCTCCGGCACCAGACGATGGATCTCGTCCCACCAGAACTCTCTCCCCGACTCGACGAATCCCGTCGTGACGAAAAACACCGCCGGGATCGCGAACGACTCGAGGATCGGGAGCGCGGCCCCCAGATTGTCGGCGTAGCCGTCGTCGAAGGTTACCGCCGCGGCGGGAGCCGGACCACGGCCCAGGTTCTCGAATCGGGTCAGCGCCGCGGCGCGCGCGAGCCTCTCCATCTGCGCGCGGAACCGTTCCGGATGAACGGCGAGGGCATGGGGGTCGCTGGATAGCTCAGCCACTCGGTGATACAGGAGCACGACGCTCGGCGGATCGAATCGGTTGGCGACGGAATGGAGCAGCCGCCGCGCGCCGGATCGCGCGGCGCGCAAGGCACCCCTCACGATGTGCCCCGCCGTCGCGCCACCGCGGCCAGCACGACCGGGTAGTCGGGATCGGCAGCGTCCAGAAGTGCCGGATCCGGGAGGTCTTCCACCGCAAGCCCGTAGAGGAGCGCCGCGGCCGCGAGCGGATTTCCGTAGGCGGTGATCGTGTATGCGCCGGGGAAGGCGGCATCCAGCAGGCTGGCGAGCGATTGCGGCGTGAACCCCCAGTACATGCCCCACCGGTCAGCGTCGTAGCGGCTGATCTGGCTGATGCCGCCGACCGTGAGCAACAGCGTGCCGCCCTCGTGGAGCAGCCGCCGCGCGCCGGCGAGCGCGCGCCCAGGATCCAGAATGAAATTCAGCGTCTGCGTGCAGATGAACGCGTCATAGCCCCGCTCGGGCAGCGTGTCGGGCCGCGCGAGGTCTCCGATCAGCGTCGCGCCCGTCGCACCCGGAACCGGGTGGAGCACGTCCGATCCGGAGACCCTGTTTCCCCCGAACCGGCGCGCGTAGACGTCGTCCCCCACCTCCAGGACGCGGCCGCGGATCGCATCCGCGTTTTCGGCGAGGAAGCACTCGATATAGCGGCGGTCGACGGCCGCGCCCCGGTCGAGCCCGAACTTCCGGCTCACGGGCTCCACTCTCGTCCAGCCGTCGAGGCGCACGGGCCTCCGCCACCGCGTCAGCGCCCGCCGCACGCGCCCCAAGCCGGAGCGAAGGCTCACCGGCGCACGCCGTAGACGTGGAGGATCAGCGAGAAGGGGTCGCTCGAGGGCGGATCGAGGAACGGGTGGGCCGGGCAACGCACGGTCTGGATCTGGACCTCGAGGCCGGCGGCTTCGATCGGGGCGATCAACGAGGCGAGCGCGGCCCGCTCACCGCGCTCCGCGTGCACCTCCATGAAAAGATATCGAACGCTACCGAGCCGGTCTTTGAGGGCGGGCAGAACGACTCGCTCGGCGCCCTCGATGTCCATCTTGATCACGTCGTAGGGGCCCTCGTCGAAGAGGGCGGCCGCGTCGACAGCTTCGACCTCAATAGCCCCCGGCGAGGCGCCCCCGGCGAGAATCCGGCCTCCGTCCGCCCCGTCCGGCAGGAATCGAAGCGTGCGGGAGTCCGACCAGACCGCCTGTCGCCGAAGGCTCACCGCTTTGCCGCCGTTTGAGCGCACGTTCCGCTCGAGCACGTCGAAGAGATCGGGATCGGGCTCGAGCGCTGTGATGCGGGCGTCGGGATGCTCGCGGAGAAAGTAGAGGACGCTCAGTCCCAGATTCGCTCCGAGGTCGAGGATGCGCGGCGGCTGTGCCCAGGAGGGAAAGGCGAGTGAGCGGTCCACGAAGATCTCCCGGAAGGCGTCGAGAAAAGAAGGAGCGTCGGGCACGGTGAGGTCCAGCCCCAGGGTCCGCACGGAACGCGGCGTGTGCCGGGGCACCCGACCCATCCTGAGCTCTAGATTTCGCCACGCGCGATAGTGGCGGTCGCGCGCCAGCCGGAGCAGGTGCCTCGCCGGAGGCCCGAGGAGGGGGCGGAGGAAACCGCCCATCAGAGGCTGGCTCCGCTCATCGAAGCAGCGACCGGAGGTGGCCGTCGAGGAGCGGCGCCCGGTGCGCGAAGGTGTGCGCGGCGAGCGTGCGCCTTCGCCCCGCGGCGCCGATCGCAGCGGCCTCGTCGGGATGCTTGGAGAGGCGGCTCAGGAGCGCCGCGCACTCCGAGGCGTCGCGATAGGTCAACACCTCGCGGTCCGGCTCGAAGAGGGCTCCGATGTTTTCCTTCCAGTCGGTGACGAGACAGGTGCCCACCCCGGTCGCCTCGAAGAGGCGCATGTTGGACGCGAAGCGGGGCGAGGAGTCGGCGTGGATGTTCAGCGCGGCGCGCGACTCGCGCAAGACCTGATACATCGCAAGCCCGTACACGCCGTCATGGGCTGCCGCGATCGCGGGCGGGACCGGCGCGCCCTTGCGCCGGCCGGTGAGGGCGGAGACCGCGCGGCGGATCCGGGAGCGCCACGTGCGCGGGGGGCGCGGCACGAAGAGCTCGATCGGGACGCGCGTCGCCACTTCCGCGAGCAGGCGGAGCCGCCCGCCATGGAAGCCCGCTCCCTCCACAAGCTGGCCGATGAACGACGCGTCCCATCGCGGCGGCAGGTCCGGGAGCCGTTCGGCGACGCGGGGATCGAAGGCATGCGGGAGCAGCGCCGCTTTCAGCCCCCGGCTCTCGCAGGCAAGGACGGCCTCCGGGGCGCAGGAGAGCATGAGCTGGATCTGGGGCCAGGCCCCGGTCCGCCCCAGTGCGCTCCCCGTCCACCCGAGCACGCCCCGGAGACCGGGCACGCGCTCGCGGATGGCCTGGAGCAGCGCCGCATCGTCGTGGTCATACCAGAGCAGGTCGGGACGAAATTCCCGGGCCTGCTCGATCGCGATCCTCTCGCCGGAGGCGAACACCTTTGCGCCATGCTCCCGCGCCCAGGCCCGCTGGAGCGGCGCCGCATTCATGGCCACGTCCTGCGTTTCCCACCCCAGCGGAGCGAGGGCGAAGCTCCACGAGTCGGCCCAGCCAAAGAAATCCTCGTCCAGCCGGGACCGCTGGACCGCGTACGGCTCGCGCGCGAGACCGGGGTGCCCGCGGTAGAACGCGTCGATGTAGGAAGGGTAGAGCGTGGTGATCCGGAGCAGGCGCATGGCTCAGAGTCCCAGGACGTTCCCGTCCCGGTACAGGATGCTGGTCCGGGTCCGGATCGGCTCGACGGGGGCGAGGTCGTCGAAGTCGACCCGCCGGAAGCCGAGGCCGCGCAGCTCGTCGAGCCCCGGGGCGTAGTTGGGCCGGTCCGTGTTGTCCCAGAGCAGCACGCCCCCCGCGGACAAGGCGCCCACCGACTGCACCGCGCACCGCACACGGTCCCGGCCGTCGACCACGATCAGATCGAATGGACCGCCCTGGTCGATAGCCGCTCGCGCGTAGGCGCCGCCGTACTCCAGGGGGACGTGCAGGAGGGTGGCGTTGCCCGGGGCGAGCGCCGCGATCCGCTCGCGCCATGCGGCGTCGTGCTCGCAGGAGACCACGCGGCTCACCCGGGCCGCCCACCAGAGCGTGCCGTAGCCGCACCCGAACTCGAAGACACGCCACTCGGGTCTGACGCGCGGCGCGAGGAACCGAAACGCCGCGTACGAAATCCACGGGACGGGCGCCCCCGACGCGTCCACCGGCCGTCGCTCCCGGAAGCTCCGGAACCACCCGTCCTCTCGAAGCGGGCTTCGCTCCCGCAGCGCGTGGAGCGACTCCAGGTCGAAGAGCCGGAGCAGCCGCACCAGGAGGCCGCGTGCCGGGCGCTTCATCTCGCGATTCCCGGCCGGAGGAGGGCGCGGGTCAGCATCCCACCGGTCCTCCAGAGCGGCGGGTAGAGATAGCAGGAGCCGTGCGCCGCCACCCAGTAGGAGACGCACGAGGCGAGGGAGGCGCCCACAGCCCCCCAGCGCGGGATCCAGATCAGGTTGAGCGCAATGTTCACGGCGCAGCCGAGAACCACGGTGAAGAGGTAGGGCTTCATCCAGTTCATCGCGGTGAGGTAGGCCCCTCGGGCCACGCCAAGGTTGGTGAACGGCACCGACCAGGCCAGCACCGCCGCGGCAGGCGCCGCCGCGCGGTACGCGGGCCCGAAGAGCAAGGGGATGATCCACCACGCGCAGATGGTGATCCCGATCGCCACCGCGTACCCCGCGAGCGCGAGCGCCCGGTAGAGCCGGTCCAGCCGCGCTTCGAACGCCTCCTCGCCCTGGGCGCGCGCCTCCAGGACGCTCGGGAAGGCCGACGCCACGAGCACGGTCGGAATGAAGTAGGTCGCCTCCACCATGCGCACCGCGACCGCGTAGACGCCCAGCTCCCGGCTTCCCACCATCTGGCCGAGCATGATCTGGTCGACGCGCGTGTAGACCAGGATGAACGCGCTGGCCAAGGCGACCGGCCAGCCGTCGCGTAGAAACGTGGTGGCGGCCGCGCGGCTGACCCGCCACCGGAGCCACGCGCGGCCGGACGTGGCCAGGGCTAAGACGAGCGCGGCCGCGATCAGCGCCGATTCTCCGACGAGCGCCCACGCGAAGGCCACCACCGGCGCCCGGGCCAGGAGCAGGACCACCCGGGCCACGGTCATGACGCCGAACACGGCCGTTCGGGCGAGAACCGGCGGGCGATTCTCCGTGTCGGCCTGGAACATCAGGTCGATGGCGTCGAACGCGCGGAAAAAAATGATGGCGGACGCGATGGCGACCAGGCGCTGCATCCAGCTGTCGTGGGGCCGGAGCATGACGATGCCGGCCAGTGCGAGCGCGTAGAGCACGAGCCCCGCCCCCGCCCGCAGCGCGAGAACGGTGCCGAGGAATTCGTCGCGGCGCTCCGGACGCGCGACCAGCTCGCGGACCGCGATCCGGTCCAGGCCCAGCGCCGCGAGGGCCGAAAGGATGCCCGCGATGGCGAACGCGAAGGAGAGATCGCCGAACGAGGCGGGACCGAGGTAGCGCGTCATCCAGATCGTGAGCGGAAGGCCCACGACCAGGCGCAACACCTGCTCCCCTCCCATCCAGCCCGCGTTCGCGGCGATCCGGCGCACCAGAGCCCCCAGGCCCAGCCGCTCGGCGACGCGTATCGTGAATCCCCCGCCGCCGGAGTCGCTCACCACGCAATCGCCTCCCTCACGGTCATAGCGCAGCGGGCCGCGGGCCGCCGCGAAGGGCGCGGCGGGCCACCCGCGCCGCCCGGAGCAGCCCGACGCCGCCCAGGAGGCGGCGCGCGGCGAGGCCCGGCAGCTCGACGGCCGCGGCGAAGGCGAGGAACCGCGCCTCGCCCGCCCTCCCGAACCGCTCCCGGACGATCCGGCGCCGCTCGGCGAGGAGTCGCACGTAGCGCCGGTCGCTCAACCCTCCCGCGCCCATCGATGCGCAGACTTCGGGGACGAACCGCTTCGTGACCTCCGGCCGCTGGAAGACGCGGATCACCCAGTCGTAATCGGCGGCGATGCGGAAGCGCAGGTCGAAGGGGCCGACGCGGTCGAAGAGCGAGCGGCGGGCGAAGATCATCTGGTGGCCGCAGCGGTTTTGGAGCGTCAGGTCCCGCACCGTGATCGAGCCTCCGACCACGTCCCGGTACCGGAGCGCGTCGTCGCGCCGCTCGAGGAGGCAGTGCACGAAGTCGGCCCCTTCGGAGCGCGCCAGGACGCGGGCCACCGCGTCGGGACCGACGAACCGGTCGTCCGCATTCAGGAAGAAAACGTAGCTCTCCGGTCGCTCGATCCGGTCAATCGCCCGGTTCATCGCGTCGTAGATGCCGGCGTCCGGCGCACTCTCGAAACGGAGGCCGTCCGCATGCCGGCGAAGAATGTCCAGCGTGCCGTCCGTCGAGGCTCCGTCGAGCACCAGGTGGTCGAGGGGGCGATGGGTCTGCGCACGCACGCTCTCGAGAGTCGCTTCGATCGTCTCCCGCGCGTTCCGGACAACGGTGACGACGGTGACCGGCGGGCCCACCGCCGCTAGATGGCGCTGGGATCGCGGAACAGCCGGACCACCGTCAGCGCGAGGATTTTCAGGTCGAAGGCCATGGACCAGTGCTCGATGTAGTAGAGGTCGTACTCGATGCGGCGCTCCAGGGGCGTGTCGCCGCGGAGCCCGTTCACCTGAGCCCATCCGGTGATCCCCGCCTTCACGTGGTGGCGCAGCATGTAGCGCGGGACCGAGGCGCGGAAGCGATCCACGAAGAGGGGCTGCTCGGGCCGCGGTCCCACCAGGCTCATGTCCCCCACGAAGACGTTCCACAGCTGCGGCAGCTCGTCCAGGGAGAGCTTCCGGAGCACGACGCCCGCGGTGGTGCGGCGAGGGTCGTCGCGACGGGTCCACTGCGCGCCGCGGGCTTCGGCCTGGGGCACCATCGTCCGGAACTTGAGCATGCGGAATTTCCGGCCGATCAATCCCACGCGATCCTGCGCGAAGAAGATCGGGCCGGGCGAGTCGAGCTTCACCCACAGCGCGACCGTGAGGAGGAGCGGCGAGAGCACGATCAGCCCGATCCCCGCGAAGACCAGGTCGAACGCGCGCTTCAGGACGCCATTCCACCCTTGGTCCGGACTTTCCGTGACCAGCACCACGGGCATTCCGTCGAAGTCCTCGACGCTCGCGTTCAGCGTGAACGCGCGCGCGAGGTCGGGGACCAGACGCACCGCCACCGTCGAGTCGCTGAGGCGCTCCAGCGCCAGAAGCTCCGCCTCGTGCTCGGTGCGGGAGAGCGCGAGATAGACGAGCTGGGCCCCAGTGCGCTCCACCAGGTCGGGCAGATCGGCGACCGATCCCAGGACCGGGAGCCCTTCTATTTCGGAGCCCCCGGTCGACGGCTCCGCGCTCACGAAGCCGTGGAGGGCAAACCCGTAGTCCGAGTGCACCGCCATCTTCCGCGCTAGGGCGATGGCCATGGGGCCGGTCCCCACGACCAAGACATGGCGAAGGTTCAGTCCCCGGCGCCGCAGGGCGCGGAGCACGCCGCGCGCGCCAACGCGCGCGGTGCAGAGCGCGACCGCCGCGAGTCCCGCGAAGAGGAGGAGCACCGAACGGGCGACTTCCCCGCGCAGGAAGTAGGAGGCGAGCGCCGCGAACGCGGTGACGATCGCAAGCCCCTGCAGCACGCCGAACAGCTCCTGCGAGAGGCGAGCGGTGCGCGCGGAGCGGTAGAGATGGAGCCCGCGCAGCACCAATAGCGAGACCGGCGTTGCCACCGCGCCCAGCCACAGGTAGGTCCGGATCGATGGCACGCCCAGGGGCGCGGGGACCCGGAGAACGTGGAACCGGAGCCAGTACGCCGCCATCCACGACGCGAGGATCAGGATCGCGTCGAGGAGGAAGACGGCGCTGACGAGGAGCTGGCGGTGTTTCGCGAACATGCGGGTCAGCCGCTCCGGCGGCTCACGCGGGCGGCGCCGCGGTGGGCGCGGAGGCGTGGGTCGGAGGCGGCCCGAGAAGGGCGCGGACGGCGGCTTCTACTTCGGCGACCTCGATCAGGTTCACGCAGGGCAACTCCGGGTGGACGCATCGGATCTGGGCGCACGGGAAGCAGTGGACCGGGTGATGGAGCGCGATCGACCGGTCCGACCACGGCTTGAACCGGCGCGGATCCTGAGGTCCGAACAGGGCCACGGTCGGTGTGCCACAGGCGGCCGCGAGGTGCGCGATGCCGCCGTCGTTCCCGATCAGGAGGCGGGAACTCTTCAGCAGCGCGGCCACCTCGGGCAGCGGGAGCGTCCCGAACAGCGACGCCACGTAGCCGTTCCGGACGTGGCCCAATACCGCAGCTTCCACGCCCCGCTCTTCCGTCGAGCCCAGAAGTACGATCTGCGCATGATAGTGCTCCGCGACCCAATCGGCAATCGCCGCGAAGCGCTCCGGGAGCCAAGCGCGCGGGCGCCAGGAAGCGCCGGGATGAATGCACACGATGGGGCGGGAGAGATCGACACCGGCCTCGGCGAGGCGGCGCGTCATGGCATCGTCCGCGCCGGATCGGAGGTGGATTTCGGCGGGCGGGGGACGCAGTGCGGCGGGCGGAAGCAACGGCCGGACGATCTCGTAGTTCGTTTCGGCTTCGTGGAGCGGAGCGTGTCCGCGGCGCCGCCCCATCCGGCGCCCGATCCAGTCGCTCAGTCGGACCGTGCCGCGGTCCACGCGGCGCCTGGCCCAGGTTCGAAATGGAAGAGAGAGAGTCCGCCAGTCCCCACGCAGCTCCACGATCGCGTCGTAGCGCGCATGGGCTGCCTCGCGGAGTGGATCGGCGCCCGGCAGGGCAGGGCCGCGGCGATATCGTGGCGAGTCGTAGGCGAGGACGCGCGTGGCGAGCTGTGTGCCCTCGAAGAGAGGAGCCACTGAGGGCGAAAGGAGAAGGTCGATCTCGGCCGCGGGATGCGCCTCGCGCAGCGCGCGAAGGGCCGGCGTGGCCGTGATCACGTCGCCAAGGTGGTCGAGCTTGACGACCAGGATTCGCCGCGGGGCTGGTCCGCGCCGCGCGTATCCGAGCAGGTTCGTGAGCGCGGAGACAAGCGCGGACGCGAGGAGAAGCGCGTACTCGTTCACGCCACAGACCCCCCCAGCGCCTCCTCGATCAGCGCCTCTTGTCGGCGGGCCACGCACTCCATGGACCACCGCGACTCGGCGAGCGACCTTCCCTGCGCGGCCAGGCGGAGCCGCTCGGCGGGAGCGTGCAGCAGGCCCGCAACGGCGTCTCCCAACCCCTCGGCGCGGTCGGCGCACAGGTAGTGCAGCTCGGGCTCCAGTTCCAGGCCCTCGGCCGCCAGGCTCGTCGCCACAACCGGCACGCGCGCCGCCATGGCCTCGACGATCTTCACCCGGGCTCCGGCGCCCACCCACAACGGCACCACGGCTATCGATGCGCGCGACAGCTCCTCTTCCATCGAGGGAACGTCGGCCGCGATCTCGGCTCGGGCTCGCTCTGCCGCGCGCCGGAGGGCCTGGGGTGGCTCTCGTCCGGCGACGCGAAGCCGCGCGGACGGTGAGGCGGCGCGAACGCGAGGCCAACCCCGTTCGAGAAACCGGATCGCCCCTTCGACGTTCGGCTCCCAGCGGAACGACCCCGGGAGGAGGACCGTCGGAGGCTCCGAGGGGCTCGGCTCGAGGAATCGCTCGAGCGAGACGCCGACGGGGAGCGTGCGCACGCGCGCGCGCGGTGCCAGCGCGCGCAGCGCGTCCGCCTCCACCTCCTGAATCGCGAGCACGAGGGCCGCGCGCTCGCACAGCTCCCGCTCGGCGGCCCGCAGCCGGCGGGCCTGGATCCGCGCGTACAGCCCCGCCGGCGTTGGGCCATGGGAGCGCGCGTAGCTGGCCATCCACCGGTGCTCCGCGTTGTGCTGGCGCAGGATCATCGGCACCCGGCCGAGCGATTCGTGGTAAGGCGCCAGGTGAAGATGATTGACCAGGGCGAAGGCGGGACGGACACGAGCAACCTCGCCCTGAACCGCGCGCGCGTAGGCGGGATCCTGGTAGCGAGCGAGCGTGTAGGGCCACCGGCCTGTCAGGCCGCGCCACCCGGCGATCAGGGCCGGCGGAGGACGGTGAGGCACGCGAACCACCCGCGCGCACGCCGCGGCCACCGGTTCCGGGACCGAATCCCCGGTCCCGGTTGCGGGCACGAACGAGATCAGCGTGACGTCGTGGGTGCGCGCCGTGGCCCACAGGCTTTGCCAGAGGACGACGCGTCCTCCGTCATCGAGGGGCCAGGGAAAGCGTGGCGTCAGCAGGAGCGCCGCCGGACGGGGCATACCGCGATGGTACCGCGGCCGAGCCCCACAGAGTCACCGAGATCGGGATGAGAAACGGGTAGGCCGCCCAGATAACGCGCCCGTCCGCATAGGCCGAGAAGAGGGAATAGATGTAGAGCAAGATGGTGAGTCCCGATCCGGCCAGTAAGAACCGGAGATGCTCCGGAGACAGCCTCCGCTTCGCTCGTTCGCCCACGACGGCGATTGTCGCGCAGGCCGCCGGCAGGCCAAGGGTGAATACCAGACTCAGGATGGCACGCGGCCGGGACAGGTTATCGGCGAGACTGCCGAGGCTGGGCAGCCAGAGCCAGCCCCGCTCCGGGAAGGGGGCCAGCGTCCGGACAGCCAATGCAGTCGCGGCGGCAACTGCCGCGAGCGCGGCGACGCGGCGCGCGTCCGGACCCGCTGCGCGATGCCGCGCCCAGGCCCATGCGCCCGGCAGGAAGGCCATCGCCGCGGTCGTCTCCTTCACGAGAACGCCCGCGACCAGCAGAACGGTGAAGGCAATTGTCCGGCCGCGGAACACGGCGAGGATCATCGCCGTCTCGATCAGCAGCACCACCGGGTCGACGAAACCGATCGCCCCATAGTAGAAGGTCGGAAAGGAGACGGCGAAGAGGAGTCCCCCAATCGTTCTCGCGCGCGTGTCGAACCCGAGACCCAGGAGCAACCGATCCAGGAGCACGAGCGTGAGAAGGAGAGCCAGCACGTCGAGGACGTTGATCGAGGTCTGAACACGCCATGGGAGGGCTGAAGCGGCGAACGGCACGAGGAGGCGATAGCAGTAGGGGGGGATCAGGCTGTCGGCAGGCGTCTCCCCGCGGAAGTACTCGCCGAGGCGGATGTATCCCTCGACGTCGAGCGGGAGCCCGTAACGCGTCGCGGTGGCGCCAGCGGTCAGCTTCCGGATCGCTCCAGGGTCGTGCAGGTCGAAGCGCGGAAGCGCCACCGCGAGCAGCACGGCAACGAGAAGCGTCCAGCGAATCCACCCATGTGCACCCCCCGCGTACCCCGTTCCCATGAGCCCGCATCGTGGCCCACGCCTCGACCGCGGTCAAGGGGCGGCCCTTGACTCCGCACCTCGGGCTGCGGGAGACTCGCCTCCTCTCGATGAACGCCTCCTCGAACAGCGGCCCGGCTCCGGCGCCCCTTGTCACGCCGTCGACGCGCATCGTCGTGACCGGCGGGACCGGGTTCCTCGGGAGCCATTTCATGGCGGCGCTCCGCGCGGGGGGCTATGACCGCGCCGTCACGTTCGGCTCCTCCCAATTCGATCTCACGCGTGACGAAGACGTTGCTCGAATGCTCGATGCCTACGAACCCGAGGCGATCGTCCACCTGGCCGCGACCGTGGGCGGAATCGGGGCGAACCGCCGGTATCCCGGCACGTACTTCTACAAGAACCTCATGATGGGCGCGCTCCTCATGGAGCGGGCTCGGCTTGCCGGGGTGCGCCGCTTCCTCTCCGTCGGCACCATCTGCTCCTATCCCAAGTTCACGCCGGTCCCGTTCCGCGAGGAGGAGTTGTGGAACGGCTATCCGGAGGAGACCAACGCCCCTTATGGCCTCGCGAAGAAGATGCTCCTCGTCCAGTCGCAGGCTTACCGTACGGAGTTCGGATTCGACGGGGTGAACGTGCTCGTCGTGAATCTCTACGGGCCCGGCGACCATTTTGACCCCGAGACGTCGCACGTGATCCCTGCACTCGTGCGCAAGTGCGTCGAGGCAGTGGACGCGGGGCGCACCGAGATCGAGATCTGGGGGACCGGAAAGGCGACGCGCGAATTCCTGTACGTCGAGGACGCCGCGCGCGGCCTCGTCGCCGCGCTGGAGCGGCTCACGGACAGCGAACCCGTGAACCTGGGCGCGGGATCGGAGATCTCGATTCGCGATCTTGCGGATCGGGTCGCGGCGGCGGCCGGGTTCCAGGGGCGTTTCAGGTTCGATCCGTCTCAGCCTGACGGACAGCCGCGGCGATGCCTCGACGTCTCGCGCGCGGAGCGGCTCCTCCGATGGCACTCGGAGACGCCCCTCGACGAGGGGCTCCGGCGAACGGTCGCCTGGTTTCGGGAACGCGTCCGTGATTCCGCGTCGCGGGCCGCGACCGTCGGCCCCTGAGCGAATCCCCTCCCCTTTTCAGTCTCGTCGTCCCGACGCGGGGCGAGGAGGGAAAACTCCTCCCGCTCCTCTCCGCCCTCGGGGCCCAGAGGTTTCCGACCTCCGCCCGAGAGTTGCTCATCGCCTTCGACGGCGTCGAGCCGTCTCCTCTTTTGCGTGAACGGCTGGCAGCCCTCGCCGTGCACGCGATCCTGCTTCCGGATCGGCGTGGCCCCGGAGCTGCCCGGAACGCTGCGGCGCGCGAGGCCAGCGGCGAGTGGCTCGCGTTCACTGAGGACGACTGCGAGCCTGCGGCGGATTGGCTGGAGCGCGCGGCGGCGAGGATCGGGGCTAACCCGTCGATCGATGTGCTCGAAGGTGAGACGGTCACCCCGGCTGGGTCCCCTGTACGGCGTCGCGATCGGACGTTCCTGAACTACCTCCCCACGAATCTCTTCGTTCGGCGCGCCCTCTTCGATCGGGTCGGTGGGTACTGCGAGGACTTCTTCGATACGCGGCGCGGGATCTACTTCCGGGAGGATTCGGACTTGGGGTTCACGCTGGAGGGGGCAGGGGCCGGGGTCGCATTCGAGCCCGGCGCCCGGGTGGTCCACCCCGTGGAGCATCCGCGCTTCCTCGACCCGCTCCGCTGGGCCCTGCGCTGCCAGATGGATGCTCTCCTCGAGCGGCGGCACCCGGCGCGCTTTCGCGCGCGCATCGAGATCGTCCGCTGGGGGCCCTTCAGCCTGCGCCGTCCCTTCGTACGCGCTTGCGCGGGCTATGTCATCGCGCTTGCCTCAGCCGCGGCCGCGGGATGGTTGGGCGAGCCCAGGGTTGCCTTGGGGTGCATCGCCGGCGCGGGGCTCATGCTCATTCCAGTCTGGGCCAAGTGGGGACTCGCACCGGCGCGGCTCCCGCTTGTGCCGATCATCCCATTCGTGGTCCTGGCCGCGCTCGCGCGGGGCTACTGGATGGGGCGCCCGGGGCGCTAGCCGCCCGGTCTCCGGGCGCACAGATGAAAGCTCCAGTAGTCGTCCCGTCCCGGGTTATAGTCCACGATCCCCAGGTTATTCTGCTCGAGGAAGGAAAGAATCGTCCCGGATGTCGGAATCCATTGATGTCCCAGGCCGACCCAAGGCCCGCACTTGCGCCAGAGCTTCATCGACTCGTGCGGGAGGTATAAGAAAAGAATCCCCCCAGGTTTGATCTTTCGGATCCAAAGCCGGAGGGCCTTCTGCCAGTGTTCCAGGTGCTCGAGGCAGTGGGAGCTGAAGACAAAGTCCAATGAGGCGTCCGGGAAATCATCGAGCTTGTAGGCGTTTTGATGCGGTTCGTCCCGAACTGGAATGGACCCGGGCAAGGGCCAATCCGAAGCGCCGACATCGATGCCGCGACCGCGACAATAAGTCAGGGCTCGGGCGGCAATATGGGAACATGCGTTCCCACGATTGAGATGCTCCGGGTAGGAAACGCCTCGATAATAAAAGTACGTATCGCCGCTCACCTCGACACGGCGCACGAGGAGGCGATTGATCCTCCATCGCACGTAGCAGGGGATTTTTGCCGGCTTTCGGATCGCGTTCCGGATCTTCCGCATCCACTTCAAATCGAATGAACCTCCCGCACGGGTCCGGCCACGTGATTCGCAGCGGTCTGGCGGTTCTGGCGCTGGCGATTGGCCTGACCCACGCGATCCTTTACCACCCCAGCGAGCCCTTCTACAACGGCGACGAGCCCCGACACGTCACCACCGGCATCTTCGTGCGGGACCTGATCCACGATACGCCGCTTCGGGACCCGGTTGCCTACGCGGTTCGATACTATGCCCAGTATCCGGCTCTCGGGATTCCTTACTTCCCCCCTCTGTTTTACGTTTTAGAGGGGGCCGCGATGAGCCTCTTCGGGACCTCGGCCCTGGTAGGAAGGGCCCTGGTCCTGATCGCTTGCTTCATGGCGTGCGCCTACCTCTTCCTGCTGGTCCTTCGCTCGCACGGGCCCCGCGCGGCGCTCCTGGCAGGTCTCTTTCTCGCAATCGCTCCCGCGCCGTTCACGCTGTCCCGCTATGTCATGCTCGAGATGCCCGCGCTGGCGTGGAGTATGGCCGCGATCTACTACTACACCAGGTACGCGGAGACGGAGAAGCGGGGAGATCTGATCGGGGCAGCGCTGGCAACGGCGGCGGCCGCCCTGACCCGGTTCACGGCAGTATTCCTGATTCCGATGATCGGGATCCATCTCCTGCTGACCCGTCGGTTCCATCTCCTGCGCCGCGCTGAGGTCGTCGTTGCAGCGGCTGGAGCCGCCGCCCTCGTGCTTCCATACTATATTCTGGCCGCCTGTACCTCCGGCCACGTCCACTGGCCCCAGATCGCGGGTAACGCGGGGGTTGCCGGACTTGGCGGCGTCTTGTGGACCTATCCGAGCGCGGTCCCGGGACAGTTGGGATGGTTTCTGCTCGTCGCCGCCCTCCTCGGAATCGCCGCGATCGTGGCGATGCGCGAATATCGCGGTACCGCGCCGTATCTGGCCATGGCGCTCGCGACCTATCTGACGGTCGCTCCGATCGGATTGCGCGACCCTCGATTCGCCGTCAGCTGGGTTCCGGCGTTCGCCTTCTTCGCGGCCTACGCTTGCGATTGGGTGTGGAACGCGGGCGGACGCGTTGCCGGCATCCTCATCGCCGCGATTGTGCTCGTCGGGACTGGCTGGCTGACATGGGAAGCTCCGAGGCCGTTCCTGGTCGGCTACGAAACCGCTGCCCGATACGTGCTCAACAATACTACTTCCCCTGTTTGCCTCTTTGACGGCACGCTGAACGGCAACTTCATCTATCAGATCCGACGGATGGATCCGAGCCGCCGCCTTTGGATCCTGCGCGGTGATCGGACGCTCTACAGCATTACCGTATCCCCTGAGTTCGGGTATCGGGAGTTCTCTTCGACCGAGGCCGACATGGCCACGCGTCTCTATCGGTATGATCCCGAGTTGATCGTGGTCGAGGATCCCCCGATCTATTTTCGAACCCCTGCCGGGGATCGGCTTCGAAACCTGCTGCGCGATCATCCCCGGCGCTTCCACGCCGTGGCAGAATTCCCGCTCCAAACTAATCTGCCCCAGGTGCGGGGTGCGATGCTGCGCGTCTACCGTAATCTGGTGCGCAACCCGAATCCGGACATTCGCATTCGCCTCGAAGTGGATCTACTCCAGCGGCCCCTGGAAACGGACCTTCCGAAACGCTCATCACATTGACCGCGGCGCCTTCTCCTCCGCTACCCAGCTCATGTCGCGTGATGAAGAGTAGAGGCCGGCAATCATTCCCAGCTCGACCCAGAACGGCAAGGTGACCTTGTCGATGCCAAGGTAGGCATTGAACAGGCTGTGCACGCAATAGGTGACGATCCCGGCAAGACACGCCAGGACCAGGGACCCGGTCGCGGGATCGGGCAGTCGCCGGAACGCCCGGATGCCGATTACCACAACCGTACCGAAGAACCACAGGCCCGCGGCGAACCCGATCACACCCGTTTCGGATAAAAGACGCAGAGCTTCATTGTGGGTGCCCATGCGTTGGTATACCTGGTCGGTAACGATCGACTTTCGTCGGAACGCCGGATAGGCTGCACCGAACGAATCGAAACCAGTGCCCGTGACCGGGCGATCTCGAAACATCTCCCATGCCGCCATCCAGCGATTGATCCGTTCCAAATTCGAAACGTTCTCGCTCTGGGTAACGCTCTCAGCGTGGCGCCATAGGCGATCGCCCGCCCCCGTTCCGAGGACCAACAAGACCAGGCCTATGCCGACCGTGGTCGGAATGAGGAGAGGTCTAGCGGCGCCCCGACGGGAACTCCAGAGCCAGAGTGCGACAGGCAGCACGATTGCAGAGGCGATCCATGCCGCGCGCGTGAACGAGAGTAGAATCCCGATCGCGATCGAGAACGCGGCCGCGGCATAGGCAACACGGGCGGCGCCCCGCCCCTCCAAAGCGGCGAAGAGCGGAATCGGGAGCAGCAGTCCGAGATACGCGGAGTAGGTTCCGTGCTCCAAGAAGAAGGGACGCGCGGCCCCGTATGCGACCCCGGCGCTCACACCCAGCGCGAGTACGCGGACGGCTCCATACAGCCCGATGAGCGCCCCGAGAACGGAAACTGTCCGTACCCACCGATCCCGCCTGTGCCCATTCCACTTGGTGCATGAGAAATAGAGGTACCCAAAGGCCGCGTACCCGCCCATGGCCAACCACGCCTTGAGCCCCAAGGCGACAAAGGAGCCGAGGAGCACCGAAAGCAGGGCGGCGGCGGCGAGGAAGGCAAGCGGCAGATGTGCCGGAGAGCGCCTGAGCGGGACGGCTCCGGTAAGCGCCCGAACTCCCCAGCCCGCGAGGGCGATCACGAGCATGGGTTCCGTCGGGACGGAGATGGCCCCACCCCAGGGGGGCAGCTCCACCCAGGAGAAAGGAACCGCCACGAAAGCGACGAGCCAGGCCGCTTCGGGAGCCCGAATGGAGAGGAGGAAGTAGGCGCCGGCGAGTGCAATCCAGGCGGAGAGGAGCGGGTCGGCGCCGCTCAGTCCGAGGAAGAGAATCCCCGCTTCGGCTACGACCACCAGGGAAAGAACGAGAAGCTCCGTCGCTGGAAAGGTCCCGGGCCTCACGAACGCGGGATCGAATCGCGCGTGCCCCACGGCCTCAGGTCAACCGGACAGGACCGCTCGTGTTCGATTTTCCCCGCTCCATCAGCAGTGCTGCGGCTACGCTCCCGGCAAGTCCAATCAGGAAGCCCGCGATCACCACGAGGGAGCGCTTGGGGCGCGCCTTGTGGAGCGGCGGCTCGGCGTGGTCCAGCACCTGCACGGTCGGGGTGTCGCGCGTCTCGCGGATCCGCGCCTCCTCGAGCTGCGATGTGAGGAGCTCGAAGACCTGCTCCTGCACCTTCACGTCGCGCCAGAGCCGTGCAATGTCGAGGCCTGCTCGCGGAAGTCCCCCGACCTGCCTCTCGACGGCGGCCAGCTCCTCTCGCACACGCCTCACCTCTTCGCTGTCCTCGGCCAAGGACTGTCGCAGGACCTGGAGCTTCATCTCGAGGGCGATCTTCTGCGCCATGAGCTGCGCCCCCATCTCGGCGTCGCTTCGATCGCTCGGGGAGAGGGCGGGGAGGCGGCGCCGCTGCTGATAGTCGCGGAGGAGTTCCTCCGCCGCGGCCAAATCCCGCTTCGCCACTTCCAGCCGCTGCTCGATGAAGGCGCGCGTTCGCTGGGCGCTGGTCGTGCGCGCCTCCTTGTTGAAACGGTCCAGCTCGTCCACGTAAGCATTGGCCATTGCGGCCGCAATCTTCGGATCCCGATCCTCGGCCAGGATCGCGATCGTCCCCTCGTCGCCGACGCGGAACTTCACGTGCCCGCCCAGCTTCTTCACCGCCCTGTCGGCGTCGGACGCGCCGTACCGGTGTACAAGATCGAATCGGCGCACGAGACGGTCCGCCACGGTGCGGCTCTTGAGCACGGCGACAAAAACATCCGCCAGCGTCGGCGCGCCCGGAATCCGAAACCCGCCGAGGCGCGGCATGAGCTGCGAGACCGCGGTTCCCCCAAGATCGTCCTCCATCGGTGGGAGAAGCACCGTTCGGGCCTCGTACCACTTGGGCAGGACGAGCGCGAGGACGACCGCAGCGACGGTGGTAGCGGCCACGTTGAGTGCAAGGAATCGGCGGCGGCGCCGGAGCACGTCGGCGAGGTCGCCCACCGTCGGAGCCCGCTCTTCCCGGAATTCGGGTCCCACCGCGCTCATTTCGTCGCCTGATGGACCACGAGATAGACCGTGGCAACCTGCGCCGCCGTGGTCAAGACGTCCCGGACCGTGGACCAGGTGCTCCGGTCCGGGCGCGTCGGGACCCAGACCACGTCCCCGGGGCGAAGGTCCCCCGCCTCGTCGGCGCTCACCTGCGCCCCGGTCGCCGCCAGCGTCACGCTCACGCGACCCCGGTGCGCGCGCGAGGTGTAGCCGCCCGCTTCCTTGACGTAATCGGACACGTCGCGCCCGGGCGTGTACGGCACGTAGCCGGGCGCCTTCACCTGGCCCTGCACCGATACGAGCGGAACGCGCCGCGGAACCACGATCCGGTCGCCGTCGTGGAGCGGCACATCCCCGAGCGGATCGCCCCGCGCGAGGAGCCTCCCCACGTTGGCCGAGATCGCGCGCCTCTCGCGCGATGCGGTAACCACGTACTCGCGGTCGGACGCGGAGAGGAGATCGGGGCTCCGCTCGGCGAGGTGGAGGAACGCGGTGTCGCGCGACGCCGCGTCGCTCCGCTCCACGCGAGTCGCCGCGCTGTCAGCGAAGGAGGTGAATCCTCCCGCCAGGGCGAGCACCGCGCGAAGCCGGTCCTCGCCGGACCGAATAGGATATGGCCCGGGGCGAGCGATCTCGCCCTCGACCACCACCACGTCTCCTTGCATCCAGCGCGCGCGGCCGGGGACGAAGAGGCGGTCCCCTTCACGGAGGTCCGGGTCGCCGCCCCCGCCGCCGGGCGAGGCGAGCGCCTGATCCAGGTGCGCGGGCGCGCGCTCGGAACCGCCCGCCGCGTCGAACCGCTCGATCGTGGCGTCGGTCAGCGCCGCCTCAGGGAGCGCCCCGCCCGCCAGAGCGACGAGCGTGCTCATGCGGTCTCCCGCTGCGAAGTCGTAGCGCCCGGGGTGGGCAACCGCGCCGAATACTTCCACGTGGCGACCCAGTGGAGGCACGAAGAGGACATCACTCTCGAACACCAGCGGGTCGGTGGCGAGGTCGCCTCCACGCGACGCCAGCACCAGATCCACACGCAGGGTGTCGGTGCCGCGGCGGATCTGGATGCCGCGATGAGCGCCGCTCCACGCTACCCCGCCGGCGGCTTCGATCGCCTCCGAGGCCCGCACGGGCGCCTGGAGCGTGACCGCGCCCGGACGCTCCACTTCCCCGGTGACGTAGAGGCGGAAACGCCGCGGCCGGTAGAGCGAGAAGACGAATCCGCGCCCGCGCACGTACGGACGCATGCGTTCGCGTACCCGCGCCTCCAGCTCGTTCAGCGTGAGCCCCGCGACGGACAGCGGGCCCACGTCGGGAAGCACCAGGTCGCCCTCGGGGCCGACGCGCAGGATTCGCGGGTCCACCAGGTCCGAATAGCGGATCGCGAATTCGTCCCCGGGGCCGACGCGGTAGGTTGCGGGATCCACGCGCCCCGCGATCGGGGGGCTGGGGTCGAGCAACGGCGCGGTTCTCGGCGCGGTTTCGATTTCGCCTGGGATCCCCGCGGGGGACGCGGCCAAAGCCGCGGACCCGCCGTCCCCGGTCAACGACAGGAGCAGGAGGACGGCCCAGGGGCAGCGCTGAAACCAAGCGGGTTTTACAACGTTGGAGGTCAAGCAACTGATGATGCCACGCGGCGAACGGCGGGCCAAGGGGTCGTTTGGACGGCCCAACCCCTAGGACGCCCCGAGCCGTTCCAGTACTCTGCTTCCCTCATGATCCAGCTTGCCAAGCGCGCCCTTACCGGAACCCGGTGGGAAGAGCCCGCGAAGCGCCTCTATTCGGCGCTGACGCGCCATCGAAATAGTCTCTGCGACTGGCAGACGATCGCCATCATGCGGCGGGTGCTTCACGAGAGCTCCAGCTGTATCGACGCCGGCGCGTTCGAGGGCGGCATGCTGCGTCACATGGTCCGCCTGGCTCCTCGCGGCCGGCACCTGGCTTTCGAGCCGACTCCCGACAAGTGCGGGGCGCTGGTCGGGGCGTTTCCCACGGTACAGGTCTATCCATTCGCGCTCGGCGATTCCCCGTCGAGCGCCCGCTTCTATCACATGCGGGACCACCCGGCGCTGAGCGGCCTGCGTCGCCGTCTGGACGACCTGCCTTACGAACGGGTCGAGATCCTCTCCGTGACGGTCGAGTCTCTCGACAGAGTCGTTCCGCCCGAGATGACGGTGAGCTTCATCAAGGTGGACGTGGAGGGCGGTGAGCTGGGAGTGTTCCGAGGCGGCGCCTCCACCATTCGGAGGTGTCGCCCGACCATCGTGTTCGAGTGCGGCAGGGGCGGAGCCAATCACTTCGGCACGGGTCCCGACGAGGTGTTCGGCTTCTTCCAGGATGTCGGGCTGGGCGTCTCGCTCCTCGGCGACCGGCTCGCGAACCGCGCCCCGCTATCCAGGGCCGCCTTCATCGAGCAATACGAGACGGGCGCCAACTTCTACTTCGTCGCCCACTCCTAACCGGGGATCGCGCCGCCCAGGCGCCGCCGCGCCATGTCCAGCATCGCCCGCCACTCGCGGGTGCGGACCACGATCAGCGCCCAGACAACCAGCGCCGTTCCTCCCACGGCCACGCCGGTCAGATTTCGCGGGGTCCACGCGAGAAGGCCCAGGAGCAGCGCCAGGGACGCGAGGAGGAGCCGGCGGTTGTCGGGCCCCAGGCGGAAGCCGACCGCGCGCCGGGCGAGCCAGTAGTGAAGCCCGGCATGGGTCATGTGCGCCAGGACGTAGCCGATCACCACGCTCCGGAGCCCGACCTTGTCGACGAGCAGGAGGAACGCGGTCAAGAGCGTGACCCCGTAAACCACGTCGAAGAGCACCCAGGGCTTGAGGCGGTTCCGCGGCACCAGCCAGATCCCGAACATCCACGCCGCCGCGCGGAAATAGTCCCCCAGAAATTGCAGCGGCAAGAGGTCGAGCGCCGGGAGGAAGCGGCCGCTGTAGAAGAGAGGCACCCAGATCGGCGCTCCGACCAGGATGGCCGCGCACGCCCCGGTGGTGAGCAGGAAGGCAAGCCGCACGCCGCTCCGCATGGTGGGAGCCGCGTCCTGGTCGCGCGGCAGCGCGGCGATCTCGGGCCAGACGGTGGCCGTGATCGCGTTCAGGATGGTGGGCATGAGAAGCCCCGACACGCCGACGCAGACCTGGTAGATGCCGTTCGGACCCAGCCCCAGCTTGTCCACGAGGAGGCTTCGCAGGACGAGCAGGGTGAGGGTCGAGGAGAGCCCGACCAGGAGCGAGGAGATCCCGTAGCGGAGAAGGGGGCGCAGGAGCGTGCGGCTCCCCGCGGCGTCCGCGCCCGCGCCCCCCGCGCCCGCGCCAGCCGCTCGCGGCGCCCGGGGCGTGTGCGGCGCGAGCAGCCTCCCGCTCCACCAGGCCCAGATGGCCGCGATCACGACGAGCTGCGCGACCGCCCCCTTCACCCCGAACAGGTACGCCAAGGGAATGATCGTGGCGATCTGCGCGACGGCGATCGCCACGCTGAGCCCGGCCATCGCGCGCACGGCCTGATGCCCCTGGAGCATCGAGATGTGCACGGAAGCGGCCGCCGAGAGGGGAACCGCCGCGGCGCCCAGGAGGACCGCCCACGTGAAGCCGGAATCGCGGTAGATCCCCGCCGCGAGCCACGGGGAGGCCACGGCGGCCGCCACGGCAAGCCCGCCCCCGATGCCCCAGGCGATCCGGTTTCCCAGCCGGGTGAGCGCGTGGACCCGCGCGAAGTCGCCGGCCGCGCGCGCCTCGGCGATCATCGACACCAGCCCGTTTCCCACGCCCAGCGTGGCGAGCGGGACGAGCACGGCGGTCAGCGAGGCAAGCTGGGCCAGGACGCCGGTCCCCTCGGGACCCAGACGCGCCGCGAGGATCTTCGCGCGCACGATCGCGGCGATGACCGTCGCGATGGAGCCGAAGCCCAGGATCGCGGTGGAGCGGACCAGCCGGCGCAAGGCTCCCCCGGTCTCGGCGGCTCGGGGGCTACCGGGACCCGTAGGTCCGCGCGTAGTACTGCTGGAAGGCACCCGAGCGGATCGCTTCCCACCAGGGTCGGTTCGCAACGTACCAGTCGATCGTCGCCTCGATCCCCCGCGTGAACCCCGTCTCGGGCTTGAAGCCGGTCTTCTTCGTGAGCCGCGCGGCGTCGATGGCGTAGCGGCGGTCGTGCGCGGGGCGGTCGGTCACGTGCGCTAAGAGGCTTGCGGGCTTCTTCAGCCGCTCGAGGATCACGGCCGCGATCTCGAGCACCGAGCGCTCGTTCCCGCCCGCGATGTTGAACGTCTCCCCCTCCACGTCGTCCGCCTGGAGAATGGCGACGAGCGCGCGGCAATGGTCCTCGACGTGGATCCAGTCCCGGGTGTTCTTCCCGCTTCCGTAGACGGGGAGCGGCTTTCCCTCGAGGGCGTTCGTCACGAATAGGGGAATGAGCTTCTCGGGATACTGGTAGGGGCCGTAGTTGTTGCTGCAGCGCGTCACCACCGCGGGCACCCCGTGGGTCACCGCGTAGGCGTAGGCGAGGCGATCCCCTCCGATCTTCGAGGCGGCGTAGGGATTCCGCGCGTGGAGCGGCGACTCTTCGCTGGCCGCGCCGTCCAGGATCTCGCCGTAGACCTCGTCGGTGGAGATCTGCACGAAGCGGCGGACGCCGACCTTCCTTGCCTCCTCCAGGAGAACGTAGACGCCGTAGGTGTCGGTCAGCACGAAGTGCGAGGCGTCCTCGATCGAGCGGTCCACATGGGTCTCGGCCGCGAAGTTCAGGACCACGTCCACTCCCGCCATCGCGCCCGCGACGGCCGCGGGATCGCAGATGTCGCCGCGCACGAAGCGATACCCGGGCGCGTCCTTCACCGCCTCGAGGTTGGCGAGGTTTCCCGCGTACGTCAGCTTGTCCAATACGGTGATCCGCGCGTCGGGGAAGCGGCGGCGCAGATGGTGCACGAAGTTCGAGCCGATGAAGCCCGCGCCTCCCGTGACCAGCACGTGCGCGCGCTTCAGATCCGGCGCCTTAGCCATCTTTCCGCGACCATTCGTAGGGGATGTCGTTCTTGTGGGGATCGGCGCGGTACTCGTCCGGCTTCTCGTAGTTGTACGGCTCGGTCGGCGTGTTCACGAGCATCGCGGGCTCGGTCCCGATCCCCTTCATGCCGTGCCAGACGCCCGGCGGGATCGTGACCAGAACGGGATTCCGCTCCCCCATGAAGAACTCGTTGATCAGCCCCTTGGTGGGCGAGCCGGCGCGGTCGTCGTACAGCACCACCTTCATCATCCCCTTCACGATCACGAAGTGGTCGGTCTGCACCTTGTGGTAGTGCCACCCCTTCACGACGCCGGGATACGCGACCGAGACGTAGCTCTGGCCGAAGCGCTGAAAGAACGGGTCGTCCTTCCGCATCATCTCCATCAGGTAGCCGCGCTCGTCGGCGATCACCTTGAGCGGTTTCACGTTCACGCCGTCGATCAGCTTCATGACGGTCTCCCGACCGACGTGTAGGTCAAGCCCAGGCGCCGGACGGTGGCCGGCTCGTACACGTTTCGAAGGTCCACGATGGCGCGCCCCCGCATGGCGCGCTTCACGCGCGACAGGTCAAGTCTCCTGAACTCGTTCCATTCCGTGACCAGCACCATCACGTCGGCGCCCTTGGCGGCGTCATAGGCGTTCTGGGCGAAGTGCATTCCCTTCGGGAGCCCCTCGGCGTCGGCGCGCACGGCGGGATCGTAGGCGCGGACGCTCACGCCCCGGCGCAGAAGCGTGCGAATCAGGTCCAAGGACGGCGCCTCGCGCAGATCGTCGGTGTCCGGCTTGTACGAGAGGCCCAGCACGGCGACGATGTGCGGCTTTCGCCCCGTGAGCGCGGCCACCACCTTGCGCGCGGCGCGGACCCGCTGCCCCTCGTTGGTCTCGATCGCGCCCTCCACGACCGGGAGACGCACCCCGGCCTTGCGGGCGAATTCCCGCATGGCGCGCGTGTCCTTGGGGAGACAGCTCCCGCCGAACCCGGGACCCGGGTGGAGGAACTTGGGTCCGATCCGGCGGTCCAGGCCCATCGCCTTCGCGATGTCGTGCACGTCGGCGCCCAGCGCCTCCGACAGGTTCGCGATCTCATTGATGAACGAGATCTTGGTCGCCAGGAACGCGTTCGCAGCGTACTTGATCAATTCGGCCGTGCGGACGCTCACCACGACCGTGGGCGTCTCGATGAGATACAGCGGCGAGTAGACCTCGCGCAATACCTCCGCGGCGCGCGGCGAGTCGGCGCCGATCACGATCCGGTCGGGGCGCATGAAATTCTCAACGGCCGTGCCTTCCCGGAGGAACTCGGGGTTGGACGCGACGTCGAACTTGGCTCCGCGCGGCGCGTACTTCTTGATCCACTTGGTGACCCGGTCTCCGGTCCCCACCGGGACGGTGCTCTTCTGCACGATCAGCCGGTAGGAGGTCATCGACTTGGCGACGGTGCGCGCGGCCGCGAGGACGTAGGAGAGGTCTGCGCCGCCGTCCTCGCGCGACGGGGTTCCGACGCAGAGGAAGACGACCTCGCCCCATTCGACGGCGTCGGGGAGCGACGTGCTGAAGCGCAGGCGCCGCTCCCGCACGTTCCGGACGACCAGATCTTTGAGTCCGGGCTCGTAGAAGGGGATCTCGCCCCGCGACAGGACATCGATCTTCCGCTCGTCCACGTCCACGCAGATCACTTCGTTTCCGAAGTCCGCGAAGCCCGCGCCGCTGACCAGGCCGACGTACCCCGAACCGACTACGACAATTCGCACAGGTTCCTCCTAGTGTCCCGCCTCCCGCCGCACGCGTTCGCGCGCGTCGCGGTAGAGGTCGAGGAGCGTTCGATCGATGGGAATGGCCGGCGACCAACCGGTGCGCCGCGCCAGCTTCTCCGGGTCTCCGACCAAGTGGTCGGCGTCGCGCGCGCGCATCCGGGCCGGGTCGGACGCGACCGTCGCGCGCACGCCCGAAACCCGGATGAGCCGCTCGAGCAGCTCTCCGAGGCGATATCCGTGACCGGTACAGACATTATAGGCCTCTCCCGGCTCTCCCCTATCGAGGAGAGCCATGTAGGCGCGCACCACGTCGCGCGCGTCGCCGTATTCGCGCACCAGGTCCACGTTCCCCACGCGCACCTCGGCCGGCATGTGCCCTTCCGCGATGCGTGCGAGCTGGTGCGCGAAGCCGGCCACGGCGAAGCGCGGGCTCTGCCCCGGCCCCGTGTGCGAGAACGTGCGTGTGCGGATCACGCGGAGCCCGTAGGTGGACGCGTACAGCTCGCCCAGCATGTCCTGCGCGGCCTTGCTCAGCGCGTAGGGGTTTCGCGGATCCAGCGGCGCCTGCTCGGCGATTTTCGTCCCCGGCGATCCAGACCCGTACACGTCGGCGGAGCCGACGAGCAGGACCGTCGCCTCAATGCCGGCCGCGCGCACCGCCTCCAGCAGGTGCAAGGCGCCCATGGCGTTCACGCGATACGTCGCCGCCGGCTGCTCCAGCGAGAGCGCGCCCGAAGCCTGCGCGGCCAGGTGCACGATCCGGTCGGGGCGAAGCTCCTTCACCGCCGCCGCCACCGCGTCGCCGTCGGTCACGTCGAGCGCGCGGTAGGAGCGGAGCACCGCCTGCAGCTCTTCGGGCTCGGGAATCGCGTCGAGTGCGCCATGGTCGGCGCCGTGGAGGTCCAGCGGCCCTTCCACGGTGAGCGCGCGGACCAGGTGCCGCCCCACGAACCCGGCGACGCCGGTGACGAACGTGCGCAAGGGCTAGCGCTCTCTCCAGTATTCGAGCAGGTCGCGCATCGTCCGCTCGAACGGGATCTCGGGCTGCCATCCGGTCTGCTTCCGGAACCGGGACGAGTCGCCCAGGAGGACCGGCACGTCGGACGGACGCATGCGGGCCGGATCCTGCTCCACCTTGACCTTCATCTTGGTCATCCCCAGGAGCAGGTCGAGCATCTCGCGGATCGTCCAGGCCTTCCCCGTGCAGATGTTGTACACCTCGCCCGGCTCTCCCTTCTCCAGGGCCAGCCAGTAGGCGCGCACCACGTCGCGCACGTCCGAGAAATCGCGGCGCGCGTCCAGGTTCCCGACCCGGATGACCGGCTCCCTTCGCCCCTTCTCGATGTCGGCGACCTGCTTCGCGAAGTCGGAGCACACGAAGACCGGGCCGCGCCGCGGCCCCTCGTGATTGAAGCCCCGCGTCCGGATGATCGGAATCTGGAAGCTCATCCAGTACTGGAAGCCCAGGAGGTCCTGTCCCACCTTGCTCACCGCGTAGGGCGAGAGCGGGCGGAGCGGATTGGTCTCGCGGATCGGAAGCTCGTTTTCGTGGACCAGCCCGTACTCCTCGCTGGAACAGGCCAGCTGGATCCGGGGCGCGATCCGGAGCTTCTTCACCGCCTCGAACAGGTTGAGCTGGCCCAGGATGTTCGTGGCCAACGACTCGGTCGGAGCGGTCCAGGAAGTCGGGACGAAGCTCTGCGCCGCGAGGTGGAAGATCCAGTCGGGCCGCACGCTGTCGATCACGTCCCGCACCGACGAGGCGTCGCGCAGGTCGCATTCCACCAGCCGCACCCGGTCACGGAAATGCTCGATGTTCTCGGTACGGCTCCGCCACCGGAGGATCCCGGTGACCGTCGCGTCGCCGCGGCCCAGGATGTAGTCGGCGAGATGGCTTCCGGCGAAGCCCGTGATCCCGGTGATCAGGACGTTCATGCTCCCGCCTTCTCCCTGGCAGCGGCGATCAGCGATTCCTGGTACGAGGCCACGACCGCGCGCGGATCGGGGGCCTCGAGGATCGGGCGCCCGACCACCACGTAATCGGCCCCGCGCGCGAACGCCTCCGCCAGGGAGAGCGTGCGCTTCTGGTCGTGCGCCGGGTCGTTCGGACCCCGGATGCCGGGAGTGACGACGAGGAAGGGCGACGGGTGATCCAGCCGGAGACTCTGGATCTCGCGCGGAGAGGCGACGACCCCGTCCACTCCCGATTCGGCGCACAAGGTCGCCAGCGCCAGCACCTTCTCCTCGACGTCGGTCTTCGGGTTGAACAGGGCCGGGATCTCGGTCCCGTCCAGGCTCGTGAGCATGGTGACCCCCAGCACCCGCGGAACGCCCGCGAGGTACCGCGCGGCCGCGGCCGCGGCGCGAAGCATCTCGGGCCCGCCGCTCGCGTGTACCGTCAGGAGCGCGATCGGCAGCCCCTCCAGGGCGCGGACGGCGCGCTCGACGGTGGCCGGAATGTCGTGGAGCTTCAGGTCCAGGAAGACGCGCTTCCCGCGGTCGGCCAGCGCAAGCACGGCGGCCCGCCCCGCCACGTTATAGAGCTGCAGCCCAACTTTGTACCACAGCACGGCGTCTCCCACCCGATCGACCTGCTCGAGGGCCGACTTCAAGTCGGGCCGGTCGAGCGCGACGATCAGCCGGTCCTGGACGTGCATCGATCCGTCCCCTTCCCATGCTCCGGTCATGCTCCTCCTCTCGATTCCGCTGGCCGCGCCTGGCGGCCGGCGCGGATCATGCCGCGCCCTTCCGGGACGACCAGCGCGCCGATCAGCTCGTCCACCGCGGACGCGCCCATCTGTCTCAAATGCTCCTCGATTCCGCGGACGCACTCCTCGGCCAGGGAGGGATCGGCGAAGAGCGCCGTCCCTACCTGCACCGCGGTCGCGCCCGTGAGGAGGAATTCCACCGCGTCCGCGGGTTTCGCGATGCCGCCCATCCCGATCACCGGGATGTCCACTGCCTGCGCCGTCTCCCACGTTTTCGCCAGGGCGAGCGGCTTGATCGCCGGCCCGGAGAGCCCGCCGAGGACGGTGCCGAGGATGGGGCGGTGGGTGCGCGAATCGACCGCCATCCCCACGAACGTGTTCACCAGCGAGACCGCGTCGGCGCCGCACGCTTCGCACGCCTGGGCGATCTCTCCGATTCGCGTGACGTTGGGCGTGAGCTTGGCGATCAGGGGCAGCTTGGTGAGCGGGCGGATCGCGGTCATCACCTCGCGCGCCAGGCCGGCGTCGGTCGAGTACTTGAGGCCGTGGGGGCCGACGTTGGGGCAGGAGATGTTCACCTCGATCGCATGCGCCGCCCCGCTCCGGCTGACCCCGTCCACCAGCTCGCAGAACTCGCGCGTGTCCTCCCCTTCGACGGAGACGATCACCGCGCAGGGGAGCTTCCGTAGGATCTGCACCTTGGTCTCGAGAAAACCCTCGAGGCCGGGGTTCTCGATCCCGATCGAGTTGAGCATCCCGGCCGGAACTTCGACGACGCGCGGCGGCGGATTCCCCCCGCGCGCGCGGCGGGTCACCGTCTTCGTGACGATGCCGCCGATCGCCTTCAGATCCACCAGCCCCTCGTACTCCGTCCCGTACCCGATGATCCCCGAGGCGACGAGCACCGGATTCCGAAGCGTGAGGGAGCCAATCCGGACGGAAAGCGTTGGCGCGCGCGACGGGGTCACGGGAGACGCCTCCAGTCGACGATGGTCGCGTCCATGACGGGCCCCTCGACGCACATCGCGGGGTACCGTCCGTTCCCGCCGCCGTTCCCCCCGAGCGGCACCGGGCAGCCGCGGCAGGCCCCCACGGCGCACGCCATGGGGCCCTCCAGCGACGCCTCGCAGCGGATCCCCTCGGCGCGCGCGAACTCAGCCACCTCGTGGAGCAGGCCGTGCGGGCCGCACGTGAAGATCTCGGCGTGGAGCGGCGTATGGCCGCCTCCCTCCCACTCCCGTCGCAACAGGTCGAGCGCGTTTCCCGGGTAGCCCACCGAGCCGTCATCCGTGGCCACGTGGAGACGCCCGCCCCGCACTTCGCGGACGCCGTACAGCTCCTTCCGCGAGCGAGCGCCGAAGAGAAAGACGTAGGGGCGCTTGGCCTCGCGCAGCTTTCGGCTCAGGAAAAGGAGCGGAGCGACACCGCGGCCTCCCGCGACCAGGATGGGCAGGCGGCGCGGCCGCGGCTTGAAGCCGATCCCCAGGGGGCCGATGAGGTCGAGGGACGTCCCCTTGGGCTGGCATGACAGAATTCGCGATCCGCGTCCCACCACCGAGTAGTAGATGCGAACCGCGCGGAGCCGCCCCCGGCTGACGAACCCTTCGAGGCTGTAGGGCCGCCGGAGAAGCGGATCCCCCTCCTCGGAGATGCGGAGGTGGACGAACTGCCCCGGTTGCGGCGTCGCGAAGCTCCGCGGCACGGTGAGCGTGAGGAGATAGTTGCCCTGGGAGAGCTCCCGGTTCTCGAAAACTTCGCACGGCACCAGCTTCATGGGGTGGAACCACCCGTTTTCGGCCGCGTAGTGTCCGGCGGAGCGGCCCCCGTGCCGCGCGTCGTGTCCGCCGGAGCGGTACCCGCGGCTCGCGTCGTGTCCGCCGGAGCCGCCGGCGGCGGCTGAGGAGGCGGCTGCCCCGGGCCCGGCTGCCGCCGCTGCTGCCCCCCGTGGGAAGCGCGCTGCCGACGCTGCGCCTCATCCGCGCGCTCCTTGAGCTGCTCAAACAGCGCCGGCGGCACCTGGTATCCGCTGTCGGGAGCCGACGAGGTCGGCGGCACCACCGAGGTGGGCGGGCTCGAGGGAGCTGGCTCGGTTTCTTCGGCGAAGCGCCCGGCTGCCGAGGTGTCGGGATGGGCGAGAAGCGAATCGAAGAGGGCCGTGCGATCGTCGGACCTCCCGCTCCACCGCTTCCAGAGGTAGAGGGCGGACTCGGCGTAGCGCGTGCCCCGGTAGCGCACCGCCAACGAGTCGGTGAGCTGCATGGCTCCCAGGGTGTCGCTCCGGTCGAATGCCGTGATCCAGAGGCGGGCATAGGCCGACTTGGGCGCGTAGACGCTCTTGGGATACAGAGCCTCAACGGCGCGGTATTGAGTCATGGCCGAGTCGGTTTTCCCCAGCTCGAAGTAATAGACCTCGGCCAGGCGAAAGGCCGTCCGCGCCCGCCCGCCCGTGGTGTCGGCGGCCAGGGATTGCCGGTACTCCCGGAGCGTCGCGAGGCTCTGGGAGCGCCGTAGCGCCTGCGCGGCGAACTGGTTCGACCCCCCGGCGAGATTGTGCAGCTTGTCGTACTCACGCGCCGCCTGGTCCAGGTCCCCCAGCGCCGATTCATACAGATAACCGATCTGAAACTGGGCCTCGTAGGACATGCTCGTCCCGGGGAACCGCTCGATGATCTGCTGGTACCCCTTGATCGCGTCGTTCGGCTTTCCGACGAGCCCCTCCAGCTCGTAGATCCGGAGCAGAACTTCCCCCTCGCGTTGTTCGGCCAGCGCGGTGGGCCGCCACTTCTGCAGAAGATCGAGCGCCTCCGGGTAGCGCTTCAGATCGCGGAGCGCCTCCGAGCGCTGGAGCACGATATCCACCCGCTGCTTGGGGCGCTCCTCCGAATTCAAGGCTTCGGCGTACACGAGCTGGGCGCTATCCATCCGCGCCCCCTGGAAGAGCGCGTCGCCCGCACGCCGCAGCGCGTCGGAGCGCTGGCGGCGCCCGTCCGCGGCGCGAATCGCGCGGCGGTACCACCCGGTCGCGGCCGCGTAATCCTTCTGCACCAATCGGCTCTCTCCCTCGTAGAAGTAAAGCTCCCAGCGCCTGGAGAACTTGGGATAGGCCTTGTCGAGCGACCAGAAAATCGAGTCCGCCTCGGCGTAGTCTTTTTGCCGGTAGTGGGCCAGTCCCTTCACCAGGCGCCCCTCCGGGATGAAAGGACTCTTCGGAAACTTCGTCTCCAGGTCGTCCAGCCGGCGGATCGCGCCGGCATAATCGCCCTTCCCGTAGAGCGACGCTCCCATGAGGTAGGTTGCGTCATCCGCGTACTTGCTCTTCGGATAATCCGAGAGGATCTTGGAGCACTGTCGGACGACCTGCTCGTACTTGGTCGCGGCCCCGACCGACGTGCCTTCGGAAACGCTCCGATCCTGTTCCCTCTGGGCGTCCTTGTAGTAGCGCTTGGCGAGGTAAAACGTGTTGTAGTAGGCGCATCCGGCGAACGCGAGCAATGCGATGGGGACGAGGATTCGGGAACGGAACATTCCCGGACGCTGGTTCGGCATGAGTTAGCGATGCTACCACGGAGGGCGCCGACGGGCTATCGGCCGCTCGCCAGGGCAGCCTGCTCCCGCCAGGTGACCTGGCCGCCCACGATCGTGAGCCATATCCTCCCCGACAGCTCCCACCCGTCGAAGGGCGTGTTGTGGGAGCGGGAAGACGATTCCGCCGCGCGCACGGTCCATCGCTCGCCCGGATGGAACACGGTCACGTCGGCCGGCTCCCCCGCCTCCAGGGTCCCGCCGCGCCGCCCCAGCACCTCCAGCGGCTTCCGCGTCATCCGGAGGAGGAGCTCGGGCAGCGTGAGGTGCCCCGGCTCGACCAGCGCTTTCAGATACAGCCCCAGCGCGGTCTCGAGGCCGATGATGCCGAATGGCGCCGAATCGAAGTCGTTGTCCTTGTCGATCTCGGTGTGCGGCGCATGATCGGTCGCCAGGCAATCGATCGTGCCGTCCACCACGCCCTCGATCAGGGCTTCGCGGTCGCGCGTCGAGCGGAGAGGCGGATTCATCTTGGTGTTGGTGTCGTAGCCCGATACCGCCTCGTCGGTCAGGACCAGATGGTGCGGCGTGACCTCGGCGGTCATGGCGATCCCGCGCGCCTTCGCCTTCCGGATGATTTCGACCGACCGCGCCGCGCTCACGTGCGCCACGTGGACGCGCCCGCCGGTCAGCTCGGCGAGGAGCGCGTCGCGCGCGACCATCACCGACTCGGCGACGTCGGGGATCCCCTTGAGCCCGATCCGCGTGGAGGTCCACCCCTCGTGGACCACGCCCGATCCCTTGAGGTCGGGGTCTTCCGCGTGCTGGATCACGGGCACGCCCAGAGGCCGGGTCAGCTCCAGCGCCCGCCGCATTATTTCGGCGTTTCGGACCGGCTTCCCGTCGTCGGAGAAGGCGACGGCGCCCGCCAGGACCAGGTCCTCGATGTCGGTGAGCGCCTCTCCGGCCTGGCCGCGCGTGACGGCGGCGATCGGGAGGACGCGCGCGTGGCCCGACTCGCGCGCGCGCCGGATCACGTATTCGACCCGGGGCCGGTCGTCCAGCGGAGGATCGGTGTTGGGCATGCAGGCGACCGTCGTGAAACCGCCTCGGGCGGCCGCCAGCGTCCCGGTCTCGATCGTTTCCTTGTCCTCCTGCCCCGGCTCGCGCAGATGCACGTGGATGTCGACCCACCCGGGGCTGACGACCGCGCCCGAGACGTCGATCACCTCCACGTCGCTCCGGGAGCGAAGTGCCGCGGGAGCGTCCTCTCCCAGACCGGCGATGCGTCCCTGATCCAGCCACAGCTCCTGGACGCGATCGATCCCACGGGAAGGATCGAGGATGCGGCCCCCCTTGAGGCAGATCGGGCGGATCGCCGGATCGCGGCCCGCCGTCTCGGCCCGGCTCATCGCTTCGCCTCGAGGATCGCGCGTCCGGGCGCCGATGGGGGCACGGGCGCGGGCTCCGAGGAGGGCTCGGCCGGCACGTCCCGCCCGGCGAGCATGTAGAGCACCGCCATCCGCACGGCGACGCCGTTCGTGACCTGCTCGAGGATCACCGAGTGCGCGCCGTCGGCCACGTCCTGGGCGATCTCGACGCCGCGGTTCATGGGGCCGGGGTGCATCACGATCGCGTCGGGCCGCGCCCCTGCTAGCCGTTCCTTCGTCACGCCATAGACGCGAGCGTATTCGCGGAGCGAGGGGTAGAGCCCGGCGCGCTGGCGCTCGAGCTGGATGCGCAGGATGTTCACGACGTCCGCACCCTCGATCGCCTCCTCGACGCTCTTCGCGACCGTGACCCCGAAGCGCTCCACCTCGGCCGGCATCATCGTCGCGGGGCCCGCGATGGTGACCGACGCGCCCAGCTTGGTCAGACCCCAGATGTTCGAGCGCGCGACCCGGCTGTGCATGATGTCGCCGATGATCGCCACGCGAAGTCCGTCGATGCGCCCCTTCTTCTCCCGCATGGTGTAGATGTCCAGGAGGCCCTGGGTCGGATGCTCGTGGGTGCCGTCCCCGGCGTTGATGATGGAAGCGTCCAGGTTCCGCGCCAGAAAGTGCGGCGCGCCCGAGGACTGATGCCGGATCACGACCAGGTGGATCCCCATCGCCTCGATGTTCCGGGCGGTGTCCTTCAGCGTCTCCCCCTTGGAAACGCTGGACCCGGTGGACTGGAAGGACACGGTATCGGCGCTCATCCGCTTCTGGGCCAGCTCAAAGGACAGCCGCGTGCGCGTGCTGGCCTCGAAGAAGAGGTTCGCCGCGGTCAGGCCGCGCAGCGAGGGGACCTTGGGGATCGGCCGGTCCAGCACCTCGCGGAACGTGCGCGCGGTATCCAGGATCGAGACGATCTCGTCGACGCCCAGGTCCTCGATTCCCAGGAGATCTTTCCGGTGGCCGATCATGGCAAGAGCTCCCCGATCGACACGCCGTCGTGCCCGTCGACTTCCTGGACGTTGACCATGATCACCTCGCGCTTGGAGGTGGGGACGTTCTTGCCGACGAAGTCGGCGCGGATCGGGATCTCGCGGTGCCCCCGGTCCACGATCACGGCCAGCTGGATCGCGCGCGGCCGGCCGAAGTCGATCAGCTCGTCCAGCGCCGCGCGGACGGTGCGCCCGGTGAAGAGCACGTCGTCCACCAGCACCACCACCCGCTCGTCGATGTCGAAGGAGATCTCGGTGCCGCTGACCACGGGCTGGTGAGCGATCATCTGGAGGTCGTCGCGGTAGAGGGTGATGTCCAGGGCCCCCACCGGCACTTCCACGTTCTCGAACTCCCGGATCTTGCCCGCGATCCGCTTCGCGATCGGGACGCCGCGGCGGCGGATGCCGACCAGAACGATGCTCTTCGCACCGCCGTTTCGCTCGATGATCTCGTGGGCGATGCGGGAGATGGCCCGGCCCAGGCCCTCGCCGTCGATCAGCTCGGTTTTTTCGCGGACCTGCTCCACGGCGCCTCCGGCGGGCATGAAAAAACCCCTCTTCGGGCTGGGGCCAGAAGGGGGTGCTCGGGCCGTTTTCCGCGACAAGGCGACGGGCGGCCGGGTCCCTTTCTAGCCTCTCGGAACTAGTTTCAAGGGTCGGGCGTCGCGCTCTTCCGCGACGCGACCTGGATCGTACCACGCCGGCCCCGGACTGGCAACCGGCCGCTTCGCGCCTGTAGACTGGCCCCGCATGCGCACGAAGCGCGCCTCTACCCTGGCCGTGGTCCTCCTCGCGGCGGCCTACGTGCTGCCGGCCCAGATGGCCCCCCGGCGCTTTCCCACCGACGACTCCTTCTTCTACCTGCAGGTAGCCCGGAACATCGCCGCGGGGCACGGCAGCACATTCAATCAGGTGACGCCGACCAACGGGTACCACCCGCTCTGGATGGGCCCCTGCGTGCTCGCGGAGGCAATCGCGGGCGACGACCGGGACCTTGCCCTCCGGATCGTGTTCGCGATCGAGGCCGCGCTCGCTACCGGGGCGATCGCGCTCTTCTTGGCCGCGGCCGGCTCCCTGGGGATCCGATCGTGGCTCCTCCCGGTGCCGCTTTTGGCCGCGTACTTCCTGACCGGGCAGTACGGATCGGAAGCCCACGTTAACGGATTCTTCCTGCTCGCGAGCCTCTTCCGCCTGATCCGCTACCTGGGGGCTCCGTCGCGGCGGAACGCCCTGCTCCTCGGCCTCTGCCTCGGCCTCGCGTTCCTCGCCCGGCTGGACAACGTCTTCTTCGTCGCGGCCGCCGCGGTGACGGCCGCGTGGTACGGCGCGCCGCGTCCTGGGGGCCGCGCGGGAGCGCTCGCGTGGATCGCGGCGCCCGCCCTGGCGCTCGCGCTCCCGTACCTCGTCTGGAACCACGCGGTCTTCGGCCACTTCGTCCCGATCAGCGGGGCGATCAAGTCGACGTTCCCCCAGCCGCGTCCGGATCTGCGGAATCTGGGAACGCTGGGGCTGATGACGTTCGCCGGCGCCCTGGCGGCTTGCGCGGTTCTGGCGCACCCCCGATCGCCGCGCCTCCACCGTCTGGTCCTCGGGCCCCTCGCGGCCGGCGTGCTGGCCCACGCGGTGTACATCGCCGTCTTCACCGACCACCACACGCACTGGTCCTGGTATTACGTCGCCGGGGTCATCCTCCTCGCGTTCCTGATCGCGCTCGGCGCGGACGCGCTCTCCCGGCGGATCGAACCCCGCGCCTGGAGGGTGGCCGCGGGGGCAATGGTCGCCCTGCTGGTGGCGTGGGGGGTGGTCCGTGGATGGGCGCGCTACCAGAACGCGGACGCGGCGTCGCACAACCAGCTCGTGATCCAGCTCCTCCCCGGGACGTCCCAGGACCGCTGGTCCCTGCAACTCGCGCGGTGGATGGACGCCAACCTCCCGCGCGGGGCGGGCGTGCTGGTCTTCGACTATCCGGGAGCCCTCGCCTACTACACCTCGCTCCGGATCGTTCCCGCCGACGGGCTGATGGGGGACTTCGACTTCGACAGCCGCCTGCGCAGGGAAGGGCTGGGGCGCTACCTGGCCGAGAATGGGATCGGCTACTACCTGGGCCCGCTCCCCGTGCGCGGGGCGGAATGCGACTCGGCGATCGTCTGGACGCCGCTCACGAAGATCGCGGCCGGCGCCATCGTCCGCTGTCCCGGCGACCTGGTCACGACCAGCGCGCGGGCGACTCGGGGGGTCGAAGAGCCGGGCGTGGCGCTCCACCGAATCCGCCTCGTCGTCCCCGCGCCGCCCGGCGCCGCGCGCCCGCAGATGGTCAAGTACGGCGCCCTGTGGTGACCGCTCCAGCGAGTGGTAGGATGGGCGCGTGAACCCTTCCATCCGAACCCGCACCTGGGTGGCCGCCGCGTGCTTCGTGGCCGCGGCGGCGGGGTCCGCGTTCGCTCCACCGGCGCCGGCGATGGCCGCGGAGCCCGCGGCATCGGACACGCTGCCCCATCCCGACCCGCGGCGCACGGCCCTGTTCCACGACGCCGTCTTCGCGCTTGCCGCCGATTCGATGGAGGGACGCGGCATCACCACGGTGGGGATCACGCGCGCGGCCGGATGGATCGAGCGCCGGATGCGCGCGATCGGGCTGAAACCAGCGTTCGGCAAATCGTACCGGCAGCGCTTCCCGATCAAGACCGGCGTCGCCCTGGCCGGGGGAAACCGGATCGAGGGGCTGTCCTCCGAGGAGTGGACGCCGCTCGGATTTTCCTCGAGCGGGGAGTTCTCAGGCCCCCTGGTCTTCGTCGGCTACGGCATCGACGCGCCCGCGGTGGGATACCGCGAGTTCGAGGGGCTGGACTTGAAGGGCAAGGTAGCCTTGATGCTTCGCTATGAGCCGCAGGAGAAGGACGAGGGCTCGCCCTTCGACGGAAAGCGGCCCAGCCGATGGTCGGCCCTGCGGTACAAGGCCCTGCAGGCTCGGGAGCGGGGCGCCACCGCGGTGATCTTCGTGACCGGCCCCGCTCAGGATGAAGGGACCAACAAGATCCCCGCGCTCAAGAACGACGGCCCCGAGAGCCCGGCGGGCATTCCGATCGCCCAGGTGAAGACCGCGGTGGCGGCGCGCTGGCTCGCGACCGCCGGGATCGACCTGGCCGCATTCCAGCGGAGCGTGGACCGGGATCTCACTCCGCGTTCTCGTGAGGTGCCCGGCGTGACCATTCGAGGGCGGATCGCGGTCGAGGACCAATACGTCGACTCCGACAACCTGGTCGGGATGATCCCGGGGAAGGGCCGACTTAGGGATCAGGTCGTGGTCGTCGGGGCGCACTATGACCACCTGGGCTATGGAGGCGAAAACTCCATGCGCCCCAACGACCGCGCCATCCACAACGGCGCCGATGACAACGCATCGGGCGACGCGGCGGTGCTGATCGCGGCGGAGGCGCTGCGGCCTGACCTCGAACGGCTGCCCAGCCACCGCACTGTTCTCGTCGCGCTATTTTCGGGCGAGGAAGTCGGGTTGGCCGGCTCCTCGTGGTTCGTGGAGCATGCGCCGGTGCCGATCGAGAAGATCGCGGCGATGGTCAACCTGGACATGGTCGGTCGACTTCGAGATTACATGCTGATCGCGCTGGGGCTGGAATCGGCGCCCGAGTGGGCTTCGCTCCTTCGCGACGCGGCGGTTGCAACGAAGCTGACCGTGGTGGCGCGGGGAGACGGCTACGGCCCCTCCGACCAGACCAGCTTCTACGCGAAGGGGATCCCGGTGATCCACCTCTTCACCGGCACGCACGAGGCCTATCACACGCCTGACGACAAGCCCGAGACGGTGAATTCCGAGGGAGGCGGCATGGTCGCGCGATTCACCGAGGTGCTGGTCGGGCGGGCCGCGAGCCGCGACCACCGGCTCACGTACGCGCGGTCGAACGCGGCGCCCACCATGACGGGCGACAGCCGCGGCTACGGCGCGTACCTGGGAACGGTCCCCGACTTCAAGGCGATGGACAACGCGGGAGGGGGCGTTCTCCTGTCCGACGTCCGCGCGGGCGGGCCCGCGGAGCGCGCGGGAATCCGCGGCGGCGACCGCGTGATCTCCATCGCCGGGACGCGGATCGAGAACCTCTACGACATGAGCTATTCACTTCAAGATCATCGCCCCGGCCAGACGGTCGAGGTCACGGTGATGCGCGGCGACGAGACGATCACCTTCCGCGCCACGCTGGGCGATCGCGGACAGATGGGGCAGGCGGGCCCCATGATCGCGCAGGCGTCGGCGTCGGCGGTCCCCCAGGATTCGTTGCACGGCGCGGCGGGCGCGGCCACGGCGGCCATCGACTCCTTCTACGTTGGCCGCCCGGGAGCCGCGTTCCAGGTCGCCGCCGGAAAGCCGTTCGCGACCGCGTTCGACGGCGAGCGGCACCTGACCGACATCCGCCAGCTCACCTTCGGCGGGGAGAACGCCGAAGGCTACTTCAGTCCCGACGGTACGCGGTTGATCTTCCAGGCGACCCCGCGGGGCGCCCGATGCGACCAGGAGTTCGTGCTCGATCTGGCGACCGGCGCCGTCACGCGCGTGTCCAGCGGCAAGGGGCGCACCACGTGCGGCTACTTCGACTACCCCGAGGCCGACCGCATCATCTACTCCTCGACCCAGGGCGCTTCCGATTCGTGCCCGCCTCCGCCCGACTACTCGCAGGGCTACGTCTGGGCGATCTACGACTCCTACGACATCTGGGAGGCCGCGCCCGACGGATCGAACGCGCGGAAACTCACCGACTCTCCCGGCTACGACGCCGAGGCCACCTGGTGCCACCGCGGCGGGAAGCTGATCTTCACCTCGACGCGGGACGGCGACCTGGAGCTGTACGTGATGGACGAAGCCGGGCAGGTGAAGCGGATGACGAACACGCCCGGCTACGACGGCGGCGCGTTCTTCAGTCCCGATTGCTCGCAGATCGTCTGGCGCGCCAGCCGTCCGACCGGGAAGGCGCTGGAGGAGTACCGGGGCCTCTTGAAGCAGGGGCTGATCCGGCCCGGCTCGCTGGAGCTGTACGTGATGCGTGCGGACGGGACGGGCGTCCGGCAAATCACCCAGAACGGCGCCGCGAACTTCTGCCCCACCTTCCATCCCGACGGCAAGCGGATCATCTACGCCTCGAACGCGGGCGCCGCCGGCGCGCGCGAATTCGATCTCTGGATGCTGGACACCCGCGGCGGCGCCGCCGAGCGAGTCACGACAGCGCCGGGCTTTGACGGATTCCCGCACTTCAGCCCGGACGGCCAGTTCTTGGTGTGGGCCTCGAACCGCGCCCAAGCGGGATCGCACGAGACCAATCTCTTCATCGCCCGCTGGAGGGACTGACGTGAGGCTCCTCTTGATGCTGGCGCTGGTCGTGAGCCTGGCGGGGAACGCGCTCCTCTGGCGCGCCTCGAAGCGCGCGGAAGAGGGGGCGCGGAGGGCCGAGACGCGGGCCCGCGATGCCGAGCGGCGCGTGGCCGCGCTTCCGGGGCGCGGCGTCTTCCTGACCCAGGACGATATCGAGCTCTTGAAGCGCGCCGGTCTCACCGAGCCGGTGGATCAGCTACGCTCGGACCTTTCGGCGCATGGCTCCGTCTTGCCGATGAAGGGCGTGACGGGCGGCACGATGGGATTCTACGATCGGGACGAGGTCATCCTGCTCCCCGGTCGGTACGTCTACGCCCCGGCCGAGGATGGGCACTACCTGGTGCACGCGGTGCTGCGCTACGACGTCGAGCCCGGCGGGAAGATCCGCTGGCGGCTGCTCGACGCCTCGCGGGACTGACCTGGCGCCGCCGTTACCTCAACCTCGCCGCTTGTACTTCAAGAAGACCGCGCGGATCTCCTTCTCGTTCTGGTCGCTGGTGCTGGAGGATCCCTCGGTGATGGTGCCGCGGCGGCGCTCCTTGGTGGACTCGTTGTAGGTGGTGCTCTCGCCGGTCTTGTAGCGATCCAGGCCGGTGATGACCACCGCGTCCGCCCCCTTCTCTCCCGCCTTCTTCATGATCTTGGCCTGCAGCTTCTCGGCGCTCACCAAATCGTTCGCCCGGGCGATGACGGTCCCCATCACGTCGAAGGGAGCGTCCACTTCGCTCTCGTGGAAGAAGAGGTCCACCTTGCTGGTGGGCGGATAGGTGCGGCCGACGTAGTCGATGTGCGCGCAGGCCGTGAGCAGGAGAGCGGCCAGCGCGGCCGCCGTGTACAGGCGTTTCATGGTTTCCTCCGGGCGTCCGGGTGGCGCCGCAGACGCGGCGGTCGCAGGGTTCGGTTCCCGAGGTTCTACCGGCTGGCGCCGGTCCTGTCAACCGCGCGGTCTTGAAGCGCGGCCATCAGCGAATCGGCGTCCGGCGTTCTGGCCGGCGGGAGCCACCCGCGGTCGCGAAGCGCGCGGGACACGAGGACCGCTTCGGACAAAGGAAGCCCGGCCCGCGAGAGGAGCGCCTCGTCCCGACACACGTGCTCCGGGTCGCCTCCGCCGAGAAGCCGGCCCGGGGCGTCCGTCCGGGATTCGCGTCCCAGCACCAGCACGCGATCCGCCGTTCCCGCGACGAAATCGAGGTCGTGGCTCGCGAAGAGCACCGCGCGGCCGCCATCTTTGAGCCGCGCCAAGGAACCGCGAAGCGCGCGGCGCCCCTCCGGATCGAGTCCCGCCGTCGGCTCGTCCCAGAGGAGCACCAGCGGTGGATCGATCATGAAGGAGGCCAACGCCGCCCGCCGCTTTTCTCCCTCGCTCAAGGTTCCGGGGATGCGGTCGGCGAATCGCTCGGGGTCCAGGTCCACTTCGCGGAGCGCGTGCGCGGCCCGCCGCGCGCGCTCCTCCGCCGGGCGCCCCTCGATCCAGAGGGACGCGGCCACGTCCTCGGCCACGGTTCGGGCGAAGAGCTGCCGCTCGGGATACTCCAGGGCGAGCATGACCCCCGCGGTCCGCTTCACCGCCGGCTGCGCCCGCTCCACGGCGCCAGCGGTCGGCGCGCGCAGCCCCGCGGCCAGGTGGAGCAGGGTGCTCTTCCCGGTGCCGCTCGCTCCCACAAGCGCCACGACCTCCCCCGCGCCCACCTCCAGCGACACGTCCTCTACCACGGGCGCGGCGCCGGCTGCGGGGGCCCAGGTGACGGCGCGGAGCTGGAGCAGAGGCACGGCGGACGACGAGGCGGGCGGCGGGGCTGGCGACCGCCCCGGTAGCGCCGCCCCGTCGTCCACGCGCCTCGCCGCCCCCGGCTCTATCCGCTCCAGCGACGCGAGGAGATCGCCGACCGATGCCGCCAGCGGGCCGCTCCATCGCCCTTCCATGGCGAGCGCGGCCGACACGCGAAGCGCGAGGGGGAACGGGGCCGCGCGCGCCGCGAGCACCGCCGCCGGCGTGAGCTCGAGGACGTCGCGCAGGACGCCCTGCTCCAGCCAGTGGAGCCGCTCGCCTGGAGCCGAGTCCAGCTCCTGGCTGGAGCGAAGCACCCCCAGCCTTCCGGCGCGCGCCTCGGCCGCGATCCGGGCCTCGGCGGCGCGGCGCGCGGCCGGATCGAGATGGGAAAAGCACTGGTCCAGGAGCAGCGCCGAAGGGCGCGCGGCGAGCGCGGCCGCGAGCAGGGTCCGGATCTTCTCTCCCGCGCTCAGCGTGCGCGGGTCGCGCGCGGCCAGCGGCTGGAGCCCGTGGGTCTGCAGGGCCTCGTCGACCCGCGTGCGCGTTTCGGCCGCGGGGAGCGCCATCGATTCCAGCCCGAACGCGATCTCCGCTTCCACGGTCTCGGCCAGAAACTGCGGGTCGGGCTCTTCGAAGATGACCGCCACGCGGGGCCAGAGTGGCGCGCCAGCATGGATGGAGACGCCGTCCATCAGCACGGATCCCGACGTCGGCGGCACGATGCCGGCCAGGATGCGGAGCAGCGAGGTCTTGCCCGAGCCGTTCGCGCCCAGGATCACGCGGCGCTCTCCGGGCTGAAGAGCCAGGTCGGTTGGATGAAGGAGGGTGCGAAGCAGGCCCGCGTCGCCCCGGACGGCGAGGGACGCGCCCTGAAGCTGGATCACGTGACGGCGCGGGCGCCCTCGCCCAGGGTGGCGCGCACGGTTTCCATGATCTCGACCAGCGGGCGGCCGCTCTCGCGCGCCAGGCGGCGGAGGTCCTCGTACTCGGGAACGCGCCGCTCCTCGCCGGACGGCAGGATCGCGGTCTTCACCCGCACGGTCCCGAGCGGCGTCACGACCTCGGTGATGGAGCGCCGAAGCTCCATCCTCCCTTCGCGCCGCACGCGGAGGCCGAGCGTGGTGGACTCGCCGAAGAGCCGCTCCGCGACCTGCGTGGTGCGCCGCGGGTCGGCGATCGCGGTCACGAGCACGCCGGGGCGTCCCTTTTTCATCTGAACCGGAGTGAGATACACCTCCAGAGCGCCCGCCTCGAAGAGGGCTTCGGTCAGGTGGCCGTAGAGCTGCGGGTTCATGTCGTCGATCGTGGTCTCGATCACGTCCACCGCGCCCGAGCCCACGCTGTCGAGGGGCTCCCCCAGCAGCGCGCGCACCACGTTCGGCCGCTCGGCCAGATCGCGCGTCCCCGTGGCCACGCCGACCTTCCCCAGGCGCATCCCGACCGGCTCGCCGATCGTGTCGCACAGAGAGGTGATGAGCGCCGCGCCCGTCGGGGTCGTCAGCTCGGCTTCGATGTCCAGCATCTTCACGGGCATGCCCTGGAGCAGGCGGAGCGTGGCGGGCGCCGGAACCGGGAGCGTCCCGTGGGCGGCCCGCACCAGGCCGCGGCCCTGCGGCACGACGGACGCATGGCAGCGCTCCACCCCGAGCAGCTCGAGCGCCCAGGCGGTTCCGACCACGTCCACGATCGCGTCGATCGCGCCGACCTCGTGGAAGTGGACCTTCTCGAGCGGGACCTGGTGCGCCTCGGCCTCCGCGGCGCCCAGCCGTTCGAAGGTGCCGAGCGCGCGGCGATACACCCGCTCGGGAAGGGCTGCATCCGAGAGGAGGCGCCGGATTTCCGTGAAGTGGCGGTGTGATTTGGTTTCGCGCGTTTCGACCTGGAGCTGGAAGGCCTCGAAGCCGTGCCGCATGGCGGTCCCGGGCGCGAGCGTGAATCCCTCGAGCGGAAGGGCCCGAAGGCGGCGCTCGATCTCCGCGAGCGGCGCCCCGGCCGCGACCAAAGATCCCAAGAGCATGTCGCCGGAGGCTCCACCGACCAGATCGAAGTAGACGACGCTCACGCTTTTCCCCCGGGACGCGATTGCCGTGCGATGACGCCCGCGGCGTACCCCGCCCCAAATCCGTTGTCGATGTTCACGACCGTCACGCCCGCCGCGCACGAGTTGAGCATCGCGAGAAGAGCCGCCAGCCCGCCGAAGGAAGCGCCGTAGCCCACGCTGGTTGGTACGGCGATCACGGGGCGGGGCGTGAGGCCGCCGACGACGCTCGCGAGCGCCCCCTCCATTCCCGCGACGACCACGACGGCGGAGGCGGAGCGGAGCGCGGGGAGGTGGGCGAGGACGCGATGGATCCCGGCCACGCCCGCATCGTACACCCGGCGGGCGGGCACCCCCATGAATTCGAGCGTGACCGCGGCCTCCTCGGCCACGGGGAGATCCGATGTCCCGGCGCTCACGACCAGGACGTACGTCCCGCGCGGGACGCCACGGCCGGGGGTGCCGGCCCGCGCCCCGCGCCGGGCCACATTGCGCCCCCGCGGGGCGCGCTGCACGGCGACGGAGCGAGCCAGCTGGTTCCACTCCGCTTCGCCCGGGAACGCGGATGCCAGGGCCTCGGCCTGCTCCTCGCTCGCGCGGGTGGCGAGACAGCGGCCGCTGGACGCGACGATGGAGCCGGTGATCTCCACGCACTGGGCGACGGTCTTCCCCTGGCACAGGACCACCTCGGGGAGGTGTTGCCGGATGCCGCGATGGTGATCCACCGTGGCCGAGGGGGTCGATTCGAACGGGAGCGAGGCGAGGGTTTCGAGAGCGGCTCGGGGGGTCACGCTGCCCCGGCGCACCTGTTCGAGCAGCTTACGTAGCCGCGAAGGATCCATGGCACTCGGCCCCGTCCTCGTCCGGCGGCGGCGAGGGCGCGCGCTCCAGGCGCTCGAGATACGCGCGGAGAAGCGCCTCGGTCTCGGCGGGGGTCTTCGCGTGATTGATCTCGCGGCACAAGGTCGAGTTGTCGTAGAGGCCGCGGACGTACCAGGCCACGTGCTTCCGCATGAGCGTGGCCGCGTACTCCCCTTTCTTCGCCGCCACCTCGTGCAGGTGCGCGATCGCGGTCTCGATCCGCTCCCGCGCGTCCGGCTCGGGGCCGGGCTCCTGGCCGTCCAGGAGCCGCTGCGCCCGCCCGAAGAGCCAGGGATTGCCGAAGCTGCCGCGCCCCACCATCACGGCGTCGCAGCCGGTCTCCGCGACCATGCGCTGAGCGTCCTCGGGGGTCTTCACGTCGCCGTTTCCGATGACGGGGAGCGAGGTCGCCTCCTTCACCATCTTGATGACCTCCCAGTGCGCCTTCCCGGTGAACTTCTCGGAGCGGGAGCGCGCGTGCACCGCGATCCAGCGCACCCCCGAGCGCTCGAGCACGCGCGCCACGTCGGGCGCGTTGATCGAGTTCTGGTCCCATCCCATGCGGATTTTCGCGGTCACGGGGAGCGAGACCGCGTTCACCACGGCCGCGGTGACGCGCTCCAGCCGGTCCATGTCGGTGAGCATGGCCGCCCCCGCCTCGCGGGCGATCACCTTGCGCACGGGGCAGCCGTAGTTCAGGTCCAGGGTGTCGAACCCCAGGCCCTCGCAGATGCGCGCGGCCTCGGCCATGACGTCCGGATCGGAGCCGCACAGCTGCGCCCCGATCGGGCGCTCCTCCGGGCGGTACTCGAGCAGCTCGTAGGTCTTGGGATTCTTTCGGACCAGGCCGTCCGACGAGGTCATCTCACAAAAAACCATCGCCGCTCCGTGGCGCTTGGCGAGCCCACGGAACGGCGAATCGGTCACGCCGCAGAGCGGCGAGAGCAGAACGTTGCCTTCGATGCGGATCGGACCGGCCTGCATCCGGATCAGCGGACGCGCTGTTCCTGGTTTTTGCCGCCGCTGGTGCCGGCGCCGGCGACGCGCGCCCTGTGAATCTCGCTCGCGAGCGCGAGCAGCTTCGGCAGGGTCGGAGCCTTCTCGAAGAGCGCGGCCGCGGAGCGGACCTGGTCGTCGTCTTCGATCGCGACGCGGTAGGCTTCCTCGTCGTTGGCGAAGCGTCGCGCCAGCTCCCGGCGGAGCCCGGTGTCCACGAAGCGCTGCGCCGCCTGGAGCGAATCGGCGTCGAAGTCGAACTTCTCGGTTTTCAGGAGCGCCACGAAGTCCTCACGGATCGCCGGCGTGATCGTGTAGCGGGCCGGCGCTTCCTTGTGCTTCGCCGCGTACTTGACCGCGTACTTGAAGAAGAGCTGCTTCGATTCGAGATCTTCGACCATGCGCGGGAATTTCACGTCGTCCAGCTCGACGTCGGGGGTGATTCCACCGCCGCCGAACACGGCGCGGCCCATTTCCGTGTGGTACTCGGGCTTCGCCTTGTTCTGCTTCATGGAGTCGGGGAGCGCCGGAGAGTCCCCATCCTCCTCGTCGTCCGTCGAGGCCAGGGCGCCGTCCTTGAGCTGTTCGTCCTTCTGGATGCAGCGTCCGCTGGGCGTGTAGTACTTGGCCGTCGTCAGCTTCAGCTTGGGCCCCTTGACGCTGCGCGTCAGCGGAATCACGGTCTGCACCAGGCCCTTGCCGAACGTGGTCTGTCCCGCCACCAGGCCCAGGTCCAGGTCCTGCACCGCGCCCGAGACGATCTCCGAGGCGCTGGCCGTGTACTGGTTCACCAGCACCACCAGCGGATAGCGGCTGTGCGGCTGGTCGGACGAGGAGAAGAAGTCCTTGTTCTGCGAGGGGTCCCGCCCGCGCGTGTAGACCAGTTTCTTTCCCCGCGGCGCGAACTCTTCGGATACCTCGACGGCCTGGGACAGGAGGCCGCCCGGGTTGTAGCGCAAGTCCAGGATCAGCCCCTTCGGGTTCCCCTTCTCGATCTTCGCGAGCGCCTCGTCGATCTCCTCGCGGCTCCGCTCGGAGAAGTTGGAGAGACGGACGTAGCCGACCCCGTTCGAGAGAATTCCGGAGTACGGGACGCTCTTGATCTGGATGATGTCGCGGGTAATCGAGAAGTCGATGGGCTTGTCCCGTCCCTCGCGGTACATGGTCAGGGTGACGTCCGTCCCCTTCTCGCCGCGCATCTTCTTCATGGCGTCGTCGAGCGAGAGGCCCTCGGTGGACGTGCCGTCGATCTTGATGATCCGGTCGCCGCCCTGGATCCCCGCCTTCCACGCCGGGGTCCCTTCGATCGGCGAGATCACGGTCACCCAGCCGTCGCGGATGCCGATGGAGATGCCGATTCCTCCGAAGGCGCCGTGGGTGGTCGTTTCCAGCCGCTGCGCCTCGTCCTTGTCCAGGTACTGCGAGTAGGGATCGAGCGTCCGGAGCATCCCGCGGATCGCCGCGTCCATCAGCTTGTCGCTGGTGACGGGCTCCACGTAATGGTCCCGCACCTTCGTGAGGACCTGGATGAACCGCTCGATATTGGAATAGGTGTTGTCCGTCGACTCCTGCACCTGTCCGACGGCCCAGGTGCCGGCGAGGAGCGCCGTGACGATGACAACGACCGCGAAGATGTGCCTGCGTTTCATGTGGGGTTCCTCGGATTTGGCCGCCCGTCGAGCGGGAGTGCCCGGCTGCGGATCAGGGACCACGCGTCTTCTTGGATTAGACGCGCAACGCCGTCTATCGAATCATTACCCCGAAGAAGCAGGAAACGCTCCGGTTCCCCTTTCGCCAGGTCCAGATAACGCCGGCGTACCGCGTCGAAAAAGTCGGCGCTCGCGCGCTCGATGCGGTCCTTGCCCGCGTCCCCGCTCCTCTTGTCGGCACGCTCGGCCCCGAGCGATACCGGAACGTCGATGAGATACGTCCGATCCGGCGTCAGACCCCCCGTGGACAGGGAGTTCAAGCGCCGTAAGAGCTCGTCGGGTACGGAACGACCGCCCCCCTGATAAGCCAGGGTAGCATCGGTAAATCGGTCGCATATAACAACTAGGCCGGCTTCGATCGCCGGCCGAATCTTGGCGGCCACATGCTCCGCACGTGCCGCTATAAAGAGTAGCAGTTCCGTGAGGGGTTGGATAGGCCCCGAGTCGGGGTTAAGTAGCAGACCGCGGATGGTTTCGGCGAGAGGGACGCCCCCGGGCTCCCGGGTCAGGAGGACGCGGGCGCCGCCGGCTTTCAGGGCATCGGCGAGGGCAGCGGCCTGGGTGGACTTCCCCGACCCCTCGATCCCCTCCAGCGTGAGGAGGAGTCCCCGCATGCGCCGGGACCGGGACTCAGACGCTGCGCCGCGCCGCGCGCTTCAGCTTGCCGCGCGGGGCGCGGACCTGCTTCGGCTCTGCGGCGCGCTTGGCCTTGCCGGTCTTGTGGCCGTATTTCGCGATGTAGTCCTCGACCATCTGCCGGGCCACGTCGTCCGGGAACTGGACGGGCGGCGATTTCTTGAAATAGGCGCTCGGCTCGATCAGCGCTCCGGAGAGCCCGTTGTCCAGCGCCAGCTTCGCGCAGCGCACGGAGTCGATGATCACGCCCGCCGAGTTGGGCGAGTCCCACACCTCCAGCTTCAATTCGACGTTCAGCGGCACGTCGCCGAAGGTCCGCCCCTCCAGCCGGATGTATGCCCATTTCCGGTCGTCCAGCCACTCCACGTAGTCGCTCGGGCCGATGTGGATGTTCTTCTCGCCCATGTCGTAGTCGAGCATGGAGGTGACCGCGTTGGTCTTGGAGATCTTCTTCGACTCCAGCCGCGTCCGCTCGAGCATGTTGAGGAAGTCGGTGTTCCCGCCCACGTTGAGCTGGCTGGTGCGCTCCAGTCGCACGCCGCGGTCGCGGAAGAGGCGCGCGAGGACGCGGTGGACGATGGTCGCGCCGACCTGCGACTTGATGTCGTCGCCGATCACCGGGAGCTTCTTCTGCTCGAAGCGGCGCTGCCAGTACTTCTCCCGCGCGATGAACACCGGGATGGCGTTCACGAAGGCGCACCCCGCCTCGAGGATCTGCTCCACGTACCACTTGGTGGCTTCCTCGCTCCCGACCGGGAGGTAGTTCACGACGACGTCCGTCTTGGTATCTCGCAGCAGGCGCACGATGTCGGCGGTGGAGCCGGGAGCCTTGTGGATGATCTTGGAGAGGTACAGCCCCAGCCCGTCGTGCGTCATGCCGCGCGCCACGGGCACTCCGCTCCGCGGCACGTCGGCGAACTTGTAGGTGTTGTTCGGCCACGTGTAGATGGCCTCGGAGAGATCCTTGCCGACCTTGTTCTTGTCGATGTCAATCGCGGCGCTGAACTCGATGTCGCGGATGTGATAGCCGCCCAGGTTCACGTGCATGAGGCCCGGCACGAAGTCCGTATCCTTGGCGTTCCGGTAATAGTGCACGCCCTGCACCAGGGACGACGCGCAGTTCCCGACGCCGATGATGCCGACGCGAATTTTACCCATGGGTTCCTAGCCTCCCTTAAGCGGCGGCGATTCCTGCCGCGTTAACCGGCGCACATGATACACGCGCTGCAGAACCGTGACGAGGGTCAAAAGGAACAGGACGCCCAGCGCGCCGGGCATGAATCGCGGGCCGAGGAAGGCGCCCGCGAGAAGGACGAGCAGCCGCTCGGGGCGCTCCATGATCCCGACCTTGCAGTCCAGGCCCAGTCCCTCGGCGCGCGCGCGCGTGTAGGAGACGAGGAAGGAGAGGACCAGGGTCGCCAGGGCCAGCACCGCCAGCGTATGTCCGTCGGGATCGCCGAAGCGCGCTCCTGCCTCGTCGGTCCGGAACCAGACGATGCCGCTCTGGGCGCGGGTGAAGTAATACGTCGCGAGACCCGCGAAGAGGGCTCCCTCGCCGGCGCGATCCAGGGTCGAATCGAGGAACGCCCCGAACGGGGTGGCGGTGCCGCTCAGGCGCGCCACGTCTCCATCGAGCATGTCGCACAGCCCCGTCAGGGCCAGGACGAAGGCCCCGCCCAGGAAGTCGCCGCGCGCAAAGAGCATGGCCGCCAACAGCGAGAAGGCGAGGCCCGCGATGGTCAGCGCGTCGGGCGTGACCTTCCGCGCGGCCAGCCAGCGGGCGATCGGCAGAAACCAGGATCGTCCATGTTCCTTCCACGCGTCCGTCATCGGCGCTCCTCCAGGTCCTGGGCCCTCTCCTCGCGTTCGTCCTCCTCCGCCCCGCTGGCGTCCCGCGAGACTCCCCCCACGACCAGCACGAATTCCCCGCGCGGGGTCGTCTCCTCGATCCACGCAAGCAGCGAGCGCAAGGACCCGCGGCGCGTCTCCTCGAACTTCTTGGTCAGCTCGCGCGAGACCGACGCCGGCCGGTCGCCCAAGGTCTCCGCCAGATCGGCGAGCGCGGCGCGAAGGCGGTGCGGCGACTCGAAGAAAATGAGGGTCCGCGGATCGTCGCGCAACTCCTCGATCCGCGCGCGCCGCCTTCCCGCTTTCCGGGGCAAGAACCCCTCGAAGCTGAACCGGTCGGTCGGCAGGCCCGACACCTCGAGAGCGCAGATCGCGCTGGAGGGTCCCGGAACCGGAACGATGGGGAGCCCCGCGGCCGCCGCGGCCCGCACCAGCGTGAACGCGGGATCGGAGATGCCCGGCGAGCCGGCGTCCGAGACCACGGCCACGGAGGCGCCTTCCTGGAGCCTTCCGATCAACTCCGGAGTCCGCGTGTCCTTGTTGTGGTCGTGGTAGGAGACCATCGGGCGCCGGATACCGAAGCGATCGAGGAGGCCCTTGGTGTGCCGCGTGTCTTCGGCCGCGATCACGTCGACCGCTCCCAGGAGCCGCTGGGCGCGGGGCGAAAGATCTTCCACGTTTCCGATCGGAGTGCCGACCAGATACAGCGTGCCGGGAGCGGGCTCCGCGCCGGGGCTCACCCGCGCAGCTCCCCAAGGACGGCGCCGCGCGTCATCGCGCCGCCGCCTGGACCGACACCCGGATCGCGGCGATCGTCCGCTCGATGCCGGCGTCGTCCACGTCCAGGTGGGTCACGGCGCGGAATCGTCCCGGCCCGCCGAAATCGACGACCCGCACGCCCTCGGCTTCCATGCTCTGGAGAAAGCGCGGAAGCCGCGCGACTCCGTCCTCCAGCTCGGCGATCACGATGTTGCTCTCCACCTGGGCGGGATCCAGGCGCACGCCCGGGATCCCGGCGATCGCCGCGGCCAGCCGGCGGGCGCGAATGTGATCCTCCGGCAGCCGGTCGCGGTGGTGGCGGAGCGCGTAGAGCGCGCCCGCGGCGATGATCCCCACCTGGCGCATCGCGCCGCCGAACATGCTCCGCACCTCCCGCGCCTCGCGAATCATCGCGGCGGTCCCCGCGACCGCCGAGCCGATCGGCGCGCCGAGGGCCTTCGAGTAGCAGACCATGACGGTGTCGGCGCACGCGGCGTACTCGGCCGGTGCGATCCCGGTCGCCGCGCTCGCATTCCAGAGCCGCGCGCCGTCCAGGTGGACGGGAAGCCCGATCGCGCGCGCCGAATCCCGCACCGCGCGCAGCCTGGGCAGCGGGTAGATGGCGCCGTTCCCCCAGTTGTGCGTCTGCTCCAGGGAAACCAGCCCCAGGGGCTCGGGGCCGGCGGGAGGGTGGGCCACCTGCTCCGGCGCCAAGCGTCCGCGATCCCCATCCAGGAAGCGGTAGCGGCGGCCCAGGAGCTCGGTTACGGCGGCGCTCTCGTGATAGACGAGGTGGCTGTCCCGGTCGAGAAGGATCGCGTCCCCCCGGCGCGTGCTGACGGCGACCGCCGTCTCGTTCCCCATGCAGCCGCTGGGCACGAAGAGAGCGGCTTCCTTTCCCAGGATCGCGGCCGTCTCCTCTTCCAGCAGGCGGACCGTGGGATCGTCCTCGAAAACGTCGTCGCCGACTTCCGCGTCCGCCATCGCGCGGCGCATGGCGGCCGTCGGACGGGTCACGGTGTCGCTCCGAAGATCGACGTAACTCGTTGTCAGATGGGCTCCGATTGGTTGAACCGCGGCGGGTCGGGTGATAGTCTCAAGGGTACCGCGAGCGAAACATTCCTGTCCCGGCGCAGTATAGGGGAGAGGAACGCCGCGCCCAAGTCCACAGCCCCCCGGGGAGGAAACCGATGTTCCTGCCGTTCTGGGATCCTACGATGGTGTTGCTGATCCCTGCGATGATCCTGGCCTTCTACGCACAGTGGAAGGTGCAGGCGACGTATGCAAAGTACAGCGAGATCCGCTCCGCCAGCGGACGGACCGGCCACGAGGTCGCCGAGCTTCTCCTCCGACAGAACGGGATCAGCGACGTCGAAGTCGAGGAAGGGAGCGGATTTCTCTCGGACCACTACGATCCGGTCAGCAGGCGGGTCCGCCTGTCTCCTCAGAACTACGCGGAGCCGACGGTGTCGGCGGTCGCCGTGGCGGCGCACGAAGTCGGCCACGCGATCCAGCACGCCGAGGGGTACGTGCCGCTCCAGCTCCGGACGACCCTCTTCCCATTGGCGAACATCGGGACCAGCCTGTCCTGGATTTTCATCATCGGCGGGCTCCTCTTCGCTCCCGGGTTCAAGGTCGCCGGGGTCACGCTTCTCGACGTCGGGATCATGCTCTTTTCCTTCGCCGTGGTCTTCCAGGTGCTGACCCTGCCGGTCGAGTTCGACGCCAGTCGCCGAGCGTTGGTGCAGGTGAACCGGCTGGGGCTGATCTCGCCGCAAGAGCAGGAAGGCGCGAAGAAGGTCCTGAACGCGGCCGCACTCACTTACGTCGCCGCGGCGGCTTCTGCCGTCCTCCAGCTCGTGCGGCTCCTCATCATCAGGGATCGCCGCAATTAGGGCAGGCGGCCGGTCTCTAGAAAATCAAAACGGGACGCGGCGCTCGCTGCGTCCCGTGCGTCATTTAGGGCCTGGGAACCGGGGTCAGACGTCAGATTTGCGCGACGATGTCCTTCAACTCCTTCGATACCTTGAAGACGGGCACTCTCCGCGGAGGCACGGGGACCGACTCGCCGGTGCGCGGATTGCGCGCCAGACGGGACTTACGGTCCTTGACCTTGAAGGTGCCGAATCCGCGAATTTCGATGTGTTTTCCCGAGGCGAGGGCGCGGGAAACCGCCTCGAGGAACTCATCCACGGTATCCGCGACATCCTTCTTCGTGAGGCCGGTACGCTCGGCGATCTCGTCTACGATATCTGCCTTGGTCATCAGCCCCTCCCCGAACCCGGGCCAATCGGGAACGCCGGAATCCATCCCATTCGCGCTGCGGACTATAGACCGGGGCGAAAACGTGTCAAGGCTTTTCCCCCCTTCGAGTTTCGCCCTTCGTCCCCGAATGCAACGGACCGTCATGCATGGGGCGACACGGTGAGGCCGCCCGCGCGCGCCCTCCGCGACGCGCGAAAAGCGCCGATGCAACCCTATGTGTCGCTTGGAAATGCGAGACCGGGGATGGAGCCGGCGGCGGCTGTGATGGCACGCGGATTGCGTATCTCCAAAGGCAGTAACGAATTCGGGAGCCGAGTCGCACCGGTCATGGTAATCGCATCGCCTACCCCGCATCGACCGGGCGCGTCACCAACGGCTCCCGTTTCGTTTTTTCCGCCGTGAACCCGCCCGCCCGGCGCAGCGTTCTGCTCTTCTTCATCGATGGGATCGGCGTGGGCTTGGACGACCCCGCCGTGAATCCGCTGGCCTCCGATGACCGGCCGGTGCTCCGGCTCACGCGTGGAGCGTCGCCCCGTTCTTCATCAGCGGGAGCCCCGGCGTTCGCCGCGGGCATCGATGCGTCGCTCGGCGTTCCCGGCCTACCCCAGAGCGCGACCGGGCAGACGGCGATCCTCACGGGGGTGAACGCGCCGGCCGCCCTGGGGCGGCACGTCTCCGGCTTTCCGGGGCCGACGCTCCAGCGGATCTTGCGCGAGCACTCGCTCCTCAAGACGCTGACCGAGGCCGGGCGTCACGCCACGTTCCTGAACGCGTTCGGACCGCGGTTCTTCGACGCCGCGGAGCCGCGCCGGAGGCTGTCCGCGACAACGCTCGCGACCCTCGCGTCCGGGACCCCCTTCCGGGATTGGGCCGATCTGACCGCCGGCCGCGCCGTGGCGCACGACTTGACCCATTGGCGGATGCGGGACTATGGGTTCGATCTCGCGGCCCGGACCCCGGAGGAGGCGGGAGCGATCATCGCGCGCGAAACGATGAAGTGCGATTTCGCGCTGTTCGAATACTTCGAGACCGATCGCGCGGGGCACGCGCGCGACAGGTCCGCGGCGGTGCGCTGCCTCTCGGACCTGAGCGCGGCGCTGGAGGCGGTCCTGGCCGGCGTGGATCTCCGCGATACCGTGGTGCTTGTCGCGAGCGACCACGGGAACCTGGAAGACGAGCGCGTGAAGACCCACACCTTGAATCCCGCCTTCTTCGCGGCGTGGGGAGCGCTCGACGGCCTCACCCCGCCGGAGAGCCTGACCGGCATCGCCCCTCTGGTGCTTCGAGCTACCTCAGTCGCTTGATGACGTGCCAGCCGTAGGGGCTCTTCGTCGCGTCGTAATCGGCGATCCCGATCTCTCCCACGTTGATCGCGAAACCCACGTTGCCGAAGGCGGGAACCATCTGGTCCCGCGAGAATTCGCCCGGGGCCGGCGGAATGCCGCTGCCGCTCATGCTGTAAATGCCGGGCGGCTGGTCGTCGGTGTACTGCTTGACGAGCGCGTTGAAGTCCTCGCCCGCCTTGGCGCGCGCCAGGATCTGGTAGGCCAGCGTCTTCGCCTCATCCACGGTGCGGGTGATGTTCTTCCCGGGCACCGAGCCGGCGAACCCGATCAGGATGTGCTGCACCTGGATGTGCGCGGGGATCAGCATCGCCTTCGAATCGCTCGCGCCCGCGGCCACGGGAGCCTCCTTCGCCGGTGGAGCGGTCGAATCGCCGCTCACGGTAGCTCCCGAATGCTCGGACTTGGTGCAGCCGAGCGCCGGGACGAGAAGCAGTGCGGTCGCGGCGGCGACGCACGGCAGGGACATGCGGTGGTTCGGGTGGCTCATGGATTGCCTCCGGTGCGCCGAAACGGGGGAGTCGTGCCGGTCAGAAGACGAGGACCGCCGACGCCAGGACGGTCGTGAAGCCCTTGGCGGAGATGACCGCGGATTGGGTGACGTTGAACGTGCGCACGATCTCGCCCGAGATCTTGAAGACCTGCTCCTTCTCGTCCCAGTTGGCGTTCTCGTCGAATTCGACGCCCAGGGTGGACGCGAGCATGGAGGCCGCCATGTCCTCGGCGAAATCACCCGCCACTTCGTCGGTCTGCCCGTTCGCGTGGTGCTCGCTCAGGTAGCCGTACCGGTTCTTGTCCGCGGGGAGCGCGCAGCCGATGGAGGCCGCGATCAGCCGGCGCATTTCGTTGGACGCGATGCGCGCCATGACGCAGAAGGCAATGCTCCCGGGCGCGATCAGCTTGATCCCTTCGTCCTTGGGGATGATCTTGCATCCGGGCGGGAAAATGCTGGAGACGTGAACCAGGTTCAGCTTCTCGATCCCCGCGTCCTTCAGCGCCAGCTCGAACGATCGAAGCTCGTCGCGGTGGCTCCCCACGCCCTTCGTGAAGAAGATCTTCGTCGGGATGAGGGAGAGGCCCGAGAGCGGAGCGCGGCGCTCGCCTTCGGGATAAGGGTTCGGTCCGCCCTCGAGGGTCGGGGCGGAAGGGCTCGAGTCGGTGGTTCGCTTCATCGTGTCGCGGTCTCCTTCGAGGTCCGGGGTACCGATGCGTTCGCGTTCATGGCCGCGAAGACGTTTGATCCGAATTCCTGATGATGCGCACCGTCACGAGACAGCGCCGCGGCTCGACCGACAGGAGGAGCGCGCCGGGGTCGACTTCGATCTGGCGCTGGATTTTCTCGCGTTCTCCCGCGATGTCAATTGGAAGCGTACGCAGGGACTCGATTGGGGCCACCACCGATCTCGCGCCCGCCACCCGGACCGACTCGGGAGCCACGGCCACGACTCCCTCCACCCGGTAGCCCGCGGCCGGTTCCCCCTCCAGCACGGGCGCCACGCGGACGCGCTTCACGCGCCTCGGCTCGATCACCACTTCCACCGTCCGGGGTTCCAGCACCTCGTTGACCAGCACCAGCTTCGTGAGCTCGGGCGGGATCGCTTTGGCCGCGATATCGTCGGCCGTGATGGCCGTGCGGAATGGCCCGGGGCGGGCATGCGCCAGATCGACCGGAAGGTAGAGGCTGGTGAGCCCCAGGCGGATCAGGTCCTTCCACTTCCCCCGGATCTTCACCGAGACGCGCTCGGGCGGGCGGCCGGTCACGACAAGCGAATCGGGAAGGCCGGTCAGCGTGAGCGGGATCGGGATCACCGTGTCGCGCGGCTGCTCGGTTACGACGTGTGCATAGAGCAGGAGCGCCAGGACCAGGGAGGAAATCTTGAGGCCGAGATTTCCGAACAGGATCTCCCGGAGGCGCGATGCCATCCCCGCTAGAAGCCCGAGGCGCCGGGGGTGCCCAGCTCCACCCAGTACTTGGTGTCGTGCGGATCGGCCTGATCCACGTTCTTCCCGCTGACCACCGAGAATTTGAGCCCCGCGTTGTCGGCATCGTCCGGGAAATAAATCCACCCCTCGCCGGGACCGGCGCGCCAGATCAGCCGCGAGAGGTCGAAGCGGATCTCCCCGCCGTCCGCCACCGATCGGATGGCCCGCTCGCGCGACCCGGGCAGAACCCACAGAAACGGGGAGCCCTCGATGTAATAGAAGTACACCAGCGACTCGGCGGCGCCGGAGCGGCGTTCGATCGGCAGGAGCGCGATGAACTTGCCGTTGTGCTTGAGGAGGAGAACGTTTCCTTCGACCAGGCGCAGCCGGACATCGTGGACCGGACCAATGCGGCCCGGAAGCGAATCGGGGGCCTCATCGAGAAGGCGAACCAGGTGGACCGAAGCGCGCCCGGTCGCCGACGCCGCGACGCCCGGGGGCACGTCCACCCCCGCGGCCAGAGCGGCTAGCGCGCCCACAGCCAGGGCGAAAACGACGAGACGTCTCACGCGCATGGGGATCGAGTCTCCCACGCTCCTTCGAGGCGGGTCAACGGAAACCGCCCGTTGACGGACCGCTCGCGTCCGCTCAGGCTTGGTCCCATGCGTCATCACCTCTCCGTTCATGGCCCGCTGGACCTCGACCTCACCTTCACGTGCGGCCAGGCCTTCCGCTGGACGCCCGAGAAGGGCGCGTGGCGCGGCGTCGTGGGCCGGGCCGAAGCGCTGGTCCGGCGCGACGACGCGGGCGAAGGGCTGGTGGTCGCGGCAAGCGGCGAGGACCCGGGGGCCCGGGCGTGGGCCGCTTATCTCCGACTGGAAGAGGATCCCGCGATCCACCTCGCTGGAGCGGCCGAGCTTCGCTCGATCCCCGGGTTCGAGCCGCTCCTGGGACTCCGGCTCTTGCGGCAGGACCCGTGGGAGACGATTGCATCGTTCCTCTGCTCGGCGGCGGCGAACATCGTCAAGATCTCCCGGTGCGTGGAGGGGATCGCGTCCCGGTTCGGCGATCCGATTCCGGGAACGGCGCGGCGGGCGTTCCCCGCGGCGGCGACGCTGGCGCGCGCGCGGGAGGGCGAGCTGCGCGCGCTGGGCCTGGGGTTTCGCGCGCCCTTCCTCCTTGAGACCGCTCGCAGCCTGGACAAAGATCCCCTCTCGTGGAACACGCTCCAACGCGCCCCGATCGCGGAGGCGCGCGCGACGCTCCAGAGCCTTCCCGGAGTCGGCGCGAAGATCGCGGACTGCATCCTGCTCTTCGGCCTGGACCGCCTCGACGCCTACCCGGTAGACCGCTGGATCCGGCGCGCGACGATGGAAATGGCGGGCCGTCGCCGGGCAAAGGACCGGGAGCTGGACGAGTGGGCGCTTAGGCTGGGCCCCGGGCGAGGGTATCTCCAGCAGCTTCTCTTTCATTTACGCCGGAACGGCGGACCGCTTCCGCGTCTCACCCCGCTGCCCCAGGCGCCCGTCGCGCGCCGGCGGCACGCCCCGCCGAAGCGGTCACGGTCGCGCGCGTGAACGCGGCCCCGCTTGCCGCCGGAATCTTCGCCAAGGTCCCGCGCGCGGGTTTCGTGAAGACGCGCCTCGTCCCGCCGCTCACGCCGGAAGAGGCGGCGCGGATCGCCCGGGTCTGCCTCGAGGAGACGCTGCGGCGCTTCCCCGCCGAGGTTCCCGCCGAATGGACCCTCTTCCTGGACGGGGAGCCCGAGGCGTGGCTCCGGCGAACCGCCGCCGGCCGGCGCGTCGGGCTGGCGGGCCAGGGAGCCGGCGACCTGGGTGCGCGGCTCGCAAGGGCGTTCCGCGGATTTCGGGACCGCGGGGCGCGCCGGGCGATCGTGATCGGGTCGGACAGTCCCACGCTCGCGCCCGAGCGGATCCGGTCGGCGATCGAGTGCCTCGAGGATGCGGACGTCGTCTTGGGCCCGACGCGGGACGGCGGGTATTACCTGGTGGGCGCGGGCGTGCCCTGCGAGGAACTCTTCGCGCGGATTCCGTGGGGAACGGATCGCGTCCTGGCGGAGACGATGAAGCGCGCGGCGGAGTCGGGATGGCGTGTGACAACGCTGCCCGCGTGGTACGACCTGGACGGCATCCAGGATCTGCGGCGCGCCGCGCTGGACGCGGCGGCGCTCCCAGCGTTGGGGTCCCTCCTCGCGTCGCTCCTCGACCGGCTCCGCGAGCCCGGAGAGGCGCCGGTCCGCCGCTAGGAGTCTTTTCCTAGGAGGCTTTCTTCAGGGCGCTCAGCTCGTCCTTGATCGCGGCGGCGTGCGTCCCGTTCGGATCGATTTTCAGATACTGCTCCCACGCGCGGATCGCCGTCGCGCGGTCCCCCATCCCCGCGCTCACCACTCCGAGATTGAGCCACGCGTTCGCGTGATCGGGACGCTCACGCGTCACGCGGAGCAGCTCCTCCGCGGCTTTGGGATCCTGGCCCAGGCCGTGGTAGGCGATGGCGCGATCCACGCGCACGTCCGCGTTCGCCGGGTCCTTCTCCAGCGCTCTCGAGTAGTGGTCGACCGCCTTCTCATACTGCCCCGAGTCGAAAAGCAGGTTCCCGAGCCCGATGTTCGCGTCCTTGTCGTTCGGGTCGGCCATCAGCGCTTGGCGATAGCGCTGCACCGCCGCCGTCACCTCCGCGGGCATCTGCGGCGCGCCGCCCGGCGCCCCCCCCGGCATTTCCGAGCCCATGCCGCCGCCGCCGCCCGCCATCACGCCCGAGGGACCGGTCGGCGCCCCTCCGTGCTCGCGGGGCCCCACGGCGGAGTGGAGCGCGTAGCCCACGCCCCCTCCGACCAGAAGCCCGACGACCAGGTAGACCCACCGAGATCCCGCGGCCGGCGCAGGCGCGCGGCCAGACGCGGCGTCGCGTTTTCCTCCCCCGCGCGCGGGAGAGGCATGGCCGGTGGCGGGAGCGACGAGATAGGCCCCGCAGGCGTCACAGCGCGGCAAACCCTCGGGTAGCCTTTCGCCGCAGCGAGGGCACGTGATCGTCCCGGACGCGTTCGTCATGCCCGCAGTCTACCGACCCGCGCCGCCGGAGACAACTGAACCCGCTTGCCGCTCATCGGCCCGCGCGGCTATGCTCCACGGCATCGTACCCGTCAGCCCAAAACCCAGAAGCGCGACGGTCCACCAGGTTTTCGGGCTCACAGCCCTCGTCGCGGAAGACGGCGTCACTCGAGAAGCGGTCCTCGCCGGCCGCCTCAAGTCCGACGCCGACCGAGAGCGTTCGACTCAGCTCGCCGTCGGGGACCAGGTAATTCTCGAGGAAGGAACGCCCCCCCGGATCGTGGCGGTCGAGCCCCGCCGGACGCGCCTCGAGCGCGCCGCGACCGGATCCCAGGGACGCGACCTGACGCAGGTGATCGCAGCGAATGCCGACCGGGCGATGATCGTCTCCTCGCTGGCCGATCCCCCGTTTCGACCCGGTCTGGTCGACCGCTGGACACTCCTCGCCCTGCGCGGGGGGATGGAACCTCTGCTCTGCATGAACAAGATCGACCTGGGAACGCCGGACGAGGCGCGACGCGTCGTCGAGGAAGCCAACATCCCTCTCGAGACCATTTACGTGAGCGCCGAGAACGATTACGGATTGGAGGATCTCCGGGCCGCGCTCGTCGGAAGGTCCACGGCCCTCGTTGGCCATTCGGGCGTCGGCAAGTCGACGCTCCTCCGCCGCCTTCTGCCCGGCGCCGAAGCGGCGACGGGGGATGTGAGCGAGCGGACGCGGAAGGGGCGACACACGACGTCAAGCTCGCGCCTCTATCCGCTTCCCGAGGGAGGCATCCTCATCGACACCCCGGGAGTGCGGAGCGTGGTGCTCGGGCGCACGACCGCGGAAGAGGTGGCGTGGGTCTTCCAGGAGATCGCGGACGCGCCACCTTGCCGTTTCCGCCCCTGCAGCCACCGCACGGAGCCCGGGTGCACCGTCCTCGGAGGCGTGGCCCGCGGCACGATTCCCCAAGCGGTATATCAGCGCTATCGGAAGCTCCTGGAGGAGGTGGTCCTCAAGTGAGCCCCATCCTCTCCCCCGGCGAAGCCCTGAACCATCTGGGCGAGCTGTTCCTGGTGGGCGTGCCCGACACCGAGCTCAAGCCGGAGGTGGCGGAGCGGCTCCGGCGCATGGGCCCTTCCGGCGTGATCTTCTTCGCGGCCAATTTCACCGACGCCGCCGGAGCCGCCCGCTACACCCGCGCCGTGCATGCCGTCCTCGGCTCTCCGGAGCTGCCCGCCCTCGTGGCGGCGGACGAGGAGGGCGGGATGGTCAGCCAGCTCGCGCGATTCTGGGAAGTGCCACCCTCGGCCCGCGCCGTGGCGTCCTCGGGCGGACCGCCCCTCGTGAAGGATCTGGCGGCGCGTACGGGCCGGCGGCTTCTGGCCCTGGGCGTGAACCTCGATTTCGCGCCGGTGGTCGACATCGATTCCAACCCGCGCAATCCGGTGATCGGCGTGCGCTCGTTCGGCTCGTCCCCGTCCCAGGTGACCGCGTGCGGGCGCGCCGCGATCGAGGGCTTCCAGTCGGTCGGAGTGATCCCCGTCGCCAAGCACTTCCCCGGGCATGGCGACACGTCTCTCGACTCCCACGTCGCCCTTCCCCGCCTCGACCTGACCGCGGAGCAGCTCGCGATGCGCGAGCTCCGCCCCTTCGAGGGCGCGATCCAGGCGGGGGTTCCGGTGATCATGACGGCGCACCTGCTCGTGCCGGCCATCGACGCCGATCCATCGCGGACCGCCACGCTCTCCCCGGCGATCGTCACCGGACTCTTGCGCGAGCGGCTCCACTTTTCCGGGGTCGTGGTGACCGACGCTCTCGAGATGCACGGAGCCGCCACGCTCGGCTCCCACGGCGAGGTGGCGGTGCGCGCGATCGAAGCGGGCGTCGACCTTCTTCTTTATTCCAAGCTCGAGCCCGGCCCCGAGGAGGCGCTGGCCGCCCTGCGCGCCGCGCTCGCCTCCGGGCGCCTGACCGCCGAGCGCGTCGCCGCGTCGCTCACCCGGATCCGCTCGCTCCGCGCCGCGAGCGCGGCCCGGCCTCCGGAATTCACGGGCTCTCTCGAGCGCGAGATGCGGGACCTGATCCCGTCTCCGGAGCTGGACCGGATCGCCGAGGGAGCCGCGCGGCTCCTGAAGCAGGGCGCCGGCGGCATTCCGCTCCGCCAGCCGGTGGAGGTGCTCGAGGTGAACCGCCCCGAGACCCGGGCCCCCATGGCGGATCTCCTGCGCGCCCATGGAATGGTCGCCCGGGAGCACGGTCCCGATCCCGAGTCCTGGCCGCGCCGCATCGAAGGGAGCGCGCTCCTGACCGTCGCGGCCCGGTCCACGGTGTCCGCGGAAGAGGAGGCGGTCGCCCGCGCCTGGCTCCGGCGCTTTCCCGAAACGATCACCGTCGCGTCGCTGAACCCGCACGTCACGGATGACTGGACCGAGGTGCGCACGCTGCTCGCCACGTTCGACAATACGCCGGCGAGCCGGCGGGCACTGGCGAAGCGGGTTGCGGGGGAGGGGGATAGTCCGAAGCGGGGTCGGACGGTTCCGGGGGGGCGGTCCCAGGCGGGCGGCGTCTAGAAAAGGCAGCCGAGCGCTACGCGTTTTTGGCGAGCGGGGAGGCAACGCTCCGGGGGCTGTTCTCGGAACTGCTCTGCAAGCAGAGCAGTTCCTGCGAAGGCCCCCTCCGCGT
>Ga0209488_10000019_pt1 | contig 117408 bp, 97 predicted proteins | sample Rivendell_Oct201_8_FD_188349 | JGI IMG/M metagenome (GOLD analysis project Ga0209488, IMG submission 188349) | Vadose zone soil microbial communities from the Eel River Critical Zone Observatory, Northern California, USA -... | ecosystem: Environmental > Terrestrial > Soil > Vadose zone >...
CCGCCGCCTCCGCCGCCGCCGCCTCCGCCACCTCCACCGCCTCCGCCACCACCACCACCGCCTCCGCTCACGAGATTTTCCGCGGTCTTCGCGATCCACACGTCCAGCATCCCGAAGAGGGCGGCCTGGAGCTTATCCTTCACCACCCCCGCGACGCCTTTCGCGTTGGTGCCCTGGGAGGTCAGCTCCTTCGCGATGTCGCCGGCGCCGGTCGCCTGGGCCGCGGCCACCAGCGAGGTCGTGAGCCGCGAGAGGAGCTGGTAGGAAAGCTTGGGCTGACCAGGCTTGGAAATGCCCGTCCCCGCGCCCAGGAGGCCGAAGTGGCTCTCCACGCGTCCCAGCCACCACCGCATCTCCTTCGAGTCGGAACCGGGCTCGTTCCACATGCGGGTGACCTCGGCGGCGCGGTCCGGCCAATTCCACTTCGGCATCTCGGCGAGCGTCTTCGACGACGGGGGCGAGGGCTCGGCCCCCGAGCGGTCCATCGCCGTGCGCCACAGGATCCCCGCGAACGACGACTCCACTCCCTGGTTGGTGCGGAGGTCGCTCAGATTGTTGAACGTCTGCGTGTAGTAGTGCGACTGGTCCGACTCGCCGCCCGCCGCCGTGGAGTATCCCGTGCTGACCAGGAGGAGCTTGCCGGGGAAGTCGGCCTGGAGCTTCGTGATCACGTCGGGAAAGCGGTCCTGCGCGGACGAGCTGACGCTGCCGGGGAACCACTCCAGCCCGATCACGTCGATCGGCGCCGCGCTCAACACCGCCTGGAGATACGAGCGCAGCGATCCGTACGCCTGCTGATAGCTCTCGTCGGTGAGCGGAACGTTCACGATGGCGCCGAAGCGGATCAATTCGCAATCGAACGACGCGCCCGCCATGACCGGCGTCGCCTGGAGCGAGGTGCCGGCCAGCGCGGCCTGCTCCGCCGCGTGGAGCTTCTCGACCGTCTTCTGGAGAAGCTCGGCGGCCTGCGGCGCCTCCATCGGACCGTGGCTGGCCGGATGGTTCAGCGGCCGCTCCAGCTGATAGAACATGATCTGCGAGTAGGCCTGGGCATCGCCGCCCTTGCCCACCAGCTCGATCGTCTTCGCCGCGAACGCGCCCACCTTGTCCGGATAATCGCCGGGAAGCGGCTCTCCGGCCTCGCCGCCCATCAGCATCGGGGCCAGACGCACGTTGTTCGTCTTGGCCCACCCGCACAGCTTCGCGAGGCGCTCGGCGCCCTTGTCGCCCAGGTCCTTCACGTCCACGGGGAACTGGATAACGTTGAAGCCCGCGGCTTTCAGGTACCCGTCCCACAGCTTCTGCATGGAGGCGACCGCCTCCTCCGGCTTGGCCTTGTCCGCCTCGAAGTCGATGCCGACGCCGAAGATGGGAAGGAGTCCCGTCGCGCTCACGGGCGAAGCGGAGGTGGAGCCGTTCGCGGCTGCCGTCGCGGCGGGCTGGGCCGGCGCGGCTGGAGCGGCCGGAGCAGCGCCGTCGTCGCCGCGCGCCCGCCCGGGGGCGAGCGCGGCGGCGAGGATCATGGTCAGCGCGAGCACGAGGCCGGCGCGTGGAACGTGGTTCGCTGGCATGATCGAATCCCTCCGATGGACGCGGCGCGTGGTCGCCAGGGCTAGGGCCCCGTGGCGAGAATCGTGTCCGGCGTCCGGAAATAGTCGTGGACCGCTTGCACGGCGTCCTGGATCCGGATCGGATCCGCGGTGAGGTGCGGCTGCACCAGCGCCCGAACCGCCGCGCGGCGGGTCCAGTAGTCGGTGAACGCCTTGGGGGTCCGGTCGGGATTGTCGGCCCGGCATTCACGCTGGAAATCGGCGTCGCTCATCCCGAAATGGGTCAGCACGTCGAGAAGCGCGTAGGGGAACATGCTGGACGTCAGCGTCCCGGCGCTCTTGGCTGCGGCGCCGGCGGGCGTCGCGGCGAAATCCTCCAGCTGCAGCGACAGCCGGTTCACGGCGTAAGATAGATACCGCTTGCGGCGGTCCTGCGACATGGCCGACGCGCTCCGGCGGATCATCGCGAACGCGGAATCCTTGTTGGCGTTGGCGAAGCTCCAGAAGAAGTAGTGAAACGCGGTCGAGGTGTTCTCGTTGAACTGGATGTAGAAGCCCGGCACGTCCTGCCACTTGTACGTGCGGACCGCGTACTCGCCGCCCGGCGTGGGCGGGGGCGTCGGCGGCGTCTGCCGGACCTCGGTGTGCGGCGCGTTCCACAGCTCGGCGGTGCCGGCCAGAACGGACCAGCTCTCGAGGTCGTAGCGGCCATCGGCGTTCTGCCAGAACGGCACCAGCGCGCGCCGCGACCAATCGGGGTTATCCACCAGCCCGAAAAACGTGCCCAGTCCCTCCTCGAAAGTCAGCTCCTGCTCCCCAAGAAGCTCCGAGATCCAGTGATTTCCGTCCCCGCCGTACACGATGTTCACCGACCCCCATTTCGTCTTCTCGTTCACGAACTGGGTGTGGGACATCTCGTGCTGGATGGTGCCTTCCCACGCAAGCCAGAGGCCGGGCCACTTGCTCGATATCGAGTCGGCGGCGGTGGTTCCCAGGCCGATGAAGCCGCGGTACCGTCCGTTCCCCAGCCGGGCCGAAACGCTCGCGGCGGGCCAGACATACAGAACGCCGTCGCCGCGCGGCATGTCGGCGAATCGGGAGCCAGCCGTGATGCCGGTCCGGTCGTCGACCAGCGCCACCGTGACGTCCGTGAGGCCGCCGGAGATCCGCAGAATCTGATTCACGCGGTTCCGCAACCGCGTCCCGGCCTTCAGGGCGTCGAAGGTCTTGCCCAGGTTGGCGGGCGCCGCGGCCTTGAACTTGGCTTCGTTTGCCGCGGTGATCCGGACGTGGGCGTACCCGACGTCGAACAGCCCCGTATCCGCGGGCGCGACCGCGCCGAACCCCGCCTTGACGGTCGCGGTCGGCGCTACGTAGAAGAAGGTGATCGATTGGGCCGCGGCCGCTCCGGGAAGCAGGCCCGCGAGAACTGCCACGATCGCGCACGCGGTCGTCCGCGCGCGGGCAAATGGACTGAATAGGTGCACAGCGGTCTCCTTCCTCATCCCGCGGGAACTTCGTCGACGAAGAGAACCGCGTCGCTCGCGCTCTTACGGCCCGAGGAGACGGTGCGGTTGCCCTTCAAGCGCCAGTTGATCTCGTAGTCGTAATCGTTCTTGTCCGAGGGCAGGATGAAATCGATGCGGTCGGACAGCTGACCCTTGGTGGCGTTCAGCGTGGCCTGCTTCACCTGCTCCGTGTCGCCCAGCTTGTAGTAGACCTTCACCGTGATGGAACGGACGCCCGCCTGCGCGATGGCGTCCGGATCCGCCTGGAGATCCACGCTCTTCTTCTGGAACGGCGGGGCCAGATCGATCGCGCCCGCGTTGGCCTTCTTCCACGGCTGCTGCATTTCCTTCCCGCCGAAGAAGCTCCAGGTGGTCTGGTACTCGTAGTTCATCCACTGGCGCCGGTCGCTGTCGCCCTTCCAGCCGTAGAGCAGCTTGAAGGCGTTTCCTTCGGAGTTGAAGTTCTTGCGGTCGATCCGGACCTCGTCCTGGGTCTCGTCGCCACCCTGGTGGGTCTTCCGGAGCTGGACGGTGGCGAAGTTGATGTAGTCGCCGAAATCCTTGGCGTTCATGCCGTCCACGAACACCACCAGCTCCCGCTGCTTGTAGAGCGGATCGTCCAGGTTGACCTGGCGGAAGTTGTCGCCCTCCTTCATCAGGCTCCGCATGTCGCCGATGTTCTCGTCGAAGCGGAGCGTCAGGTTGTCGGTCGTGTATTTGTTCAGGTCGATCTTGAAGATGCCGCGCTGGTGGACGCTCTTCATCTCGAAGGAGGCCAGCACCGCGAAGGTGGGCGCCGTCTCCTCCTTGCGCTGGGCCACCGGAGCGTCGGCGTCCGACGCGGAGATCCGATCGATCGCCGCGACGTCCCTGCGGGCCGGGGCCCGGGCTCCACGGCGCGCCGCGGCGGGCATGATCACCGGTCCGTCGTCGGAGCCCTTGCCGGGGGCGCTGGCGTTCGCGGGGGCACCGGCGTCCGCGTTGGCGTTGGCGTCCGCGGGGGCCGCGGCGCTCGTGTCCCGCGCGCGGACACGGTCGTCGGTCGCGCGGTTCTCCGCCCGGATCGCCTTGTTATCGGCGCGGATCTTCTCGTTCTCCGCATTGGTGGCGGCGCGGTTCGCGGCCAGCATGGTCGTCGCGCGGTCCAGCATGCTCGGTTGCCCGCCCGTGCCGGCGAGGCTCGACAGGTCGGGCGTGCCGGTCCCGCCCAGGGGCGAGAACATCATGTCGGAGATCTTGTTGTAGGCGGTCGTGATGAGCGCGTCCAGCTTCTCGTCCTCGCCCACCTGCGTCAGCTTGATCGCGCCCTCGCGCTTCAAGTCGTCGAAGGCCCCCTTGACCTCGGCGGCCAGGAACTGCGTGGCCACCCCCACTGCAAACGCCTTGTGCTCGTAGATCTGATCGAAGTTGGCCTCGATCACGGCGCGGTGCGGCGAGCGATAGCCCGACATGTCCATCTCGAATGTGAAGCTGATGTCGGGCGTGGGCGTCTGGAACGATTCCCAGAGGATTTTCGCGCCCAGCTTGGTGAGCTGCATGGAGACGGCGGCCTTCTCGCCGTCCAAAAGCGGCGCGTTCCCAAGGCCCACGACCTGCTTGGTCAGATTGCCGTTCGTGTCCTTGAACGAGGACACCAGTCCGAACTTGCCGGACTTGTAGACGACCGGGCCCATGAGCTTGGCGCCCGGCTTCAGGCGCTGCAACTCCCGCTGGGCCGAGGTGACCATCTCCGGCGGCACGCTCAGCGCGACGACGGCGTGCACGATGCCGCCCCCTTCGCCCTCGCGGGCCTCGGCTTCGGCGGCGCCCGAGCGCACGTTCTCCACGTAGCGGAGGAAGGAGAACTGCGGCTTTCCGTTCGCGTCCATCGACAGGTGCGGCTTGTCGTTCACGTAGTAGTAGGCGAGCGGATCGTTCAGGTCGGGGAAGCAGACCAGCTCGCCCGCCCGCACCGGCTTGTCGATGAGAATCTGTTGCGCCTGGGCCGTCGACGTCCACGAGGCGGCGATGGCCGCCAGGAGGAGTCCCGTGCCGAGCGCGATCGCCCGTGCGGTCCTCATTGCGTTTTTCCTCCGAGGATGTCGGTGAACTTGGAGAGCACCTTCTCCTTGGCGCTGGAGGCAATATCCAGGGCGGCCGTCTTCGCCACGGCCTTCAGCTCCGGCTGCTCCAGCATCTCCTTCGGGACCGCAGCGTAGATGTAGTCGTCGCCCACCTTGGCGCTCCACGCGGTCGCCATCTTGCCGTCGGTCTTGTGGTCCACGACCATGCGGTAGGCGTACCCCTTGGAATCACGGTCCATGAAGATCTTCCTCGAGATCAAGGGCTCGCCCTTGGCGGGGGAGATGCTGAGGTTCTCCTCCATCTCCGTCCCGAACTTCGTGTAGTGGATCTGCACGGTGACGCGCGTGATGCCGCTGGACTTCATCGCGTCGAGATCCCCCTCGACCTCGATCGTGCGCGGCGTGATGGGCGCGGCCAGCGTCACCCCTTCCCAGCTCCCCTTCTCCCACGCGGGATTGGGTGGCCAGATCCTCCCGCCCCGGAAGCTCCACTGGGCCTGGTACTCGTAGACGTCCGCGTCCTTGTCTTCGGCGCGGGCGTACGTGACCGTCGCGTTGATTCCCTTCTCCTTCAAATATTTCTGGTCGATCGTGACGTGATCCTCGAACGGGTTGCCCGTGCTCCGGGTCTTCCGCACGTTCACCGTCACGTAGTTGGCTTCCTGCTCGAACATGTCCTTGGCGTCCAGATCCAGGATGAAATCGATGTCCCGGTGCTGGAAGAACGGGTCGTTCAGGTTCACGGCAGCGACGCACTTGGGATTGTCGCGGACGCCGTCGTACCAGCTGGCCAGGTTGCCCACCAGCTGGAACGGGCGCTTGATCGCCATCCGGTAGTTCAGGTTGATCCGCTTGGTCTTCTGCGCGAACGCCTGCTCAAACGACTGCTTCTTGTACACGTAGCGGTCGCCGTACTGGATGTTCGGCATGCCCTGCTTTTCCTTGTCCGACGCCGGCGCCGGCTGGGACGGGGGGGCGGGCTCGGCCATGGCGTTCAGGAAGTACTGGAAGAACGCCTCGCGAACCTTGGCGACGCGCTCGTCCGAGACCAGCTCGTCGAACTGGATCTGCACCACCTGCGACTCGATCAGCTTCTCGTAGTGCTTGTGCATCTCGTCGTACGAATACGAGTACTCGGGCTTGTAGCTGTCCCATGAGAAGAAGATGAAGTTGCCGCCCGAGTGGCTCTCGCCCGTCTGGGTCCGCTTGTAGTCCGCGCCCAGCGAGTCGAACTTGGTCTCCAGCTTCTTCCAGTCGAACGTGATGGTGCCGCGCGCCGCGGGTGTCAGCGTGGTGTAGCCGAAGTTCAAGGCGATCGACAGGTCCGTGATGGACTTGCTCTTCTCGAAGGTGGAGGCGAGGAGCTGGGCCCCCTCGGCGCTCAGCCGCGACGCGGCGGCGCACTTGCCGCCCGGGATCAGCGGCGCCTTTCCGGAGCTGACGAGCTTCGTCGCCATCTTGTCGTCGGAGAGCGTGCCGGAGATGATCTGGAACGAGCCGCCGTCGCCGGCCTCGGCCTCCAGCGGGACCGCGCCCATCAACACCGCCTTGTCATTGTCTTCCTTCAGCTTCTGCTTCAGCTCGGCCTCCTGGTCGGCGGTCAGCCCCCACTCCATCAAGAAGTGCATGAGGCCGCCGTTCACGCCGCCCTGCTCGGCCCGCTTCTCGGTCGTGAACTTGAGGAACAGGAACTCGGGCGTGCCGTCCGGCCGCATCGACAGGTGCAGGTTGGTCGGCATGTAGTAGTAATTCGCCGTCTTCACGCCGGGCGTCTGCGTCGCCTGCCCGAAGAGGGTGACGTGGGTGTTGTCCTTGAGCACCACGTCGATCTTGTTCTCGTCGTCCAGAACCACCGCGAGCGCGGGGGCGGCGGCCAACGTGCCCACGGCCCAGAGGATCGCCGCGATCCCCCATGCCGCGAGGCGCCGCGATGGCGCGCGCCGGTCCTGGAATCGCCTCGGATCCCCAGCAGTGTTCAACATGCGTTCCTCCCTCGGGTGAAGGCCGTTCACGGCAGTTCGTCCACGAAAACCAATCCGCTCGAGTCGCGGCGCTTGTCGGTCAGCCGCTTGTTGCCCTCCATCTGCCAGGTGACCAGGTAGTCGTAATCCGGCTGCCCCAGGGGCAGCGTGATCTCCACCTGCTTGTCCTCGATCGCCTCCTCGGGGCGCACCACCATCTGGGGGCGCCGCCGCTCGCCGAAGAAGGGGTAGTCCAGCTGGACGATGACGGCGCGCACACCCTTGGACTTGAGGGTGGCGCCGTCGCCCACCAGCTGCACCGTCCGGTGCTCGTAGGGTGCGAAGAGGTCGATCATCGGCGCGCTGGTGTGGGTCCACTCGGTCTCGTAGGTGCCGCCGCCCTTGAAGCTCCAGCGCGTGCGGTACTGGTAGTCCAGCCATGCCAGGCGGTCCTGGTCGCCGTTCCACCCGTAGACCATGCGGAGGTCTTCCACGCCCTTCTTGACCGTCGCCCGGTCCAGGACGATCTCGCGCAGGGTCTGCTCGCCGTTCTGGTGGTCCTTCCGGAGCGTCACGGTGATCGTGTTCACGTAGCGATCGAAATCGGGAACCAGGGCCGCGTCCACCGCGACGTGGACCTCGCGCTGCTGGAACGTGGGGTCGCCCAGGTTCACGGCGCGGAAGTAGCGGTTGTCCTGCCCGTAGCGCTTGTGGAAGTCGCCGATGTTGAACGTGACGAAGCTGTGCCGCTCCACGCTCGACCTGTGGTTGAAGGTCAGGTGGCTTTGTCCCTCGGTGCGCATGTCCTTGAGCTGGTAGCCAACGGAGGCGCCGAAGCCCACCGTCTTCCGCGCGCCCATGGGACCGTTCGCGTTCCCCAGCTGCGACAGGGCCTGCATCAGGCCGCCGCTCTGATCGGGCGGGACCCGCTCGGGCTCGACCGGCCGGAACATCAGGTCGAGCAGCTTCGAGTAAACCGTGTTCAACAGCCCCTCCATCGAGGCGTCGGAGCCGCTGGACCGGAGCTTGATCGTGTGGTTCTTCATCAGCTCATCCAGCCCCACCTCCACGTCCGCGCTGACGAAGTAGACCGTGCCGCCTGCCTTGAACGTCTGGCTGTGCTTCATCTCGGACCAGTCGATGGTCAGATCCGCGTCGTAAGCCTCGGAGAGGCCGCTGAACGTCATGTCGAAGACCAGGGAGACGTCCGGGGTGTTCATCTGGAAGCTCTGTAAGAGGAGCGAGGCGTGCTCGGGATCGAGATCGAAGGAGAGGGCCAGCCGGTTCCCCTCGAGCACCGGGGCGCGTCCCGTGGCGATCACCGTGCGCTCCGCCTTGCCGCCGCCCTCATCCGAGGAGCCGCCGTCGGCCGACGCGACGGCGACGCCGGGTCCGCCCTTGATGATCGACGAGACCAGCGTGTAGCGCCCGTCCGAGAAGATGATCGGCCCGCGGATCGTGATCTCGTCCTTCTTGTACTTCTGCCGGAGCGACTTCTGGGCGTCGTCGATCAGCGACTGCGGCGTGTCCATGAGCACCAGGAAGTGGAGGATGCCGCCCCCCTTCGCCTCGGTGATCGTGGCCGCGCGGGCGCTGTCGCCGGGCGCGGTGATCACGTAGCGAACGAACGAGAACTGCGGCCGCCCCTGATCGTCCGTCGCCAGCCGCGCGCTCGCCGGGAGGTAGACGTACTGCAGCGAATCGCTCGCGAGGGGGAAGACCCAGAGGCCCGCGGCCCGGAGCCCCCGGTCCATCAGCACCTGCTGCGCGGCGGCGGGCTGCGGCGCCGCCAGCGCCATCGCCAGCGCAGAGGTCAGCGCGAACGACGCGAGCCCGAGGCGGCCTCGGGTCACTGTCCCGCTCCCGTGCCCGTGGCTCCGGCCGTGGTGGTGCCCGAGTCCGGCGGCGTCAGATAGAGGTAGTCGGAATCCAGCACTTCCAGCTTCCCGTCCTTCGACCCGTTCTTCGAATGCCACGTAACGCGGTAGGCGATGGGCGTGTCTTTATCGTGGTACAAGGCGAGCTTCGACGTGGGAGCGGTGTCGGCGGCGCGAAGCGTCACCTTCTTGAGCACGCGGGTCTTCCCGGCGAGGATGGTGGCGAACTCGACCACCGCGGTCGCGAAGCCCTTGTCGGCGAACAGGGACCGGTCGGCTTCGATCTCCACCACGCGCTTCTCGAACGGCGGCGTCAGCGAGAGGGCCGCGTCGTTGCCCTTGGTCCAGCTGTCCTGGCCCATCGGCACGGAAACGATCGGGCCGCCCCGCAGGCTCCACCGCACCTGGTATTCGTAGCCGGTCCAGTTCTCGTTCGTCATGCCCAGCCGGGGGAAGGCGACGTTCTGCGTCGTCTTTCCGGCCTCGACGTCGGCGCGGTTGAATGTGACCGCCTTGGTGAACGCGGGCTTGTCGGGATAGCTCTTCCGGAAATTAACGGTGACGAAGTTGAGCACGTCCTGGAACGAGTCCAGATAGTCGCCGTCCACCTGAAAGTAGACGGGGCGGAACTCGAACGCGGGATCGGCCAGGTTCACCACGCGGAAGTAGCGCTCATCCTGGCCCATCGAGCTGTACAGGCCGCCCAGGTTCCCGGCGGTGTCCAGCGGCACCTTGATCGTCGACTTCTTGCTGAGGTTCAGGACGAAGGTGTTCTGCCGGATGTCCTTCCGGTTCTTCAGGACGTACTGGTTGTCGGTGTAGTACTTGGTGTCCTCGCTGCCCCCGAACGTGCTGGAGAACCAGCCCCGTTCCTGCCTTCCCAGGATCTGGTTCGCCTCGACCGCCTTCTCGCGCTCCGGATCGGCCGCCCAGCCGGTCTTGGAATCGAACATCAGCTCGACCAGCTTGTCGGTCACCAGCTGGAGCACGCCCGCCATGTCGTCGGCCTTGATCCCCAATCCGGCCGAGCGGTCCAGCACCTCGATCTTGAGCCCGCCGGTCCGCTGGAGATTGTCCACGGCGCTCCGGATCTGGGTCTTGTTGTAGTCCTGCTGCACGTTCGTCGTGGAGCTGAAGTGCTGGTAGACGGTCGAGACGTCGGCCGTGATCTTCGCGTTGTACCCCTCGACCGCCGCCTCGTAGTAGCCGTGGATCGCCACCGAGACGTCGGACGTGGGGCTGGTGAGCGAATTCCAGAGGAGCGTCGCGCCCTCCTGCTTCAACAGCGCCGCGACCACGGCCTTCGACCCTGGCATCAACGGCGCGCGTCCCGAGGTGACGACCGAGCGCGTGAACCCGCCCTCCCCCTTGTCCGACAGCACTGCCGAGACGACCTCGAACGAGCCCATTCCGTCCTCGCCGTCCTTGGTCGACTGCATCAGCGGGACCGGTCCCATGACGTGGGCCCCGGCGACCTTTTCTTGGAGTCTCCGCTCGACCCTCTGGACCACCTCATCCGGCAGGGTGAACTGGACCAGCGCGTGGAAGAGTCCGCCGTTCGTGCCGCCCGCCTGGTCCACGTACTTCATGCAGAGGAACTCGAAGGTCGAGTCCTCCTTCATCGCCAGCCGCGGAAACTGCGGGATGTAGTAGTAGGCGCTGGGGTCCTCGCTGTCTTGCAGAAGCTGGACGCCCAGGACGACGCGAGATCCCTTGTCGTAGTTGACCAGCGCGGACGCCGCCCGCGGGACAGTGATGGTGATCAGCAACAGGGCGAGTAGTGCGGCTCGCTTCATCGCATACCTCGGGGCTAGGGGCCTAGGACCGAACGGACGCCCGCCTCTTTGGCCGGAGTCGTGACATCCAGGATCTGGGACCAGCTCGCGCTCTCGCGCCACGCGCCCGCGTGCTCCCTGCCGTCCTGCTTCACCTCGCGTACGCGATAGCGGTACGGGCGGTCGAGGCGGACGGCGACGGGGAAGCGGATGCTTGCGGAATAGAGGTCCTTGTCGCTGCTCGTGAACCACGCGGAGAGGGTGACGCGCCGCCCCGTGATGCCCTCGGCGTCGATCTCCACCTGCTTCTCGGCCAGGTCGGGGCGCAGCTCGTTGTTGAAGTCGTAGCAGTACACGTCGAGCGCCGCGTATCCCGGGGGGGCGCGGTCGTTCAAGTCGACCCGGCGCATCAGGTCGGGGAAGCGCTTCACGTCCAGGCCGATCTCGATCGCGCCGGCGCGGATCACGTGCGGCCGAATCGAATCGGCGGCGGCGCTGTCCGGCACGGAGGCCAGCGTCTTCTTCAACGCGTCCACGAGCACGGGGGAGCCGGTCAGCTCACCGAATCCCGCGTCGGCGGCCCGGGCGTCGCCCATGAACGCGTAGCCCAAGCTCAGGTAGACCTGGTCTTTCTCCAGCGCCGAGCGGAAGGCCTGCGCCGTATTGGGGTCCAGCCCCATCGTGTAGATGCGCTCGGCCCAGTAGCTCCCGCCCGCCGTGCCGGTCCCTTCGTCGGACGACTCGAAACGCCCGGCCGGCAGCGCCGTGGTGTCCGAGCCGCCGATCGTCGCGTAGACCAGCGCGGTCGGGATGTTCTTCACGGGGAAGGGGCGGAGGTCCGCCGGCGCTCCCGATCCCCCCGATCCGGCGAGCTCGCGCGCGGCGCGCGCCAGCTCGTCGGCGGGGATGCGGGGAAGCCGCACCCGGAAGGTGACCAGGCCCTTGTATGAGCTGATGCCCTGGTCGCGCGACACGCCGCTCCCGGTGTACCGCGTCTCGAGGAAGTGGAAGTCGGGCCTTCCCTCGGGCGTGGTGACCACCGCGATCTCGAGGGGCGCGTAATAGAAACGGTTGGGGCGGGTGTCGTCGGCGTAGACGGTGAGAGAGCCCACCGTGCGCTGGCTCTTCCAGTCGGGCACGGCGCCGGCGCGTGCGGGAACCAGCGCGAACGCGGCGAACGCCAAGAACCGGGTGACCTCGCGAAGGTGGGCGGCCCTACAGATCATTTAGGCCCCGGCAAGGCGCCCAGCGCCTCCTCCAGCTGGTGCCGTCCTATGGCAAGCCGGAGATCGTCGCTTGGAATCCAGCGTGTCGCCCTGTACGTGGCCCCGTCCTTCATGGTGAGGGTCAGAAAATATTCAAAGAGGGGATCGCCCGGCACCGACTCGCCCGGCTGGCGCGAGCCCAGGAACAGCGGTCCCAGGTTGAAGTCCTTGCTGTCGGCGCTGAGCACCACCGTCCGCGTCTGCGCATCGTGCGACTGGGGGTCGAAGTAGCGCGACCGCACCTGGGCCGCGATCTCGTAGGCTCCGGCGTCCGCGAGCGGCGTGATCGTGTGGAACGTGATCTGCGAGGGGCCGCTGGAGGACACGCCGCCTGTGATCGAGCGGATCACCGTCTCGTCGCAGCTCTGGCACGAGGCGTCCACCGCGTACTCCAGCCAGACGCGCTTCGCCTGGGAATCGATCCAGCCCGGCACCGCTCCCGCCGCCCACTGCGCGCGTCCCTGCGGGGGAACGGTCGTGCTCGACAGGTCCCACGAGTAGACGATCGGCCGCGACGAGGCATCCAGCACCAGCGCGTTCAGGTACTTGAGCTTGATCGGGTAGAGCGTCTGGTTCCGCCAGGCCTCCGCGCGATTCCAGCGGAATCCGCCGAACGTGACGAAGTCGGCAAGCCGGATCTGGATCGGGACGTCGATGGGCGCGAGCTTTCCGCCGGAGGGATAGAGTGTGACCCGCCCGCTGATCCCCACGTCCTCGACCAACGCCTGCTGGAGGTTCTCCTTCGTGACCGGGTCGGTCAGCCAGGAGACGTCGATCTGTCCCAGGAAATCGGAGAGCCCGGTCACCGCGATCTTGTCGGACGGGATGTTGTAGCGGTGGAGGTCATCCGCGATCGACACCGAGATGCTGTCGATGGGCATCGCGCGGAGGGCCGTGAACGGCACCGAGTGCGCGCTCGCGTAGGCCGCGATCAGGTCGGTCGCGATCTGGCGCTCCCTAATTCCCAGCCCCGCGTCCAGGCGCGCCGCCATGGCCACTTCGCCCGCCTGTCCGTCGGCCGCCGCCGCCGAGTAGATCATGCGGAGGTCGTAGCCCGAATCCCCGCTCCAGCGGAGCGAATAGGAGTAGGGGAGGAAATAGAAGATGCCGGACGCGGGCTGCTGGTCGGGGTAGAACGCCGGGAAGACGGCGAGCACGTGGCTCAAGTCCAGGTCGATGTCCTCGGAGCGGAGCTCGGACAGGGGCTCGACGGGCGTATCGCCGGGGCCCTTCGCGCCCTTGTTCTGGTCCTCGGCCGGCACGCCGAAGTGGAAGCGGCTGATGTTCGCCATGACCGCGGTCGCGGGGAGGAGCTTGGCCACGGAATCGGTCTTGGCCATGACCACCGTGTTCGGGGTCATCATCGTCATCGTGCTCATGGTGGCCGGTGTTTCCGTCGCCACCCGCTTCATCATGATCGAGCGCGTGGCGGCGGCCTGGGGCGCGGCCTGGGCCTGCGCCGTTCCCGCGGCTTGCCCTGGAGGCGGCGCCGCCGTCATCGCCTGCGAGGAAGAGGACATGGTGCGCGGCTGCAGGCTGAGCGTGCGGACCGGCAGGATCGCGTTGAAGCGCGCGGCGTCGGGGCGGATCACTCTCGGCGGAAGGGGAGCGGTGGGAGTGACGCCGAGCGACGCCGTCGTGCCGATGGGTCGCGGGGTGATCGTCACCACCACGTTCTCGGCCCGCGTCCCGGTCTGCCACGTCTTCGACAGCTCGAAACCCTTAACGTAGCTCGCCGTGGTCTTGTCGGCCCGCGCTACGCTGACGCGCAGATAGGAGGATTTCACGAGAGTGTTGTCGGGCGCGTTCGGATCCAGCTCGAACGCCAGGTCCACTTCCCCCGGCGTTTCCGACAGGGTCACGGCAGGCGTGCCGTGGAGCGCCCTCTGCGGCTTTCGGTCCCCGCCCGTGATCTCGCCCCAGAGCCGCGCGCCTTCGAATCCCGTGTAGGACACGGTCACGACGATGCGGGTCGGCTCGTCGCGCTTCACGACGACGCTCTTGACGTTGCCCGCCAGCGTGCCGCCGAGAAGGGTGCCCAGCGCGGTTTCCATGCCGAACTTGACCCCGGCCGGGCTCAGCGTCTTTCCGGTCAGGTCGGCGGCGATGGCGTGGCTGGGCGAATGGACGAAGAGAGCGCCGCACCATAGAAGCGCGGCGAGAAACGCGATCCGATTCCGGCGCATCGAGCGTTCCTCATGGCAAGGCCGTACCCGCCCGTGCGGAGACACCAGTGCTGCCGCACGCGCGAGAAATGGCGAGACGGCGCCCCGCCCCGAATCGCTACCCGGGGCGTCTAGAGCCCAATCTCGATGTTTGGATAGAGAGCGATTTGATGCGGACCCCGCGCACGGGGCTAACCTCAAACCCCCAGGCGGATTCCTACGCCAGGCGGGTCAAACCGTCAAGCACGATTCGGTGCCGCTGCATCGGACGTGTTTACAATAAGATACAGGCCTAGTCCGCCGACGACTGGGCGCGCGCGTGCTCCATGCGCGCAATAGCGGCCTTGGCCTCCTCATTGGCCGCGTAGCCCGGATCCGCATGTTGGTACTGATGAGCGACGCGCCGATAGAGCGCGAGCGCCTCGTCTTTCTTGCCCGAGCGCTCATATTCGCGGGCGAGTAGAACCATGGAGCCGAAGAGCAATTCCGGGTCGCCGTTATACGGGGCGCGGGCGATCACGGCGCGCAACTCCTCGACAGCGCGGTCGCGTTGGTCCGCCGCGATCAGCGCCCGGGCCAAGTACGATCGGTGCCAGGTTTCGCGTCCGTCCGGCGGCCCCAGCGGACGCCCGTGAGTGAAGAGCCGCACGGCTGTATCCGCTTTGCCTTCCGCGAGGGCGATCAGGCCTGCCGTGAAGTCGCGGGCATTCCGGTTGCAGGTCGTGTTCCTCCGCGAAGTCATTTCCTCGAGGCGGCGTAACAGACCGCGCGCCTCCTGAATTCGCCCCAGGTCCACCGCCAGCTTCGCGTACTGCGGCAGCCCGGAGATGCTGGCGTCCCCGAACATGCGCCTGGCCACCTGATACTGCGCGCGAACGACAGCCATGGCCTCGTCGGTGCGGCCCAATTGGCCCAGCGCGCGCGCGCGAAAACTCATGAGAGGGTAGACCACCTCGACCCTGTCCTCTTTTCGAATCAACTGCGACATGGAGGCGGTCTCACGCTCCACATCACGGATCCTCCCCTCGGAGAACTCGATCAGCGCGTGAGCGGAATGCAGGGAGGCCTGGTCGACCGACACCCCGGAGGCCTTGAGATTGTCCAGGATCGCTTGCGCGGAATCGGGCTTCCCGGCCATCACGAGCAGGTCGAAGCGCTTTTTCTGACCTTCGTAGCTCTCGGGGTTTCGGGCCACGATCTCCCGGGCCGCCTGGAGCGCGCCGTCCGCATCTCCCAGCCGCCCCAGCGCGGACATCCGGAGCGTCGCCGGGTATGGATTGGACGGATCGGCGCGCGTAAACCGCTCCGCATCCGCCAGCGCGCGCGGCAAATCCTCCTTCAAGACATCGATGTCGATCACGTGCGTGTAGGCGACGGCGAACGTGGAATCGAGCGCGATCGCCCGATCCAGCGCGGCCCGCGCGCCGTCCAGATCGTCCTCGCTGTGATAGAGCGCCTCGCCCAGGCCGTAGTACAGCTCCTTGTCGTTGGGATAGCGGCGGATCATTCCGGAGTAGATCACCGCCGCGCGGGGATAATCGCTTTCGATCAACGCCTGCAGGCCGCGCAGGGCGTCGCGATCCCGGGCCGAGAGGCGGTCGCCCCCCTGGAGGGCGGCTTTCACCTCGTGCTCCGCTTCCGAGAAGTCGTGTCCCCACCAGGTCGCGACCGCCAGGTTGTACCAGGCCAGCGCGAATGTGGAATCGGCCAGCACCGCGCTCCGGAAGGCATCGGCCGCATTCCCCATGTCGCCACGGTAGAGAAGATCCAATCCGTGGATGTACGCGCGGTACGCCCCCGGACTGCGCGTCGTCAGCTCGGCTACGTTGACCTGCCTTTCGCGCACGCCGAATCCCGCCTTGGCCAGCCCGTCGCGCAGGGCCGCGGTGAGCGAATCGACCGCGGCAAAGAGGCCCTGTTCCCCGCCGGGAACGGTGACGCGCCGCGACGTGAGCACGCTGCCGTTTTCCGTGGAGGCGACCTCGGCCGCCAGCACGACGTCGGGGCTCGTCTGATAGATGTAGCCGGTGACCACGTAGGTGGCGCCGGCCCGCCGCCCCACGTCCAGCGCGGCTGCACCCGAAAGAGCCTGGTCGGTCTTGCCCATCTGGCGGAGCACGTCGTGAACGCGCTGGGCGCCGACGACCGGGATCGTCTGCGATTCGCCAAGGCCCACGGTCAGGAGGCTCGCGGCCATGACTGCCTCGCGATGCGAATCGGCGGGGTCTTGCATGTTCTGGAAGGAGAGCACCGCGATGGAGCGCTGGGCGGCCTGGGCTTTGTCCCCTCCGCGGGGGCGCAGCCCGCCCGGCAGGTAGACGATCGCGAGGATCACGAGGAGCGCCGGCGCGAGAAGGAGAAGCGACTTCCTCCGCGAGCGGCGCGGGCGGGGCACAGTGCCTGACGGTGCGACCGGCGCGCCGGTGGTGGTGGCACGGAGTGCGCGGTAATCAGACGCCAGCTCCTCGGCGTGCTGGTAGCGCTCGGCAGGCTCCTTCCGCAGGCACTTCATGATGATCCGATCCAGCTCGAGCGGAATGCCGCTCCGGAGCGCGGTGGGCGGCTCCGGCTGCTCGCTGCGGATGGCGTGGAACGTCGCCTCCAACGTGGGCCGCGCGAAGGGGCGCTTGCCCGTCAGCGCTTCGTACAGCACGACGCCCAGCGAAAAGATGTCGCTCCGTCCGTCCAGCGCCTCGCCCCGGGTCTGCTCCGGGCTCATGTGCTCGGCGGTGCCGGCGGTCGAGCCTGCCGAGGTGATCCGGGTTTCCCCATCGTGGAGCGCGAGTCCGAAGTCGGCCAGCTTGGTCGCGCCGTCGGGAGCGATCAGGATGTTCGAGGGCTTCACGTCGCGGTGGATCACGCCGCGCCCGTGCGCGTGGGCCAGCGCGTCGGCCAGGACCCGGCCCCGATCGATCAGCTCGTCCACGGGAAGCGGACGCCGGGCCAGCCGCTCGGCCAGCGTCTCTCCCTCGATGTATTCCATGACGAGGAAGAGCCGGTCCCCGTGCTCCTCGAGGGCGTAGATCGCGGCGATCCCCGCGTGGGAAAGGGAGGCCAGCGCGCGGGCCTCGCGACGCAGTCGCTCGCGGCGCTCCGGATCGGCCGAGTCGGCGCGGGGGAGGAACTTGAGGGCGACGCGCCTTCCCAGGCGCTCGTCCTCGGCGAGGAAGACCTCGCCCATGCCGCCGGCACCGAGCGTCCGGAGAATCCGATAATGGAGGATGCGCTCGTCGGGACGGGGCGGACCGGGTGGACGGGGCGGATCGGGGGAGCCGGGCGGGGTCATGCGGTGAAGCTAGTCCGCGCGCTGTCTTCTGTCTACAGGGTGCGCCCGGGACCGCTATCATGAGCGCATGCCCGAGGCCAACGAGGTGCATGTCCTGATCGTCGACGCGTTCACGTCCGAGCGCTTCCGGGGAAACCCCGCCGGCGTGGTCTTACTGGAGAACGCCCGCGAGGCGCACTGGATGCAGGCGCTGGCCTCCGAGCTGAAGCATTCGGAGACGGCGTACCTGGTCCCCGAGGGAGACGGCTATCACCTGCGCTGGTTCACCCCGGTCCACGAAGTGGACCTGTGCGGCCACGCCACCCTGGCCAGCGCGCATGCCTTGTGGGAAACGGGGCGGCTCCAGCCTGAGGCGACGGCCCGGTTCCGCACGCGGAGCGGCATCTTGACCGCGCGGCGCGCGGGGGAGGACTGGATCGAGATGGATTTTCCCGCCGAGCCGGCCTCGCCCGTGGCGCACGGCGACGTGCCGAAGGGGATGCTGGAGGCTCTGCGCGCGACTCCCCGGTACATCGGGAGGAATCGCATGGACTACCTGCTCGAGCTGGAGAGCGAGACCGCCGTCCGCGAGCTGTCGCCCGATTTCCACCGGCTTGCCGCCACGGAGACCCGCGGAATCATCGTGACCGCCGCTTCCACGACCCCGGGGTTCGACTTCGTGTCGCGATTCTTCGCGCCCGCGTTCGGGATCGACGAAGATCCGGCCACTGGATCGGCGCACTGCTGCCTGACGCCCTACTGGAGCGCGAAGCTGGGGAAGAAGGAGATGACCGGATACCAGGCCTCCGCGCGCGGCGCCACGGCCCGCGTGGTCCTGCGCGGCGATCGCGTGGCGCTGATCGGCCACGCGGTCACGGTGCTGCGGGGGGCGATCGCCGCGTAGAGCTACGGTAAAATTTCATCCGACTATCGTTGACAGCCCCGCGCGACGCGTGGTAACAATCGGCCGAACACGGGGGGCCCCACGTTCGGGAGCAACCCGCCTGCCTAGTGACTAGCGGTTGACATCTCGAACACCACGGACGGGGTCGACAACGAACCGACTAGCACGCACTCTACCCTGCGCGGTGATCGCCGCGATGCTCCTGGCCGCGATGCTTGGCGTCGCGCCGCCGCCATGCGCCTTGGCCCAGTCATCCTCCGAGGTCAAGCAGCGCATCCAAGGCTCCGGCCACACCGAAGCCGAGCTGCGCGCGCGCCTCGAAGCCTCGGGAATGACGCCGGAGCAGATCCGCGACGCGCTGAAAGAGGCGGGCTACGATCCCGACGCGCTGAACGACTACCTGCCGGGAGGGGCAAAGCAAGAGTCCGGCGCCGGCGACGCAGGCGGCGGCGGTGGCGGCTCCAGCGATGCGGAGGCCGCGACGCACGCGCCCAGCCCCGCGCTGACGGCTCCCCTCCAGCCCCCGGCCTTCACCGAGCCCGAACCCAAGCCCAAGATCCGGCCCGAGGACTGGCCCGAGTTCACCCGGGAGATCTCGAAGCGGATCCACGCGAAGGATCCGGTGCTTCCCTTCGGCTACGAGATCTTCGGGTATCTGCCGGCCACGTTCGAGCCCTTGGCATCGGGTCCCGTGGACCCCGACTATCCGATCGGCCCCGGCGATGAAGTCATCGTGCAGGTGTGGGGCGACAACCAGTTCACGCACTCGGCCGTCGTCAGCCGCGAGGCCACGATCAGCGTGCCCGACATCGGGCAGGTGGTGCTGAACGGGCTGAGCCTGGCCCAGGCGAAGCGGCTGATCACCGACCGCCTCGGCGCCGTCTACTCGGGCATCCGCGCGCGGCGCCCGACCACCTTCGTGGACGTGACGCTGGGAAAGATCCGCACCATCCAGGTATTCATCCTGGGCGACGTCGTGCGGCCGGGCGGCTACACCATCTCCTCGGTCGCGACGGTCTTGAACGCGTTGTACAACGCCGGCGGCCCCACGCCGCGCGGCTCCATGCGGGACGTGCGCATCATCCGCCACAACCAGATCTACCAGCACGCCGATCTCTACGGATACATCTTGACGGGCAGCAAGGCCGCCGACGTGCGGCTTCAGAGCGGGGACGTGGTCTTTGTCCCTCCGATAGGGAAAGTAGCCGCGGTCGTGGGCGAGGTGCATCGTCCGTCCATCTATGAGCTGGGGCCGGGCGAGGGGTTACAAGATCTGTTGCGTTTGGCGGGTGGGGTGCTCACGACCGCGGTTGTAGACCGCGCATTGATCGACCGGATCGTTCCCTTCGCGGAGCGCGATTCGCTGGCGGGGCAGGACCGGATCGCCCTCGACGTTCCGCTGCGAGCGATCCTGGCGGACACGACGAAGAATCCCGGGCTGCACGATCGGGACATCGTGCAGATCTTCCGGATCGGCGACATCCGGAAGAACACGGTGGAGATCGCCGGCACGCCGGTGATCCATCCCGGGGTGTTCCAGTGGCACCCGGGGATGCACATCTCCAACCTCATCCAGGACGCCGGCGGCTTTGACCACGACGTCTACATGGACCGCGCCCAGATCTTCCGCACCAATCCCGACGGCAGCCGCACCATGCGCTCGTTCAACCTGACCAAGGCGCTCGCCAACAATCCCGACGACGATCTGGCGCTCCAAGAGTTGGACTCCATCGCCGTCACGTCCGTGTGGGACATCCGGGACCGCCACACGGTGCAGGTCAGCGGCAGCGTGCGGAAGCCCGGCACCTACGAGTACCTGGACGGCATGACCGTCATGGACCTGATCTTCCGCGCCGGCGGGCTGAAGGAGTCGGCGTACAAGATGCAGGCCGAAGTGTCGCGCATCGACTCGGCCACCATCGCCACCACGCAGGCGGCCGAGGTCCACCAGGTCGCGATCACGGGCGACTATGCCGTCCACTCGGCCGACTCCACGTTCGCGCTGCAGAAGTACGACCAGGTCTTCGTGCGTGAGATTCCCGACTGGGACCTGCAGCAGAACGTGACCATCACGGGAGAAGTGCTCTATCCCGGCACCTATTCGCTGAAGAGTTCCACGGAGCGCCTGTCGTCGCTGTTGAAGCGCGCGGGCGGACTGAAGGCCACCGCATATCCCCGCGCCGCCCAGTTCACGCGCCGCAAGGGGAACGCCGGACGCCTGGCCGTGGACGTGGAGAGCGTCGCGAGGGGAAGGAAGAGGAATGACCTGGTGCTGGAAGAGGGGGACCAAGTCTTCATCCCCCGCGAGCCCAAGACCGTGAAAGTGTCGGGAGAGGTCGGCTTCCCGGCCAGCGTGCTCTACGAGAGCGGCCGGGGCCTGGGGTATTACGTGGACCAGGCAGGCGGCTATACGGATACGTCAGACAAGAGCCGCGTGAAGGTGGTTCAGCCGAACGGAAAGGTAAGTTCGGTGCGGCGGATGTGGTGGGACCCCGAGCCCCAACCGGGCTCCATGGTGCTGGTCCCCAGAAGGCCCGCCGAGCAGAAGAAAGAGACACTGAAAGACGTGGCGACGATCGTGGGGATCGTGTCCGGGGCGGTGACGACGATATTCCTGGCCCACGAGGCGACGAAGTGACGAGAGCCTCACGCGGTGTCGTGGGCTCTCTCATTCAATCCGCATCCGGAGACTTTTGGAGGTTGCTGGCTGTAGTTGGCGTCGCCGCCGTCCTGGCTGGCGCCGCGGTCAAGCTCTATCCGGCGGATTACGTCGCGGACGCCTCCATCCTTCTCGACGCGCAAGGCGAGGGGACCAGCTTGGTCAACTTGGCCCAGATCTCCGACCTTCTTCCCCAAGGCGCGCTCCAGTCGCAGTCGCGAAAGGAGAACGGCTACGCCTATATGGCGATCAGTCAAAGCCGCGCCGTGCTAACCCATCTGCTGGGCCAACCTCAATCAGCGGAGCCAACGCGACCGATCATGGAGCGGTTTGCGCCGCACAACGTCTCCCCCTCGCGCTCCCTCGAGATTGCCGTACGACGGCTTCGTAAGCGCATTTCCTCGAGGTTCGATCCGCGGAGCGGTCTGTACGAGATTCTTGTAAAGCATCGGGATCCTATACTCGCCGCGGATATCGCCAACAAACTCATCGAGGAGCTAAAGCGGTTTAACTCCGAGGTTCGATCGTCTCGCGCGAAGGGCGCGGTAGTCTTTGTAGAAGCCCGCCTCGATGATGCGAGGAACGCTCTCTCCCTGGCGGAGGACCGCCTCACGGCTTTCAACGCGGCGAACGCGAGAATCGGGAACGCCCCGGAGTTGCTGCTACAGCAGAAGCGCTTGGAGCGAAACGTCAAGCTCAGTGAGGATATCTACGCGCTCCTGGCGAAACAGGTTGAGCTGGCGCGCATTCAAGAGAAGAAGGAATCGCCCGTATTTTCCGTCGTCGACCCTGCAGTGCCACCCACGCGACCTCAGCGGTTTTCGCTGGCACTCGCGGTCCTGCTCGGAGGGCTGATGGCCGGATTCGCGTATCTATTGCTGCGTTCCGGGGTCGTGGTGCTCCGTTCGTAGGTTCATCGTATCGCCCTTTAGACAAGAAAATTGAGGTCACGCCGAGCGCTCAACCTCGCAAGTGTAGCAGCGGTTTCCGCAGGTGCAGCTTCCGGGGCGGGACCCGCGGGACTCGCGTTGGCCGTTACGGCTCTTCTCGGCGGAGTTGTTCTTCTAACGCCGGAGATGGGGGTTCTTCTCAGCCTTCTCCTGCGCCCCGTCATCGACTGCTTCTGGAGCCAGAAACTCATTCCGGTCGGAGGGCTAGAGCTGAATCTCCAGTCCGCCGTCGGCGTCGTGATCCCCCTGGCGCTTGGGCTTGGCCTCGCCGCTCGTGGGTGGCTCATGAGGCCCGTTCTGATCGACTCGGCTTTGATCGCCTACTCCCTCATATCCCTATTGGGCGTCGTCTCTAGTCCGACGAAGGCTCAGGCCTTAGGAGATTTCGCCCGAATCACCTTGCCGCTGGTGTTCTTCTGGTTCGGCCAGTACCTGGGGCTTATGCGGCGGGGCGGCATGCAGATCGCGTTTGTGATTGCAGCGTACGGTTTCGTTCCAGCAGTATCCGCGATCTTGCAGTTCGCCGGCATCATCAGCCCTTTATCGGAGGCCGTCGGCAGTCCAACTGGCGTGCTACGCGTCACAGGCTTCTATCATCATCCGCTCGAGATCTCGATGCGATGTGGGCTCGGCATCCCATTCGCGCTCGTACTAAGCTCGTGGTTCCAAAATAAGCTGGATCGCGCGTTCATGGTCCTATGGGCCGTCTTTCTCGCGGCTGTATCCTGGGCTACCTTGGTGCGGAGCGCTCTTCTCGCCACTCTCGGCGAAGTGTGCGTCTGGCTCTTACTGCGGGGCCGGCGCACCGCGACGGTGCTTTGCCTCGGCGGAGGGGTAGCGGCAGCATTGATTCTGCCCGGCCCGCGCCAAGTCATTGTGAACGCCACGCGACCCCTTCTGGAGGGCGATGTCTACGCGTTCGGCACCGGGCGAACGCTTCTCTTTGTCGCCCAACTATCCGCATTTCAGGATGCATCCGTGCCCCAGAAGCTGTTTGGTCGCGGTCTGCACGCGACGCCCGGTGTGAATTTGAAGTACTCGCCGACCCCGGCTCTGAATCCGGAGCTGGACGAGTTCGAGGTAGGCAACGTTGGAGCCCACAATCAGTACCTTCGCGTGCTTACTGAATCGGGTGTCTTTGGGCTCATTGCCCTGTTAGTGGCGATTGGACTGGTCATTCGCTCGTGCAGGCGAGTCCTGGCGAGCTCCGGGGACTGGGTGGAGCAGGCATTCGCCGCCGCCACCGCCACGGCCTTGGCGGGGGTTCTGATCTACAGCCTCACAGCCACTCCTCTCGATGCTCCGGCCATATCCTGGCCGATATGGCTGGCCGCGGGATGGGTCGTAGGCGTGGAGCGACGGTCGTGAAGCTCCGGTCGGTCGGACGCGCTTACCTGATACTGCTGATAGCAACGGTCGCCTGTAAGGGCTTGAGCGTCGTTTCTGCGGCCGTCGTGGGCCGCAGTTTGGGGACCGCTGGACTGGGCTTATTCGGGGTCGTCGTCACCTTGCTCGCCTTTGGCCTGGTAATAGTCAATTGGGGTTTGGATTCGGTCGGGACGCGCGAAGTGGCCAAGAACCCAGATACCCGTTCCTCGATGCAATTGCGAGTCACGACATTCCGGACCTGGCTGGCGGTCAGCATGACGTTCGTGATCCTGGTTGCTTGCATCGTTAGTCATAGTGGACTTGGGATCGCGATTCCGCTGTCGATCATTCCGATCCTGTTCGTTCGTCGCCTGGACTGGCTTCTCATAGGGCTGGGCGACGAGCGTAGCGTGGCGATCGCCGCGATTGCCAGGGAGCTGGTGTACCTGGCCCTTGTATTCACCGTTGTCCTGCAATTCAAATCCGTCACAGCTGCGGTCTGGAGCATGCTAGCAGCCGAAGTAGCCCCCCTCATCATTACCGCGATGGCCGCTAGACGCCATGCGTTGAAGGCCAGTCAGGACGGGCCGAGGAACAGCCAGCCGCTCGCACGCGCGGGTTTGCCCCTCGTTGTGATGGGGATCATGTATCTGACGTATACGAAGATTGACACCCTCATGATCGCGCGCTTGATAAATGCCCAGGCGGCTGGAATCTACTACGCATCCTATTCGGTACTGTTCGGGGCGCTGAGTATCGCTGCCCCCCTTTCCAGGGCCGCGCTTCCCGAAATGTCGCGATTAGGGGGAAGAGGCGCTACCGTGACGCCAGGGATGTTTCGGCTCTCGTTGATCGCGGCCGGAGCTGGAGCGCTCATAGGGGTGGGTCTTGTCGTTCTTGCCAGGCCAGTTCTTGGCCTTCTCTATGGGGATCGATTCCTAGTCGGTGCCACCACACTCCAGTTTCTGTCGATCAGCATCCTGTTTACGTTCGCCTCGGGAGTCATGGCGCAAGGGCTAGTTGCCACTGGGCGTCAAGTAAGCCTGGCCAAATGGTCGGGGATCGCTGCAGGTACCAATGTGGCAGTGAATCTATGGCTCATCCCTCGGATGGGCATTTTGGGAGCAGCAATTGCGACCGCCCTCACGGAGGCGCTGATCCTCACGCTAACGCTCGTCAGCTTTCGCCATAGTCGAGGAATCGGAGCACACGCCTTTCGGCTGGTGGCCGTCCTCCTGTCATTCGGTGTCTCGTGCGGCGTCGGTCTCGGCGTGGGTCGGATCTCCCCGTGGGTGGGTGCCGGGGCCGGATCTCTCGTGTTCCTGGCGGGATACGCCGCGGTCGCGGGGGGAGTTCTACGGGGCTCACGAGGCGCATGGGGGGCGGGCCGGTCAGCCCAAGGGGTACTCCCATGAGCGTGCGTCGAATTCTCATCGCAGCTCCCGTCGACTTCGCCGGGTATCCCTTTGGTGGCACCGGGGCAACGATTGAAGAGTTTCTCACTGCACTACCGGCTAGTCGCACGCATGAGTTCACCCTCATCGGAATCACGAAGAACCGCGGGGAGCTTTCCGGGCGCCATACTCGCCGCATCCGAGAGAAGGAGTTCGAATTTATCCCCGTAGCCCACGTGCCAGTGAAGAGCGGCATGTCGCGTCGTGTGGCGTATTCGCTCGGACTGATGCGTCGACGGACGGAGCTGACCCGCCTTGATCCGGATCTCGCCTATGCGCACACTCCGGAGGCCGCTGTGGCTCTACGCTATGCGGTCCCGAACGTACCCATCGTGCTCCATTGCCATGGTACGGAGAATCCGGTGCGGCTTTCGCGTTTTCCGGCGGTGCGGGCTGGTATCTTCCCCCTTGCGTACGGAAGGGCGATCATGGCTCCTGCGGTCGCCCGGGCTCGAGCAGTGGTCGTCACAGCCGACACAACAGGATTTGACCGATTTCGGCAGGGCTGGAGCATGAGGCTCTGGAGCAAATTTCATCGCGTGCCCTCCATGATATCGACCGATGTGTTCTATCCACAAAATAAGACATCGGCCCGAGCGAGAATGGGCCTCCCCGAGAACGGATTTGTCGTGGTCTGCGTCGGGAGGCTGGAGCGCTCCAAGGGTGTCCAGGAGGTATTGAGCGCGGTGGCCGCCCTAATCGCGAGCGGGGTACAGGCACGGCTGGTCGTCGTGGGCGACGGCAGTTATCGAGGCGCTCTCGAGCGCACAGCTCGCGCTCTGGAGATCGAGGCCGCCGTTTCCTTCCTGGGCTATTTGCCCCGTTCCGCGGTCGCGACCACCCTCAATGCGAGCGATGTATTTTTGACCGCGAGTTGGAAGGAAGGGTTTTCCGTAGCGTTGCTCGAGGCCTTGGCCTGCGGCGTACCCGTTGTGAGCGCGGATGTCGGGGGTGTGTCGGAAGTGGTCCGCCACGGCGTGAACGGATTCATAGCCCAGGAACGAGGTCCAGGTGTGCTTGCCGGCCTACTGCGCGCAGTTCACGAGCGAGAGGCCGAAATGCGTCATGAGTGCACTCTTGCGGCAGATAGCTACAGCGCGAAGCTCATTGCTCCAAGGATTCTCGATATTCTGGACGACGCCTCGGCCTCTAGAAGGAACTGAGCTTCGGCAGGCTGACCAAAATAGGGGACTGGCCGTGCGATTTCTTCAGTCACTAGGGCAAGTCAGACGGGTCTCGCGAGAGCGATATCTAGTCGACTCTGCGTCCGGCAAGAGGGTTCTTCACGTCGGTTGTGTGGATTCGGGGATGCTCGAGGATCGGCTTCATTCAGATGGGTTACTTCACAGCCGACTGGGCACCGTGACGAAAGAGTTATGGGGATTGGACCTCGATCAGGAGGGTATTGAGCGGTTGAAGACACATGGCTATCAGAACCTATGCTACGGCTCGGCCGAGGATCCTCCGGCGACGGTTCCGCGAGCGTATTTCGACACGGTGATCGCCGGCGAGGTCATTGAGCATATTCGGAACGTCGGGAGATTCTTGGATTCTACCGCTGAGCTTCTTGCGCCAGGGGGTTCGCTCGTGATCACGACGCCGAACGCGCTGCGCTTCTACAATGTCGTACCGGCACTCCTTCGGAAGGAGCTCATACACCCGGATCACGTAGCCTGGTATAGCCCCCATACCCTTCGTCGCGCAGTTGAGCTTTCCCCATTCTCGGTGGAGTCCATTTTGATGTACGACCTCCCTCCTTGGACCGACCCGGCGAGATCCAAGGGCCCTCTCGGGCACTTGCTCCGGCGGGCTTTCAATCTCGCCATCTACCCTGCGCACGCCGCCGCGATTCGCTTGGCGCCTTACACTGCCGATGGCCTCATTCTAACCGCACGTGTCCGCTAGTAAAGCGCATGCATTAGCACCTGTGGACCCTGGCACCATCGCGGTGATCGGGCCGGTCCCGCCTCCGCTGAACGGCATGACCGTGATGACCACCCACGTTCTGGAGGCACTCAAACGAAGTGGAATCAGGGTCGTTCACATCGACACGTCTGACCACCGGCGCGTCGGAAATGTAGGCCGGCTCGATTTCGGAAACGTCGTACTTGCTGCCAAGCACGCAATCGGGATGGCGGGAGCCGTTACGCGGGATCGTCCGTCAATTGTCTACCTCCCCATAGCCCAGGGAACATTGGGCTTTCTGCGCGACGCCCTGTTTTTCAGTCTCGCCGAGCGGCGAGGTATTCCCGTGGTTCTCCACCTCCACGGAGCCGCTTTTGGGGCCTTCTACAGGGAATCGAATCCACTGATGCGATGGATTATCCGCAGGTGTCTGCGGCCAGCTCTTCGGGCCATAGTCCTTGGCTCCTCTCTACGGGACGTATTCGGGGACCTCGTCGCTCCGGAGCACGTCGTCGACGTCGCCAACGGGTTGCCTCAGCCAGTGCCCTTCGATTCGCCGCCTCGAAGGGGCGAGAGCGTCCATGTCCTCTACTTGAGCAATCTGAATCCGGCGAAGGGGTACCTTGATGTCATCGCCGCCGCGAACCTGGTCGCTCGGAGGCACGGCAACGCTCGGTTCACGATCGCGGGGGAGTGGCTGAGTGTTCGGGAAGAAAGAGCTGCTCGCGAGGAGTGCCGGCGCATGGGGATTGAGGATCGAGTCGTCTTCACCCGCGCGGTCAGCGGGCTCCGCAAGGCCGAGCTGTTTCGGGCGGCAGATCTCTTCGTGTTTCCACCGCGCCAGCTCGAAGGCCAGCCCGTTGTGATTCTGGAGGCGATGAGCTACGGACTGCCCGTGGTCACAACGGCCCAAGGGGGAATTGTTGATCTTGTCATCGATGGTAAGACCGGCATCTACGTTCCTCCGGGAGCACCAGGCCCTTTGGCCGACGCTCTGTCCCGGCTGATTGTGAGCGCCACTCTAAGGACCGGCATGGGAGAAGCCGGCCGGCGTCGATTCGACGAGAGCTTCAGCGAGCATGTTTTCCGGGCAAGGCTCACCGATGTCTTGCGCGACGCCCTCGCAGCCGCGTCCCAGGCACCCTCTCTGACGATGGGGAGGCCCTAAGCATGTGCGGGGTCGCGGGATACTTCGGAGTCGAGGCGGGACCGCGTGCCTCATGGATGACAGGCCACCTGGCTCATCGGGGCCCCGACGACGAAGGGGTCTGGACCTCTCCGCGATATCGAGCAGCGTTGGGCAACCGTAGACTCAAGATTCTTGACTTGTCGCCCCTGGGCCATCAGCCCATGAGGTCCCGCTGCGGCCGTTGGACTCTAACCTTCAACGGAGAGATCTATAACTTTGTGGAGTTGCGGGAAGACCTGCGCGCCCGCGGACACTCTTTCCATTCCCAAACCGACACGGAAGTCTTGCTACTCGCACTGATCGAGTGGGGCCCCGCCGCCATTAGGCGCCTGAGCGGTATGTTCGCATTCGGACTCTGGGATGACGAGACCGGGACCCTCCTGCTGGCGCGGGATCCCCTTGGAATCAAGCCGATCTATTACACCGAGCGAGATGGGACGTTCGCCTTCGCATCTGAAATCACGGCACTCCTTGCCTCTGAGATCCGTGAGCCTTTGTTGGACCCGCGCGCACTGGAGAGTTTTCTCAGGCTCCTGTGGGTCCCCGAGCCGAAGACCCTGTTTTCGGAGATCTACAAGCTCGAGCCTGGCCACGTACTCACCTGGGACCGCGAGAGGATTCTGATCCAGCAATACTGGGACGTTCCCTCTCCCGAGCCTCTCTCGACCGACCCAGTCGAGGCTCGGGAACGCGTGACGGAGGCACTGGAGGTAGCTGTTCGACAGCAACTTCGCTCCGATGTGCCGATCGGTGCATTCCTGAGTGGAGGCCTGGACTCAACGACCGTGTTGAGCCTCGCAGCGCAGGCGGGCACGAAATCCATCCGGAGCTATGCGATCGGCTTTGCATCGGCGGACCGTACCGAAGAAGGCGCCGCAGACGACCTCCGATACGCCCGGCTCGTAGCAGAATCCCTGGAAATTCCTCATCGGGAGATCATTCTCTCGCCAGATGTCATGACCCTGCTTCCACGGATGGTGAGGCACTTGGAGGACCCGGTTGCGGATCCCGCCGCGATCAACTGCTTCCTCATCTGTGAGGCTGCACGCGAGACGAGCACCGTCCTCCTCAGCGGAACGGGGGCAGATGAGCTATTCGGTGGTTACCGGAAGTACCCGTTCGCCCTGTTGGCGGACGATTATCGACGAATTCCCCAACCTGTCCGGAGGGCAATAATCGAACCGATCGCCCGGCGCCTCCCAGTTGCCGTGGGGCGAACAGGGCTCCGCTCCATGCGTTTCGCCAAGAAGTTCCTCCAGTACGGGAGTTCCTCTCTTTTCGACCGATTCCTCGGGTACTCGACCTACTACGACGCGCCCGAGCTCGAGGAACTCCTGGGCGGCGATCCGGAGGGTGCGGTGGACCCCTATATCGGCGTACGCCCGCTGAGGGAAGCCTGGAAGCGCCGCGACACGGACCAAACCATTGACCGCATGACCTACGTGGATCTCAAGTACTACCTTCCGGGCCTGGGGCTCGCGTATATGGATAAGGCGAGCATGGCGGCATCCGTAGAGGTTCGCGTGCCGCTCCTTGACCAACAGGTTGTTGACGTGGTGGCGAGTCTCCCGGACCGGCACAAGGTTCAAGGGCTGCGAACAAAGCTGGTGTTGCGTGAGGCGATGCGAGGCCGTATTCCGAATGAGATTATTCGCCGCCCCAAGGCGCCGTTCGCCGCGCCCATCCGCTCGTGGCTGCGCCGCGATGTGGCTCCGATGGTCGCCGAGTACTTGAGCCCCAGCCAGATCATGCGACGCGGACTCCTGAATCCGGCCGTCACTCACCGGATATTGCGTGAACATCGCCAGGGACTGGAGGATCATTCGCTGCGGATCTGGGCTCTGCTCACGCTTGAAGTATGGCTACAGGAGTTCTGCGACAACCGAGCGCGTTTCAAGATGCCGGCCGGCTTCGCCGCAACCCGTGCGATGTCGGTGCCGAGCGAGGCCTGATGCGACAGATTTCCTTGGATCCAGCGGGAGGGAAGTTATCCGCATGGGACGTTCCAACGCCGGAGCTTCGCCCCGGCCTTCTCCTCGTTCGGGTCGCTTTCTCCGCGATATCTCCCGGGACGGAGCTATCGAAGCTAAACCTTGCCTCGAAGTCCCTGATCGACAAGGCCCGCGAGCGCCCCGATCAGGTCGCCAAGGTGCTGGACGCCGTTCGCACCGAAGGCCTGGTCGCGACTGCGCAGAGGGTGCGCGAGCGCCTCGCCTCGCCGCAGCCGCTCGGATACTCCCTGGCGGGGACGGTGATCGAAGTGGGCGAGGGCTGCGATGAATTCCGCGTGGGAATGCGGGTCGCCTGTGCTGGAGCCACGGCTTGCCACGCGGAGATCGTCGCGGTTCCGAGGAACCTGGCCGTGCCGGTGCCGGCAGGGGTCGCCCTCCAGGATGCGTGCTTCGCGACAATCGGCTCGGTGGCGCTCCACGGGATTCGCACCGCACAGATCGCTCTCGGCGATCGCGTACTCGTCATCGGACTCGGGCTGATCGGCCAGCTTGCGACGCGTCTCTGTGTTGCGGCGGGGGCACACGTCTTCGGCGTGGACCCAAGGCGCGATCGGGTCGAGCTGGCGCTGGACTCGGTCGCCGAAGCGGGGGACGGGTCCCTGGACAAGTCCACCGCTCAGCAGGTCTTCGACTGGTCCTCCGGCCGCGGAGCGGACGTGGTGCTCATCACGGCGGGCGGCGCCGATAATCAGCCGTTGGTGCTCGCTGGCGCGGCGGCCCGGGATCGCGCGCGAGTGGTCGTCGTGGGCGCGGTCGGGCTGGACGTGCCGCGGGAGTCGTTCTACGAAAAGGAGCTTAGCCTGGTGGTATCGCGCTCCTACGGCCCGGGACGATACGACCCGTCCTTCGAGGAGAAGGGAATGGCATACCCGATCGGCTTCGTCCCGTGGACGGAGCGGCGGAATATGGAGGAGTTCCTGAGACTCCTCGCCTCGCAGCGGCTCTCCCTGGAAGGACTCAGGGGCGCCACCGTCCCGTTCGAGCGGGCTCCCGAGGGGTACGCGCTCCTGTCGGGCGAAGACGGCCCTTCTCCGATCTCCGTGATTCTGGAGTACGAGCCCGGCACTCACCCGGAGAGCCCGGCCCACAGATCCGGCACCAATCTCGCCATCCCTTCGGCTCAGTTCACACCGCGCCCGACCCAAGTCTCCTTCCTGGGCCTGGGAAACTTCGCATCCGGCTATCTCCTTCCCGCGGTCCGCGCGACGCAGGGCGCCACGCTCGAGCAGGTGGTCACCTCCACGCCGCTCAAGGCCGAGACGGCGCGACGGCGCGCGGGGTTCCGCGCCGCGGGGACCTTCGCAGAGCTGGCCCTGGCCGATCCGCGCACCGAGGTCGTCTTCATCGCCACGCGCCACGACTCCCACGCGCGCTACGCCGAGGCCGCGCTCCGCGCCAACAAGGCGGTGTTCGTCGAGAAGCCGCTCGCGCTCACGGCCGCCGAATTGGACCGGGTCGCGACCGCGCTCCGCGCGACGCAGGGGCGACTGATGGTTGGCTTCAACCGCCGCTTCGCGCCGGCGACCGCATGGGCGTTGGACGCGCTGGGTAAAAACCGTGACCGCCTCCGCGTCCTCATGCGGATCAACGCGGGTGCCTTGCCCCACAACCATTGGCTGCTCGACCCGGACGCCGGCGGCGGGCGTCTCCTGGGCGAGGGGTGCCATTTCATCGACCTCGCCTGCTTCTTGGCGGGCTCCGCGCCGGCCTCGATCCAGGCCCACGCGCTCGACCAGGCCCATCCAGACGCGGGCCACCAGAGCTTCCGCATCGAGATCACCTTTGAAAACGACGCCACGGCCGGCATCGACTATCTCTCGAACGGCGACTCCTCACTTCCCAAGGAACGAATCGAGCTTCATCGCTCCGGCACTTCCATCGTGATCGAGGACTTCAAGAGCGCCTCCCTGCACCGGGCCGGCCGTAGCCGCACCAAGAAATGGGCGGCGCGCGACAAGGGGCATCGGGCGGAGGTGAAGGCATTCCTGCACGCGGTCCGGACCGGGGCCACCACCCCGATCCCCGAAGAAGAAAGCATCCTCAGCACGGCGCTGACCCTGGCCGCCGCCCGCTCGCTACGAGAGGCTCGGCCGCTTCGGCGCGAGGAGTGGTGACATGACACCAGCGGACGCTCTCAAACGAATCCTCGACCGGGCCGAGATGGATGGATGGGCCGGGTCCGACCCCTATGACGGGCTGCTCTCTTCCATCGGGCGCGCGGTGACGCACCTGGGCTCGCTTCCTCGATTCGTCCTCTCGCAGGTGGTCTTGCGCGTGCCGGTGGCGCGCACGCTGGCGAAGCCCCCGGGCACGGTGAACACGAAGGCTCTCGCGCTCTTCCTGGGCGCGGTCACCCGCGGCCGCGGCCTCCTCGGCGTGACGCGCCCGCGCGAGCTGGTGCGCGAGCTATTGGGCGAGATCGAACGCCGCGCCACTCCCGCAGGAGCCGGCCTGGGCTGGGGATATCCGTTCCCGTGGCAGTCGCGCTCGTTCTGGGCGCCGGCGGGGACGCCGAACGCGGTGGTGACGGCGACAGTGGGCTGGCACGCGCTCGACTGCGCCGGCGCGTTCGACGACGATGCCGCCCATGCTGTGGGCCTGGGAGCGGCGCGCTTCCTGGCATCGGGACTGCGCCTCACGCCCGTGGATCCGGACGGGGTGGCGCTCTCGTACACGCCCACCGACGACACGCGCGTCGTGAACATCTCCGCGCTCGCGGCGCGACTTCTGCTGCGCGCGTCCACCCTGAGCGGGGAAGCGGACCTCGCCGCACTCGGGGGGAAGCTCCTTCGCTTCGTCATCAACGCCCAGCGCCCGGACGGGGCCTGGCCCTACGCCCTCGATCGGGGCGGCACGTGGATGGACTCGTTCCACACGGGCTACATCCTGGAATCGCTCGTCTACGCGCGCGACATGGGCTATCCGGTTCCCGACGGAGTCTTGAGCCGCGGTATCGAGGCGTACGGCCGATTCTTCGGGCGCGACGGATCCGCCCGGATCACGCTGCCCGACAAGGCGCCGATCGATGCGCATTCGGCGGCACAGGGGATGGTTACCTACGCCGCCATCGCCGCCTCGCACGCGGCATCGCTTTCGCTCCGCGAGTCCGCCCGCGCATCGGCGCTCGCGATTGCCGACAGGGCGCTCGAGGCGCTGTGGGTGCGCGGCGACGCGCACTTCGCCTATCAGATCCGCGGGGGCTCCCGCGACGAGCGGGAATTCCTCCGCTGGGTGCAGGCGTGGATGGCCCTCGCGATGGCCACGGTCGAGTCGCTGCGACCGGCGGAGCAGCAGGCTCCGGAACCCGTGGGCGTGGCGTGAGGGTCTGGATCGACGTCGACAACGCGCCCCACGTCCAGATCTTCCGGCCCATCATCCGCCGGCTCCGCGAGCGGGGAGCCGAGGTCGTCGTCACGGCCCGCGACCGCACGTACGTGCCCGAGCTCCTCCGCGCCGCTTCGATCGAGCACACGGTCATCGGTCGCGGGCAGCCCAAGGGCGTCGCGGCCAAGGCGACCGCGCTCGCCGGGCGCGCCGCCGCTCTGGTCCGGTTCGCGCGAGACGCGCGCTTCGACGTGGCGGTCGGACACGGCTCGCGGTCGCTCCCTCCCGCCGCGCGCTTGTCCGGCGTCAAGAACCTCACGATGTTCGACTACGAGCACGTCTCCACGTGGCTCTTCCGGCGCTTTTGCGACCGCATTCTCGTCCCGCGCGCCGTGGTCGCGACGATCGCGGGCCAGAATCCGGGCGGGCCGTGGCGCCCGTTCGACGGTTTCAAGGAGGAGATCTATCTCGCCGATTTCACCCCCGACCCCGGAATGCGCGCGTCGCTGGGGGTGGGAAACGATGACGTGCTGGTCGTGGTGCGCCCGCCCAGTAGAACTGCGCATTACCACCATTCCGCGAGCGAGCAAATCCTGGACGCGCTGGCGCGGCGCATCGCTGCTGCGAAGGACGTTCGGGCCGTCTGGCTCAGGCGAGACGCTTCCGAATCGGTGCCGGATTCCGCGCGTGCGGGGAACATCCTGATCCCCGACGCGGCGCTCGACGGTCTGTCGCTGCTCGCCGCCGCCGATCTCGCCGTCTCCGGCGGCGGCACGATGAATCGCGAAGCCGCGCTGCTCGGAACCCCGGCGACGAGCATCTTCACCGGGCCGGTCGGCGCGCTGGACGAAGAGCTGATGCGAATGGGGCGCCTGAACGCCGTGCGCGAGCCGTCCGGCGTCCCCGGCATCCCGTTCACGAGGAAGGAAACGGCGAACCGCCGCGCCTGTGACGGTGGACTGCGGGAATTCATGGTGGATCACATCTGGGAGCTTGGAGCCGACACCAGTCGGGCCGTGGCGGACGGGAGGAAGCGGTGGGCGTTCCCTTCGTAGACCTGAGGTCGCAGTACAGGACGATTCAAGACGAGGTCCAGGCGGCTATCCAGGAGGTGATCGAGAACACGGCGTTCGTTCTTGGCCCCGCCGTCGAGCGCTTCGAGCGCGACTTCGCGGAGTACCTGGGCGTGGAAGAAGTGGTCGGGATCAACAACGGCACCGCCGCCATCCAGCTCACGCTGCTCGCGCTGGGCGTGGGGCCCGAGGACGAGGTGATCGTCCCCGCACACACCTTCATCGCCTCGGCCGAGGCGGTTTCCCACGTCGGCGCGCGGCCGGTGTTCGTGGACGTGCGGCGCGACACGGGGAACCTGGATCCGGCTCTCCTCGCGACCGCGATCACCAACCGCACGCGGGCGATCCTGCCCGTCCACTTGTACGGCCAGCCCGCGGACATGGACACGATCCTGGGCATCGCCGCCGAGGCGGGCCTTCCGGTGATCGAAGACGCCTGCCAGGCGCACGGCGCGCGGTATCGCGGCCGGCGCGCCGGCTCGCTGGGGCGCGCTGCGTGCTTCTCGTTCTACCCGGGGAAGAACCTGGGTGCCTACGGCGAAGGGGGCGCGGTCGCGACCAACGATCCCGAGCTGGCCGCGCGCATCCGTCGCCTCCGCGACCACGGGCAGACGGAGCGCTACCGCCACGCCGAGGTGGGGTACAACGCCCGCCTCGAGGGGATCCAGGGCGCGGTGCTCGGGGTGAAGCTGCGCCACCTGGACGCCTGGAACCAGGCCAGGCGCGCGCACGCCGCGGCGTACGGCGAGCATCTCGCGGACGCGGGCGTCCGCCTGCCGGTCGAGGCCGACGGGTGCCAGTCGGTCTTCCACCTCTACGTGGTGCGCTCGGAGCAGCGCGACGCCCTCCGCGCCCACTTGAACGAGCTTGGCGTACAGACCGGCCTCCACTATCCGATTCCGGTGCACCTCCAGGACGCGTACTCCGCACTCGGCCATGGGGAGGGCGATTTCCCTGAGGCCGAGGGGTGGGCGCGCGAGTGCGTATCCCTCCCGATGTACGCGGAGTTGTCGCCCGCGCTGCTGGACCAGGTGATCCAGGGCGTGAAGTCGTTCGGCTTAGCTCAAGTGCCCCAATTGAATAAGCATTGACTCATCGACGCTAGACTGATTCACTGCGTTTCGTGGTGGGGCAGGGAAGGCCCCCCTATGTGGTCCGCACTCCGACACGGCGGCGACACGCTGCCGGGAGGACCGCACTGAATCTGAAGGGATTCGCCACGCCGAACCGCGCGCCGGCCCCTCGTCCGGACGCGATGGACGCGACGGATGATCCGCGCCCCGGAGCCGGGTTGCCATTCGCGACGCCCGCGATTCACCGCCTCGCGGTAACGGCTGCCATCGCGGTGGACCTCGCCGCCGTCTCCGCTGCGTTTGTCCTCACCGCCCTCGTCCGCTATCCGCCCCAGCAACTGCTCGCGTCGGCGGCGACTCCCGGCGGCACCGCGTTGCTCCTCACGGGCGCGGTCCTCTGGATCACCCTCTTGAGCGCGCGCGAGGCCTATGCGCCGCGGGCCATGATCTCGATCACCTCGCAGCTTCTCCGCCTGCTCGGAGCCGCGCTCCCCGCGTGGGTGCTCATGCACCTGCTCGCCTTCGCGCTCAAGATCGAGGTCCCGTTCGCCAGCCGCCTCGCGGTGGGGCTGTCGCTCCCGGCCACGCTCCTCTTCCTGGCGATCGGGAGGATGGCCGTGGTGCGGCCGCTGGCGCGGCGCATGTACCCGCGGCTCTCACGCGGACCGATCCTGGTCCTGGGGGACACCGAGCGGGCCGAGCGTCTGGTGGGGGACCTGGAGGAGGCCATGGGCGAGAGGCGCGCGATTCACCACCGCCCGCTCTCATCCACCGCTCCCGATCGCGCGCGAGAGGTGGTCGAATCCCACGGATTCAGCGAGGTCATGATCGAGCCCGACGGGCGTCCGCTGGAGGAGGTGTTCGACACGGCGTTCGCCTGTCTCGACGCGCGCGCCGACGTGGTGGTCGTGTCGAATCAGTTCCACGTCGTGAGCGGCCGGGCCGCGATTGGCGACGTGGAGGGGGTGCCGGCGATGCGCTTTCGCAGGGCCGACCTGGCGGGGCCCGAGGCGATCCTGCGCCGCATGATCGACGTGGCCGGAGCCACGGTGTGCGTCGTCGTCCTGGCACCGGTCCTGGCAGCCATCGCGATCGCGGTCAAGATTTCCTCGCCGGGACCGATCTTCTACCGCCAGGAGCGGGTCGGCCGCCTGGGGCGCCGGTTCACCATGTACAAGTTCCGCACGATGGTGGCCGGGAACGATTCCAGCATTCACCGCGAATATCTCGACGCCTACATCAAGAACGGCGCCGCGGCTTCCGTGAGCGCCGACGGAACCAAGATCTACAAGCTGACGCGCGACCCGCGTGTCACCTCGGTGGGCGGGTGGCTCCGGGCGTTCTCGCTCGACGAGCTGCCGCAGTTGTGGAACGTGATGCGGGGCGAGATGAGCCTGGTGGGCCCGCGGCCCTGCCTTCCCTACGAATGGGATCTGTACCGCCCCTGGCAGCGCCGCCGCCTGGACGTGATGCCGGGATGCACCGGCCTCTGGCAGGTCACCGCGCGCAGCCACGTCACGTTCGACGAGATGGTCATCCTGGATCTGCACTACGCGCATCACGGGAGCGTGGGCCGGGACCTGTGGCTGATCGCACAGACCATCCCGGCCATGGTTCGTGGCCGCGGCGGCTATTGAACGAAGCCGCGCGGTAGGAGTGGGGAACACGGGGAGGGGACGATGCACGTCGGCGTGATCGGCTGCGGCTACTGGGGACCAAACCTGATTCGCAATCTCATCGCGGGCCGGAAATGCGACGAGATCACGGTCTGCGACACCAGCGAGGCCAATCGTTCCAAGGCGCGCGAGCGCTTCCCGCATCTCCAGTGCGTTTCCAACGTGAACGACCTGCTGGGCGACGACTCCGTCGACGCCGTGTTGATCGCCACGCCCGTATCCACGCACTTCGAGCTGGCGGAGGCCTGCATTCTGTCCGGGCGTCACACGTTCGTCGAGAAGCCGCTGACCACCTGCGCGGCGGAGGCGGAAAGGCTGATCGCCCTGGCGGACCAGATGGGCGTGACGCTGATGGTGGGGCACACGTTCGAGTTCTCGCCTCCCGTCGTGAAGATCAAGGAGATCATCGAGTCGGGGAGCCTGGGCGACATCTACTACATCTCCGCCATCCGCGTGAACCTGGGCATCCACCAGAAAGACGTGAGCGTGGTGTGGGACCTGGCGCCGCACGACCTCTCGATGCTGTTCTACTGGCTGGACGAGGCGCCCTCGGCCGTCTCCATGATGGACGGCGCCTACGTGCGCCCCTCGATCTCCGACGTCGCGTTCATAAATCTGCAATTCGCCAGCGGGACCATCGCGAACATTCAGGTGTCGTGGCTCTCGCCCAGCAAGCTGCGCCAGACGACGATCGTGGGCTCGCAGAAGATGCTGATCTACGACGACACGAACGCCATGGAGCGCGTGAAGGTGTACGACCGCGGCGTCGAGTTCCGCGATCCGCTGACGTTCAACGAATACACGCTGACGTATCGAACCGGCGATATCGTGTCGCCCGCGATCCCGACCACCGAGCCGCTGCAGCTGGAGCTGGACCACTTCCTGGAATGCGTGGCCAACGGCCAGCGCCCGCGCACGGACGGATTGAGCGGGTTGCGGGTAGTGCGGGTGCTGGAGGCGATCGAGCGGAGCGGCCGGAACGGGAACCGGCTGGAGAAGATCCTCCCCGACGGCGCGGTGGCGCCGGTGGATCCTGTGGAGATGGCGCGCGCGCGGAAGCTGGTGGGCGCGCGGAACGGCGGCGGCGGCGGGGGCGGGAATGGCGGCGGGAACGGCGCGCGGAACGGCGGCGGGCGACAGTGATGCGGGGAGCGCCGGGGCTGGGGGGATGATGCGTGACACGCTGATCGAGGTTCTCCCCGGCGTCCAGGTCTACCCCAACGTGGAGATCGGCGAGGGGGCCACGCTGGACCCGCCCCTGGTCCTGGGCAAGCCGCCCCGCGGCAAGGAGCCCGGCGAGCTGAAGCTGGTGATCGGCGCGGGCGCGATCATTCGCCCCTTCACCACGATCTACGCCGGGTCCGTGCTGGGGGCCGGCTTCCAGACCGGCCAGTGCGTCTCCATTCGCGAGGACAATGCGATCGGCGCCGGAGTCTCCATCGGGACCGGCGCCATTTTGGAGTTCGGGAACCGGGTGGGCGACCGCTCGCGTATCCACTCCGGCTGCTTCCTCGAGATGACCATCATCGAGGAGGACGTGTTCGTGGGCCCCCGCGTAGTCTTCACCGACGACCCGCACCCCATGGGATGCCCGCGCTACAAGGAGTGCCTCGGCGGGGTCACGGTGCGCGCGCTCGCGCGGATCGGCGCCAACTGTACGCTCTTGCCGGGCGTCGTGGTGGGGCGAAACACGCTGGTGGGCGCTGGCAGCGTCGTGACCCGCAACGTGCCGGACGATATGGTCGTCGCGGGCAACCCCGCCAAGGTGATCAAGGCCGTCGGCGACCTCAAGTGCGTCGCAGGGTTCTTCGATCGCCCCTACGACTGGGCGCCCTACAAGACGACGCGGTAACGCTGGCTTTGGGCCCCACGCTTATACGAGGCGGCGGTGCTTCGGATGCCCTCGGGGTAGGGGGTGCCCGCGAAGCCGAATTCCCTGGCAAATTTGCTGGAATCAAAGATGTATGGCGAATCGCTCTGATAGAGCATTTCGTAGGATTCCGCTACGGGCGGATTGAACCATCCGGCAATCCTGAGCATGGGCCTGCTCAGAACGCGATGCTTGGGCGCAATGCCGAATTCCTTCCCGGCCACTGCGACGAACTCCCTACCCGTGAGCGGACGGGGCGACGTGGGAACATGCCAGGTCTGATTCCAGGCCGTAGCCCGTTCGGTTAGTTGAAGCAGGCTTTGCGCGGCATCCGGCGTGTAGGTAAGGGAATGCGGAACGGAATCATTCACGAGCCACGTAGCGATCTTCTTCCGGGAGAGGGGTTCGAATACGAGAAGATTTGGCACGCCGTTGCGGGTGTCGGGACCGTAGAAATCAGCGGAGCGTGCAATCATGCCGGTGAGAGAGTCTGCCTTCCACTCATGGATCAGCGCGGTGGCGATTCTCGCGCGTATTTCGCCTTTCTTGCTACAGGGGTTGAACGGGGTCTCCTCGGTCATGGCACCATTGACCTTGCCGTACATGTATACGTTGTCAAAGAAGACGAGCTTGGCGGCGGCGCGCTTGCAGGCCTCGATAGCATTGCCCATGATCCGTGGCCACATTTCCTGCCAGACCTTGTGATCGTACTGGAGACCAACGACCAGATACACAAGGCTGGAACCGGTGACGGCGCGGACGGCCTGATCCGTATCCGCAATGTCCGCGGCGATTACCTCGGTCGCTCCGGGAGTGGGTCGCGGGGTTCGGCCCACGAGCCGGAACGGCTGGTTCCTAGCGGCGAGAAGCTTTGCGAGTTGGTTCCCAATCGCACCGCCTGCTCCGAGGATGGTGATCATCCAGTGCAGCCTAGCACAGGCCCAATGTCAGTTGACAGAAGACCATAATACATGGTCATATGACCCACAATGAAGGTCACTGGTGCTTCAAGCCCCTTTGGTAGCAACGCACGAACCCGCGTATTGCTGGCCCTCCAGTTACTGGGGGAGAGCTATGCGCGCGAGTTGGCGCGACTGCTCGATCTAAATCTCTCCGGCGTGCAGAAGGCTCTTCAGTCCTTCGAACGAGACGGTCTGGTCGCGGATCGCGCTGCTGGCCGGACGCGGCTCTATCGGGTGAATCCGCGCGCGTTCGCCCTCCGGGAGCTCGAGCGTTACCTGGACCGGCTCCTCCAGCCCGAGACGGAACTCCGGGGTCGCGCAGCTGCTCTGCGTCGCCGGCCCAGGCGGAGTGGCAAACCCATTTGAGATTGAGTAAGGGCTCGTCCCTGGCCGACGTGGCGGTGGCGACCGGCGATGCCCTGCGGCGCGCTCAGATCCGGGCTGCTCACTGGCGGAGCTTCCGTTGGACACTGCTCCACAGGGGACGTAAACCGTGCTCTCGCTACTCTCGGATTCGTGGGTAAGAGGGATCGCTGCGTTCACCGGCTCGCCCCGTTCTTCGTCGAGGTTCAAACCTTCGCTTGACCTAACTGTAAGTATGCGCTTACCATTAGTCATGGCCTACCAACAAGCTCTGCAGGCGCTGGCGGACCCTACGCGGCGCGAAGTGCTCGAACGGCTCCGGAGCGGCCCCAAGCCGGTGGGCCGCCTGGCTGCGGGGATGCGCGTTTCACGTCCAGCGGTTTCCCAGCACCTCAAGGTGCTCGAGGGCGCGGGGCTCGTCCGCGCCCGGCAGGAGGGGAGACGCCGGATCTACAGCGTGGAGGTCCGGGGCTTGATGGAGCTGCGGCGGTATCTGGAGCGCTTCTGGGACGACGTCCTGGAAGCCTTCAAAGTCCAGACGGAACGAAAGGGGAGAAAGCATGGCTGAAATCAAGAGCACCGTGCAGCACCTGAGTCCGGTCCGAAAATCCGTGATCGTGAGCCGGACCCCCGAGGAAGCGTTCGAGATCTTCACCAAGCGGACCAGCTCGTGGTGGCCGCTCTCGAAGTACTCCCTCTTTCAGGCGAACTCGGTCGCGTGCGAGATCGACCCGCGCGTCGGCGGGCTGATCCAGGAGACCTCGAAGAGCGGGGAGCGCGCCACGTGGGGAACCGTGCGCACCTGGGACCCGCCGAACCGCTTCGTCATGAGCTGGCACCCCGGCGGCGATGCCTCGACCGCCACGGAGCTGGAACTTCGGTTCGTCCGGGTGCCTGAAGGCACGCGCGTCGAGCTGGAGCACCGCGACTGGGCGAAGCTGGGTGCGAAGGCGGAGGCGGCTCGCAAAGATTACGACGGTGGGTGGGTGGAGGTTCTGGAGAGCGCTTTCAAAAAGGGCTGTGAGAGGAAGCTATAGCTGTCGCGTGGACCGCGCCTGACCCGTAGAATCGCGGCCGTATGCCCCACGCCATCCGCCTGCCGTGCGACGAAGCCGCGATCCGTTCGGGAGCCGCCCCCGCCACGTCGGCCCCCGCGGCACGGGAAGTGTGGGTCCTCGCCGCGACCATCATCGGCTCCAGCCTCGCGTTCATCGACGGCACGGTCGTCTCAGTCGCCCTGCCCGCGATCGCGGCCGAACTCGGGGCTCAGGGCGCGGACATCCAGTGGGTCGTCGAGGCCTACGCGCTCACTCTGTCCTCGCTGCTCCTGGTGGGAGGCGCGCTGGGCGACCGCTTCGGGCGCCGCCGCGTGTACGCGCTGGGGGTCGCGCTCTTCGCGGCCGCATCCATCGCCTGCGGCGTGGCACAGTCGGTCCCGTGGCTGATCGCCGCGCGCGCCGTACAGGGCGTCGGAGCCGCGCTGCTCGTGCCGGGGAGCCTCGCCCTCATCTCCGCCTCGTTCGATCCGTCCCGCCGGGGACAAGCCATCGGCACGTGGTCGGGCTTCAGCGGGATCACGGCCGCGATCGGCCCCGTTCTCGGGGGCTGGCTCGTCGCACATTCGTGGCGCTGGGCGTTCTTCATCAATATCCCCCTGGCTGCCGCGGTGCTCGTCCTCCTCCAACGCGTGCCCGAAAGCCGCAGCCCCAAACCGCGGCCCCTGGATATTCCCGGCGCTGCGCTGGGAACCATAGGGCTCGCGGGGCTCGTCTTCGGCCTGGTCGAATCGTCGCGGCGCGGTTGGGTAGACCCGGCGGTTCTCGCGGGGCTCGCGGTCGGCCTCGCCTCGCTGGCGGGATTTGTCGCGGTCGAGGCCCGATCGGCCGCGCCCATGCTGCCGCTCACGCTCTTTCGCTCGCGCACGTTTCTCGGGGCCAATCTGCTCACGCTCTTCGTCTACGGCGCGCTTTCCTGCGTCTTCTTCTTCCTGCCGTTGAACCTGATCCAGGTCCAGGGCTACTCGCCGCTCCAGGCCGGCGCCGCGCTCTTGCCGTTCATCGCGGTGCTGTTCGTCCTGTCGCGCTGGTCGGGCGGGCTGGTCGCGCGCTTCGGCCCGCGCCGTCCGCTCCTTGTGGGGCCGGCCGTCGCCGCCGCCGGCTTCCTGTTACTCTCCTTGCCCGGCGTCGGTGGAAGCTACTGGGGGACGTTCTTCCCGGGTATGCTGGTGCTCGGGCTGGGCATGGCCGTCAGCATCGCCCCATTGACAACCGCGGTCATGAATTCGGTAAGCGAGGGTGAGGCGGGCATCGCGTCGGGGGTCAACAACGCGGTGTCACGGACCGCCGGCCTCCTGGCGCTCGCGCTTCTCGGAATCCTGTTCGCCGCCGTGTTCAACGGCGACCTGGAGCATCGCGTGTCACGGCTGGACCTTCAGCCCGCGGCGCGCGAACAGGTGCTGGCCCAGCGCGCGAAGCTCGCCCAGATCCAGCCCCCGAGCGGGCTCCCGGATCGCCAGGCGTCCGCGGTCCGGCGGGATGTCGCGCATTCGTTCGTGGCCGCGTTCCACGGCGTGGCGCGCGCGGGCGCGGTCCTATCCCTCCTGGGAGCGCTGTGCGCGTGGGTCTGGGTCGGCAGGGAGAAACCCCACTAGGGAGGCTCTGGAATGTACCTCTGGCTCAAGCTGATCCACATCCTCGCGGTCGTCTTGTTTCTGGGAAACATCATCACCGGGGTCTTCTGGCATCGGCACGCCGCTAGCACCCGCGACCCGAAAATCCTGGCTCACACCGCCGCGGGACTGACCCAGAGCGACCGGATCTTCACCATCCCCGCCGTCCTCCTCATCGTGCTCGCCGGAATCGCCGCGGCCATCGAGGGCAATTTTCCGATCCTCCATACCGGATGGATCCTCTGGACGCTGATCCTGTTCTCGATCTCGGGTTTTGCTTTCATGGCGCAGGTCGCGCCGCTTCAGCGCAAGCTCCACGCTCTCGCCGCGGCCGGTGCCGCCGGCGGCACGTTCGATTACGCGGCGTATCACAAGGTCGCGGGTCGGTGGGAGTTCTGGGGAGCCATCGCGACGCTGGCGCCCATCGTGGGGCTGGCGCTGATGGTGCTGAAGCCGGTGCTCTGATGGCCGGCTCCCAGCGGGAAGACTTCGTATCGGGGCAGCTCAAAGTGATCGCGGCCATGCTGGCGCGCATTGCGGGTCTGCGCCTGGCCGGAACGGCTGAAGAGGCGAAGGTCGAGCTGGAGCAGGCGTACGGGCTGCTCCTGGGACCTCAGTCCGAGTTTATCAGGCGGGTTGACCCCTCAACGGCAGCCTCGCTTCTGGGCTCCAAGGAGAAGATCGAGCTGTTCGCGCAGTTGCTCGATGAGGAAGCCCTGCTGGTGGAAGGCAAGGATCGGAGGTCGGTCTTGCAGCGCCAGGCCGCCGAGCTGCGCGCCCACGCGAGAAGGCGGAACCCCACAAGGGGGGCTTGAGGCGATCAGCTTGCCTTGGAGTTTTTGCTCTTCTTTCTGGGTCCGATGAGCTTCTCCAGAGCGCGCTGAATCTCTCGCGGATCCATGTCCGCGTCCAGGAGCCGGCGAAGCAGCGCCCGGGCGCCCGGCGTGGAGGCGGCCCACTCCCGCGTCTCGGCGTCGATTCCCGAGATGAGTCCCTCCATGGACTCGTAGGTTGCACCCACCTTGCGCAGCCTGCCGGCGATCTTTCGAAGGAGCTTCTCCGAGGGGCGGCGGCGATTGTGCTCGATATCGGACAGGTGGGCCGCGGAGATGTCCAGGTCCGTCGCCAGCCCGCGCAGGGTGTGTCCGGCGCTCAGCCGTAACCGGCGAATCTCCTCGCCGAGGTGGGGCCCGTTCATGTAAGCTATGTTAGCTGTTGGAGCGAACAAAGTCAAGGTTTCTGAACCGGAGGATGTCGGGCTTGCAAGCAGGGCGGCACCAGCAATGATCTTCGCGAACCTTCCCGCGCGCCTGTTCGGGACCATTACACGAAGGCTTACCCTCGAGCCCCACGAGCGGCGGCTTCTCCTCCTGATGGGCGCCCTGATCGGGACCCTCTTCTGCGCCTATACCATCGCAAAAGTACTTCGCGACGCGCTGTTCCTGGCCGAATTCGGGGCCCTGGCCCTGCCGTACGGGTATATCGCGGTCGCGCTGGCGGCGGCCGGGTTCGTCTGGCTGGAGAGCCGGGTTGCCCTGCGTTCCGCGCGCGTCGGTCCGACGCGATTCAACCAGTACGCGGCGATCGGGATCAGCATCGCTGCGGCCGCGGTCTATCCGTTCGAGAAGCACTGGACGACTGCAGTGTTCTACGTCTGGGCGGGAAGCCAGGCGATGATGCTGATGCCTCACTTCTGGGCCCTGGCGATCGACGTGTGGGACTCGCGCCGGGCGCGCAACGTGTTCCCCCTTCTCGCCGGCTGCGGGCTGATCGGCGGCCTGGGCGGGGGCGCCTTCGCCGCATGGACGGTGCAGGTCCTGAAGCATGTCGGGCTGATGTGGACGCTCTCCGCGCTTCTCATCGCGGCGCATTTCTTGACGCGCGTGATCGAGCGGCACCGCGCCCGCCGCCCTGTTCCGATCGAAGTCGCGCACACGGTGTCACGCTGGGAAATCATCCGCCGGTCGCCCTACATCAAGATTCTCGCCGCGGGGCTCGCCCTGTCGGTGATCGTATCGACGCTGGTCGATTTCCAATTCAAGATCCTGATCCAGAAGATGTATCCCGACCCCCACCAGCTCACGATGTTCCTGGGCAAGTTCTACGTCGGTTTGAACGCCCTGGCCCTGCTGTTCCAATTCACCGCCGGGGGGTGGCTGTTGTACCGATTGGGGCTGGGGCCCTCCACGGGATTGCAGCCGGTCACGGCAATCATGTTCGTGTCAGGCCTGGCCCTCGGCGCCGGATGGTGGGTCATCCTCGGGGTGCGGTGGATTCAGGGTGTGGTCTTCCAGACCCTGGGAAAGTCTTCGTCCGAGATCTACTTCATGGCGGTCCGCCGGCACGAGCGCCGCCGCATCAAACCCGCCGTCGACACCCTCGTCGACCGCTGGTCGGACGCCGCGGTCGGCCTGCTCTTGATCCTTCTGCTTCGCGTCATGGGCGTTGGGACCGCGGTCGTGGCCATCGTGACCGTCACCTTCGTGGCGCTGTGGATGGTGGTTCTCTTCTATCTGAATCGGGCGTATGGCCGAGCCTTTGAAGACAAGCTGAGCAGCCGTTGGCTGGAGCCCGATGTGGCGGAGGAGGCGATGCGGATCCCCTCCGCGCGAAAGGCGCTCATGCAGGGGCTGCGCGCGGACGACGAATCCCGCATCGTGCTGGCGTTGAAGCTGGCCGAGCGCTCCGATGACAGGGAGATCGCGCGCGCGGTGCGGAGCTGCCTCCCCCATCCGTCTCCGGTCGTGCGCGCGGCCGCGGTGGAGGCGATGGAAGCGATGCGGCTTCGGGACGAGGAAGGAATGATCCCGGGTTTCCTGGGCGACCAGCACGAAGGGTTGCGACGGGCGACGATCCGCTATCTCCTCGCGCTGGGACCCGATCCGGCCGCCCTCGCGCGCGGCTGGCTGGACGGCAAGGACGCGTCGCTCCGGCTGGAGGCCGTCGATGCGCTGTTCGACGCTCCATCCCCTGGGCGGGCCGCACTCACGCTCGAGTGGATCGATGCCCGCCTGGAGTCTGGCGCGCGCGAGGATCTGCTCCTTGCGGCGCGCGCCCTGGGGGCCATGACCGGAAGCGCTCCGGTGCGGCGATTGCGCGTTCTGCTGACCAACCCCGATATCGAGGTTCGGCGTATGGCGCTGCTCTCGGCGGAGCGCCGGCCGAGCCCGGAGATCCTCGACGTTCTGCTGGACCTCCTCCTCCTGCCCGAGCTGAGCTACGAAGCGCGAAAGGCCATCACGGCGATCGGCGCCAGGGCCGTGGGGGATCTCAAGTCGCTGCTCGACGGCAAGCGTGGCGCTCGGGGGCAGGTGCTCGCCGCCCGAACCCTGGCGCACATCGCGAGCCCGCGCGCCGTGGGAACCCTCATGGGGATTGTGAAGAGCCCGGAGCCGCGGCTGCGTGATATCGGTTTCGAGAGCATGATCCTTGTGCGGATCGAGACAGGAAAGCCGGTGCTGCCGCGATCGGTGGCGCACAGGCTTTTCCTACGCGAGCTGGCGGAGTATCGGAGGTTCAACGGTCCGGCGCTTTCGCTGGAGTGCGTGGTGGGCACCGAGGTGCGCCTGCTTGCCGATACGTTCCGCGAGTCCGCGGATTCGGCGCTCCAGCGGGCTATCTCGGCGCTGGTCTGCTGGTACGAACCCAAGCCGCTCTGGGGCGCGTTCCAACGGCTGAAGACACGCGAAGCGAGTGTCGCGGCGTCTGCGCTGGAGTACCTGGGACACGTGTTGCCACGGCCTGTTTTTCGGCCTCTGGGCCGGATCTTCGAGCCCCAGCCGGCCAAGGCGCCGGAGGTCGAGGCGCCCGTGGCCGAGCCGCTCGAGGAATCCATACGGGCGGCGTGGAAATCGGATGACGGGTGGCTGCGCGCCTGCGCGGTGCGCGCCTCGCGCGACGCGCCCGGCTTCGATCGCAGCCTGTTCGCGACAGGGGAGGGGGACAGCCCACTCGTGCGCGCGGAGCTGGCGGCTCTGACTGCGAACGGGGCAGGGGGAGGGCCGGCCTCGGCGAGAGACGCCGCATGCTGACCCAGGAGGAACGCGTCCTGATTCTGGGGGCGGCCGACATGTTGAATGAGGTGGAGCCGCGCCACCTCATCGGCCTAGCCGAGGTCGCCCGCGAAATCGAGATCCTGGAAGGCGACAATCTCTACAAGGAGGACGATCTCGCGGACGCCCTCTACATGGTGGTCGAGGGTCGCGTGCGTTTGTCGAGCGGTGGACGGACGATGTCCGAAGTAGGACCGGGGGAGGCCTTCGGAACGTGGTCCATCGTGGACGACTCCGAGCGCGGCCACAGCGCCGACTGCATCGAGGAGGGGTTAACGTTGGCGCTGCATCGCGAAGAGTTCTACGACATGGCCGCCTCCGACCTGTCGCTATTGAAGGGAGTCGTCCGCCTCCTGGCCAAGCGCTTGCGCGCGCTGGTGCTCGAGCGCCCCGAAGAGGCGCGCGTCGAGGGCGAGGGTGTGGAGAAGACCGAAGCGGTCGTGGAGGCAGAGACCGCGGCGAGCCGCGGAAGCCCTAGGTCCCGCGCTTCGACGACATCAACAGCGCCACCCCGCCGACGATCGCGATGACGCCGGCGATCGGAGCGATCGGAATCTGCTTGTGCTCCGTCGCCGTCGCCTTGATCCCACCCACGTCGAGAATCGTCGTCTGCTTGTTGTAGCCGATCCCGCCGTAAACCAGCGCAATGATCCCCAGAGCCACGAGGGCAAAGCCGAGTAGTCGCATGTGTTCCTCCGTTACGAGAGGTGGTGAGGGGCAAGAAGCCGGAGCTTACTAGGTAGAGTTGGACCCGGCCACATGTTCTGGGCCGGCCACTGTAAGTGCGTAGTGCACAAGAGCGAAGCACTCAAGAGGCTTGAACAACGCTTGCAAGTTCAACAGCAAGGACGGACACATCCGGCTCACCGTCGAACGCGAAGGCGGCCAATCCGTAATCCGAGTGCGCGATTCCGGCATCGGGATCGCCGCCGACCAGCTCCCTTACATCTTCGACATGTTCCTAGGGAACTGGCGCGAACAGGACAAATCGATCCCGCTCGAGCACATAATCGAACCGAGCGACGCTAGGCTCAACGATTCCAATCGCATCGATTGGCGGCGCACCCCAGTTTCGGGTCCAGCAGAAGGGATTGGGCGAACCGCGCGGGGCAAGTTCTAGATATATGGGCGGGATCGCCTGCGGGTCGCCTCGAGACTTGTTCTCTCGCTTGCCCGGCCGCACCCTTCGCCACGCGACCTCGACGGCCCGAATGTTTCCGTGATCAGACAAGATTGCAATCACCACCTGATCCGCGCCGCTTCTGCCGAGGAGGGCCACATCTCGGAGTAGGTCTCCGTCGAAGTCACCGACGATCGCAGAGGGGCCCAGAACGCCGAGTCCTTTGCCCGCGCCCGCGTCCAACTCCTGTGAGTCGGCCTCATCCCAGATTCGGAAGGCTGGGTCACGCTTGTGAAGAGCCGCCTTCATTGGCTCCGGCAGGATGATATGGGATCCGTTCCGGTCGAGGCGCATCGATGGAGTGTCGATAGGGGCGATCACCTTGCCGGAATCGGTCGGCGCGCCGTCCTTCACGACAGGGGGTACCCGAACGAACGTCTCGCGGGAGGCGTCAAAGACGCCCCATGGGTAGATGATGAGTGAGGACGGGCCCTCTTTCGATGCGATAAACGAGCCAGCATCGCCATTGAAATTGTCGAGCCAGTTGGAGATTGTAAACCGGGCGCCCGCGGACTCTTGTACCACGCTGTACGTTCCTCTTTGCGCACGGAGCACCCTGTTGGGCCCGATTTCGAACATTTCTACATCACCAGTCCTACGGAAGACAATGCGTCTCCGATAGCCCCTATGGGCGGGCCCGTCATACGGCCCCGGCCGGGGAAGGTAGCCCTCCCGCGAGGTCTCGTCCCATTCCCACTCGCCAGCAAGCCATTGGGAGTCGATGGGGGCTCTATCTTGCCGAGCCGTCAATGTTTCGGTGAAAATAGATGCCTGCATCGGTGTCGTCGGCAGGAGTCTGACTACCGGATTGACCGTGAGCAGCATCGTATCCGAATCCGAAGCGAATCCGTCGCCCACCTCGATGACACACTCAGCGGGGCCGCGGTCGCACGAGTCCGGCGCGACGTGGATCTCCCCGAGTGCCACTCCATGGCCAGGATCTAGCGTGCTCACCGAGATGTACGAAGGTCCCCGCTTCAGTCGGAACGCCAACGGCTCCTTGTCGAGGTCCGTAGCTTGAATGATGAGCCGCTCAGCTGTTCCAGCACGAATCGTGTAGTCGCCGAGCGGTGTCAACGAGGGAGGCTGATTCGCCGGTCCACCGTACGGTAAGCCATAGGCGCAACTAGCAAACGGCCCGTCCCAGGTCCCGGTCGCAATGCGGGTCTCATCGTACGGTTGCATCGGGCGTCGACTCACAACTTCAATAGAAGGCCTTCCTCGCCGCACCACAACTGTGAACGTGCCGAGGCGGAGTTGATGGGTAGCGCCCCAATCAGGAATGTTCCGACTTACTTTGAGGTAGGTTGAGTCATCCGATTCGTAAGAGATATTGTCGCCGTGAGGGGGTGGGTCTGGAATGAACTGTCCCCACGCGACCGTACCGCCAATAGCACTGAAGACGATTGAATACGAGTGTTCGCCTTCGCGCCTGCCGTGCGAGCACTCGGCCGACGTCCCATCTATGTACTGGTCCGTTATGAGCCAGACTGTAACGTGGGTAGTGTCGTGCGGGTTCACCACATCTGCTCCGGTGCGCGCCCCATCGCCATTGGAGTCGAGAAGCAGATAAAGTCCCAGTACCGGCGAAACGTGGAGGATCGCTGTCAAGGCCAGCGCCAAAGCCAAAGCCAAAGCGAAGACCCGATCAGATCGCCATCGGCGGTTCATCGGTGCCTCATGTACCAGCGTGGAATGATAGGAGGGGATCTAAACTATGCTAACACAAGGGTTCGTGGCGCTCTACCGGATCGCCCGCTCAAGGCACCTCTGGAGAAACGCGGTAAGTTACTCGGCTAGTGTCCTCGGGCCGTTACGGCCGCCACCGCTCACCACTCCAGCCGCGCCGCGAGCCGGAACGGCACCGCGCTCTCGGTCCCCGCGTTGCGATGATCCTCGTTCTTGAAGCTCGCTGCGCCCACAGTGGCCTCTAACCTGACCATCCGGCACGGCGTATAAATCACCTGCGCGGCAACGCGCGCGTCCCGCTCCACGATCCCCGAGATCGCGCTCGCGTCCGCCTTCCCCTGCGCGGGGAGCCACGGCTGGCCCACCTCGCCTTCGCCCTTCCGTCGTAGCTCAGCTCGAACCCGCAGCTCCACGTTCGCGCCCTGCTCGTACCCCGCCTCGGCCGCGACCTGCATCACGTCGGGGCCGAGCACAAACCCTAGCGGGTAGCCGTCGCTCTCGAAGTTGTGCCCGTGCCATGCGGAGTACGTGTAGTTGTTCACGCGGTTGTACTCGATGGAGAGGCTCGCCGCGCGCGAGGGGCGGTCGGCGCCCAGGGTCCCAAGGACCCACCGCTGCTCGGCGCCTGCCTGATAACCGATCATGTCGGGCTTGTAGTCGCTGGAAAACGAGATGTCGTCCACCATGAACTCGCCCCACAAACGAAGTCCTCGGCGCACGCCCCACGTCAGATCAACGGCGGCCAGCACGTTGTTTTTCCCCATCGCCAGGCCGGTGGTGTCGCCGGGCACCGCGCCCGCAGGGACGCTCTTGGGGCGCTTCTCCCAGAAGGAATAGGGAACGACCGGGATGAAATAAAGAAGCCCCTGGCTCGTGCCGTCGAACCGCGCCAGCTCTGTGAGCCCAAGGGTCATGTCGGAGTGAATCACCCACGACAGGCGGTGGCCCGCCAGATACGTCTGCGGACCGGGGTCGAGCAGGGCGACGAACCACTGGCCGCGCCACTTCCGCGCGAACCCGGCCTCGCCCCGGATCATGTCGAGCGGGGGCGCCGCGTCGGAGAGCGCGAGGGTACCGTCGCGCCCCGGGCCCCACCGAAGCGACGCGTGCCCAAACAGCATCCGCACACGCGACACGGTGACCTCGCCATACGCCTCGTCCATCCACGAGTTCAGATCCACGCCTTGGATCACCGCGTTCAGCGTTCCGAAATTGGGCGTGCCGCGGCCGCCCTGGGACGCGGTCCCTTCGTAGCCGTTGAACACGAACACCGAATTCGAGTCGAGCGAGGCCGCGACCTGGACGCCCACGCGGTAATCCCGGTTCAGGTCGGGCCGGTTCTTCGGGTCATCGTTGTAGACCAGGGACGCGTACGGCGAGGCGGTGGCGATCTCGTCCGCGTCACCCTTGACCTTCACGAGGGGTGCCCTGGCCCCCGGCGCCTCCGGATCCAGGGCGCGCCGCACACGGATCATCGCGGGATCCTGGGCCGCGCTGGGATACTCGATCGCGAGCGAATTCAGATAGGCGAGGATTTCGCCCAGGCGAAGGGGACGCGTGGAGAGCGCGTTCGGGGTTCGGTCGTAGGTCGCGACCAGCCGCTCGAGGTCGCGGTAGACGGGGCTGTTCGTGGGGACCCGCTCTTGCGGGATGAAGGTCGCGCGCGCCGTGCCCGGGAAAACCGCGCCCCCAACCCAAACCCACGTCCACGCAAGCGCCGTCGCGAGGAGGAGCACCCGTCCATGGGCTGTCTGCCGCATGGCGGGGAGAGTAGCCGGGCTAGCCGCGGGTGTCTAAGTCAATCCTCCCGCGCCTCGGACCACGCGCGGCGAAGGTCGGTGCGGCGCATCCGGGCCCCGCGCTCCAGGTGTCCCATCACGCTCCCCACGGCCAGCGTCAGCTCGCGGTCGCGGCCGGGCACCGTCTTCGCGTACTTGCGGAGGCGGCGGAGCAGCATCACCGAATCTTGATGGTAACCCAGGAAATCTTGAAGTCCTGCGAGCCGCCTGGCACGGCGCCCGGAGCGCGGGCCTGCGGTGTCTTCGAAGTATTCGTACGAGTAGCGGGCGCGCTTCGCGGCCATCCGCAACGAGTGGAGCGACTGCTGGTCAACCAGGCGCTCCGCCTCGTCGTAGGCGGTGCCCAGGGCGCCCATGCGCTCGGCCACCAGCCGCGGCGCCACGGTGTAGGCGGGTGCGCCGCCGGAGGGAACCGCCCCCGCGTGTGGCGGGCCCGCGGCGATCCACTCGCGCGCGCCATCGACGAATCGCCGGTAGCGCTCCGAGTCGAGCCGCTGGATCAGGCGCACGCGTGCGCGGGCGCGTCCCAGCTCCAGCGTGTGGCGGAAGATGCGCCAGGCGGGTTGCTCCAAGGATGGCGCGTCGGCGGCCAATTCGGCGACGTTCCACAGCGCCACGTCGCGGTCCCTCACGCACCCCAGCGCCCGCCCGATCCACCGCAGGTCGGCGGCGAAGGAGCGCCGCGGGGGATCGGGAATCGCGGTCTCGAACAGCTCGAGCACGGTGCGGAGCCTCCGGGTGGCGACGCGCATGTCGTGCAGGTGCTCGGGATCCATGCCCAGGCGCGTCCCCGGCTCGTTCCAGATGAGCCGCGCGAAATGCTTCGCGAAGGCCTTGTGCGCGACGTCGGTCATCCGATCGGCGGGATGCACCACGTACTCGCGCTCGTCCCGCTCGGGCGGCTCCTCGCCCGCCGTCGCGAGCGCGGTGGCGAGCTTGGAGGCGACGTTCGCCTTCACGCCCAGCGCTGATTCCACCGCATCGCGCACATCGGAAAGCGCCTCGTCGCCCGGGGCGCGCTCCACCCCATCCAGCTCGATCTCCACCTCGTCGAAGACCACCGGCGGCGTATCGGCTCCGTTCAGCGCGTGCACGCGATCCACGGTGAGCACGCCGAGGGGGGTATCGCCGCGCAGCCACGTGAAGCAGGTGCGGTCATTGGTGAGCCGCGCGCGCACGCGTAGCCGCTCCAGCACGTGGAGCCCCGCGAGGGGTTGGAGCAGGGAAGCGACGGGCCCGGGCTCGAGGTGGGTCCACGGGGGATCGCCGGGCAGCGCTTCCTGGCTCCACTCGGTGCGAACGAGGACACGGTCGTCAACGGAGCGGAGGGTCTTTGCCTCCAGGCGCGCGCCCTGGACTCCGGCGCGCAGGCGCAGCGCCAGGCCGCCGCGGAATAGGGCCCAGTCGTCGGTGTCGAGGTAGCGGTCTTCGTGGGCTAGGGACGGCCCCGGGTCCAGGCGGAAGCCGGCGCCTTCGACCGCGTCGCGGACGCGGTCAGCCCCGGTTCCCTCCGGGAGGCGGAACTTGATTTCTCGCTCGATCATGGCCACGGGCTCTTCGGCGGCGCCGGGAGATGGCGTCAGTCCTTAGCGAGAAGACGGAGCGCACCGGGCTGGATCAGCCACTCCAGCGTCGCGGTTCCCGCGGCGGGCCGGTCGGGGATGACGAGCCTGGCGACGGCTCCCTTTTTGAATTCGATCGCGGCGAGCTCGCCGCCGCCCACCAGGAGAAAGGAGGTGAAGCCGCTCAGGTGCGGCTCGTGCCCCACGATGGCGATGGATTCGTCCCGGTAGCGGTTCACGGCTTCCAGCGTGCCGTCGAAGGGCGCATCGGGCCGCAGCTCCTTCGCCGTGTTCATCTCCGCGCGCTTCGCGGCGACTTCCTTGAGGATCTCGGCGGTCTGGCGAGCGCGAAGGAGGGGGCTGGAGACGATCCGATCCAGCTTCATTCCCAGCTCGGAGAGGCCGCGGGCCGCCAGGCGGAACTTGTGGATCCCCTCCGGGCTGAGGGGCCGGTCGTCATCGCTGGGGAAGGCCGCATCCCCCCGGTCGACCGCGATCGCATGGCGCACAATATAGAGGTCCATCAGTCCAGTTTGACAGCCGCCGGGCCCGGGGTCAATCGGGGTAGCGGGGCCCCCGGAGGGCCCCCGGGAGGAACGCCTAATCCGTTGAGGAGCCCTGCATCCAGGCGCGTTGCGACTCGCGGAATTGCGCCAGCTTCACCCGCTCCTCCTCGCGGATTTCCCGCGTCTCGGGAGGGCGCTCGTCCTTGTAGACGTAGCGGCGGCGGCCGCTGCCCACGCGGCTCATATCGGCCAGCGCGCCTGCGCGCATCCGTCCCACCGAGGCATTTCCTTCGAAGACGCAAACGCAGGTCCCCGCGTCCTCCATGATCACGGCGAAGGTGGTCCCGGTCACCAGGACCGCGGCGGTCGGACTCATGATCGCCAGACGCGCGCCCGAGAACCGAGGCCCGGTCGTCACGCGGATCTCCCCGCCGCGCGCGTACAGCTCGCAGCGCCTCCCGAACCATCGGCCGGGCGGCGGCGGCAGGGTCATGCGCGTGCCGGGGGCGAGCTGCACGGCCAGGACGCCGTTCATGCACAGGTCCAGCTCCGCGTTCTCGGCGGTTTCGATCTCGGCCCCGGGGATCAGCAGACGGCGCATCGCGTCCCGGTCGGCCAGCGCGACAGTTTCGCCGTCCACCTTGATCGTCCCCTCGCCGCGCGCTGCCGTGACCCACCACGACGGCCCGCGGTTCAGCGACGCGACCACGAAGACCAGCGCCGCCGCGACGGCGAGCGACGCGGCCGCCCACGCGACCGTCGGCGGCCTTCGCCGGCGGATGGGCAGGCGCGCGACCACCCGCTCGCGCCCCTTCGTCACCTGGATCGCCCCGCTGACGAAATCGCGCTTCAGCCGATCACGGAACTCCGCGTCCGGGGGCTCGGGCGAAACCGCCCGCAGCGCGGCGCGCGCCCGCTCTTCCGCCGGGCCCAGCCGCTCGGCCGCCCTCGCCCGCTGGTCGTCCCCGTGACTCATAGTCCCGCTTTCTCCAGTGCCTTTCCCAGCTCGGACAGCGCCCTCGAGTAGCGCTTCCGCACCGCGGCCTCGTTCAGTCCGGTGATCGCGGCGATCTCGTCGTAGCCCAGCCCCTCGTACTCCCGCAGCACGACCACCTCCCGGAGCGGCTCGCGCAAGCGCCCCAGCGCCTCCTGCACCAGCCGCGCCCGCTCGGAGGCGATCGCCTCTTCCTCGGGATCGCGCCGATCCGATCGAAGCCGCTCGGCCAGCCCGGGGCTGGCCTCCAGCGAGGACGCGGTGCTCGACAGCCGGTAGCCTCCCGAGCGCCAGAGATCGCGGCAGACGTTGGTCGCGATGGCCATCACCCACGGGGCCGGGTCCCGAGCCGGATCCAACTGATGCGCGCCCCGGTGAATCTTCAAGAACACGTCCTGCGCCGCATCCTGGGCCGCCGCCGAGTTTCCGAGGAGGCGCTTCAAGAGGGAGAAGACGCGATCGAAGTAGGCCTCGAAGAAGGCTTCGAGCGCGAGAGGATCGCGGCGCCGCACCCCCTCGAGGTCGATCCCGCCTGGGGCGTCCCCTTCGTATACGGAGGTACCGCGAATCTGTCCCGAGTCCCGGGAGGAAGGTTCCACAGGGGCAGCCTAGCATAGGGACGGCGGGACGCCCCCGGGAACCCCGCTTGACGCCCCCGCCCCGCGCAGGCCACCATGGGGCAATGGCTTCTGCCTCAAGGGTTTCCTTCCCGATCCTCTGTGCCGGCATGGACGTCGGCTCCAATGCCATGAGGCTCATCATCGCGGAGTTCAAGAGCCCCACCCGCTACAAGGTGGTCGAGCGGGTCCGCGTGCCGGTCCGTCTGGGCGCCTCGGCCTTCAGGACCAACCGGATCGACCCCGCGACGATGGAGGCGGCCCTGGAGGCGTTTCGCTCCTTCCGGAAGACGATGGAGGAGCACGACGTTGTCGTGCACCGGGCGGTCGCGACCAGCGCCACGCGCGAGGCCAAGAACCGGGGAACCTTCCTGGAGCGTGTCCGGTCCGAAACCGGGATAGATCTGGAATTGATCAAGGGCACCGAAGAGGCGCGCTTGGTCGCGCTGGGCGTCCGGAGCAAGCTCCCGCTGGACCGGGGGCTTTCGGTGATCCTGGACGTGGGCGGGGGTTCCTGCGAGATCGCTCTCGTGGAGCACGGCGAGATCCTGGACGTCGAGTCCCACGACATGGGCACGGTCCGCCTGCTCCAGCGCGTCGGCGCCAGCGCGCCCGAAGAGCAGATCCGCATGATCCATACCATCCTCAAGGCCTCCCGCTTTCCAATCCTCGACTACTTCAAGCGGCGGAAACTGGCGCGTCTGGTCGGCACCGGCGGCAACATCGAAACGCTCGCGACGCTGAACGAGGGGGGCGCGAACGGAAGGGGAAGCGGCAAGGGGGGCGGAAAGAGCGACGAGCGACCGGTGTCGCGCGTGTCGGTCACTCGCCTGAGGCAGCTTCTGCATCGCCTCGACAAGCTCACGCCGGAGCAGCGCGCCAAGAGCTATGACCTTCGCCCGGACCGCGCCGACGTGATCGTACCCGCCGGCGCCATCTTCGAGCACGTGGCCCTCCGCGTGCACGCCCGGGACGTGTGGGTCCCGTTCACGGGCCTGGTCGACGGCGTCCTGATCGACGTGGCGCGCACGGCGGGCGCCGAGGGGATGAAGCAGCTCGAGGTCAGCCAGACGCGAAACGCGGCGATGGCCCTGATCCGGAAATACGATGTCGATCAGAAGCACGCCGAGCACGTGGCCGAGCTGTCGCTCTCCCTGTTCGACCAGCTCAAGTCCCTCCACAAGCTGGGGAAGCGGGACCGGCTGCTCTTGGAATTAGGGGCCCTGCTCCACGAGGTGGGAAATTTCATCGGCCAGCCGGGCCACCACCGGCACGCCTACTACATCATCTCCGAGACCCCGCTCCTCGGGCTGACCGACGAGGAGCTGCTCGTAGTCGCGAACCTGGCCCGCTATCATCGAAAGGCGATGCCCGATCCCGACCACGAGTGCTACGCCGAGCTTCCGGACAAGGCCAAGGACCGCGTCCGCGCGCTGGCGGGGATCCTCCGTGTGGCCGACGCGCTGGACCACGACCACAAGCAGAAGGTGATCTCGATGAAGGTAAAGGCCCGCGACTCGAAGCTCCGGCTGAAGGTTCGTGCGCGCGGCGACGTGACGCTGGACGAGTGGTCGCTGGAGAACAAGGGGGATCTGTTCCAGAAGGAGTTTGGTCTGGAGCCGATGGTGGACGTTGACTGAGCGCGCGCCCGCGACGACCGAGGGCCCTGTGGCCCCCGCCCCCTCGCCCGCGGCGCCCCTCACCCCGGAGCAGCGTCCCCCGATCCTCTCCGTCATCGACGTCGGGGCCAGCGGGATCCGCATGCGGATCGCCGAGCTTTCCCCCGACGGATCGGTGCGCACTCTGGAAGAGCTGGAGCGCCCGATCGCGCTGGGCCGGGAGACGTTCCAGACCGGGAGCCTCTCCGCGTCCAGCATCCGGAAGGCGGTGAACGTCCTCCGGCAGTTCCGCGCGGTCATGGACACGTACGGAGTCGAGCACACGCGCGCCGTGGCGACGAGCGCGGTGCGCGGCGCGCTCAATCGGGACACCTTCGTGGACCGCGTCTTCCTCGCGACCGGGATCGAGCTGGAGGTGATCGAAGGCTCGCAGGAGAGCCTCCTCACGTTCGCCGCCGTGCAGCGGGTGCTGGATGGCCACCCCGAATACCGCGAGGGGGAGGCGCTGCTCTTCTCCCTGGGCGGAGGCGCGACGGAGTGGGCGCTGGTCCGGGACGGGCAGGTGGCCGCGTCGGTCACGCACGACATGGGGACCATTCGCATGCGCGAGCTGTTGCGCGCCAGCTCCGACGATCGCCGCGCGAGGACGCGCATCCTCCAGCACAACGCCCGCGAGATGATGAACGTGGTCCGCCGCTCGCTTCCGTACGAGCGCGTGGCGCACCTGGTCGCTGTCGGCTCGGAGGCGCGCTTCGCCGCGCGCGTCCTGGCGGGAGGAGCGGATGGCGCCGACCTCACCGCCATCTCGGCGAAGGACTTGAAGAAGCTGGCCGATCAGATCCTGCCGCTCACGCCGGAACAGATCTCGGCGGCCTACTCGGTCCCGCCTAACGAGACCGAGTCCCTGGCCCCGGCGCTCCTCGCCTACGCCGAGCTGACGCGGCTGAACCAGGTGGAGCAGCTATTGGTGGCCCGCTCGAGCATGCGCGAGGGGCTGGTGCTCCACATGGCGCGGTCCATCCGGAGCGGCAGCTCGGTGCTCTTTCCTGATCAGACGATCGCGGCCGCCATCAACCTCGCGCGGAAATATCAGACCGACGAGAAGCACGGGACCCACACGGCGACCCTGGCCCGGACGATCTACCTGGCCACGCGCCAGCAGCACCAGATGGGGGAGAAGGAGCAGCTCCTCCTGGAGGTTGCGGCGATCGTGCACGACGTGGGCGAGTTCGTCGCCTCCCGCGGGCATCACCGCCACACCTACTACCTCCTGGTGCATTCCGAGGTCTTCGGGCTCTCGCAGATGGACCTGGAGGTGGTCGCGAACATCGCGCGCTACCACCGGCGCGGCGTGCCGCAGTCCGATCATCCGGCCTACGCTTCGCTGCCGAGGCCGTCGCGCCTCACAGTGAACCGGCTATCGGCCATCCTGCGCGTCGCGGACGCGCTGGACAAGAGCCACAGCCAGCGGGTTCAGAATCCGAAGATCGCGGTGGTAGGGGACGAGCTTCAGATCCGCGTCGAGGGGGGCGAGGACACCGGGCTCGAGCGGATCGCGCTCGACTCGAAGGCAGGATTGTTCGAGGAGGTCTTCGGGCTGAAGCCGGTGATCGTGGAGGGACCCGGCCCGTAGAGGGCGACGCCGGCCGGCGCGGCGCCGCCGGGCGCGCGCTTCTTCACCGCGCGCTGAATCCCGCACGACGCACACGGGCCGCCGCCGCCCGAGCGAACCGCTCGGCGGATCAGCCACGCGGCCGCGCCCACCGAGATGGCCACCGCCACAACGTGCTGCCCCCAGACCCAGAACGCCGTCGCCATGGTCAGGTCAGTCCCAGCAGGCGCCCGCCCTGGAAGACCAGGAACGAAGCCCCCCACGCCAGCGCGTTCATGAAGAGAAGCATGAAGACCGGCCATCGTCACGAGTTGGTCTCGCGGCGCGCCACGGCCACGGTGGACATGCACTGGCAGGCCAGGGCGAAAAAGACCATCAGGCTGATCGCGACCAGCGGCGTGTAGGACGGAAGCCCCGTGCGCTCGTCGCGCACGCGAGGGAGCGTCCTGCGGAGCGAGGTCGACGGGTCGCCCGACCCATCCAGGCTGTACACCGTCGCCATGGTCGAGATCATGACCTCGCGCGCCGCGACCGACGAGATCAGCCCCACCCCCATCTTCCAGTCGAAGCCCAGCGGCCGGATGACGGGCTCGATCGCGCGTCCCAGCTGCCCCGCGAACGAATGGCGGAGCGCTTCGCCTGGAGGCGTCCCCGGCTTGCTCGTCGGATACGAAGCGAGGAACCAGAGCACCAGCGAAACCGCCACGATCACGGTCCCAGCCTTCTGGAGAAAGAGGAGACAGCGGTTCTTGATCGTGAGCAGGACCGAGCGCCACGACGGCACGCGGTACGGCGGAAGCTCCATGACGTAGAGCGGTCGCGGGCCGCGCAGCAGGGTGCGTTTCAGCACCCACGCCACGGCGAGCGCGACCAGGATTCCAAAGAGGTAGAGCGACAGGAGCGTCAGGCCGCGGAGACTCAGGATCCCCAGCACGTGGCGGTCGGGAATGAACGCGCCGATCAGGAGCGCGTAGACGGGAAGGCGAGCGCTGCACGTCATGAGCGGGGCAATCATGATCGTCGCCAGCCGGTCGTTCCGATTCTCGATCGTTCGCGTGGCCATGATGCCGGGGATGGCGCAGGCGAACGAGGAGAGGAGCGGCAGGAAGGCGCGCCCCGGCAGTCCGACCGCGCCCATCACACGGTCCATGATGAACGCGGCGCGCGCCATGTATCCCGTATCCTCCATCAGCGCGATGAAGAAGAAGAGGATCGCAAGCTGGGGCAGGAACGCGGCCACCGTGCCGGCGCCCGCGATGACGCCGTCCACGAGGAGCGAGCGGAGCGGCCCCGCGGGCAGGGCCGCCTGCACCGCGCCGGCGAGAGCGCCGAAGCCGGCCGCGAGCGCGTCCATGGCCGGCGTGGCCCAGGCGTAGATGCTCTGGAACACGGCACCCATGAAGAGGACGAAGAGGACGGGGCCGAGCACGCGATGCGTGAGCACGCGGTCGAGACCGGCGCGCGCGCCGCTTCGACCGGGGGTGCGGCGGACCACGCGGCGGACGATCTCCTCGACGTTCCGGTAGCCGCGCGCGGGGTCCAGCGCTTCCTCGAGAGCCCGCCGATGCCCGTTGGCGTGCGGCGCGTCGAGCGCGACGCGCAGGCGGTCGATGCCGCGCCCCGTCTTCGCCGACACCGCGAGCACCGGCACGCCCAGGAGGCGCTCCATCTGCGCGACGTCGATCGAAATCCCCTGCGCTTCGGCGGCGTCGATGAGGTTCAGGACCAGGATCGCGGGGCGCCCCGTCGCGAGGATCTGAAGGGCCAGGTAGAGCTGGCGCTCCAGATTGGTCGCGTCCACCACCGCGACGACGCGGTCCGCGGTTTCACCCGCGGCGCCGCGCCCTTCCAGCACGTCGCGCACGATCGCCTCGTCGGGCGAGCGCGGCGACAGGCTGTACGTGCCCGGGAGGTCCACCAGCACCAGATCCCGGCCCGACGGAAGGCGGCACTGGCCCACCTTCTTTTCGACGGTCACGCCGGGATAATTCGCGACCTTCTGGCGGAGGCCGGTGAGGCGATTGAACAGGGACGATTTTCCGGAGTTGGGGCTGCCGACGATGGCGATGCGCTCAGAGCTCTTCGACATGAATCCGTTCCGCCTCCGAGCGCCGAAGAGTGAAATGCGAACCGCGCACGACCAATTCCAGGGGATCGCCGAAGGGGGCGCGCCGGACCAGCGCGACCTCGGTTCCGGGCGTCAGGCCCAGCTCCATCAGCCGGCGGGCGAAATCCTCCTCGGCCTGGATGCCGCGCACCACCGCCCGGTCCCCGGGGGCCAGGAGCGCGAGCGTCATCGCGGTCACGATTTCGTCTCCCCGCCGCCGGCCGGCGGTGCCTCGCCCAGCGCGTCCAGCGCATGGCGCAGGCAGTGACCGTGGCAGACGGGGCAGTGCTCCGATTCGATCCCGCTCTCGCAGCGGTTCTGGTAGTCGCGAAATTCGGAGCGGAACCGCTCCGCCGCGGGATCGCCGGATCTGAGGAACGCGGTGAGACGAAGGAACCGCACCATCGACTCGGGGCTGACGAGGTGCTCGATCATGCACGCGTCTTCCTCGGCGGTCGCGGGATCCAGACCCAGGATCTCGCCGAAGAACTGCGTCAGCACGTCGCGGCTCCGCTCGGTGCGCGCCGCCAGCCGATGTCCCTCCGCGGTCAGCGTCACGTCGCCGTACGGCTCGTGGTTCGCCAGCTCGCGCGACGTGAGCGAGCGGAGCATCGACGTCACGCCCGCCTTGCTCACTCCCAGCCTCTCCGCGATCGCGCTCACCGACGTCCCTCCCGCGCGCGTGAGGGCTGCGATGGCCTGGAGGTAATGCGCCATCGAGTGCGTCAGCTCCTTTTCGTGAAACCGCTTCCAGGTTTCCATGCGCACGGCTCCGGCATCGGGATGGGGCTTCGAGTATCGATGATTAAGTATGCTTAACTTTCCGAAAAAACCCGCTGCAAGTCAACGCTGCTTTCTCCGGAATCTAGGTGCGCCGCGGGCGGCATTGTGTTCTAATTGCCGTAACAATAAAGAGTTGTGGCCATCATCATTCACGATCAGGACCCACAAAAGTGCCGACCGCCGAACCGACGACAGCAGAGGCTCGTTATCTCGATCGCGCGCTCACCTGGCTCGCGTTCAACGGGCGCGTGCTGGAAGAGGCGCAGGACGCGCAGAACCCGATCCTCGAGCGGGCGCGCTTCCTGGGCATCTTCTCTTCGAACCTGGACGAGTTCTTCATGATCCGCGTGGCCGCGATCCGCGACCGCATCCGGATGGGCGTGGAGCAGCGCACCCCGACCGGATTGACGCCGGAGGAGCAGATGGCGGCCGTGCAGACGCGCGTGCGCGAGCTGGTGACGGCGGCCTACGCGCTCTGGGAGCGCGAGATCGTTCCGGGCCTCCGGGACGGGGGCGTGCGCTTCGTGCGCGCGGCCGAGCTGGACCCCGGCGAGCGCGCGTTCGTGGATCACCTCTTCGCGCGCGAGATCCTGCCGGTTCTGAGCCCCGCCGCGGTCTCGACCGACCTGCCGTTTCCGCACCTCCACCACCTGGCGCTCCACCTGGCGGTGCGCCTCGCGCGAGAGGGGGAAGAGGAGCGGCTCGCCATCGTCCAGCTCCCGCGTTCCGGCGCTCGCTGGGTCCAGGTGGGCGGGGGCGCGAGGGTCGACGGCGCCCAGGCAGCGGTGCACCGCTTCGTCTTCCTCGAGGATGCCGCCGGAGACCACCTGGCCGAGCTGTTCCACGGGTACGAGATCCGCGAGGCGGTGGCGTTCCGCGTGACCCGCGATGCCGACTTCGCGACGGACGACCAGGAGGAAGAGAGCCTGGTGGACGCCGTGCGGCAGGTGCTCCGCCAGCGCATGCGCGGCGATCCCGTCCGGCTGGAGATCGCCCGGGAGGCGAGCGAGGGGCTGGTCACGCGGCTCCGGACGGCGCTGGAGCTGGAGGAGAGCGAGGTCTACCTCGTGCCCGAGCCCCTGGAACTCAAGTTCCTCACCGATTTCGCGCGCCTGCCCTCGTTGGGCGCGCCCCGCGCTCCCGCGTGGCCGCCGCAGCCGGTGCCCGGGATCCCGCCCTTGGACGGCCTGTGGGACGCCATCCAGGAGGAGGACATCCTCCTGTTCCATCCGTACGAGACGTTCGAGCCGGTGGTGCGGCTGCTGGCGCTGGCGGCCGAGGATCCGAACGTGCTGGCGATCAAGCAGGTGCTCTATCGCACCTCCTCCACGTCCGAGATCGTGAACGCGCTGGAGCGCGCCGCCGAAAACGGGAAGCAGGTGACGGTGCTGCTCGAGCTGCAGGCCCGCTTCGACGAGGAGCGGAACGTGAACTGGGCGCGCCGCCTGGAGGACGCGGGGGCGCAGGTGCTGTACGGGCTGGCCGGGCTGAAGACGCACGCGAAGGCGCTCCTGATCATGCGCCGCGGGACGGGCGGCATCGAGCGCTACGCCCATGTCGGCACGGGGAACTACAACGAGCGGACCGCCATCGAGTACTCAGACATCGGACTTCTCTCCGCCGACGAGGACCTCTGCGCCGATCTCACCGGCTTCTTCAACGTCGTCACCGGCTATTCCGAGCCGTTGCAGTGGCGGCGGATCGAGATGGCGCCGCTGGGGCTCCGGTCGCGGCTCCTCGGTCTGATCCGGCGCGAGATCGCGAAGTCCACGCCGGAGGACCCCGGGGTGATCCGGGCGAAGATGAACGCGCTGCTCGACATTCCCCTCGTCGAGGCGCTATATGAGGCGTCGAGCGCCGGGGTGCGAGTGGATCTCAACGTGCGCGGGTCGTGCCTCCTCCGGCCCGGCGTGAAGGATCTGTCCGAGAACATCCGCGTCGTGAGCCTTGTGGACCGCTTCCTGGAGCACGCGCGCATTTTCGAGTTTCGGAACGGCGGCGACGTGGAGAGTTTCATCTCGAGCGCCGACTGGATGCCGCGCAACCTGGACCGCCGCGTGGAGCTGATGGCGCCGGTCAACCGGCCGGAGCACCGCGCCCGGCTGGGCCGCATCCTGGACGCGATCTTCGCCGACAACGTGAAGGCGCGGGAGCTGAAGGCGGACGGCACCTACGCCAAACGCGACGGCCGGAAGAAGCCGACGCGCGCCCAGGAGGTCTTCTGGGAGGAGGCGAAGGCGAACGCCTCGAGGACCGACGATCCGGAGCGAAGCGTGTTCCAACCCCTGCGGCGGGCGCCCGCCGCGGGATAGCCTGACGTTTCCACGGAGGGAAACCCATGTCGAGCTGGGTGAATCGCGTGGTCGGGGCCGCGATGCTGCGGTCCGCCACCTACGAGGAAGTCGAAGCCGACAAAACCGCGAACGTTCAGGCTCTCGCGGTCGTGCTGGTCTCCGCGGTCGCGGCGGGACTTTCGATGGCGGACGGCGGCGGTCGCGCGATCGGATTCCGGATCATCGGCGCCCTGGTGGGGTGGGTCCTGTGGGCGGCCCTCGCGTGGCTCATCGGGACGAAGATCCTGCCCGGGCCCGAGACCCACTCGGACATGGGCGAACTGCTCCGCACCATCGGCTTCGCGAGCGCTCCGGGAATCCTCCGGATCCTGGGCGGGCTCCCGTTCGTCGGCCTGCTCTTCGAGGTGGTGGCCGGGCTCTGGATGCTCGCCGCGTTCGTTGTGGCCGTGCGCCAGGCGCTCGACTACCAGAGCACCGGCCGGGCGCTCCTCGTCTGCGCCATCGGCTGCCTAGTGTGGTTCGCCGTGATCGCGTGGACAACGTTCCTGGCCGGCGCCACGGTCGCGGGGATCGGTCTTCTGCAGCGGGGGAACTAGCAGCGCGACGGCAACGCGCGGTGGGGCGCCGCTAGTAGCGGGGCGCCGCTAGTAGCGAACGTCGAACGCGAGTCGCGCGAGCCAGGCGTTGGGATCCCTGCCCGGGATGTTCCCTTCGTTCCGCACGCGGCGGTAGCCCACTCCCAGCGACAGGTCCACGTTGTCGCGCGGCATCCAGCGCGCGTCGCCCCACACCTCGCGGCGCTCTTCGACAATGCCGCTCAGCCCGTCGTTGGACACGAAGCCCAGCGCTGGCGACCACGCCTGGCCCAGCCTCCCCTCGCCGTGATTGGTGAAGTCGCCGCTCCAGCGGAGCTGCCAGTCGCGGTTCACGTCGAATATCGCCTCGACGAAGACGTTCTCCACGTCCGGTCCCAGCACGTAGCCGAGCGGATGGCCCCGGTGGATGAAGCTCTGCCCGTAATCCACGGAGTAGGTGAAATTCCGCACGCGCGTGTACTCGCCCGAGAGCCGGACGGCGCGCGCGCCGAACGGGCGGTCGCTGCTGACTCCGAACTGGTAGGCGATGCGGTTCGGCATGTCACGGTTCTCGGTGGCGTAATCGTCCACCAGAAGCTCGGTCGATAGCGAGAGGTCGGGGATCGGCCGCCAGACCAGGTCCATCGAGGCCATGATGTTCGCGCGCTCCAGGCCGCGCACCGAGTCGGTCGCCGCGTCGCGGATCTGAGTCCGCTCCACGATGGCGTAGGGGATCAGCCCCATGGCGTAGAGCAGGTCCACGTTGCCGCTCCTGTAACGCACCGCTTCGGCCAGCCCCACGGTGAGCCGCCGGCTGACCGCGGCCTCGATGCGATGCGCCGCCAGGTAGCGCCCGTCCGCCCGCGAGAGCTGCCCGGTCAGGGCCGTCGCGGTCACGCGGCCCAGATGGACGGAGTGCGACAAAAACCCCATCGGACCCGCGGCGTCGGAGAGGAGGAGGGTGCCCCGCCTTCCCGGGCCCCAGCGGAAGTAGTCGTAGCCGGCCGCCAGGGTCCAGGGCCCCGTCCGCGCGGTCAGGTCCGTCCGGAGCACGGTCGTCTCCAGGTCGCTGTGGAGCGCAATGGCGTCGATCCACGCGCGCTGGGAGCGGATCCGCGTGATCCCCAGATCCTCGAAGGCCGCGACGGCGGGCCAGAGCTGGAGCGAGAGGCGGGTGGTCACGGAGGACTCGTCGCGGAAGCGGAAGTGGATGGCGCGCCGCTCCTCGTAATCGCCGCGCAAGTGCCCCGCCGCGCTCAAACGAAACCGCTGCTCGCGGGGTCCAAGGTCCACGAGCGGTCCTGTCTCCGCGACCTGCGTCTCGGCGCCCAGGTCGGCCAGCTCTCGCTCCAGCTCGCGCGCCAGCCTCTGGTAGTGGAGGTCCGAAGCGAGGCTGGGATGCAGCCGGAGCGCGCGCATCAACGACCGCGCCACGTCGACGCGGGCGAGCGGCCTGGTGTAGACCGCGATCGAGTCCAGGCTTCCGCGCGCGGCGAGCGCTTCGATCTCCTCGTAAGCGGGATGCCGCGCGGGGAGGAACTCCGCCGGCTGCGCCCATCCCAGGGCGGGCAGCACGAAGATCGCCGCCCCCAAGAGCCACGGGAGCGGCGCTCGCGGGGCGCCGGGGAGCTTTCTCGTCACGCGGGGAGGGTAGTCGACCGGGGTCAAGGTATGTAGAAAGTTCGACACAGGGTGTTCAACACGATGCAACCCGGGCGGAGCGCAGCCCGCGTAACTGGAGCAACGGCAATATGTTCACGCGTGGCACATGGCCTGCTTGGAAGGGGAACGTCTTCGTGTCACACCTTTTCGCGAAAGGGAGGGGCTCATCCATGTTTCGCTCATCTCACGCTACCGTCGGACGACGGGCAGCCGGGCGACGTACGTATCCGGTCACGCTGATTTTGGCAATCGCCTTCGTCCTCGTAGGCGCCCAGGCGGGTGCGCCGGTCCCCGCCGTGGCGTCGCCTCTGGATTATCAGGGCCTCGCGTTCCAGAACGACATGGCCGCGCCGACTCCGACGCTCCTGGGCACCGCGCACTATGCCTCCGAGAGCAATCATCCGATTCGCCGCACCCGTCCGCGCTACCGCGACCGTTACCGCGACGACAGCTACAGCTCGTACACGCCCCATTACTTCGGCTCCATCGGCGCGGGCAGCTTCGATCCCGAAGAGCAACCCGGGAACGGGCTCTGGTTGAACGGAGAGCTGGGGAGTGAAGTGGGCCAGGCCCTCGATCTGGGCGTGCGCGCTTCCTGGTATCACCGCCAGTCGGGCCAGTCGCAGGTGATTTCCACGTTCACCGATCCCGCCGGCAACGTCGGCCAGCGCGTCGTCGAGACGAACAGCGTCGAGACGAACCTCGTGCCGCTGATGGCGATTCTTCGCGTCCGCTTCCCGGTGACGAACGAGTTTCAGCCGTACGTCGGCGGTGGCCTGGGGTGGGAATGGCTCACCGTCCAGGGCACCGACGATTCCGGGTTCGATTTCCAGAACGACTACGACGGGATGGGAGCCCAGCTCTTCGGCGGCCTGAACTTGGGCGTCTCGCCCAACATGTCGCTTTACGGCGAGGGCGTCTGGAACAAGAGCACGGTGTCGGCCAAGTTCTTCGATCCCACGGTCAACGGTCAGGTCAAAGAGGAGATCGATCTCGACGGCCTGGCCCTGCAGGGGGGTCTCCGCTTCCGGTTCTAGTAGCCGACGATGGCGCCCTGGGGTACCTTTCCTCGCGGAGCATCCGAGGAACACGGGAAGAACCGGGAGGTGGAACTATGGATCGTACACGCAGCAGACGGGCGACGCTTTCCGCCGCGCTCGGGATCGCACTGGTGGCGGTCGCGGGCTTCTCGGCGTTCGCGCCGGCCGCTTCGGCCCAGACCAAACGCACGACGGAGGACGTCGGGCTCGGCTTCAAGGGCATCGGGGCGCGGATTGGCCTCGTCGACCCCGAGGGAGCGAGCAGCACCGTCGATCTCGGGGTCCACATCGATGCGGGCGAGCTGGCGCGGAATATCCGTATCGCGCCGATCGTCGAGTACTGGAGCGTCGGCCAGGACGTCGGCCCCTATAACGCGGACTTGAAGGACTTCTCCCTCGGCGCGGATTTGAACATCGATTTCCCGCTCCAGGACAGCCGCGTCACGCCCTACGCGGGCGGCGGCCTGGGCTTGCACTGGATCAAGGCGACGACCAACGTGCCCAACATTGCCGACCAATCGGAAACCAAGCTCGGTCTGAACATCCAGGGCGGCGTTCGCACCGACGTGATGCCGAATCTGGCCCTCTTCGGCGAGCTGCGGTATAACTTCGTCTCGGACGCGAACCAGCTGAAGCTCCTGGGCGGGTTCACGTACCGCTTCATCTACTAGCGTACTAGGGACGGAGGAGGTGTCATGAGACTGTTGCGCTTTGCCGTGCTTCTCGCACTGGTGCTCGTCCTCGCGGTCGGGCTCTCCGCGTGCCAGAAGAAGCAATCCGAAACCTCGATGACCGACACCACGTCGACCAGCGCCGAGAGCCCGTATCCGGTCGAAGAGACCCCGCCGCCGGCGTCCACCAATCCTCCGCCGTCGAACCCGCCTCGGTCCAGCGGCGGCTCGACGCACACCACGCACACCACTCACACGGGCGGCTCGTCCAGCACCCACGAGACGCGCGAGCGGACCGCGCAGATTTCGCAGGGAACCACCTTCGATGTGGCGATGGTCACGAGCGCGGACACGCGCACCTCGAACATCGGGGATGCGGTCGAAGCCAAGCTGACCGCCCCGCTGGTCGTGGACGGCAAGGTCGTCGCCGAAGAGGGCGCGACGGTGCGCGGCAACATCGCCGACCTGCAGCGCGCGAGCAAGTCGAAGAGTGAGGACGCTCGCGCCTTGATCAAGTTCAACTTCAACGAGCTGGAGACCGTCGGCGGCACCAAGCGGATCAGCTCCACGGTGACCGGCAGCGAAGGCAAGCTCGCGGCCAAGTCGACCAGCACGCGCGACAAGCTGATCATCGGCGGGAGCACCGTCGCCGGCGCGATCATCGGCAAGGTGGCCGGCCACTCCACCAAGAGCACCGTCATCGGCGCCGTGGGCGGCGCCGTGGTCGGAACGGGTGTGGTCCTCTCCGCGAAGGGCTACGAGGTGGAAGTGCCTCCAGGGAGCAAGGTGACGATCCGGGTCGACGCGCCGGTGACCGTCGCCTTGCGGTAATCGCCGCCGCACGCTGAGACCTTTCGGTTCCTGACGCCCCCGCGGACCCCCCGCGGGGGCGTTTTCTTCGCCCGCCCCTTGCCTTGACAGCCCACGCCCACCGTCCGATACTCGCGCGAATTCATTCACTTACGCCTTCGATCGAGGAGTCTCCATGGATGCCAGCCATGCGCTGCTGAAGGAGCTTTGCGAGGGATTCGGACCCCCGGGGCACGAGTCGGAGATCGCCGGGAAGATGCAGAAGCATCTCCGCGGCCTGGGCGAGGTTTCTAAGGACGGCCTGGGGAGCGTCATCTGCCGGAAGAAGGGGACGTCGGACGAGCCGCGCGTCCTGGTCGCCGGCCACATGGACGAAGTCGGTTTCATGGTGAAGGGGATCACGCCCGAGGGCTTCATCAAGTTCCTTCCGATGGGCGGATGGTGGGGCCACGTCGTCCTGGCGCAGAAGGTCCGCATCCGGACGAAGAAGGGCGACGTGATCGGCGTGGTGGGGTCGAAGCCGCCGCACGAGCTGCTCGAGGAAGAGCGCCGGAAGGTGCTCGAGCTGAAGGACATGTTCATCGACGTGGGCGCGACCAGTTACTTCGACGTGCGGAAGAAACTCGGAATCCGCCCCGGGGACCCCATCGTGCCTGAAGCGGGATTCGAGGTCATGTCCAACGATCGGCTCTACCTGGCGAAGGCGCTGGACAACCGGGTCGGGTGCGCGCTCGTCGTCGACATGCTGCGGAAGCTGAAAGAGGCGCGCCATCCCAACACCGTGTTCGGCGTCGCGACCACCATGGAAGAGGTGGGGCTGCGCGGGGCGCAGACCAGCGTCGCTTCCGTGAAGCCGCAGGTGGCGATCGCGGTGGACGTCGGGATCGCGCACGACACTCCGGGCACCACGGGCGAGGGAGACGAGAAGCTGGGCGCGGGCGTCGGAATCCTGGTTTACGACGCCTCGATGATCCCGAACGTCAAGCTTCGCGATCTGGCGGTCGATATCTGCGAGAAGCAGAAGATCACCTATCACCTGGGCACCGTGGAGCGCGGGGGCACCGACGCGGGGCGGTTCCACGTCTACGACACCGGGATTCCGTCGCTCGTGATCTTCATCCCGACGCGGTACATCCACAGCCACTCGACGATCATGGACCGGAAGGACTACGACCAGGCCGTGAAGCTCCTGGTCGAGCTGACGAAGCGGCTCGACAAGAAGACCGTGGCGTCGCTCTGATGCAGGCCGCGCGGAAATTCTGGGCGGAATTCCTGGGCACCTTCGGGCTCGTCTACATCGGCGCCGGGGCCATTCTCCAGCAGCAGATGACGCAGACGATCGGGACCACGGGAATCGCCGTGGCCCACGGCCTCGCGATCCTCATCGGCATCTACGCCCTGGGCCACATCTCGGGCGGCCACTTCAATCCGGCCGTGACGTTCGCGTTCTTCGTGACGCGGCGCCTTTCCCCGGGGATGACCCTCCTCTACTGGGTGGCGCAGATCACGGGCGCGGTGGTCGGGGCGTGGCTCCTCAGCATCGCATATCACAATGGCGCGGCCGATGCGCACCTGGGCGCGCCCGCGGCCGATCCCTCGATCCGTCCCTCGCTGGCGGCCCTCCTGGAAGGCATCGCCGCGTTCCTGCTGGTGACCGTCGTGTTCGGCACCGCGGTGGACCCCCGGGCGCCGGCCGGGTTCGCCGGTCTCGCCATCGGCCTCACGGTGACGGCGAACATCCTGATGGGCGGGGTTCTAACGGGCATGGCCTTCAATCCGGCGCGCGCCTTCGGGCCCGCGCTGGTGGCGGGATTCTGGCAGGACCAGTGGGTATACTGGGTGGGTCCGCTCCTCGGGGGGGGAGTGGCCGGACTCCTCTACGATCGTTTCCTTCTCCAGCGCGCCTGAGCCGCACCCGCGCGGGGGGTGAACATGGACCCGCCGCAGCGACACATCGAACGTGACCTGAGCCCCCGGATCGCGGGGGAGGTCCGCACCGACCCGATCACCCTCGCCCTCTTCTCGACGGCGGCGTGCATTTTCCGCAGGAAGCCCCTCGCTGTCGTCGCCCCCAAGTCGACCGCCGACGTGGCCGCGGTCCTGGCCTACGCGGCCGAACACGTCATCCCGGTCACGCCGCGGGGAGGCGGCTCGAGCCTGGCGGGAGCGGCCCTGGGTGCCGGGATCATCCTCGACTTCTCGGCGCACATGCACCGCGTGCTGGACGTGGACCCCGGGCGGCGGCGCGTCCGCATGGAGCCGGGCGTCATCCACACCCGCGTCCAGAAGGCCGTGGCGCCCTACGGACTCCGCCTGGGTCCCGATCCCTCGTCGGGCGACTTCTGCACCATCGGGGGAACCATCGGCACGAACGCGGCCGGGGCCCACACCCTTCGACACGGCGCGACCAAAGACCATCTGCTCGCGATGACCGTGGTGCTGCACGACGGGACCGTCGTGCGGCTGGGGGATGACGCTGGAGGAGCGGATCCGCCCGCGACGTGGGCGCGCGCCGAGGCGCAGGTCACGAAGATCCTCCGCGCAGGCGCTCCGCGGTTTTTGCCCGAGCGTCCGCGCGCGAACAAGAATTCCTGCGGCTACGACCTGTGGGGCGCCTGGAGCCCAGGCGACCAGGTCTCCTCCATCGAGCCCCGCTTCGATCCGCTCCGCCTCCTGTGCGGCTCGGAGGGAACGCTGGGGGTGGTCACCGAGGCCGTGATGCGGCTGGTGCCAAAGCCCGCCGCCACCTCCGTCGCTCTCCTCTATTTCGCGTCATGGCACGAGGCCGTGGACGCGGTGCTCGAAGCCCGCCGCGCCGGCGCCTCCGCGATCGAGGCGATGGATCACACCGTCCTCGCCTTCGTCCGGTCCGACCGCCCCGATCTTCGAGATTTGATTCCGGAGCGCTTCGAGGCGGGCATCCTGGTCGAGTTCGAGGGAGCGACCGAGGAGGAGACGCGCACGGGCCTCTCGGCCATCGAGGAGTGGGTGGCCGCGCGTCCCGGGAAGGTGCTCGACTTCCGGCCGGCGCGCGACCAGGCCGAGCGCGCGGCGCTCTGGGCCGTCCGCCGCGCGGCGCTTCCCCTGGTCTACCGCGCGTCCCCGATCGAGAAGCCGATGAACTTCATCGACGACACCGCGGTTCCCGTCGAGGCGCTGGGCGAGTACATCGGAGGGCTGCGCTCGGTCTTCGCGAGACACCGGACGCGTTACGTCATCTTCGGCCACGCGGGGAACGGGAACGTCCACGTGGTCCCGCTCCTGGATCCGCACGAGGGGACGTTCGTTTCGCGCATGGCCGCCATGGCCGAGGAGGCGTTCGAGCTGACGTGGCGGCTCAAGGGAACGATCACGGGGGAGCACGGGGACGGCGTGCTGCGCGCGCCGTATCTGCGGCGCCAGTATCCCGAGTCCTACGAGGTGATGGCCGCGGTGAAGCGCGCGCTGGATCCGGCGGGGATCTTGAACCCGGGCGCCGTGATCTCCGGCGCCGCGACCTTCCCCGGGGACTCGCTCCGCTACACCAACGAGTACGTCGCCACCGGGACCGTCTTCGACGAGCCCGACTACCGCGCGATGATCGAGCACTGCCACGGCTGCGGCACCTGCCGCGACTACTGCCCGGTGGGGAGCACGACGCTCCTCGAGCCGCACAGCGCGCGAGCCAAGTCGTCCCTGCTGATGGAGGTGATCCGCGGCGAGCTGGACACGGGCATGCTCACCGAGAAGCCGTTCAAGGAAGTGATGGACTCGTGCTTCAACTGCAAGCTGTGCTTGAGCGAGTGTCCGAGCCAGGTGGACATCCCGGGGCTGGCCGTCGCGGCCCGCCGCGAATTCGTGGAGAAGCGCGGGATGCCGCTGCGGAACTGGGTGCTGGGCCAGTCCGAGAAGGTGGCCCGCATCGCCTCGCTGGCTCCGGGACTGGCCAACGCGGCGATCGGAAACCCGATGGAGCGGAGCGCGCGCGAGGCCGTGGGAAAGATCGCGGGGCGGCTGGACCTGCCGCAGTTCCGCCGCGCGTTCCACACGGGGGACAAGGCGTCGAAGCGCGCGCTGGCGCTTCCACTGACCCCGGCCGCCCCGCCGGCCGCCGCCGGCACGGATGCGGTGGGCGCGGGCGGCGCGCCGGCGCACGGGGGGCACGCGCGGCTGGGACCGATCCCGGCGCGCCAAGTCCCGATCACGAAACGCGTGGCCTATTTCGCCGGCTGCTTCGCCCGCTTCCACGACCCCGAGGGGGAGGCCGCCGCCACGGTCAAGGTGCTCGAGGCGAACGGGGTGGAGGTGATCGTCCCCGAGCAGTGCTGCTGCGGGATCGCGCTGATCACGATGGGGGCCGAGAAGAAAGTGCGCGCGGACGCCGAGCGGAACCTCCGCACGCTCCTGCCCCTGGTGGATCGGGGCTACACGGTCGTAGCGAGCGCTCCTTCCTGCGGTCTCGCCCTCATCGAGGACTTCCCGCGCATCCTGGACACCGACGACGCGCGCCGGCTCTCGGATCATACGATCGACGTGCACCAATATCTCTGGATGCTGCACGAGCGCGGCGAGCTGAACACCCAGTTCCGCGAAGTGCCGCTGAACGTGGTGTACCACAACGCCTGTCACTCCGTGGCGCAGGGGATCGTGGAAGAGCCGATCAAGTTGTTGAGCCTGGTGCCCGGCATTTCCATCCGGCCCATCGAGGACTCGTGCTGCGGCATCGCGGGCACCTACGGCATGCGGGCCGAGAATTACGATCGCGCGCAGGCGATCGGCGACCGCCTGTTCCGCGCCATCGATCGCACGCGCGCCGAGGTCATCCTCACCTCGTGCGGCACCTGCAACATCCAGATCGCCGACGGACTGAAGCGCCCGGTGACGCACACCATGGCGATCCTCCGTCAGGCCTACGGCGTCTAGGGGCGCGAGAAGGGGGGCATTGTTCGGTGTTCGGATTGGAGCTGCACCCGGCCGTGGTCCACTTTCCCCTCGCCCTCGGCGTGACCGGCGCGTTGGCGCTCCTTGCCTACGCAATTCTCAGGAAGGAATGGCTGCGCTGGTTCGGGCCCGTCCTCCTCTCCCTGGCGCTCGCCGGGGCGGGGGCCGCGTACTTCAGTGGGGAGTCGGCGCACGACCGGGCGGAGAGCGCGGGCGTCCCGCACGCCGAAATCAGCCGCCACGAAGAGACCGCGATCTGGGGCATCGGCGTGCTCGCGCTGGCGACGCTCCTGGGTTGGGCCAGCGCGGGCGTGCGGCGCGGCGCGTGGATGGCCGCCCCCGTGGCCGTGATCGCGGCGGCGATCATCCTGTGGGCCGGACACCTGGGGGGGAGGCTGGTCTTCATCTACGGAGCGGGGCACGTGAAGCAGAGCGACGCGCAGCCCGTTCTTGAGCCCGGAGCGAACAGCGATAGGCGCTAGGCAGGCACTCGCCCGCGGCCTGACGCGCGAGGGAGGGGCGCCTCCGTGATGGGCGTCCATCCGAGCGGGTAAGGAGGGGGAAGCGCGAACGCGGCCTCGATCGGGTGTCCCGAAGCGCGGAACGAGCGGTAGAGGTCGCGATATCCGAACGCCTGGACGAACACGAAGACGCCGCGCGCGGCGGTGAGCTTGGCGTGGAACTTCCCGAACGTGTCGGAATAGACGCGGACGGTATCGGTCTCTGACGTCAGCCGGATCGAGGCTCCGCGGATCGGGCTCCCATTGGCGTCGCGCAGGATTCCGCGCACGGACACGGGAGCGGGCCGCGGATTGCCGGCGAGGACGGAATCTGCGGTGACTCCCTCGGCCGCGGGCGCACTGCCTGCGATGCCGGGCTCTCCGCTCGCGCGCTGCGCGGCGGTGACGAGCATCGCGAGCATCAGGCTCGCCAGGACGGGAATGGCATGCTGTCGTTTCATGGTGCTTTCCCTCTGGGCCGCTGTCGTTATCAGGGGCACCCTGATCTCGTCGAAGGCGGCGTAGGATGGTGCGAGAGCGGGCGGTTCTGCGGAGCTGCGCGTGCTACTACCACCGGAAGGTCGAGGTTCAGGCCGGAACGAGGAGGTCTAGCGGGCCCTCGACGAGATCGGGATGCAGTGTGCTGCGCACTCGGGTGCCCCCAAAATCCGATAGCACGGGGCAGCATCGTCCATGCCAGCGTTGTAACGGCTAACTTTCCTGGGGCGCCGCAGTTTATGGGAGAAGGTGGCGCGGTAGGTCTTACCGGCCGGGCGCGGGGGATTGTAATTCCGTCCATTTTCGGGCGCCGGCTTGCCGGACGCGTACAGGTTTGCTACACTCAAGGACTGCCGCCGATATTTTCAATCCGAGGAGAGATTTCCGTGATTCCAGCGACTCAGATCAAGGTCGGGATGGTGATCCTGCATGACGGCAAGCCGTGCCGGGTCATCAGCGTGCTGCACGTCACGCCGGGAAACTGGCGCGGGATGGTGCAGACCAAGATGCAGAACCTCGTGACCGGCTCGAACGTGGAGCACCGCTTCCGGTCGGAGGACAAAGTCGTGCGCGCCGACCTCGACCACCATCCGCTCCAATACCTCTATCGCTCCGGCGACGAGTTCACGTTCATGAACACGGAGAGCTACGAGATGTCGAACCTTCCCTCCGACTACCTGGGCGACAACTCCCAGTATCTGGTGGAGGGGATGACGGTCGAGATCTCCTACTACGACGGGAAGCCTGTCGGCGTTGACCTTCCTATGTTCGTCGAATTGGAGATCGTGGAGACCGACCCCGTGATGAAGGGCGCCACCGTCTCGTCCTCGCCCAAGCCGGCCAAGATGAACACGGGGCTCGTCACCAAGGTTCCGCAGCACATGGGCGTGGGCGACCGGGTTCGCATCGACACGCGCGACGGGAGTTTTGTCGAGCGGGTCTGAGCTGGCGCACCATGGAGGTTCGATGATGGGAGCCCGCGGCTTTCTCCCGGTCCTCGCTCTCCTCCTTTTCGCGATCCCGGCCGCGGCGGAAAGCGACCCTGCTCCGGCGAAAACCCACGCCCTCTGCTGGCGGGGAAAGCCGCTCCCCGAGTGCCGCTCCTTCCTGATCACCGAGCTGGGCGTGCTGTATCGGCTGGACCATGACCCGATTTCGCTGGGGGCTTCGCGACTCCATTTCTCCCTCGATCTCGGCTGGATGAAGAACGTGTCCGATCGCGCCGCCGTCGGGGCGACCGCGTACGGCCTCGCCGGAAGCGATCACGCGCGCACGGGGATCCGGGGGCGATACCGCCATTGGATTTCCCGGGAATCATCGCTCGATTTCGCTCCGGGAGTCCTGCTCGGCGGCGGGGAAGACAGCGGGCTCAAGTTCCAATCGCCGGGGTTCGTCGGCGCCGTGATCCTCAACCAGGGGGACTGGGTGGCGGTCACGGTCGAGGGCGAATACTCGCGCTTCCGAAGCTACGGGTACGCGGGGTCGGGAATCGCGTCCCAGAAAGCGTCGGACATGACCTGGCGGGCGGGCGCGAAGCTGGGATCGGCTCCGGGGACCATCGGCGCGGTCCTCCTCGTCGGCGCCGCCGTCGTTGTTGCCCTCAGCTTCGCGAGCGCTTTCGACTAGCGCGCCTGCAGCCGTCCGAGGGCGCGGGCGATCTCCCACGCGACCGCGGCGCCCTGGCCCACCGCGTTCGCGATCGACGGGCAGCGCGGCGAGCAAACGTCTCCGATCGCGTAGATGCCGCGCGCACTGGTTCGCCCTCCCTCGCCGACCTTCACGAATCCCGCGCGATCCAGCCGCACCTTGCCCCGCACCGCATCCGTCTCCGGCTCCCAGCCGATCCGCACGAACACGCCGTCCACCCGCACTTCCTCGTCCTTCCGCATGCCGCGCCGGCGGTAGCGCAGCGCCTCGACCCGCTCGGTCCCGATGATGGCGCGGATCGCGGCGCTCACGACGAACCGGATACGCGGGTGCGCCCGGGCGCGCTTCAAAAAGTCGTCGCGCGATTTGAATCGCCCGGACCGGTGGATCAGCGTCACGTCGCATCCCGCCTCCGCGCAGAGGAGCGCGTCTTCGACGGCCGCCGTGCCGCCTCCCACGACCGCCACGGGGCGCCCGGCGAAGCGCATCCGATCGCGGTTCGCGGAGTGGCTCACGCCCCGCCCCAAGAGCGCATCCTCGCCGGGCACGCCAAGCTTCCGGCGCCGAAGTCCCGTCGCGAGGAGAATCGCGCGACCGCGGAGCCGCTCGCGGCCCCGCTCCACGCACAGCTCGCGGACGGAGACCCGCCGCACCGCCTCGCCCACCAGGACCTCGAGCCCGGCGGAGCGCGCGTCGGCCAGCGCGACTCCGGCGAAGCGCTCGCCGTTCCATCCGAAGGCAGTCAGGTAGTTGGGGATGGCAGCGTGGATCTCGTGGAGCTGTCCGCCGGGCTGGCGATTCTGTTCGAGCAGAACCGCCGAGAGTCCGAAATCGCGGAACCAGAGCGCGGCCGAAAGCGCCGCGGGGCCCGCGCCGACGATCAGGACGTCGTAGCGCTTCCGGGACATATCGTCTCGGCCACCTCCCAGAACGTCTTCGGCGTGAGGGGCCCAAGCCCGTGGCGCTCGCTCAGCATCGCGAGACAGCGCTTCCGTTCCTCGATGCGGGTCAGCCGCAGCGCGCTGTGCGCTCCCGCGTGGATCAGCACGGTGGCGGTGATCCCGGGGGAGCGCGTGATGACGCCGCCCCTCTTCGCCACGCGGACCATCCACTCCCAGTCCTCGGAGCATGTGAACGCGGGGTCGAACTCGCCGAACCGGACGAGCGACTCGCGCCGGATAAGCATGGCGCTGGGGGGAATGTAGTCGTCGCGCAGGAAGACGGGGAGGTCGAAATCGCGCGCGATCGCGCGCTCGTCGCCGTCGTCCTCGCGGCGGAGGCGAACGTCCGAGTAGACCACGTCCGGCGCGGGATCCCGATCGAGCGCGGTGGCCAGGTGGGCGACGTGGCGCGGATGCCAGAGGTCGTCGTCGTCCAGGAGCGCCACCGCGTCTCCCCGCGCCCGCTCAATTCCCTCGTTGCGGGAGCGCGCGACGCCCAGGGCTTCGCCGTCGCGCTCTACCAGGATGGTCGGGAATTCCAGCGACTCGATTACGGAGCGGGCCTCGCCCGTCAGCGGGTCGCCGCCGTCCCGCACCAGCACCAGCTCCACCTCGGCGTGGGACTGCGCGCCGGCGGATCGCAGGGCGTGGGTCAGGTAGCCGGGGCGGTTCCGGGTGAGGATGACGATCGAAACGGAGGGCACGTCAACGCGTGGCGGGCCTGCGCGCGCCGTCGCCGCCGGCCGGGAACGCGGCTCCCCGCCGGGCTTCGCTCACCAGCCGGGCGCTGTGCCCCGTCCCCCGAAGCTCCATGCAGAAGTGCCGCCCCATGATCCGCACCCACAGACCCCGTGGCGCCAGGTCGCGCTCGATCAAGTCGGCCACGGCCTGCGTGAGGTTCTCTTGAAGCCGCGGGACCATCGCCAGCTCGCGCACCGCGCGCGCCAGAGCGCCGGCGCCCGCGATCTGGTCGCCGGGGATCATCCGCATGCTCGCGTCGCCGATGTAGGGAACCAGGTGATGCGGGCAGAGCCCGTAGAAGCGGACCGACTCGAGGCCCACGGTTTCGTCGGGGCGGCCGCGATAGGGGAGCGGCGAAATCACCGGAGGCGCGGACCGGAGCCCGGCGGTGCGCTCGACCAGAAGCTCGGAGAGGAGCGCGGCCGTGACGGCGTACTCCGGATCCTTGTCGCCGTCGACGCCGATCGAGGTGAGGTACTGCTCGAGGGCGGCGACGTCCGGCGCCGCGGCCTTGGCGGCCTTCACAGCCCCAGCGCCCCCGATGCGCCCTGGAGCGCCGCGAGCACCGTGCCCACGTGCTCTTCCAGGGACACGCCCAGCTCGGCGGCCCCGCGCTCGATGTCCTCGCGGTTCACCCCGCGCGCGAACCCTTTCGAGCGCATCTTCTTCAGCACCGAATCCGCCGTCACTTCGGCGAGCGTCTTGTTCGGCTGCACCAGGGCTGTCGCGGTGACCAGCCCGCACAGCTCGTCGACCGCGAACAGGGCCTTGGCCATCGGCGTCGTGCGGGGCGTGCCGGAGTAGGAGGCGTGGCCCAGGATCGCCTCGACCATCTCGCGGGGGTAGCCGCGCTCCTCGAGGATGCGGCAGCCGACTAACGGGTGCTCCGCGGTGGTCGGGTGCTTCTCGTAGTCGAAGTCGTGGATCAGCCCAGTCACGCCCCACAGCTCCTCGTTGCCCTGAAGCTTCCGCGCGTAGGCCCGCATGGCGGCCTCCACGGCGAGGGCGTGCTTCCGGAGTCCGGGGGTCTCGGTGTGCTCGTGGAGAAGGGCCAGAACGGACTCGCGGCCGGGGATGCCCGGTGGGGCGGCGTTCGAGGATGTCACGGGCGCGGGTTCCACGCGCCGGATTCTACTACAGCTTCTTCTTGGTTATCACCGTGGCGCGGAGGAGGGTGATCGATTCGGTCCCTTGCACGGGGGCCAGGCTCCCGACCGTGTTGAAGGTGATCCGGAGCCCGATTTTCACCTTGGGCTCTACCAGGGCTTGAGCCAGGGCGACCGAGGTTACCTCCGTGGCCACGTTGGTCACGTTGGCGGGGGTCAGGGTCACCGGGACGTCGGCGATCGGCACAGTGGAGAAGACGTCGGCCGAGTCGGCGGAGGTGATGAAGACCAACACGTGGGCGCTGGCGCTTCCCGTCGTGTTGTCGAACGAGGCTCCTATATCGAGCTTGGCGCTGGAGACCTCGGTCACGTCCTGGATCCCCGGAAGAAGCGACACTTCCTGGCTCGCCACGTCCACGCTGGTGGTCGGAAGGCCGGCCGGAATCGGCCCGTACGCCTGGGTCACGTCGGCCGGGTCCAGGAAGGAGAGCACGTCCACCGTGAGAATCAGGCTCCGGTCGCCGCAGCCGGCGGCGAGCACGGGAAGCAGGAGAAGGCAGGCGATCCAGCGGCGCATCGAAACCTCCCTAGTAGAGCGTGAGGGAGGCGCAAAGCTCGGCGGCGCGCGCTTCCTCGATGTTACGACTGTGGGTAGCCACCGCGAGATCCACGCCGATTCCTCCGAAGCGAAGTCCCGAGCCGCCGGTGATCTGCCACCGGCCGTTCGTGTCCCGGTACGCGCCGCCTCGCACGGCCAGATTGCCCATCCAGCGCTCCACGCCCAGGTGGACCGTGGTGCGCAGCTCCGTGTCCACAAAGTCGGCGGCCAGGGTCATCGAGCCCGACCGCTTCGCGACGTTCACGGTGACGGCGGCGGGGATCCGACTGGTGGTTTCCACGTCGCGGCCCAGCGTGGTGGTGGTGAATTGGTTCAGGGAGTCGTTGTAGACGTGCTGCTTCACCGTCGTCTTCCAGTGGATCTCGCTCCCGAAGTCGTTGATGCCGACGCCCAGCTCGAAGTTGTGGTAGAAGGCGACTCCGCCGACGTCGGCGCCCGTGCCGTGGCCGCTGCCGCCGTCGCCGCCGATCGCCGCATCCCGGGTCAGGACCGACATGTCGATGGCGACCGGGTTGCCGCTTCCAAAGAGCGTGTCACCGGTGGTCGCCCCGGCCGAGCCCTTCAGCGACCCGTACGCAAGCCCCCAGAAAACCTTGGGCGCGGCTCCCACGTAGAGGGCGGTGGCTCCGTTCCGGCGCGGGTCGTCGGCGTTGGGATCGTCCTGGTCCCCCACGTTCGCGTCCATAGGGGTGTGATAGAAGGGCCGCACGGTCATGCCCGCCTGCCAGGCGATTGCCGCCTGGGCGACGCCGTCGTCGGTCGTTCCGTAGCGGGTGTTGCCCACGAACGGCTCCGCGTCGCGAAGCGCCCGGCGGAGCGCCGGATCCAGTTTGAACTCGTTTCGGACGTGGACCGTGGGCACCACCTGCACGAAGAACTGCTTGATCCCGATCCCGACAGCCATCAGGTGGTAGACGCCTCCCTGCTTCCACCCGTCCTTGGGGATGGCGCGGCGGACGTCGTCCAGGTCCACGCGCAGCGAATCGCGGGCGACGAAGACCGAGATATCCCCGGAGACATCCTTGGGCTTGGAAAGCTGCAGCGTGAGCGGCGGGTTCGAGACCAGGTTCAGGATCTTGAAGATGTTGAAGGTCGAGTCGCTGGTATCGAACGTCGGGTGGTTGTGCGCGTACTGGATCAGCCCGATGGGAAGCGGGATGGAGCGCGAGCTGTGTCCTTGGGGCACGCCCCGGAAGGCGATGTTCGCGGTCCGCGAAGCGCCGTTGTCGCTGGTCGCCACCCCACCCATTCCCAGCCGACGCGCATCCAACATCTGTGCCTGGGCCGGCGCCGCGAACGCCGCGAACGACGCGGCCGCGAGCAGGCAGACGGCGACAAGAGCCTGACGTTTCATAGGAACGGCCCCTCCTGGAGGCTCCGGGCGCTGCCGCCGGGGCCGGAGATCCCCGCTCCGGAGTCTATCGGCCGTATCCCGGCCAGCTTGAGCCCGATGGCCCCCGATTTGACCATCGAAATCACGTGTGATACCTTAACTGATTCGCTTGGAGGAACGTGAGTTAGAGCAAAACATGACCAGCCTGACCGAACTCCCCAAAAACTACGATCCCGTGGAAGTCGAGAAGCGGTGGTACGCCCATTGGGCGGAGCGTGGCTATTTCCGGCCGAACGACTCCGAAGGCCCCCCCTTCGTCATCCTGATTCCGCCGCCCAACGTGACGGGAAGCCTCCACTTCGGGCACACCTTCGATCACACGATCCAGGACCTCTTGACCCGCTGGCACCGGATGATGGGCGAGCCGACCCTGTGGCTCCCCGGGACCGACCACGCAGGGATCGCCACCCAGAACGTGGTGGAGAAGCGCCTGGCCGAGCGCGGCCAGAGCCGCTTCGACCTGGGACGCGAGGCATTCGTGGCCGAGACGTGGCGGTGGAAGGAGGAGTACCACCGGCGGATCACCGAGCAGATGAAGCGCCTGGGCGACTCGGTCGACTGGTCACGCGAGCGCTTCACCATGGACGAGGGCTTGTCGCGCGCCGTGCGCGAGGTCTTCGTCCGCCTCTACCGGAAGGGCCTCATCTATCGCGGCAACCGGATCATCAACTGGTGCCCGCGCTGCCACACGGCGCTTTCGGACGAGGAAGTGAACCACGTCGAGACCGACGGGAAGCTCTATTTCATCCAGTATCCGGTCAAGGGCACGCAGCGCCACGTGACCGTGGCGACCACGCGCCCCGAGACGATGCTGGGCGACGTGGCGGTGGCCGTGCATCCCAAGGACAAGCGCTTCGCGCCGCTGCACGGGAAGACGGCGGTCCTGCCGTTTCTGCGACGCGAGATCCCGATCATCCTGGACGACACCGTGGATCCCAAGTTCGGGACCGGGGCGGTGAAGGTGACTCCCGCGCACGACCCGTCCGACTTCGAGATGGGACAGCGGCACAGGCTGCCGTCGATCACGGTGATGGACGAGAGCGCGGTCATGAACGAGAACGCGGGCGATTTCAAGGGGCTCACGCGCGAAGAGGCGCGCCGGCGCATCGTGGAGGCGCTGGAGGATCGCGGGCTCCTCGCGCGCGTCGAGCCGCACCGCCACTCGATCGGGCACTGCGACCGCTGCGATACGGTGGTCGAGCCCTACCTGTCGCTCCAGTGGTTCGTGAAGATGAAGCCGCTCGCCGAGCCCGCGCACGCCGCGATCAGCCGCGGGGAGCTGACGATTTTGCCGCGCCGCTGGGAAAAGGTGTACCTCCGGTGGCTGGAGGGAATCCGCGACTGGTGCATCTCGCGCCAGCTCTGGTGGGGCCACCGCATCCCGGTGTGGACGTGCTCCGCCTGCAAGGAGCTGATCGTCGAGGTCGAGACGCCGACGAAGTGCCCGAAGTGCGGAGGAACGGCGCTGGCGCAGGACGAGGACGTGCTGGACACGTGGTTTTCGTCGTGGCTCTGGCCGTTCTCCACGCTGGGGTGGCCCGAGGAGACGGAAGACCTGAAGAGGTTCTATCCTTCGAGCGTACTGGTCACCGGTCCCGACATCATCTTCTTCTGGGTGGCGCGCATGGTGATGGCGGGGTACGAGTTCATGGGGCGGGCGCCGTTTCCCCAGGTCTACCTCCACGGCATCGTGCGCGACGCGCAGGGGCGGAAGCTGTCCAAGTCGCTCGGCAATTCCTCCGATCCGATCGAGCTGATGGACCGCTTCGGCGCCGATTCGCTCCGCACCACGCTGGTGCTCCTCTCGCCCCAGGGTGCCGACATCCACGGCTTCTCGGACGAGAAGGTGGATCTGGGGCGCCACTTCGCGAACAAGCTGTGGAACGCGTTCCGCCTGGTGCAGCCGCACCTGGACGGCTACGTGCCCGACGACCCCGTGTCGCGTCCCACGCTGCGCGACGAGGACCAGTGGATCCTGAGCGCTCTGGCCTCCGCCGTGCGCTCGGTGACGCGGAACCTGCGCGCCTACCGGATCGGCGACGCGGCCAAGGACATCTACGATTTCACCTGGAAGGAATTCTGCGACTGGTACCTGGAGATGGCCAAGCCGCGACTGTACGCGGGGCCGCAGGGTCCCGACGCGCTCACGGTGCGCTACGTCACGCACACGGTGTTCAGCACGGTGATCCGCCTGCTCCATCCGTTCATGCCGTTTTTGACGGAAGAGCTGTGGCACTCGCTGCCGGGCACCGAGGGAGACGTGATCGTGGCTCCGTGGCCCGCGCCCGCGCGAGGCGCGTCGCACCCCGACGCCGAGGCGCGGATCGCGCTGCTGAAGGATGTGGTCGGAGCCGTCCGGAATCTGCGTTCGGAGATGAACATCGCGCCGGCGCGGAAGGCGGCGATCCGCATCCGGGCGTCGGGGCCGGACGCCGCGGTGCTCGAGGGGCAGCGGGACCTGATCCTTCTCCTCGGGCGCGGCGAGTCGCTGGAAGTGGGGGCGGCCGTGGCCAAGCCGCGGGTCGCGGCCTCGACCGTCGTGCGAAACCACGAGATCTTCCTCCCCCTCGAAGGACTGATCGATGTCGAAGTAGAGCGGACAAGGCTTCAAAAGGAATACGACCGCGTGATGCGCGAGTTCGACGTCTCGAGGCGGAAGCTGATGAACGAGGACTTCCTGGGCAAGGCGAAGAAGGACGTCGTGGACCGGGAGCGCGAGAAGTTCGAGAACCTGGGTTCCACCAAGGAGAAGCTCGAGAAAAATCTGGAGGTGCTCCAGTGAGCCGACAAGGAACGCTTCGCGTGGGCCGTGCCGCGCTCCGGATCGCGGGCGCCGTGACCGCGTTCGCCCTCGCGGGGGCGCCGGCCGTCCGGGCGCAGGACCCCTCTGGAAGTGGGGGAAGCGGGGAAGGCGGGGGCGCGGATCGGAACCGCGACCTGTCCGTGACCGTGTACAACGAGAACCTCGGCCTGGTAAAGGACCGCCGGACCGTCACCCTCGCGCGCGGCAGCTCGGAGATCGTCTTCACGGGCGTCGCCGCCCAGCTGGACCCGACGTCGGTCCATATCCGCCCTGTGGGGAACACGCCGCTCGAGGTGGCCTGGCAGGACTACCGGAACGACTTCGCCACGACCGACCGGCTCCTCCAGCGGTACGTTGATCAGAGGGTCGAGGTGCGGATGAAAGGCGGCGATCCGCGGCGCGGCGCGCTCGCCTCCTTCGACGGGGCGTTCCTGGTATTGCGCGGCCCGGACGGCGCCCTCTCGATGTTGACTCGCGCCGAGGTGCAGGAGGTCGCGCTCGCGTCCCTCCCCGGCGTGCCGACGGGCGGACCCACGCTGGTCTGGCGGATTCGCTCCGCTCCCGGCGGGGCCGTGCCGGTCGAGGTGTCCTACCTGACGGGCGGCCTCACCTGGCACGCCGAATACGTGGCCATCCAGGACGAGGCGGGGACGTCGCTCGAGATTCAGGGGTGGGCGACGGTCGAGAACACGTCGGGCGAGACGTACGAGAACGCGCTGGTCAAGCTGGTCGCGGGGTCGCTCCACCGCGCCGCCGTGCCGCGCCCCATGCAGTACCAGGGGTTGATGCGCGTCGAGTTGCCGACCTCACTCAAGCTGGACGAACGCGGATTCTCCGAGTACCACCTCTACGAGCTTCCCGAGCGCGCCACCATCGCCAACAATGAAGTGAAGCAACTCGGGCTTTTCCATGCGCGCGGCGTCAAGGTCGCCCGCAAGTTCGTGTACGACTCGGAGAAGAACGCGGACCAGGTCATGGCCACGCTGGAATTCCAGAACGAGGCCGCTTCCGGCATCGGCATGCCGCTGCCCGCGGGCGTCGTGCGCGTCTACCAGAGAGACCGGGACGGCGCCCTGGAGTTCGCGGGCGAGGACCGGATCCAGCACACGGCGAAGAACGAGAAGGCCCGGGTCGCCGTGGGCGGGGTCTTCGACGTGGCCGTGGAGCGGAAGCAGACCGACTTCAAGCAGGTTTCGGCGCGAGAGACCGAGACGACGGTCGAGATCACGCTCCGAAACCACCGGGACAAGGCGATCGACGTCACCGTGGCGGAGCATGCCTACGGATCGTGGGAAGTCGTCCGCTCCAGCTATCCCGCCACGAAGAAGGACGCCACCACGCTGGAGTTCAGCGTTCGCTGCGCGCCGGAAAAGCCGGTAACCGTGAGCTACACGCTGCGCACCACCATCCCGGGCGTCGAACCTCGATGAACGAAGTCCCGGGGCCGGCGAGGCCGACCCCACCCGGGGCGCTTCTGGTCGGGGAAGCGCCGTCCTCCTTCAAGCTGCGCGCGCCGTACCAGCCACAGGGGGACCAGCCGCGCGCCATCCAGGAGCTGACCGAGGGCATGAACCGGGGAGACCGCTTCCAGACGCTCCTCGGAGTCACCGGGTCGGGAAAGACCTTCACGATGGCGAACGTGATCGCGGCCGTGAATCGCCCCACCCTCGTCATCTCCCACAACAAGACGCTGGCCGCCCAGCTGTACGGGGAGTTCAAATCGTTCTTCCCCGAGAACGCGGTCGGCTACTTCGTCAGCTACTACGACTATTACCAGCCCGAGGCGTACGTTCCGCAGACGAACACCTACATCGAAAAGGACGCCTCGATCAACGACGACATCGACCGCCTCCGCCTGCAGGCGACGAGCGCGCTTCTGGAGCGGCGCGACGTGATCATCGTGGCGAGCGTGTCGTGCATCTACGGGCTGGGCTCGCCCGAGGATTTTCAGCGCGAGCGCCTGTTCATCCAGGTGGGGGAGAAGATTCCGCGCGAGCGCATCCTCGAGCACCTGGTCCGCACCCAGTACTCGCGGGGTGACCTGGAGCTGAAACGCGGGACCTTCCGGGCGCGCGGTGACGTGATCGAGATCCACCCCGCGTACGAGGAGACGGGTCTGCGCGTGGAGCTGTTCGGCGACCAGGTGGACCGGATCGCGGTGATCGACCCTCTGACCGGGAAGACGCTCCGTATCCTCACCTCCGCGGCGATCTATCCCGCGAAGCACTTCGTGACGCACCCGCTCCGGCTGCAGGAGGGCCTGCGTGCGATCCGGGACGAGCTGAACGAGCGGCTGGCCCTCTTCCAGAGCGAGGGAAAGCTCCTCGAAGCGCAGCGGCTGAAGATGCGGACCGAGTATGACATGGAAATGCTCCGCGAGATCGGCTACTGCGCGGGGATCGAGAACTATTCGCGGCCGCTGTCGGGGAGGAAGCCGGGCGAGCGGCCGCAGTGCCTCATCGATTATTTCCCCGACGACTTCCTGTTGATCGTGGACGAGTCGCACGTCACGGTGCCGCAGATCGGCGGCATGTACGAGGGGGATCGCTCGCGAAAGCAGACGCTGGTCGACTACGGCTTCCGGCTTCCGTCGGCGCTGGACAACCGGCCGCTCCGCTACGATGAATTCGAGGCCTTAGTCGGGCAGACGATCTTCGTATCCGCGACTCCCAGCCCGTACGAGCTCCAGAAGTCGGGCGGCGTGATCGTGGAGCAGATCATCCGTCCCACCGGGCTGGTGGACCCGAGAGTCGAGGTGCGCCCGACGCGCGGGCAGATCGACGACCTGCTGGAGGAGATCAGGAAGCGGGTGGAGGTCGGCGAGCGCGTGCTGGTCACGACGCTGACCAAGCGAATGGCCGAGGATCTGACCGAGTACCTGTTCCAGGCCGGGGTGCGCGTGCGTTACATCCACTCCGACATCGACACGATTGGGCGGATGGAAGTGCTGCGGGCGCTCCGGCTGCACAAGGTGGACGTGCTGGTGGGGATCAACCTGCTGCGGGAGGGGCTGGACCTTCCGGAGGTGTCCCTGGTCGCGATCCTGGACGCGGACAAGGAGGGTTTCCTGCGCTCGGAGACGTCCCTGATCCAGACGGCCGGGCGCGCCGCGCGCCACATCCGCGGCCAGGTGCTCCTGTACGCGGACCAGGTGACCGGGGCCATGCGCCGAGCACTGGAGGAGATGAACCGCCGACGCGAGGTCCAGCTCCTGTACAACCAGGAGAAGGGAATCACCCCGACCACCATCGTGAAGTCGGTGGAGGAAGTGATGCGGACCACCTCCGTCGCGGACGCGGCGGCCGCCCCCGACGTGGAGCAGCTCCTCCCCGCGCGGGCGCTGGACCTGGACCGCGAGGGGCTGATGGAAGTGCTCGAGAAGGAGATGCTGGAGGCGGCATCCCGGGAAGAGTTTGAGCTTGCCGCGGTCTTTCGCGACCGCCTGGACGAGCTGAGGTTGTCCCCTGAAAAGGAGTCTTCGCGTGCGGCTCGAAACGATCGCATTGCCGATGGTTCGCCTGGCCCTGACGGAGGACGTCGGGGGAGGGGACGCGACCACCGACGCCGTCGTTGACCCGTTTGCCCGCGCGCGGGCCCACATCCAGGCGAAGCACGAGGGCATCCTCGCAGGGAGCGCGGTAGCGGCACTGGCCTTTCGCGAGCTGGATCCCCAGATGCGGATCACGTGGGGCTCGCCGGACGGCGGCCCGGTGCCGCGCGGCGCGCCGGTGGCCGTGCTGGAGGGCTCGACCCGCGCGATTCTGACCGCGGAGCGCGTGGCGCTCAATTTTCTCCAGCACCTCTCCGGCATCGCCACCCTGGCGGGCGCCTTCGTCAAGGCGATCGAGGGGACCGGCGTCCACATTCTCGACACGCGGAAGACCACCCCGGGGCTCCGGATCTTGGAGAAGTACGCCGTGCTGGCCGGCGGGGCGATGAACCACCGGTTCGGGCTCTTCGACGGCGTGCTGGTGAAGGAGAATCACGCGAAGGCGGCGGGCGGGCTGCGCGCGGCGGTCGAGCGCGCACAGAAGACCGCCCTTCTGAAGAAGCTCCCGGTCGTCGTGGAGGTGCGCTCGGTGGAGGAAGCGGTGGAAGTGGGCGGAATGGGCGTGGACCGGCTTCTCCTCGACAATTTCGCTCCCGGAAAGATCGCCGAAGTGATCAAGCGGCTGGGACTCACCCGGAAGATGCCGCGCGCCAAGGGCAAGAGCGGCGCTCCCGAGGCAGGGGGCGGCGTTCCCGGCAGCGGGCCCGAGATCGAGGTTTCAGGCGGAGTTCGCCTAGCCAACGTGCGCGAATTCGCGATCCCCGGCGTGTCGTACATCTCCATCGGCGCGCTCACGCATTCCGCCCCGGCCCTGGATCTCTCGCTGTTGATCGACGAGGTGTTGTGAGGTTTCTTGGCGTTCCAGTCGAGTTTCGCGCCTCGGTTAGTTCCACCAACGACGAGATCCTGCGCCGCGCGGCCGAGGGCGCGCCCGAGGGGTTGGTGATCGCAGCGGACCAGCAGACCGCTGGGCGCGGGCGACAGGGGCGCTCCTGGTGGGACGCTCCCGGGAACTCGCTCCTCTTTTCGGTGCTGCTCCGCCCGTCCATCCCTCTCGCGCGGTTTCCCCTTCTGGGGATCGCGATGGCGTGCGCGGTGGCCGAGGCGGGGAGCGAGGCGGCCGGCGAGCCGCTCTCGGTGAAATGGCCCAACGACGTGCTCCACGTGGGGCGGAAGCTGTGCGGCGTCCTGGCCGAGGCGCGGCCAGGGGGCGCGGCAGGGGGCCCCGGCGGCCCCGGCCACGTGCTCGCCATCGGCACCGGGATCAACGTGAACCAGCGCGCCGGCGAGTTCCCGGACGAGCTCCGCGATCGCGCCACGTCCCTTCGCGAGGCAGCGGGCGGCCGCGTGCTCGACCGCCGCGCGATTCTCGCGGACCTGCTCGCGCGGTTCGATGCCTACCGGCGCCTCGCGGTGCGCGACGGTGCCGACGCCCTCCGCCTGGCGCTCTTGCCGCGCCTGCCCGCCGCCGGCTCTCCGATCGTGGTGCAGACCGCGGATCGCCGCGTGGAGGGCACCGTCGAGGAGATCCTCGAGACCGGCGCCCTCCTGGTTCGGGACCGGGCCGGCGCCCGCGTTCCCGTTGTGGCCGGCGAGATCCCGTTCGGCTCCGGGGAGCCCGCGTGAAGTGCCCCTCGTGCGGCCACCAGGAAGACAAGGTCATCGACTCGCGGGCGGCGAAAGAGGGGCAGGCCATCCGCCGGCGGCGCGAGTGCCTCAAGTGCCGCCGCCGCTTCACCACATACGAGACCATCGAGACCACGCCGCTCTTCGTCATCAAGAAGGACGGACGGCGCGAGCCCTTCAACCGGGAGAAAATCCTGAACGGGTTGTTGCGAGCCTGCGAGAAGCGCCCGATCCCCGCCGAGCGCCTGAACGAGCTGATCGATTCGCTGGAGGCGGACCTCTTGCGGACGGGCGTGGACGAGGTGCCCTCCCACGAGATCGGGGCACGGGTCATGGAGGCGCTGCGCTCCCTGGATGAAGTGGCCTACGTGCGATTCGCGTCGGTCTACCGGCACTTCAAGGACCTGAACCAATTCCTGGAAGAGCTGCGATCGTTCCTCAAATGACGATCGAAACGGAATCGCCGCCACCGACCGCCGCTCCGGAGGCCGGCCCCGGGCAGGGGCCCGAGCTGGAGCGGGTCATGTCGCTGCTCGAGCATCTGGACGAGCTTCGAAGCACGCTCGTCCGCGTGGCGATCGTCGCCGTCATCCTCGTCGGCGCGGCGTGGGCGTTCTCGGACCGGCTTCTTGACGCCTTGCTCGTGCGGCTGATCGGAAACCAGAAGGCGCTGGCGCTCACGCCCGGCGAGGCGTTCAACGCGCGCATGCAGGTCGCGCTCTGGACGGGGGGCCTGATCGCCGTGCCGTACGTGCTCCTGGAAGCGTGGCGGTTCGTGGCGCCGGGGCTGAAGAAGAACGAGCGGAAATTCGCGATGCCCTGGATGGTGGCGTCGGGGCTTCTCCTGTACGCGGGGATCGCGTTCGCGGTGGAGCTTCTGCTCCCCGCGATGGTCGGTATGCTCCAGTCGTTCGCGACGCCGCGGATCGAGGCGCGCGTGTCGGTGGGCTCGCTGTTGAGCTTCGCGGTGAAGCTGGCGGCGGGGTGCGGGCTCCTCTTCCAGATGCCGCTGGTGCTCTGCCTGCTCGCGTGGTTCGGAATCGTCTCGCCGCGCGCGCTCTGGCGCGCATGGCGCCATGCGGTGTTCTTCATCGCGCTCGGGGCCGCGATCATCACGCCCGGAGACGGCCCGTCCATGCTGATCCTGACGGCGCCGCTCGTCGTCCTGTACTTCATGAGTGTGGGAGTCGCGTGGGCGCTCTGGCGCGCACGGGGGCGTCCGGCGCGCGACCGCGGATTGTTCGCCTAGGATGCGCCGGGCCGGGGCGGCACGGGCCCGCGCGCGGGAGGACGGAATGCTCCTCGCCATCGATATCGGAAACACCGAGGTGACGCTGGGCGTGTTCGACGGCGTGAAGCTCGCGCGCTCCTACCGCGTCAGCAGCGAGACGCGCCGGACCGCGGACGAGGCGGCGCTCCTCCTCCGCCAGATCGCGCCCGAGCTGTCGGGGAAGTCCCACGCCTCCGTGATCGCCTCGGTGGTCCCGCCGCAGACCGCGATCTTCGCCGAGGCCGTGAAGCAGGTGCTGGGAAAGGCGCCGCTGGAGGTGACGGCGGCGAGCGCGCCGTGGCTCCCGATCGACTACAGGGACCCGGCCGCCGTCGGCGCGGACCGGATCGCGAACGCGGTGGCCGCGATCGAGCGCCACGGGACGCCTACGGTGATCGTGGACTTCGGGACCGCGACCACGTTCGACGTGATCTCGAAGGACGGCCGCTACCTCGGCGGCGTGATCGCGCCCGGCGTCCTGACCGCAGCCGAGAACCTGATCCGCCGCGCCGCGCGCCTGGGCGCGTTCGAGATCAAGCCGCCCGCGCGCGTGGTGGGGAGGAGCACCGAGGAGAGCCTCCAGTCGGGGCTTCTGTACGGCGCCGTGGGGCAGGTGGACGCGATCGTGCGTCGAATCGCCGCCGAAGCGCGCATGCGGCCCAAGGTCATCGCGACCGGCGGCCTGGCGAAGGCGATCGCCCCGCACTCGAAGACGATCCAGAAAGTGGACGCCAACCTGACCCTGCACGGATTGCGAACGATCTACGAGCGGCGGGGTAACAAGAGGCGCTGATTTGCGACAGAATCTTTCCCGGGTCATCCTCGCCGTCCCCGCCCTCCTCGCTTTGATCCTGGCCGCGCCCTGCCTTCAATTCACCTTCATCTCCGACGATTTCACCTTTCTCCAGCGCGCGAGGACGTTTGGTCCTATCCAACTGCTCCCGGATGCTCGCGCCGCGTTCTACCGGCCGATCTCACGGGAGCTTTACTTTGGCTTTCTCACCCTCCTGGGCCCCGACAATCCGCTATGGGGTCACGTTCTCAACGCGCTCCTTCTCGCGGTCGCGGTGACGTTGGTTGCCGTGTTCGCGCGCCGTCTCGGCGGAGAGAAGCTCGGAACGATGACCGGCGTGTTCCTGGCCGGTCTTGGGGCGACGCCTCTCCTGGTCGGATGGGTGAGTTGCTCCCAGGACATTTTCGCCATGGTCTTCCTCGCCGCCGCGCTGAATTGCGAGGCCAGCGGACGGCGCCTGCTCTCGCTCGCTTCCATGGCGGCGGCGCTGCTCTCGAAGGAGAGCGCCGTTTTTTTCTTGCCGGCCCTCGTCATGCTGCGGCCCCTGACCACGGGCCAGCGCTCGCAGATGAAAGGTTCAGCACTCCGATACGCCGGACTGGTGGCGGTCTGGGGAGCCGTACATCCGAAGATCCACGCGCTCTTCCTCCATGGTTTTTCGAGCGGTGAAGGGGGCTACGTCGGTCTCGACAACCCCCGCATATTTCGAAATGGGCTCCGCATGGCGGGAACCCTGGTCAACATTGCGCCTACGGTGCTGCACACGCCGTGGCGCGATGACCTCACTCCGGCGCTGCTCGGTGCGCTGCTTCTACTGGGCCTCTTGCCCTGGATCGATCGCAAGGGGAAACAATCACCCATCGAGCACTCGCTTCCGGACAGGACCATCGTGTGGATCGGAATCTTGGCGGGGGTCGTGCCCGCGGTCCTCACCGTGGCATCCGCGAAGCACTGGTTTCCCTACTATGCGTGCCTGCCGGCGATCGGCACCTCCATCCTCCTGGCCCTGCCTTTCCGGCGGGCGAGCTGGAGGGCGGCTTTCGTTCCCGCGGCGCTCTTCCTGGTCCTGGGCGCCTGGTACCGTGGAACCGATGCTGGGAAGGCAACGCTCCCCGCGGAGGCCAACTTCAGAATTGCATCCGCATGCCTCCGGAACGTCGAGATTGCCTTCCGCAAACTTCATCCGCAGCTCCCGGACAGTGCCCGCGTCTATGTGACCGGTCAGATGCCCGAGGAAACGGGAATGTCCGTTCATCTGGTCGGAATCCAGGCGATGCGGACCTGGTACCAGAACAGCACCCTCGTGACCATGCCCGCTGAATACCAGGATTCGACCCGCTGGCCGCGATACATGTTCTGGCTGAATCCCGCTTGCCAGGTGTTCGAGATCCGGCTCCCCGAGCTTCGCGTCCGGTCCCCGGGTCCCAAGCCCGATTACCAGGAATACCAGAGAGCCGTGCGCAGCTATGCCTTGGGAGCGTGGGCCGCGGGAGACGTGGATCGGGCGGTGAACGCGCTCTTGAACATGCAGGAGGCCGATCGCCTGTCGTGGGACTTTGATCGGCGGCTGGCCGCCGCGACGCTCCTCGCTTCGGGTCGGCCCACGGATGCGGCCGGGCTGCTGAAGTCTCTTCCGGCGCTCGGGAGAGGGCAGGCCCTCGATGGAGTGTGCGCGGCGCTCACGCCCGGGCTGCCTCGCGCGGGCCTCTACGACGCGGCGTTCCGAGTATTCGGGCTGGACCCCGGCGACGCCGAGGCCAACCGCTACCTGATGTTCTATTTCTCCGACAGGGTCCTGCTCGAGAAGGCGAAGCGGATGGCGGAGCGGCTCCTCGTACTGCGACCGGGAGACGAAGAGGCGACCGCGATGCTGGACGCGATCAGCAAGGTGCCGAAGTGGGAGGCAGTGCTGGTTCCCGCGGAGGGCCAGATGCCTTCGTTCGGCGGGGCCTACTAGGATAACTTCATTTAGATCCCGCAACGTATTGGAGGTGCGTGCGTTGTGTCGCCAGCCCGCACCCCTTGCGCCCCGCTTCCCCTTCCGCTACATTCACCCGGTTAGCACTCTCACCGCTTTAGTGCCAGAGCGCGGCCCATGGGGGGCGCGCCGCAAGGAGGAACAGAACCGCCATGGCGAAGCAGCTCTTATTCGACGCGGCTGCCCGCGACGCGCTCCAGCGCGGCGTGGACAAGCTCGCGAACACCGTGAAGGTGACCCTGGGACCCAAGGGACGGAACGTCGTCCTCGACAAGAAATTCGGCGCGCCCACCGTGACCAACGACGGCGTGACGATCGCGAAGGAAATCGAGCTCGAGAACCCCTACGAGAACATGGGGGCCCAGATGGTCAAGGAAGTCGCCACGAAGACGCAGGACATCTCGGGCGACGGCACCACCACAGCCACCGTGCTCACGCAGGCAATCGTCCAGTTCGGCATCCGGCACGTCACCGCCGGCGCGAATCCGATGTTCCTGAAGCGCGGCATCGACCGCGCCGTGCAGGCGATCATCGCCGACCTGAAGCGCCAGTCCAAGGCCATCAAGACCCCGGCCGAGATCGCCCAGGTCGCGACCATCTCGGCGAACAACGACGCCGAGATCGGAGCCTTGATCGCCGACGCCATGGACAAGGTTGGGAAAGACGGGGTGATCACCGTGGAAGAGGCGAAGAGCCTGGACACCTCGCTCGAGGTGGTCGAAGGGCTCCAGTTCGACCGCGGCTACCTGTCGCCCTACTTCGTCACCGATCCCGAGCGGATGGAAGTCGTGCTGGAGGACGCGTCCGTCCTCATCCACGACAAGAAAATCTCGTCCATCAAGGACATCCTTCCCATTCTCGAAAAGGTGGCGCAGACCGGCCGCCCGCTGATGATCGTGGCCGAGGACATGGAAGGGGAGGCGCTCGCGACCCTGGTCGTGAACAAGCTGCGCGGGATCCTGAACGTGGCCGCGGTCAAGGCGCCGGGCTATGGCGACCGCCGGCGGGCCATGCTCGAGGACATCGGCGTGCTGACGGGCGGACGGCTGATCACCGAGGAAGCCGGGTACAAGCTGGAGAACGCGACCCTGGCCGACCTGGGCAAGGCGAAGCGGATCGTGATCGACAAGGACAACACGACGATCATCGAGGGTGGCGGGAAGAAGACCGAGATCAAGGCCCGCGTCGACCAGATCCGGAAGGAGATCGAGGACTCGACCTCCGACTACGACAAGGAGAAGCTCCAGGAACGCTTGGCCAAGCTGGCGGGCGGCGTGGCGGTGGTGCACGTCGGCGCCGCGACCGAGATCGAGCTGAAGGAGAAGAAAGCGCGCGTCGAGGACGCCCTGGCGGCCACGAAGTCGGCCGTGGAGGAGGGGATCGTGCCGGGCGGCGGGGTCGCGCTCATCCGGGCGCAGGCGGCCGTGGCCAAGCTGGAAGCCAAGGGGGACGAACGGCACGGCATCGACATCGTCACCCAGTCCCTGGACGTCCCGGCCCGGCAGATCGCGTCCAACGCGGGCGCGGAAGGCTCGGTCATCGTGGAGAAGATCAAGGCGGAGAAGGCTTCCCGCGGCTTCAACGCCGCCACGGGCGAATTCGTCGACATGTTCGAGGCCGGTATCGTGGACCCGACCAAGGTGGTCCGCTCGGCGCTCCAGCACGCGGCCAGCATCGCGTCCCTGCTCCTGACCACCGAGGCCATCGTCACCGACCGCCCCGAAGAGGAGAAGTCGCAGCAGGGCGGCTCGGAATAGCGCGGCGTCACCGAAGGGAAAACGGCACGGCCCCTGGAATATTCCGGGGGCCGCTTGCTATATCTAGAAACTCCCGCCGAGCACGCGATACACGAGGAGCGCGTTCAGGCTGATGATGATCGCGGTGACCAGCCACGCCACGGCCGTGGTGATCCGATGGTTCACGTGAGCCCCCATCACCTTGCGCTGGCTGGTCAGCCAGACCAGGGGCCCGATCGCGAAGGGGAGGGAGAACGACAGGCAGACCTGGCTCAATACCAGGATCTTGAGCGGGTCCAGGCCCAGGGCGATCACGACCATGGCCGGGATCATGGTCAGGAGGCGCCGGAGGAAAATGCTCATCTTGACGTCCAGGAATCCCTCGAGGATCACCTGTCCCGCCAGGGTCCCGACCGCCGAGGACGAGAGGCCCGAGGCCAGGAGCGCTATGCCGAAGAGGACGCTGGAGAGCTGGCCCACCATGGGGCGCAGCGTCTGATGCGCCTCCTGGAGCGATTGGACGTGGGCGCCATGCGCGTAGAAGACGGCGGCGGCCATGATCACCATGGCCGAGTTGACCACCCATGCCACGTTCATGGCCACCAGCACCTCGATCCGCTCCATCCGGAAGTGCCGGGTGTGGTCCTTGTTGCCCAGCTCGGCGCGGCGGGGCAGCACCAGGGCCGAATGCAGGTAGACCACGTGGGGCATGACCGTCGCGCCCAGCATCCCGACGGCAACATAGATGCTCTGCGAGTTGATCGACGGGAAGATCACGTGCTTCACGATGGCGTGGACGTCGGGGCGGACCATGACGATCTCGATCACATAGGCCAGCGAGATCACTCCCACGAAGGCCATGATGAGGTATTCCAGCCGCCGGAATCCCAGGCGCTCCACGGCCAGGATCAGGAAAACCGACACGCCCGTCAGGAGGGCCGCGGGGAACAGCGGCCACCCGAAAAGAAGCGAAAAACCGATCGCGGCGCCGAGGAACTCGGCCAGGTCGGTGGCGAGCGCGGAGATTTCCCCGGCCACCCACAGTCCCAACGTGACGGGGCGGGGAAACCAGTTCCGGCAGTTGCGCGGCAGCGAGAACCCGGTCACGATGCCCAGCTTGGCCGACAGGGTCTGGACCAGGATCGCCATCAGGTTGCTCCAGAGGAGCACCCACAGGAGGTCGTACTGGAACCGCGCGCCCGCTTCGATGTTCGTGGCGAAATTGCCGGGATCGACGTAGGCGATGCTGGCGACGAAGGCGGGGCCGACGAAGGGGACGAACTCGCGGAGGCGAAGTCGGTTCGAAAGGCTGGGCGACTTTGGGGCCGGCGCGGGTTCCTCCATAGACCGGGCACGCTATCGCGCCGGGTGGCGCGCGGCAAGAAAACTCTGAGCGGAATCGGCGGCTCGGTAGCAGTCCGCGGTTCAGAATTCGCCGCTTCCGGCCGATAATTGAGGCGATGCGCCCGCGTTCTCCCGAGGCTATTCTCGGAAAGGACCGCCTCGACACCATGGGAGAGCCGACGTGACATTCGCCGCGCCGACACTCGATAAAGAGCAACTGGTCGTCAAGCGCGGCTCCCCCGTCGCGCCCTACACCACGTTTGGAATCGGCGGCCCCGCCGACGTGCTCGCCGAGGTCTATACCGAGCGCGCGCTTCAAGAGGTGGTCAAGAGCGCCGTGGACTCGGGGCTCCGCTGGCTCCTGATCGGGGGCGGCTCGAATCTCCTGGTCGGCGATACGGGTTTTCGCGGCCTCGTGATCGTGAATCGGATCGAGCACCTGGTCGTGGACGGCCACCGCATCACGGCGGGCGCCGGCTGCGATCTGGGCGAGGTGGTCGAGGCGGCCCGGGAGCACGCGCTGACGGGGCTGGAATTCGCGATCGACATCCCCGGCACCGTCGGCGGCGCGATCCGCGGGAACGCGGGCGCCTTCGGCCGCAGCATCGGCGAGATCGTCACCCGCATCCGGCTCCTGGAAGGCACGACGCTGGTGGACCGCGCGCCGTCCGAGCTGGGCTTCGGCTACCGCCACAGCCGCCTCAAGGAAAACACCCACATCGTCGTGGAGACGGAATTCGCGCTGGCGCCGGGCGACCGCGCCGAGATGGACCGCATCATGGGACAGCACGCGGCGCAGCGCGCCCGGCGGAAGGAGAAGGGTCTTCACACCGCGGGATGCTTCTTCAAGAACCCGGTCCTCCCCGACGGCACCAAGATCGCCGCGGGGCAATTACTGGAGGCCGCCGGAGCCAAGGAGATCCGCGAGGGCGGCGCCGGGGTCCACGCGTATCACGCAAACTACATCGTGAACCGGGGCGGCGCTTCCGCCCAGGAAGTGCTCCGCGTGGCGCGCGAGATGAAGCGCCGCGTGGAAGAGGCGAACGGCATCACCCTCGAAGAAGAGGTGATGGTCGTCATCGACCCGCCGGCCCCCGGCGCGGTCTGACCCGCCGCGGCGCCTCTTGTGAGGGCGCCCGCCGCATCGCCGACCACCGCCGCGGGCGATGCCCGCGGCCCTTGACCCCCCCTCGATATCCCGATACCGTCAGGTTCCCATGGCCAACATGGAACCGAGCGGGCGGCTTCAAGCGCTGCCCCGCTATCTCTTCGCGGAGCTGGAACGGAAGCGCGCCGACGCCGAGGCCGCCGGACGGGACGTCATTGACCTCTCGATCGGCGATCCCGACCTGCCCACGCCGCGTCCAATCCTAGAGAGGATGGCGGCCGCCGCCCTGGATCCGGCCAACCACCGCTACCCGTCCAGCGCCGGGCTGCCCGCCGCGCGCGCCGAGGTGGCGGCCTGGTTCGGGAGCCGCTTCGGGGTCTCCCTCGATCCAAAGCGCGAGACGGCGATGCTCGTCGGCTCGAAGGAGGGGATCGGGCATTTCCCGCTCGCGTTCCTGAACCCGGGGGACGAGGCGCTGGTCCCCGATCCCGGCTACCCCGTCTACGCCGCCGGAACCGTCTTCGCCGGCGCGACCCCGGTGCGCTACCCGCTCCGCGAATCGGCGGGGTTCATCCCCGAGATCCGCGACCTCGACCGCCGCGCGACGCCCAAGACCCGCATGGTGTGGGTGAACTATCCCAACAACCCCACGGGCGCGACCGCGCCGCTTTCCTTCTACAAGGAGCTGGTCGCGTGGGCGGCGACGCGGGACCTGGTCATCGCGAGCGACGCCGCCTACAGCGAGCTGTACTACGACGAGCCGCCCGCCAGCGTCCTCGGGATCTCGGGCGCCCGCGAGCGCACGATCGAATTCCACTCCTTCTCCAAGATGTTCAACATGACCGGCTGGCGGCTGGGTTTTGCCGCGGGAGCGCCGGGTCTGATCGACCTTCTCGTGCGGTTCAAGGCCAACGTGGACTCGGGTGCGCCGCAGGCCACCCAGATCGCCGCGGCCTGGGCGCTCGCGGGCCTCCCGGCGCAGGGGCCCGCGCTGCGCGGCGTCTACCGCGAGCGCCGGGACGCCGCTCTGGACGGGCTCCGGCGCCTGCGCTGCCCGGTGCGGACTCCCGGAGGGGCGTTCTTCGTCTGGGGCCGCGTGCCCGATGGAGAGCGCGCGCTCGACTTCGTCTCCCGAATCTTCGAGGCGACCGGCGTTCTGCTCACGCCCGGAACGGGGTTCGGCGACGAGGGAGAAGGCTACTTCCGCGTGTCCCTCACCTCGCCCGTGGATTCGATCCGGCGGGCCCTCCAGAAGATCGAGGGGCTCACCCCATGGAGGTCGCCGGATGTCTCCGCGCCGGCAGCGATCCGCTAAAGCCGCGCCCGTTCCACCGGGCTTCGACTGGCTCCGCCTGAAGGGAATCCAGGCGTACGGGCACCTGGGCGTGACCCAGAAGGAGCGCGACCTGGGACAACGCCTGGAGGCGGACGTCGAGATGGCGTACGCGCGCGAGGAAAAACGCCGCCCCGACGCGATCGACTCGGTCGTCGACTACGAGGAGCTGTCGCGCGTGGTGCGCGGGCAGATCGCGATGGCGCGCTGCCGCCTGCTCGAGACGTTGGCCGAAGAGCTGGCGCTGGCGCTTCTCGCCGAGTTCGATCCGCCCCGGGTGCGGGTGCGGCTCCGCAAGCTGCACGTGCCCGTGGCCGATTTCTCCGGCCTCCCCGAGGTCGAAGTGGAGCGGGTGCGGTGATGCAGCGCGTCTACGTAGGGATCGGATCGAACATGGGGGACCGCGAGTTCCTCATCCGGAAAGCGGTGGAGGCGCTGCGCGACCTGCCGCACACCCACGTGATCCGCGTCTCTTCACTCTACGATACCGACCCGGTGGGAGAAACCGAGCAGCCCCCGTTCCTGAACGCCGTCGCTTGGGTGGAAACCGAGCTCCCGCCGCGGGAGCTGCTCTGGCAGATGCTGCTCATCGAGCAGCGCATGGGGCGCGTCCGCAAGAAGCGCTGGGACCCGCGTCCGATCGACCTGGACATCGTCTTCGTCGACGACCAGATCATCGAGGAGCCCGACCTGGTGGTGCCGCACCCCGAGGCGCATCGGCGCGCGTTCGTCCTCCTGCCGCTTCAAGAATTGGACGCGGACTTCCGCCACCCGGTGACCGGCGAGACGGTGCGGCGGATGATCCAGAAGCTCCCCCCCAATCCGCCCGTCCGGAAGCTGGGGCGATTCTGGTACTGACCGGCGAGAGCCAGCCCGCGCCCGGGCGCTACATCGCGGTCGAGGGGGTCATCGGGGTCGGGAAGACCAGCTTGGCGAGACTCCTCGCCGAGCACCTCCACGCGCGCCTTCTCCTGGAGGAGCCCGAGGCGAACCCGTTCCTCGAGGACTTCTACAAGGACCCGCGACGGCACGCGTTCTCGACGCAGATGTTCTTCCTGGTGAGCCGCTACCAGGAGCTTCGAGAACTGCGCCAGCCCGACCTGTTCCACGACGCCGTGGTGAGCGACTACATGTTCCAGAAGGACCGGATCTTCGCCAACCTGAACCTGAACGACCGCGAGCTGATGCTGTACGACAAGATCGCCCCGGTCTTGGAGCGGGATCTGCCCCTGCCCAGCCTGGTCGTCTACCTGCAGGCGAGTCCCGACGTCATCTGGAGCCGCATCCAGCAGCGCGGACGCCACTACGAGCGCGTCATGGACCCGAAGTACACGGCGACGCTGGCCGAGGCGTACAACTACTTCTTCTTCCACTATCGAGAGGCGCCGCTCCTGGTCGTCAACACCAACGACCTGAACTTCGTGGATCGCCGCGCCGACCTGGAGGAGTTGGTCGCGCGCATCGAGAGTCACCGCGAGGGCGTGGCCTACCTGAGCCCCACCGGGACCGCGGGGGAGAAGCCATGAGCGCCGGCGCCGCCCCCGACCACCCGCCCGCACGGGCCAAGATCACGGCGCGCACCATCCGCGAGATGAAGGGGCGCGGCCAGCGGATCGTCTCCGTGACCGCCTACGATTACCCGTCCGCGCGGCTGGCGGACGAGGCGGGCGTGGACCTGATCCTGGTCGGCGACTCGCTGGGCATGGTGGTGCTGGGCTACGAGTCGACCATCCCGGTCACCATGGCCGAGATGATGCATCACGTGCGCGCTGTGGTCCGCGCCAAGCCTCGCGCGCTGGTCGTCGCCGACCTTCCGTTCGCGTCGTTCCAGGCCGGTCCCGAGGACGCGGTCCGGAACAGCGCGCGCTTCCTGAAGCGCGGGGCCGAGGCGGTGAAGCTGGAGGGAGGGCGGCGCGTGCTCCCTCAAGTGGAGGCGATTATCGCCGCCGACATTCCGGTGCTCGGGCATCTGGGGCTGACGCCTCAGTCGGTGCACGCCTTCGGCGGCTACCGCGTCCAGGCGCGCGGCAAGGACGCGGCCGAGGCGCTGCTCGAGGATGCGCTGGCGCTGGAGGGCGCCGGCGTCTTCGCCGTCGTACTCGAGGGTATTCCGCGCGAGCTGGGAGCCCAGGTGACCGGCGCCCTCTCGATCCCGACCATCGGGATCGGCGCCGGCGCCGCCTGCGACGGGCAGGTGCTGGTGCTGCACGACCTGATCGGGCTCTCGATCGGGAAGCCGGCCAAGTTCGTGCGCCGCTACGCGGAGGTGGGCGACACGATCCGGAGCGCACTGGTGTCCTTCGGCGCGGACGTCCGGGCGGGGCGCTATCCCAGCGATGACGAGACGTACGCGGCCAAGGCCCCCGAGAAGACCTCGTGCGAATCGTGAGGGGAGCGGCCGCGATGCGCGCCCTCTCGCGCCGCGCGCGCTCCCGCCGCCGCACGATCGGCTTCGTCCCCACGATGGGGGCGCTCCACCAGGGACACATATCGCTCATTCGCCGCGCCCGCCGCGGACACGACCGCGTGGCCGCGAGCATTTTCGTGAACCCGCTTCAGTTCGGCCCCCGCGAGGATTTCGCGCGTTACCCGCGACCGATCGCGCGGGACGCCCGTCTCTGCCGCGCGGCGGGGGTGGACTGGCTGTTCCTCCCCACGGCGCGCGCTCTGTATCCGCCGGGCTCCGCCACGCGCGTGGTCCCGGGCCCCCTCGGTTCGAAGTGGGAGGGCGCGGCGCGTCCGGGACACTTCACGGGCGTCCTCACCGTGGTCTTGAAGCTGCTCCAGATCGTGGAGCCCGACACGCTGATCCTGGGGCAGAAAGACGCCCAGCAGGCGGCGGTGGTCGGAGCCATGATGCGGGATCTGGACCTGGCCGCGCGGCTCCGGGTGGAGCCGACGGTGCGTGAGAGGGACGGGCTCGCGCTTTCCTCGCGGAACGCCTACCTCGCCCCGGACCAGCGCCTGCGCGCCGCCGGTCTGAATCGCGCGCTCGCGGCCGGCCGGGCCGCGGCCCGCGCGGGCGCCCGCGACGCCCGTAGGATCGTGGCCGCCGCGCGCGCGGAGCTCCACCGGCGTGCGCGCCCCGACGCCGTCGACTACCTGGCCCTGGTCGACCCCCGCACCTTCGAGCCGGTGCGCCGGCTGGACCGCCGTGCGCTCCTCATCGCGGCGATCCGGATCGGGCGCACACGGCTCATCGACAATCTCGCGGTGGCCCCCTAGGATCGACGCCGATGAATGTCGCCGGAGTTCCTCGAGACAGCCCCGACACGCCCTTCACGGCGTTGGTCCTGGCCGCCGGAATGGGGAAGCGGATGAATTCCGATCTTCCCAAGGTTCTCCATCCCGCGCTGGGGATTCCGCTGATCCGGCACGTGCTCGCGCGGATCGCGCCCCTTCGCCCCGACCGGATCGTCGTGGTCGTCGGGCACCGGCAGGAGCTGGTCCGGGAGGCCCTCGCGGGGGAGCGGGTATCGTTCGCGGTCCAGGAGCCGCAGCTGGGCACGGGCCACGCGACGCAGGTCGCGTGGGACGAGATCGCTCCCGGCGCTCCGACGCTCCTGGTCCTGGCGGGCGACACCCCGCTGGTCCGCACCGGGACGCTTCGCCGCCTCCTCGAGCGGCATCACGGCGAGCAGAGCGCCGCCACCGTGCTCTCGGCGGAGCTGGACGATCCGACCGGCTACGGGCGGATCATCCGCACGCGGAAGGACACCTTCGACAAGATCGTGGAAGAGAAGGACGCGACCCCGCGCGAGCGGAAGATCCGCGAGGTGAACTCGGGAATGTACTGCTTCGCGAAGAAGGCGCTGTCCCAGGCGCTCGGCCTCCTTCGACCCGACAACGCCCAGAAGGAGTACTATCTCACCGACACCCTTGCGATTCTTCGAGGTCTTGGGCTGCGCGTGGGGATCGAGCGCGCGGACGACTCCCGGGAGTGCCTCGGCGTGAATACGCCCGAGCAGCTCCGCATGGTGGAGGAGACGCTGCGCGCGTGGGGAGAGGGGTGACGTGGAGCGACTGTGGGCCGGCTGGAGGATGGAGTACGTCGCCCCGGAAAAGCGCGCCGGCAAAGGGCATTCGGGGCGGAAGCGGAAGGCGGGATGCCTCTTCTGCCAGGTGGCGGCGAAGCGCCCCGCCGGCGGAAACCTGGTCCTCGCGACCACGCCGCTGGCCCTCGTCATGCTGAACCTGTACCCGTACAATGTTGGGCACGTGATAGTGGCACCCCGGAGGCACCTGGCGTCCCCCGAGGGCCTGAAGCCGGAAGAGGCCGTGGAGATGACCTCGTGGCTGGGACGCATGATCCGGGCGCTGAAACGCGAGTACCGGCCTCACGGGTTCAATCTCGGGGTCAATCTCGGACGGGTCGCGGGGGCCGGTATCGTGGGGCACCTGCACTGGCACATCGTGCCGCGGTGGAACGGCGACACGAATTTCATGCCCGTGCTGGCGAACACGAAGGTCGTCCCGGAATCGCTCGATCGGACCTATCGGAGACTTCGCCGGGCCCTGGAGGGTCCGGGTCCCCGGCGCCGCGCGCGCTGAGGGTCGCGGAGACGTCGCATGGCCAAGAAATCGCGCTCCGGAACTCCGGCGCTCGATTTTTCGATCGCGGGACTGTTCGTTCTGATCGCGTTCTGCGCGGTATCGGTCGCGCTCCGAGTGGGGCCGCAGACCACCGGAAAGCCGAAGCAGCCGATCCGCATCGAATTGTTGAACGGAAGCGGCCGCGCCGGACTGGCGGGAGAGCTGGCCTCCTACCTCCGTGACGGCGGGTTCGACGTGCTCGAGGTGAGCAACGCGGACCGCTCGGACTACCGGACCACCCTGGTGGTGAGCCGGACGGGCACGGGCGAGCCGGGAAAGATCGTGGCGGAGTACCTGGGGACCCGCCACGTGATCCAGCAGCTTTCCTCCCAGGAAATGATCGACGTCACGGTCATCGTGGGCCGCGACGCCCGGCGCCTGACACAAGCGCCATGACCCCCCACGGAGTCCGGCTTGGGCCGGCTCGGAGAGGCGAACCGAAACCATGTTCAACATCGGACCCCAGGAACTCTTTTGGCTCTTCCTGATCGTGCTGTTGGTCTTCGGGGCGAAGCGCATTCCCGAGATCGGACGCTCGATCGGGCGCGGGATCCAGGAGTTCAAGAAGGGGATACGCGAAGTCGAGACCGAGCTCCAGATCACCGACAAGCCCGCTCCTCCGGCGCGCGAGGCGACGCCTCCGACGCAGGAACGGAAACCCTAGGGGGCGACCCACGGGCGCGCCGCCGGGGCGGCGCGCGCCACCGTATCCACGACGTCGTCATCGTCGGCGGCGGCCCCGCCGGCCTGAGCGCGGCTCTGGTGCTGGGCCGCGCCCGACGGCGCGTTCTGGTTTTCGACCACGGGCGGTATCGAAACGCTGCCTCCCGCCGGATCCACGGCTACCTCTCCCGCGACGACATCAATCCCGGCGTCCGGCGGGGCCGCTCCTCGGGGGAATAGATCGTCAGCCTGGGCCGCCTGGGCCGTCAGGCTTCGAAGTACTGCTCCCGGTAGTCCTTGATCTTGGCGCGACGGCGCAAGTCCTGCATCCACTCGGCGAACAGCACCTGCCGCCGCTCGCTGAGCAGGGCGTCATGCACCTGGGCTTCCTGCTTCCGGAAATCCTCTTCGGACGGAACCGTGTGCGCCTCGATCAATGCCACGAAGGCGCCGGTCTGCCCGGTGAGGACGGGGCTCCACGTGTTCGCTCCCATCGCGAAGAGAGCGCCGATCACGCGCGGCTCCCGCTCACCCAGGGCCGCGATGAAGCCGTTCCGCGTCACCCCGTCGCCATCCACTACCCTGCCGTGGAGCTGCGCCGCGACCTGAGCCTCCTGGGCGCCGCCCGCCAGAGCGGTCCGCGCCTGCGCCGCGGCCTCCTTGGCCGGCTGCATGCGGAGCGAGCGGATCAGCTTGGCCTTGGCTTCGTCCTGCATCTGGTTCAGAGGACGGAGTCCGTTCGAGCGCCTGTCCGCGATCTGGAAGATGTAGTAGCCGTTCTCGGTGGGGACCGCGGCGGATACCATGCCGGGCTTGGAGCGGAACATCCAGTTCTCCAACTCGGGAAAGCGCTGGAGCACGTCGTTGCCGCTCTGTCCGTAGGCGAAGTACTCCGAGGTGTACATCCGCGCTCCCATCCGGGTGGCGACGGCTTCCAGGCCCGACTTCTTCGCGTCCTGTTCCGCCTTGGCCACCAGGTCCCGCGTCGCGCGCGTGGCGTTCTGCCCCGGCTCGACCCGGACCGCGATCTCCCGGTAATGGATCTTCTCGCGCTTGGTCTTGGGGTCGACGTACCGCTTCTCGACCTTGAAGATGTGGAGCGACCGCTCTTCCTGGAGAATCTCCGAGATCTGTCCGGGCACGACGTTGCGGAGCCCCTGGCGGAACGCCGGCCGCAGGTCGTCGAAGTACGGCTCGGTCCCCGGGTCGCCGCCGCGGCTCGCGCTCTGCAGCACGGAATAGGTGCGGGCGAAGGACGCGAACGAATCGGGCTGGGCCCGGGCCATGTCGAGGACGGCCCGCATGCGCTCCTTCTCGGTCGAGAAGTCGCTGGCGTCCGGCTTCCGGGGAATGAGGATCACCGAGGTCTTCACCTCGTCGGGGCCGGTGAACTCGTCGGGATGGGCCTTGTAGTAGGCCTCGATGTCCGCGCCGCCGATGCGGGTCGTGTCGACCGAGAAGCTGTCGGGCGCGAAGCAAAGGGCGCGGATCTTTAGATGCTCGTTCTGGAGGAGGAAGCGCTCGCGCACGTCTCCCTCGGAGACCTTCGCGGGAGCCACCACCTGCTCTTGCAGCTTCTGGATCGGGAGATTCTCCGCGACCAGGGCCTCGACCTGTCCCCACGGAACCTGCGAGTTGGGATTGTCCAGCTCGGCCAGATACTTCCGGTAGTCGAACTGGCCGTTCGTCTTGAACCCGTCGGACTGGACCAGGAATTCGGGAGGGGCGACTCGCAGCGCCATCTTGATCTCGTCGGGGGTGGCCTGGAGCCCGCGGCGCCGGGCCTCTTGAACCAAGAGCTTGTTGCGCAGGACGGTCTGCCAGGCCTGCTCGCGGATATACGAATCTTCGCCGGGCTGGAGCTCGCGCGTCTGTTGCAGCTGACGGGTCAGCTGGTTCACCGTCTGCATGAACTCCTCGTACCGGACGGGCTCGCCGTTGATCTCGGCGATCACGCCGGACCGCCCGCGCTGCGACGGCTCGTTTCCGAAGACGCCGCCGAGCTGGAGGACTCCAAAGCCGACCAGGAACACGATCGCCGTGATCCAGATGATCAGCTTCATGTTGTCGCGCAAGGACTGCATCATGGCGCCAAACCCTCGATCCTGATTCTGGGGTGGAACGGAGACGGCGCCGGTTCGGCGCCGCGCAAGAGCCACATTCCCTCCAAGGCTATCAACCACGGCGCCCTCATGCAAGCGGCTCGCGCGGGGGCCGGAAGAGGCCGGAAATGCTCGATTTGGGTTGACGGGACGCGGGGCGCGAGGCAACGTGAATTCGGCGCTTGCAGGTGGCGGCGCGGAGGATCCGCATGACGCGATTGGAAACCCCCGAGATCGAGCGCGAGCTCCTGGTCCAGGCCCTGGATGCCCTCGACACCGGGCTCTTGGCCCTGGACGAGGATCGCCGCATCGTCGCGCTGAACGAAACCCTGGCGCGCGGGTGGGGCGTGGACCGCGGGGACGTGGCCGGGAAGCCCCTGGCCGAGGTGTTCCATCCCGAGTCCGAGCGGTGGTACCTGCCGGAGCGCGGCGCGCGCGCCGAGTCGGGGCGCGGCATGCGGGAAACGCGCGGCACCGTGGCCGACCGCGAGGTTCTGATGCGCTACACCTCCACGCCCCTGGGCGACAACGGCGCTCTGCTCATCCGCGTCGAGGACCTGGTGGACGCGGATACCGAGGAGGAGGTGTTCCGGAACACGGAGCGCCTGATCTCCCTGGGCGAGCTTTCCGCACGCGTCGCCCACGAGATCCGGAACCCCCTCACCGGCGTGCGGACCACGGTCCAGTTCGTCGCCTCCAAGCTGCGCGGTGGCGACTCGCGGCGCGACGACCTGCACGACGTGCTCAAAGAATTGGACCGGATCGAGCAGATCATCACCGACCTCCTCCTCTTCGCCCGTCCGCAGGCCGCGAGGCCGGTGCCCACCGACCTGCGCGAGGTGGTCGAGAAGGTGCTCGACAACCTGGCGCGCCGGCTGGAGGACGCGTCGATCGAGGTGGAGCGGGAGCTGGATCCGGAGCAGCCTCTTCCCCAAGTCGTGGTCGATCCCGACATGGCGCAGCAGGTGGTCTTGAACCTGGTCATCAATGCGATCCAAGCGATGCCCGAGGGGGGCACCCTGCGGGCCAGCATCGGCCTTCGCCGGACTCGCTACAAGAAGGCCTACGTGGACGTTTCGATCACCGATTCGGGGCCCGGGATCCCGGAGGACGTGAAGGAGAAGATTTTCGATCCCTTCTTCACCACCCGATCCATGGGCACCGGTTTGGGGCTTTCGATCTCGCTCCAGATCGCCCGGGAGCACGGAGGCAATCTCACCGCGCGGAACCTGACGCAGGGCGCCGCCTTCCGCTTCAGCCTCCCCGCGCTCCTCCCGCCGGCCGAGCCCGCAGAGGCTGGAGAAGGGAAGGAGGTTCGCGAGTCGTGAAGCTCCGGGTGCGGATCGCCGACGACGAGGAGCTGATCCGGAAGTCCCTGACGAAGCTCCTCGCGGCCGAGGGCTACCAGGTGGATTCGGTCGCGAGCGCGGCCGAAGTATTGGAGTCGGTGCGCCGCGACCCGCCCCATGTCCTGGTCCTGGACCTCCGCCTGCCCGACGGGAGCGGCCTCGACCTCCTGCCGCGCCTCCACTCGCTGAGCCCCGACCTCAAGGTGGTCGTGATCACCGCATTCGGCGACTTGCCGACGGCGGTGGAAGCGATGCGCCGGGGCGCGACCGACTTCCTGAAGAAGCCTTACGAGATGGAGGAAGTGCTCCTGGCGATGGAGCGCCTGAAGGCGGGGGTGATCCGTGAGACCCAGCTGGACGCCTTCCGCCGGGGCGAGCTCGAGGCGTTCGTGAAGACGCGGATCGTGAGCGAATCGCCGGCGATGGGGCGGGTCTGGGACATGACCGCCAAGGTCGCGCAGAGCGAGGGCACGACCGTCCTGATCGAGGGGGAGAGCGGCACCGGGAAGGAGCTGGTCGCCCGCGCCATTCACTTCGAGAGCGGGCGGCGGGAGGCGCCGTTTCTGGCCGTGAACTGCTCCTCGTTCCAGGAGCAGTTGCTGGAGAACGAGCTGTTCGGCCACGAGCGGGGCGCCTTCACCGACGCTCGGGAAGCGAAGCGGGGCCTGGTGGAGCTGGCCGACGAGGGGACCCTCTTCCTGGACGAGGTCGGCGACCTGCCGGCCGCGACCCAGGCCAAGTTCCTCCGGTTCATCGAGGACCGCACCTTCAAGCGCGTCGGCGGATCCAGCGACCTGGCGGTGGACCTCCGCGTGGTCGCGGCGACCAACCGCGACCTGGAGCAGATGGTGAAGGAGGGAAAATTCCGCCAGGATCTCTACTACCGGCTGAAGGTCGTCTCCATCCTCCTGCCGCCGCTCCGCGAGCGCGGCGACGACGTGCTGCTCCTGGCGCGGCACTTCCTCTCGTCGTACAACGAGAAGTTCCGGAAGAATTTCCTGTCGCTGACGCCGGAAGTGGAGGGGATCTTCCGCGCTTACCGCTGGCCCGGAAACGTCCGGGAGCTGAAGAACCTGCTCGAGCGCGTGGTGCTGCTCGAGAACGACGAGGCGCTCCGCGAGGACCATCTCCCCGCGGAGGTGACCGCGCAGGCCGAGTCGCTGCCGCGCGTGCTGCGCGACGCGCTCGCCGCGCGCGCCGAGGGCGACGGGGAGATGACCACGCTCGCCGAGATCGAGCAGGAGCACATCCTCAAGGTGCTGGAGTTCACCCAGGGAAACCGATCGCACGCATCCCGTATCCTCGGCATCTCGCGTCAGAGTCTGATCGAGCGCTTGAAGCGCATCGCGGCGACGCGCGGCTCGCTCAGCTCGATCTAACGCGCCTCGGAGTCCTCTTCCAACCGTAATTCCACCTGTCGCATTTCTTGGGATGTCGTGTTTCACGACAGCGTGCGCGATTTACCTGGGAGAAACGAGCGCGCTGATCCTGGAACGCGCGCGGCGCTGTCCAGTTCCCCGACAGTCGCGCGCGCGCGCCGCGATACGCGCGCTCTTCGCGTTGCGCGCGAAGGCGCGTGCGTAACGTTCGCGCCCCGCGCGCGATGCATGCGTGCAACGCCGCGCGCGTTGCGAACTCGCGTGATTGGCCTGCTTCCTGCAATCCACTACTAGCGATGACAACGAGGCAGAGAGGGGGAGGTGTGGATTGCACAAGTCGGTCCTTATCGTGGACGACGAACAGCTATTGGCGCGCACCCTCTCTACTGTCCTGCGCGAGGCGGGATATCGGACGGTCGTAGCCGGCTCCGCGGAAGAGGCCGAGCGGCATGTCTTCGGTGATGCGCCGGTCGATCTGATCGTGGTGGACAACCGGCTCCCGCGCGAAAGCGGGATCCAGATGATCCAGAGGCTTCGCGAGCTGGAGCTTCAGTCGAAGGTGATCTTGATGACGGCGTACGAGACGCCGGAAGTGAAGGCGGAAGCGCGGCGACTCAAGGTGGACCGGTATCTGAAGAAGCCGTTCGATCTGGCCGAGATGGTAGACGAGGTGAAGAGTTTGATCGGACCCGGCGGGAACTCGACGCCGGATTGAGCCGGGAGCCAATCCAACCCGAGGGGAGGTGAATCTGAATGCCGGCGAAGAAGAAATCGTCCAAGAAGAAGACCTCGAAGAAGAAGTAACCTTGGATTGGGCACGTCCTGAGGGGCCGTCCGGCAACGCCGGGCGGCCCTCGTGCATTACAATGGTGTCCGTGCCACGCCGCGACTACGTGCCTCCCGACACCTTCCTTCGCCTATTCGGGGCTCGCCAGAACAACCTGAAGGGGATCGACGTCGCCCTTCCCCACGCCTCGCTCTCCGTCATCACGGGTGTCAGCGGATCCGGGAAATCCTCCCTCGCCTTCGACACGATCTATGCCGAGGGGCAGCGCCGCTACGTCGAGTGCGTCTCGACCTACGCGAAGCAGTTCCTCGACCGCCTCCCGCGGCCCGAGATCGACCGGATCGAGGGTCTGAGCCCGGCCGTCGCCATCCGCCAGGGTGCCGCGGCCCAGACCGGCCGCTCGACGGTCGGGACCGTCACGGAGATCGCCGACTATCTCCGGCTCCTCCTGGCCCGGGTAGGCGAGACGCGCTGCGGAAGCTGCGGCCACGTGGTGCCCCGGCACAGCGTGGACTCGGTGCTGGAAGCCGCGCTTCGCCACGAGGGGGAGGAGCTGACGGTGGCGGCCACGCTGGCCGCGCGCCCCGGCGAGCGGCCGGCGCAGGTGTGGGAGCGCGCGCTCGCGGCCGGGTTCCTGCGCGGGCGGCCGCGCGACGCCGCCGAGTGGCTGCGGCTGGACGAGCCGCTGCCGCCCCGCTCGAAGGGCCCGATCCGCGTCCTGGTCGATCGCGTCCGCGCGGTGCCGGAGCACCGCATGCGACTCCGCGAGGCGATCGAGACGGCGTGGCGCGCGGGGGACGGCCGCCTGGAGCTGGAGCATCCCTCCGGCGAGACGCTCACCTACGCCGACGGCCGGACCTGCCCCCAGTGCGGCCGGACCTTCCCCGAGCCGCGCCCGCAGCTCTTCTCGTTCAACAGCCCCTACGGCGCCTGCCCGGAGTGCCGCGGCTTCGGAAACGTCCTCACGTTCACGATGGACCGCGTGGTGCCGCACCCGGAGCTGACGGTGCGCGAAGGGGCGCTGGACCCCTGGAAGAATTCCTGGCGCGCCTATTTCATGCCCAAGCTGGAGACGCTCTCGAAGGAGCACGGCATCCCGCTCGACAAGCCGTACCGATCCCTGAGCGAGGAGCACCGGAAGATCTTGCTCTACGGCGCGCCCGGCTTCCGGGGCGTCTTCCCGTTCCTCGAGCGGCTCCGCGCGAAGTCCTACAAGTCGAGCGCGAGGTTCCTGGTGAAGCACTACCAGGAGGCGGTCTCCTGCGCCGTCTGCGGCGGGATGAGGTTGAAGCCCGAGGCGCTCGAGGTGCACGTGGGGGGAAAGAACATCGCCGATCTCCTCGCGTCCACCGTGGGCGACCTGCGCACCTTCTTCACGTCGCTGCGCCTGGACCCGGTGCGCGAGGCCGTGGCCGCTTCCATCCGGACCGAGCTGGAAGGGCGCCTGGAGTACCTGGGCGAGGTAGGGCTCGACTACCTGACCCTGGACCGCGCGTCGAAGACCCTGTCCGGAGGCGAATCGCAGCGGATCGAGCTGGCGAACGCGCTGGGCGGCACCCTGTCGCACGCGCTCTACGTCCTGGACGAGCCGACGGTGGGACTCCACCCGCGCGACACCGAGCGGCTGATCCGGGTGATGCGACGCCTCCGCGAGCGGAGCAACACGGTGGTCGTCGTGGAGCACGACCCCGACGTGATCGGCGCGGCGGATTGGATCGTGGAGCTGGGCCCCGGCGCGGGACAGCGCGGGGGATCGCTTCTCTACCAGGGCACGGTCGAGGCTTGGCCCTCCCGCGCCGCCGCGACCGAGCCTCCCGGGCTGGTCGCCGAGGAGCCCGCGGCCTACGGTGCCGCCGGGGAGCGCTCCGCGAGGGGGAAGTGGCGCTGGCTGGAGGTGCGCGGCGCGCGGGAGCACAACCTGAAAGGCGTGACCGCGCGCTTTCCGGTCGGCGCTCTGGTCGGCGTGTGCGGCGTCTCGGGATCGGGGAAATCCACGCTGATCGAGGATGTCCTCTGGCGGGCCGCGGCCCGCGCGCTGGACCAGGAGGCGCCCGCGCCCGGCGCGCACGACACGGTCTTGGGCGTGGACGCGTTCCGCCGGGTGGCTCTGGTGGACCAGGCGCCCGTGGCTAGGAGCTCGCGATCGAACCCGGCCACGTACGTGAAGGCATTCGACCGGATCCGCGAGCGCTACGCTCGCGCGCCGCTCGCGCGGCAGCGGCATTACACGCCCGGGACCTTCTCGTTCAACGTCGCGGGCGGGCGGTGCGAGGCGTGCGAGGGCGCGGGAGTGACGCGCGTGGAGATGTATTTCCTGGCCGACCTGTGGGTGCCGTGCGAGGTGTGCGAGGGCCGCCGCTTCCGCCCGGAGGTGCTCGAGGTGACCGTGCACGGCCTCTCCATCGACGCCCTTCTCGAACGCACCGTCGAGGAGGCGATCGCCCTCTTCCGCGACGACCCGGACGTGGTGACGCCTCTCTGGGTGCTGGAGCGGGTCGGATTGGGCTACCTGAAGTTGGGGCAGCCGTTCTCGACCTTGAGCGGAGGCGAGACCCAGCGGGTCAAGCTGGCCCGCGAGCTATCCGATCGCTCCGCCGGGGAGACGCTGTACCTGTTCGACGAGCCGACGGTGGGGCTTCACCGGAAGGACGTGCAGACGCTGCTTCGAGTGCTGCGCGAGCTGACGCGGCGCGGGGGCACCGTGATCGCGGTGGAGCACAACCTCGATTTCCTGGCGGCGTGCGACTGGCTGGTCGAGCTGGGCCCGGGGGCCGGCGACGAAGGGGGAAGGATCGTCGCCGAAGGCCCGCCGGCCGCGCTGGCGCGCGACCAGGCCTCGGCGACCGGCGTCTATCTCAAGAAGAGCGCGATCTGCGCATAGTCGAAAGGGTGGTGGGTCGGGATCGTCAGCCGCCCGCGCACGACCAGGCCCATGTGGGAGGCGAAGGGAATGTCGAAGCCCGCGTAGCCGTGGGTCTTTAAGTAGACGTGCGAATGGAATGCGGTTTCCCCGAACCCGCGAATATCGGCCGTCTGAACCACCAGGTGCGCGGCGGGTCCGAACTCCACGATCGGGCGTATGGGCCAGCCGCGGCGGATCAGGCGGGTCGGGCGGATCAGGAAGCCCACGCTGGCCGCTCCCTCGCTGAGATACGAGGCGGATCCGGCGGATAGCTCGATATGCATCCACGTCTCGAAGGGGTCGGTGCGTCCCAGGATCCGGTGATATCCGAACGTGCCGAGCGCGTCGAAGGGGCCGCTCACGACGGCTGCTCCCAGCTCGAAGCGGTCCCGATCGCGCGCGGCCTCGCGGGACTCGGGGGACTCTGGTGTGGGCGTGGGCGCGCGCCCCGCGGCAATGCTATCGGGTAGAGCAGCGCTGTCGGCGGGGGCCTGCGCGTGCGCCGGCGCCGCGGCCAAGAGTGCCAGGCCAAAAGCCCCCAGGAGCAATCCGCGTGGGGTCAATCGACCACGACGTCGCTTGTTGAGATGAATTGTTCCGCCTGGAAGTACAGCCGGTAATTGCCCGCCGGCACGCGGTGCCCCGCGGCATCCGTGAAATCCCAGGAGATCGGCGGCAGGCGGAACGAGCCCTGGAGCGTCGCGGGCTCATCCTGATCAAAGATCACCTTCACCAGGGCGGCGCGCTCGTCGAACACCGCGATGCGCACGTGGCTGGGGGACGGCAGCGCGAACTCGATGTTGTAGGAGGGAGCCGAGGCGCCCGCAATCAAGCCGGTCGATGCGCACAGCATGATGGCGTTCCCGGCCTGGGTGTTCTTCTCGCAGGAATTCCACGACGTCAAGGTGCCGCTGGGGAAGAATTTCTGGGGCGAGTGGATGCCGTCCGCGCTACAGCCGACCAGCGCGATCACGGCCACGACAAGCAGCGTGCGCAGGGAGAGCGATACTCCTATCCGGCTACAGGGGGACGTTCGGATTTCGGTGGTGCCGTCAGAATCGCAGAGTCAGGGCTCGGAGGGTAAAAAAAATTGAGGAAGTTCCCCGCGCATCCACGTGTATCGCAAGTTAAAACCCCGCAAGAAACGACCGGCCTGATGGACTAGGTTTTAGCTGCGGATTGGACACGAAGCGGCAGGGAACTCCGCTCAATTGAAATTTATCAAACCCCTCGAATCGTGTCAACGTTTTTCGACTCCGGGCATTATTTCGGCCCGGGAACGGGAGAATTTGAGCGTAACGGTTACCTTACCTCGAACATCAACCTTCCCGAGTACGCGCTTGTGGCACTTAGGGGTACGCGGTTTCTGATCGCCGAGGAACCCACCCCTCGTGGCAGGGCATAGGATCGTTCTAACGGCCATGTCGCATGTGTGTTACGCTGGATCTACCGGCCCTGATAACTCGTGCCCGCGCCGCCCGAGGCGACGCGTGTGGAGGTCGCGATGCGCCCTGGCCGGCTCCCCTTCGTGTTCGTCCTCGTGTTTCTTTTCGGCGCCTCCCTCTCGGTCACACCCGCACTCGCTCAAACCTTCTGCGACTTCGCGCCGCGCGTGTCCACATCAGGAGCCCGTGGGGCGATCGGAGTGCCTGTCGTGGTCGAGGTGACCGCGAGCGACCCGAACGGCGACGCGGTCACATCCCTGACGGCTGACGCATCAGGGCTGCCGGCCGGCAACAACGCCTCATTCACCACGACCGCCGACAACACGTCGGGGACGCTCACATGGACGCCCCAGGCCGGGCAGACCGGGAATTTCACCGTCGTTTTCACGGCGACGGCCAACGCGCTCTCCACGTCCATCTCCGCCGGAATCTCGGTCACCGACACGGCCGGGCGGCCGTTCGTGCAGTGCCCGGTCACACTGAGCGCACCGGAGTTGGGGCGCTTCACGTTCAAGGTATACGCGGGGGACCCCGACGGCGAGGCGATCGCGTCCCTCACTGTGGCGCCGCTCCCGGGAACCGCGACCTTCACCACGAATGCGTCGAACACGGCGGGGACCTTCGACTGGCAGACGGACTTCACCAGCGCGGGCACCTACACGATCACCTTTACCGCCTCGAATTCGCAGGTCGGATCCTCCAGCACCAGCCTCACGGTCACCAATTCCGATCGGGCGCCCATCGTCAACGCGCCTCCCAGCGCGACCGGAACGGAGGGGAGCCTCCTCCAGATGTGCGTCTCGGCGAGTGACCCGGACGGCGACGCGATCACCTCGCTGACGGCGGCCCCGCTGCCATCGGGGGCCACGTTCAACGCGAGCCCCAGCCACGAGGTCGGCACGTTCTCGTGGACGCCCGCGTCCGGCCAGGCGGGGATGTACAACGTCACCTTCACGGCGTCCAACGCACTTTCGGGCTCCCGGACCGTCCCAATCACCATCCAATCCTCGGGCGGCGACCGCGCGCCGGTGGTAACGGCGCCGGGATCGGCCAGCGCCCGCGTAGGCACGCCCTTCAGCCTGACCGTGACCGCGAGCGATCCCGACGGGGACGCCATCACCTCCCTGACCGCGTCGCCGCTGATCTCGGGAATGTCGTTCCTGCCCAATTTCGACAACACGGAGGGAACGCTGAGCTGGACTCCGGTCGCGGGGCAGGAGGGGACCATCTTCGTGACCTTCGTTGCCTCGAACGCGCTGAGCGGCGGCGCGACCACCGCCATCGTCGTGAGCGCGAATTATCCGACCCTCGTCTTCACGACCGGCGCCGACAAGACGATTCATCTCGGCTCGGGCAAGCCTCTCTGGTGCGTCTCCTTCGAGCCGGTGGGCGGCTCCTACCAGGTGACCGACGTCATTCCGGGCTCGGTGGTGCTGAAGTCGACGGGAACCGGAACGGTGTCCCAGATCTCCGCCTCGCAGGGAAAGTCGTTCATCGTCGGCGACCAGAACAACGACCAGGTGCCCGACCTCGAGGTCTGCTTCCTGAAAAGCGATCTCCGCCAGCTTTTCAGCAACCTGACGGGAAAGACGACGGTCCAGGTCTCGCTCGAGGGGGATTTGACCACGGGCGGGCATTTCTCCGGGGTGCTCCAGGTCGATGTCGTCGCCGGAGGCGGCAACCACGCCGCCTCGATCACGCCCAACCCGCCCAATCCGGGCGCCACGGTGCGCTTTGCGACCACGCGCGCGGGTGCGGTGCGGGCCCGCGTGTTCGACATCCGGGGACGGCTGGTCCGGACGCTGGCCGTGCCGGCCGAGGGCGGGGCGGGCGAGCATGCGCTTCGATTTGACGGGCTGGGAGACGGGGGCAGGCCGCTTCCGGCCGGCGTTTACCTGTTCCGCATCGAGACGCCGGACGGAGAGCTGACGGCCAAGGCCGCCATCGTTCACTAGCCGGGTCTTTGGCGCGCTCCGACGACTAGGGTTGCCCGCGTGGGACGGGGAGTGGTATCTTCTCCGGTTTGTGGCACTTGGCCACGTTAACCGTACCCGTTTCACGCGAGCGCCATGTTCGAGGATTTGACCGAACGCTTGGGCGGCGTATTCCGGAAGATGTTGGGCCGGGGCCGCTTGAGCGAGCAGGACGTGAAGGACTCGCTCCGCGAGATCCGGCGCGTTCTCCTCGAGGCGGACGTCAATCTGGACGTCGCGCGCGAGTTTCTGAAGACGGTCGAGGCGCGCGCGGTCGGCGCCGACCTGCTTCACAGCGTCCAGCCCGGGCAGTTGGTCATCAAGATCGTCCACGAAGAGCTGGTCAAGCTCCTCGGGGGCGCGGGCCCGTCGGCTGGGTTCCAGTTCCCGTCGAACCGGGCCGCGGTCCTACTCCTCGCCGGTCTGCAGGGCTCGGGAAAAACGACGACGGCGGCGAAGCTCGCCCGCTTCTGGATGAAGAAGGAGAAGCGGGTCCTCTTGGCCGCGCTGGATCTGCAGCGGCCCGCGGCCGTGGACCAGTTGGAGGTCCTCGGGAAACAGGTCGGGGCGCCGGTGCATCTGGACCGCGCGTCGAAGGATCCGGTCGCGCTGGCGAAAGCGGCGCGGTACCGCGCCGACAAGGAGGGCTTCGACCTCCTCATCGCCGACACGGCCGGGCGGCTCCACGTGGACGAAGAGCTGATGAAGGAGGTCGGGCGCGTCCACGCGACGCTGGAGCCGACCGAGAGCTACCTGGTGCTCGACGGTATGACGGGGCAGGACGCGGTGGCCATCGCGGAGTCCTTCACCGCGCGGCTTCCGATCACCGGCTTCGTCCTGACAAAGATGGACGGGGACGCGCGCGGCGGAGCGGCGATCTCGCTTCGCGCGGTGACGGGAAAGCCGATCCGCTACATGGGGACCGGCGAGAAGATCGACGGCCTCGAGCCGATGCACGCGGACCGGCTCGCGTCGCGCATCCTCGGCATGGGGGACGTGGTCACCCTGGTCGAGCGCGTCCAGGAGCGCCTGGATCTCAAGAAGGCCGAAGATCTGGAGCAGAAGCTCCGGAAGCAGCGCTTCACGCTCGAGGATTTTCTGGGGCAGCTCCAGGAGATGAAGAAGCTGGGGCCGCTGGAGGAGATCGTCAAGATGATCCCGGGCATGAAGCTCCCCGCCGGGGCCAACGTGGACGAGCGGCAGCTGAAGCGCACGGAGGCGATCATCCAGTCGATGACGCGCGGCGAGCGCGAGCAGCCGCGGATCATCGACGGCAGCCGGCGGAAGCGGATCGCCAAGGGGAGCGGGACCACGGTGCAGGACGTGAACCGGCTCCTGAAGCAGTTCGAAGAGATGCAGACGATGCTCAAACGCCTGGGCAAGACGCCGCGCGGGAAGCTCCCGACGGGGCTGCCGCGCTTCTGATCCGGGTGTCCACACACGGGAGGTAGAACCGCATGGTCGTCATCCGCATGAAGCGCGCGGGCGCGAAGAAGCGCCCGTTCTATCGGGTCGTGGTCGCCGACTCCAGGAGCCCCCGCGACGGGCGCTACATCGAGCAGCTCGGCTATTACGATCCGCTCACCGACCCGGCGACCTTCAAGGTCGACGCGGAGAAGTTCGCCCACTGGATCCGCCGCGGGGCGACACCGTCCGAGTCGGTCGGCGTGATGATGTCCAAGCACGCTCCCGAGGCGATGCGTCCGTTGCCGCTGATCGCGCCCCGCCCGGCCGATGCCGTGACGCCCGAGGCGAAGGCGGAGAAGAAGGCCCGGAAGAAGGCGGCCAAGAAGGCCGCGAAGAAGCCGGCCGCCAAGAAGACGGCTGCGAAGAAGAAGGCCACCAAGGGCACCGAGAA